>Ga0209401_1003071_pt1 | contig 10592 bp, 9 predicted proteins | sample M_140807_MF_Meta_FD_187318 | JGI IMG/M metagenome (GOLD analysis project Ga0209401, IMG submission 187318) | Freshwater microbial communities from Lake Montjoie, Canada to study carbon cycling - M_140807_MF_MetaG (SPAdes) (version 2) | ecosystem: Environmental > Aquatic > Freshwater > Lake...
GTGCGATTCGCCGAGATGATGGAGATCGTGCATGCCAGCCAGCACGCCCGCTTCCCGGTGATCGGCGCCTCCCTCGATGACGTGCGGGGCATGCTCGACCTGCGCCGCCTGGCCGAACCGATCGCCAGGGGCGAGCTGCGGCCGGACACCCCCCTGGCGCCCTACATGGTGCCGGTGGCCCAGGTGCAGGAGAGCACCTCCCTGGCCGACCTCCTGCCCCTGATCCGCAGCGGCCAACCCCTGCTGGTGGTGGTGGATGAACACGGCGGCACCGAGGGTCTGGTGACCGTGGCCGATCTCACCAGTGAGATCGTGGGCGACGACGAGGATCCCCTCGAGGCCGCCCAGGATCTGATGCCCCTGGTGGACGGGGGCTGGTCGGCGGCGGGGGACTTGGAGATCTTCGAACTCAACCGCCAACTCGCCCTGCAGCTTCCCGAGGCCGAGGGGCACCACACCCTGGCCGGTTTCCTGCTGGAGCGGTTCCAGCACATCCCAATGCCCGGCGAGACCCTGGGCTGGAAGGGCAACCGTTTCACCGTGCTCACCATGGATGGCCCCCGCATCGAACGGGTCCAGATCCTGGCCAGTAACGGAGAGGGTGCCTGATCACCGATAATCGGCCCACTCGCGCTCCCCTGCCATGAACCCTGTGCGTGTCGGGGTCATCGGCATCGGCAACATGGGCTGGCATCACGCCCGCGTGCTCAGCCTGCTGCGGGATGCGGAGCTGGTGGGGGTAGCGGACCCGGATGCGGGGCGGGGCTCCCTGGCCGTGGAACAGTTCGGCTGCCGCTGGTTCCCGGACTACACCGAGCTGCTGGGCGAGGTGGAGGCGGTCTGCATCGCCGTGCCCACCCTGCTGCACCACCGGGTCGGCATGGCCGCCCTGCAGGCCGGCGTGCACGTGCTGATCGAGAAGCCGATCGCCGCCACCCAGGAGGAGGCCACGGCCCTGATCCAGGCCGCAGAAACCGCCGGACGGCTGTTGCAGGTGGGCCACATCGAGCGCTTCAACCCCGCCTTCCGCGAACTGCTCAAGGTGGTGGCCGGCGAGGAGATCGTGGTGCTCGAGGCGCGTCGCCACAGCCCCAACCCCGACCGGGCCAACGATGTTTCGGTGGTGCTGGACCTGATGATCCACGACATCGACCTGGTGTTGGAACTCGCCGGCTCCCCGGTGGTGCGGCTGGCCGCCGCCGGGGGCCGCAGTGCCGATGGTCCGATCGATTACGTGAACGCCACCCTGGCCTTCGCCAATGGCGTGGTGGCCAGCCTCACCGCCAGCAAGATGGCGCACCGCAAGGTGCGGCGGCTCTACACCCACTGCCGCAACAGCCTGATGGAAACCGACTTCCTCAAGCACAACCTCCGCATCCACCGCCGCTCCACCGGCTCTGTGAGCGCCGACCACGGCGAACTGGTGTACCGCAACGACGGCTTCATCGAGGAGGTGAGCACCACCTCAATCGAGCCCCTCTATGCCGAACTGGAGCACTTTCTCCAGTGCGTGCGGGGCGTGGAAACTCCCGCGGTGGATGGCCTGCAGGCCTCCCGGGCCCTGCTGCTGGCCGATCTGATCGAGCAATGCGTCGAGCAGCCCAACCTCTGCATGGCCCTGGACGCACCGATCTGAACGCAGGCCTTACCCTTCCACAGGCTCCGTGAGCTGCTGCAGGGCCCGCAGCTGCCAGCGACGGCAGGCCGCCGGAGAGGAGCGGTAGAACTGATCCCAAGCTTCGGCCTTGTGGAGGCCGTACTCCGAGGCGGGTACGCCTGGATGGCGCTCTTGCCAGCCCACCCGCACGGCGTGGCCGATCACCACATCAAGGGCCAGGTCGTCGTCGAACTGCACCTGGGGGTTGGCCGCCACGAAGGCCATCAGGGTGAGCAGGGCCTCGGTGCAGAGCTGCCGGTATTCCGGGGCTTCGATCTTGCCCAGCAGCTGCTCCACCAGGGAGGCGAAGTTGCGCTCCCCGGGGGTCTTCTCGCTCAACAGCGGTGCGCTCTCCAGCCGGTTGCGGCGCTCCAGCTTGTCGCCGATCACCACGCCGCGGCAGTGGTGCAACAGATCCCAGATGCCGGGATAGAAATCGCGGGGCACCCTCCCGAGGGCCCCGAGCCGCATGCGGTGCTGCAGCCAGCATTCCCCGCCGGGCAGCTCATCGAGGGGATCGGGCACCGTCCAGCGGACGCGGCCGCGTAGGTGCAGCTGTTCCTTGCGCTGCAGGGAAGCCCGGGCGTGGTCCACATCGGCCAGCACAGCCCTCAGAGAGCGGCTGATCCCATGGGGCGGCTGGCTGCAAAGCGCCTCGAAGGCGTCGATGGGGCTGAGGTTCTCCTCGGCCGCCAGTTCGCCCGTGAGCAGCAGCAGCAACTGGCCGAGCTGGAGGGTGAGGGTGCCGCTGAGGAGATCCGGTTCCAGCCGGACCAGGCCATCCACTGCCAACAGCAGCTCCTGCTGCAGCATCCACTCGCGGCCATCCTCCCCACTGAAGCGGCGGATCATGGCGGCGATCTGCTTGCTGCCCAGGGGCTGGCTGATCAACGACTCATTCGTGTAATTGCGGCCCACCACCACCTGCTTCTGACGCACCAGCAGGTCGGTGAGGGCATCCTCAAGCTGGGGATGCACCAGGCCCATGGCACCGGCCACCCGCCTCACCACGTTCCAGTCGGCTTCCTCCAGGCCGCGGCGGTATACCTCCTCCAGCAGGGCCGTCACCAGCACGGGCGACCGGCCCTCAGGACCCTGCAGGCGGGCGTGGGGACCGAGGCGCCGCGCCAGCAGCTCCAGCACCTCCGCCTGTTCCTGCAACGAGGTGCTCCCCCAAAGGCGCTCCACCAGATCGGCCACGGAGTTCTCATCGAGCTCCTGCTCCTGGCGAGCGGTGAGCGGCGCCCGGCTGGTGCTGGGGGGGAGAAGGGTCTGGATCCGGGGCCGCAGGTCACAGGCAGCGATGGCCTGGGGCGGCAGCTCCACCCAGCTGGCCTGGCTCACGAGTTCCTCGTGGCTGGCCAGCTGCACCGGCACCCCCTCCAGAGCGCCGCTGGCCAACTGATGGCCCAGGGCCAGAAAGGCCTCCGGATCGCGCCGAAACGGTGCGGCCGGCACAGGCACCAGCAGCACCGGCAGGCCGGGCCCCCGCCAATGACGCTGCAACAGCCGCACCTCACTGGCCACCGCATCGGCCAGCTGGCGGGGGTCATCGGCGAGATAGAAGGTGTTGTCCTCCAAAACGGCTGGCAGGAAGGCGATCCGGTCGCCGCCATGGCGGTACAGGCGGGCCGTGGCCATGGTTTCCATCCGCGCCGGCGGATGGCCGGAGAGGCCGAGGCGCGGGTTGGCCCCCAGGGCCGCCATCCGCACCGACAGCTCGCGGGAGCTGGCCAGCCGTAGCGGAGGATCGTCGTCGGGAAGGGAGGCGAGCAACTGCAGGGGCACCCCGGCCGGATGGGCCTCGCCGCCGTCCCCGGCCAGCGCCAACACGGGATCCTCGGCCGGCAGGCCCGCCTCCCGCAGGGCCAGGGCCACGCCGGAGTCGGCGGGTGCCAGGGCCACCAGCACCTCAGAGATCCCAAGGGGGGCTCCCAAGCGCCGACCACTGGGATCGAGATCCTCCGGGGTGATCAGCCCCTCCAACAGCAGATCCCCGAGCCAGGTGAGGCTCTGGGTCCAGAGCAGGGGCACGTTCTCGTTGGGGATGCGCGCCTGGCTGCCGGGTTGGCGCCGTTCGGCCTCCAGGGCCTCGGCGCGCACCAGGTAGAGCTCCGGCAACAGGGGCACGCCCTCCACCGGCACGCTCACCTCGGCGAGCCGCTGCCGCCAGTGGCGGGCCTCATCCCAGCGCTCCTCGCAGCAGGCGGTGACCAGCTCATAGGCCAGGAACAGCGGCCACTCGCATTCGATGTGCTCGAACTGGGCCAGCTCCTCCCGCTCGTAGTGGAGCCGGGTCACGTCCTCGTTCACGCACTGGTGGCCATCGCGCCGGAAGCGCTTGTAGCCATAGCGGCCGCCCAGTTCGCGCCGGATCTTGTCGCGGGTGCGGGCCACTAGCTTCGGATCCTCCACCGCCCAGGCCGGGTAGCCGATCACCGCCAGACAGGCGCTGTCGGCCTCCTTGCTGGCCGATTCCCGCGGCAGCAGGCTCCGGAGGGCGCGGCGTAGGCGAACGATCGCGTCGTGAGGGATGGTGAGGCAGCAGCTGCCATCGCCATGGGGGCCGTAGAGATCAAGGCCTTCGAGGGCCTCCAGGGCCGCCTTTACCATGCCGATCGAGCTGGCGTTGCGCTCCGGCAGGCCGTGGTTGCCCTTGTCGCCCCGCTCCCAGATGCCGTAGTCGGCCACCCGGTAGGCGCGGGCCACGTAGTAGACGAGGTTCTGAATGAAATCCCGCTCGTGGCTGGTCTGCACGATCACCAAGCCGGAGCGGGTGAGCTGGGCCAGCTGCAGGAGGAAGAGGGCGGTGGCGTCCAGCTGAAGGTGGCCCCAGCCGTCGTCCGGAACCACGGGCTCACCGCTGGCGGTGTCGAACTTGGCGTGGATCGCGTCGAGCCGGTGCAGGCTGGTCTTAAACCGCTCCACCTTGGCGGCCTGGCGCAACATGGCCGAGAGCAGGCCGCGCATCAGCTGGAGCACCCGCTGCTCCAGCTCGAAGGAGCGGCGGCAGGGGCCCCGCAGGCGGCGGTAGGCCAGGGAGAGCCCCCAGACACACTGCACCGAGTACACACAGTCACGCACCCAGGCGTCGCCGTAGTTGCCGTGCACCGTGTTGGCAGTGCTAGCCGGCAGCAGACCGCTCACGGGGTGCTGACGCTGCAGCACCACAGCTTCGATCTGGCGATCGAGATCCTGGAGGCGGCGCCAGGCGGCAGTAGCGCTCAGGAGCTCGGGGGGCGGACCGGAGGCCGGCGCGGGAAGAGAACCAGAATCGGAGGGAGGGATGGCGGAACCGGAGCGGCTGGAGGCGGGTTGGCTAACCATCATTTTGGCGCGATCCCAGGCCATAGATTCTGATCCGCCGCCCCACCCCTCCATGGCAGCAACCGTGACGGCCCCGGTCCGCGCCCGCGTGCTAGGGGTGACAGTGCATGTATGTCGTGATGTATCCGAGGCCGCCCTCGCCCTGCATGGGAGCGGTGGCGGCCAGGTGGTCACCCTGAACGCCGAGATGACCATGGCGGCCCGGGCCAATCCCGATTTGGGCGGCGTGATCGAGGCGGCCGAGTTGGTGATCCCCGATGGGGCCGGCGTGGTCTGGGCCCTGGGACGCAAGGGGTTCCGGGTGCGCCGGGCGCCGGGCATTGAGCTGGCCCGGAAGTTGCTGGAACACGCCGCCAGCCACCGCTGGCGGGTGGCCCTGGTGGGCGCCAGCCCCGAGGTGATGGACACCCTGGTGACCCGCCTGCGGCGGGAACTGCCGGGCCTGGATCTGGTGATGGCCAGCCACGGCTACCTCAGCCCGGCCGAATGGCCCGATCTGGAGCGTCGGCTGCTTGAGGCCCGACCCGACCTGGTGCTGGCAGCCCTGGGGGTTCCCCGTCAGGAGACCTGGATCCGCGGCCTGGCCGGCCGCCGCCAGGGAGGCCTGTGGATGGGGGTGGGCGGCAGCTTCGATGTCTGGGCCGGCACAAAAAAACGCGCACCCGGCTGGATGCGCGCTCTGCAGATCGAATGGCTCTACCGACTTGTTCAAGAACCGACCCGCTGGCGTCGGATGCTCGCCTTACCCGAGTTTGCGGGGGCGGTGCTGCGGGAGAGGGGTTGAGGGCCCGGCCATCAGGCGATCAACGGTCGTGATGCCTGCAAACAAGTGATCGATCGATGGCGCTCAGGCCATCCGTTTTCTTGACGCAGCTCTCTTGGCTCAGCGGAATCCCACCGAGGCCTGCCACACGAAGGCCAGCAGCAGGAAGAAGAAGGGGATGATCGGCAGGATGTCCACCAGGGGGCCGAAGGCCTGGTAAGCCTCGGGCAGCTGGGCCAGCACGGTGCCGTGAGAAGCAAGACCGGCCAGCAGGAGGTGCGCCATGGGGAGTTGGGGCCCTTACAGCGGCCCGGTGCGGTGGACGGAAGCTACCACGTGTGAGCCGCCGGAGAGCCCTGCTCCCAGGGAGCGAAATCCTCTGCAAAACAACCCTCCCGGATCGCCTGGCCCATCGCCTTGGTGAAACGCAGCAGGGTGGTGAGGTTGTGGAGGCTGAGCAGGCTGCGGCCGAGCATCTCCCCGCAGCGAATCAGGTGGTGGAGGTAGGCGCGGCTGTGCAGGCGGCAGGCCAGACAGGGGCAGGTGGGATCCAGGGGGGTGTGGTCGTGGCGGAAGCGGGCGTTGCGGAGGTTCCAGCGCTCGCCACCCACCAGCGCCGTGCCATGGCGGCCAAGCCGGGTGGGCAGCACGCAATCGAACAGGTCGAAGCCCTCGGCCACGGCGATCGCCATCTCCCGCAGGCTGCCCACCCCCATCAGGTAATGGGGTTTCGCCTCCGGCAGCAACGGCCCCATCTGGCGCACGATGCGGTGCATCTCCTCCACGGGCTCGCCCACGCTCACGCCGCCCACGGCGATGCCCGGCAGGTCGAAGCCGGCCACCACCCGGGCCGATTCCGCCCGCAGCGCCGGGAAGCAGCCCCCCTGCACGATGCCGAACAGGGCCTGATCCCGGCTGTCATGCACCGCCACGCAGCGCTCCAGCCAGGCGTGGGTGCGGCGGCAGGCCCCAGCCACCTCCGCCTCGCTAGCCGGATAGGGGGGGCACTGGTCGAAGGCCATGGCCACATCGGCCCCAAGGGCCATCTGGATCGCCATCGAGCGCTCCGGCGTGAGCTCAATGCGGGCGCCATCGCGGGGGGAACGGAACACCACCCCGTGGTCGTCGATGCGGTTGATGGCGCCGAGGCTGAACACCTGGAAGCCGCCGGAATCGGTGAGCAGCGGCCCCTGCCAGCCCATGAAGCGGTGCAACCCGCCGGCCTCGGCCACCACCGCCTCGCCGGGCTGGAGAGAGAGGTGGTAGGTGTTGGCCAGCACCATCTCGGCGCCGGTTTCGGCCAGTTGGGGGATGCTCACGCCCTTCACCGTGGCGGCGGTGCCCACCGGCATGAAGCGGGGCGTCTGGACCGGCCCATGGGGGGTGTGGAAGCAGCCGCAGCGGGCCCGGGTGTGGGGGCAGCGGGACGTGATCGTGAAGCTGAAGGGAGCGGCCGCCGCCTGGAGAGCCGGGGTGGCCGCCGCAGCGGTTTCGGCCGATGACTGGGAGTCGGGGCTCATCGGCAGACGGGGACTGGCAGGTGCGGATTCAGGGGTGGGTGCAGCGGTGGCTGCAGGGGTGGCGGCTGGGCACGCGCCCGAGGCTAGGAGGCTGCCGAAAAGGCCCGAGAAGGCCCTCCCTACCCTTCGCTCCCCCCTCCGAACCACGGATCCCCCGGCGGGGGAGCAGCTCCGCCAGCGGGAGTGCCTGCAGCAAGGGCCGCTTGCCAGCCATGGACCATCTCCCGGGGGAGACGCAGCTGCGGCCTCCAGGGGCGGGAGCAGGCGCTCCAAACAAGACCGCCAGACTCCCCACTGGCCGCTGGAGCGATGCGCAGCAACGCCCCTGACTCCAAGGGCGGCAATGATCAAGGCCATCGCCACGGCCCACCGGCCCAGCCCATGTCCCAGCCGCCCGCCGCGAAATCCGCCGCCGCCCCCACCTGGCTGGGGGATCTGGCCGGGGCCTGGATCTTCTATTCGGTGCTGCCGGCCTGGCCGTGGCCGGAGCCCCGCTTCCGGCGGATTGCCCGCTTCGCGCCCTGGATCGGGGCCGTGCTGGGGGGTCTGCAGGGGCTGCTGTGGTGGTGCCTCGAGGGCCGCGTGCCAACCCTGGCGCAGGTGGCCCTGGTGCTGGCCGCTGGCCTGCTGCTCTCCGGGGGCCTGCACATGGATGGCGCCATGGACACCGCCGACGGACTGGCGGCGGGGGATCGCCTGCTGGAAGCGATGGAGGACAGCCGGGTGGGGGCTGGTGGGACCCAGGCCCTCGCCTTGCTCCTGCTGCTGCGCACCGCCGCGCTGGCCACCCTGGGGGCCAGCGCGGCGCTGGCCCTGCCCTGGGCCGCCCTCTGGGGCCGGGTGGCGCCCCTGGTGGCGATGGCCCGCTTCCCCTACCTGCGGCCCGGCGGCTCAGCGGCCTTCCACCGGGAGCACTGGGCCGGCCTGGCGGTAGAGCTGCGCCCCACCGCGCTGCTCGTGGTGCCGCTAATGGTGGTGTCGCTGACGCTGATCCAAGGGGCGGGGGCCGGTTGGCTCCTGCCGGGGAGCGGCGCCGCCATGGCCGTGCTGGCGGGTCTGGCCGGCCTGCTGCCAGCCCTGGTGGTGCCCCTCTGGCTGGGCAGGCGGCTGGGGGGCCACAGCGGCGACAGCTACGGCGCCTGCGTGGAATGGACCGAAGCCCTGGCGCTGCTGCTCAGCGCGGCCCTCAGCCTGGGGGGCACAGCCAGCGCGGCAAGCTGAATCGATGGCGCCTCCTACTCCTCCCCCGCCGCGAGGGCCGGAAGGCGAAGCACAAAGGCGTTCCCCGACGCCGGCAGCTCGGGATCCACGGCCTGCGGGGGAATCACCAGCTGTAAATCCCCCCCCAGGGCGCGGGCCAGATCCCGCGCCAGGGCCAGGCCGAGCCCGGTGCCTGGCAGGGGCAGGCCGCGGCTGCCCCGCACCCCCCGCTGGAAGATCGACTCCCGTTCGGCCGCCTCAATCGGTGGTCCGCCATCCCACACCGTGAGCACCGGTCCGCCCGGGGTCTCCTGGGCCTGAAGGCCCACCACCGCCCCCTGGGGGCTGTAGCGGAAAGCGTTCTCCAGGAGATTGGCGATGATCTCGGCCACCGCTCCGCTGTCGCCACGCCAGGCGGGCAGCGCGCCGGGCCCCCGCCAGGGGCGGCCCTGCAGGGTGGCGGTGGCCGCGGCCCGCTGGATCAGCGGGGAGAGGGGCTCCGCGAGGGGCTGCCCCCCCGGACCGCTGAGCATGGGGGGGAGCAGCAGGGGCTGGGGATCGGGCGCCGCGGCGATCAGGGCATCGGGCCTGGCCAGGTCGCTGATCGCGTCCACATAGCGCTGCAGCTGCCGCTCCTCGGCGAGCAGCCCTTCGACCAGGGAGCGGTTGTCGCTGTCCCTGTCCAGGCGGCGCAGCAACAGGTGGCCGAAGGTGCGCAGGGCGGTGAGCGGATTGCGGAGCTGATGCACCAGGAGGCGTAGCTGCTCCTCCTGGAGCGCGAGCCGATGGCGCAGGCGCTGCCCCTCCCGATCCAGCCGCAGGGCCTCGGCCAGCCCAAGCGCCACCGCCTGGAGCCTCTGGCGCAAGGGCTCGGGCCAGGGGTTGATGGAGCTCTCCACCTGGATGGCCCCCAGCAACTCCGCCCCATCCCGCAGGGGCAACCAGCGCCGTTCCTCGGCGGGCATCCGCAGCCGACTGCCGCCATCCACCGCCGCCAGGGTGCGGCCATCGGCCGGCCAGTGGCCCACCGGGATCAGGCTCGCCCCCCCCTCTCCGGTCGCATGGGTCACATACACCACGAGGGAGCGCACCTCTTGGCAATCGGCGAACTGACCAAGCTGGTAGCCGAGCAGGACAAGAAAGCTGTCAGAGACTGGCATCACAGCCACTCAGAGCCAGACCGGGGAAGGGGCGCCGGACGGATTTCGGGCAAATCTGTGGAAATTCAGAAAAACGGCGTATGCTGCTTGTATCGACCACTACTCCGCAGTCCGCAACGAGCGGGCGGCTGATCACCGTCGAACCAACCAGAGCCATCGTCCGATGGGCCTCCAGGGCGCCAACACCGGCGACATCCCCTGGTCGGGCTCCGGACACCGGCCCTGGTGAGGCCCTTTGTGGGGCTTCGAACACGACCGGAAGTTGCACTTTAACCGCAACCAAGGCTACAGCAGAGGTTGATGGGCTCCTCTCCTGTCCGATGGTCCACTCTGCGGCCGTCGCGTGTCGCTCACGGTGATCTCCCCAGACCGCTCCGAGGACGTCGATGTAGAGGCCTGGACCCACGACCTTCGGTCCGTGGATCCGCGAGGGCGACCGCCCGCGCTTTGCTGCGCGCCAGCGGCCTTCCCAACTTCCCAGCAACCATCCCCCCTCCAGTCCCCCTCCGGGATTCCGTTCCATGTCCAAGAAGCGCAAGCGGATCAGTCGCCGTCGCCTTGCCGGCCAGCGTGTTCTCGCCCACGTCCCCACTTTCAACCTCGAAACCGGCTCCCACAAGCCGGTCACCGCGGCCCGTCGCTACATCGCCGAGGCCGACCTGATGGCCCCGGCCATCCTCAACGTGCGCCGCAACGAACACACCACCGACCGCTTCTTCTGGGGCGAAAAAGGCCTCTTCAGCGCCCAGTACGCCGAGGAGAACCACTTCCTGTTCCCCTCCCTGCGGCTGATCGTGGACAGCATCGGTGAAGAGGTGCTCTTCGAAGGTCTCGAGGCCCTCGCCAGCGACGACTGGGAAGAGATGGAAGAGTACGAGTACGCCTTCGTCTGAACCGTTGTCGCAAGCACCACCTGCCTTGCCGTCGCACCCTCGGGCGGCGGCCCAGGAACGGTGCTCCCGACC
>Ga0209401_1003074_pt1 | contig 10586 bp, 15 predicted proteins | sample M_140807_MF_Meta_FD_187318 | JGI IMG/M metagenome (GOLD analysis project Ga0209401, IMG submission 187318) | Freshwater microbial communities from Lake Montjoie, Canada to study carbon cycling - M_140807_MF_MetaG (SPAdes) (version 2) | ecosystem: Environmental > Aquatic > Freshwater > Lake...
CAACATCGTACAGTTGGAGGTGGAACATCCGGGACAAATTGTGCGCTTTCAGCACAAGATACCCGCCTACCTAAGGCAATGCACCGGGTTTGTGGCTCGGCATGTGCGCGGTGTGCAGACCGACTACGCTATTGCGGAGCTAGGCTGGCTCACGACGACCTTCAACAACCTCAAGGAAGAAGCACTGGTCGTCTGTGTTGGTGCACAGCCCTTCGGCGATCCCTTCCAGCCCTACGGCTTTCAATCGCTGCATGTGGCCCTCAGCCCGGGTGAGTTGGTCACCGGTACCTATGTGGATAGCAAAACGACGACCCGTTACCCGTACACGGTCGCTCTGTATCTGCGCTGCACTGCAGCGGGAATGGAGAACACATCAATGCCGGGAGGACAGCCATGCTAGACCACCTCGCGTTTATCCACCAACAGTTTGCCCAACGCGGGATGGGCATTGCCTTGCAACGCTTCCGAAGCCTTGTTACCCTGCGCCCACAGCGCAGGTACAGCCTTGAGGCGTACAACGAAAGCCTGTACCTAACCAACGCAACGGCCTTACCCGAAGGAACGCGCCTGGTATCGGATACCAACAGCCTGGAAATAACCGCGGCCCATCGAAGCATGGAAGCCTTGGAAGAATTCAGCGGTTTGGTTCATATCGAGTTGCCTGAAAATCTCCCCGCATACCCGGTAATCGAGTTTATCCAAATTGTACGGCAGTGAGCAAGCGGAAGATATACCATGTCATCGAGGTCAGTCAAAAGATGATTAAGACCTTTCCCAAGCAGGGTCATCAGCATGTTGTTTTCAATGCGGTCTTCTACCGCAATGGAAAGAAGCTGAACAGCATCGACCAAGCCGCGGTACAGAATTTCTCCGCGCTGGTGCGCAGCTACGATAAATCGGAGAACCCCGATAAAATCAAAGTTGAGTTCAAAGACCAGGATTCAGGGACATTGATTTGGTCCAAGACCTTTCAATGGACCGAGGTGGACGATGAACTACCCCGAAGTCTCCACGGCTTCGCCGGCTTGGGGGAAGCGGAGGTCAATGATTTGGTGCAAAGGCGGTTTTCGGAATTGGAAAAGAGCCGTGAGCTGGACCGTATGCAGGCCGAGGTGGCTAAGCTAAGAGCCGAAAACGAAGAGTTGGAGTTTCAGGTCCAGGACATGCAAAGCACCCTGGACGCCAAAAAGCAAATTGAGTACTACACCAACATCATCGGCATGGCGCTACCCGGACTGGCGAAGTTCCTAACGGGAACCCCTATGGCATCGGCCATCAACTTTCTGGCCGGCACCGCCCCTGAAGCGACGCTTGAAGCGCCGCCTAAACCGGTCGAAACAACCCATGGACAGCGCGACAGCATTTTGGAAATGATAAACACATTTTGTCAATCGCTCAACAATCAAGAGCTCGGAACGATGTACTTGTTGTTGAGCGAAATCGAAAAAGACCGCCAGCACTTGCAACGCATTTTGCAATTTATCACCAATGCTGAACCAAGTCAGCCCTCACCTCCCACCGATTCAGCCCTATGATAACCAAAGACATTCCCATCACCGTCGAGGTCCAATCGGACCAGCAACTGCGCCATGTCCAACAGGCCCTGCAATCGATTAGCGCCAAGTTCACGCCGGAGGAACTCGTCAAGATTTCCAAGAAGCTTGAATTGCCGTTGGTGAAAATGAAAATCAAAAGCATGCTTTAAGCCTCGCACCATGACCCAGGGTAAGTCAAACATCTTAGGAATCCTTCAGGACAACCAGCGCCGCATTGTTAGCGGCCTGTTGGTTGTCGGAGGGATCTATTTGACCTATCGTTTGGGCAACCGTTTGGTCGCTCAGTGGAGCAAGCGACAGACCCAGACCTTGGCCGATGACAGCCCGGAAGTACGACAGGCGATGACCCTTCAATCTGCCATGAACCCCTCGGGTGTACGGTGGATGCGGAGTTTTGACACGACCAACACCCGAAAGGTTCTCGAAACCGGTAGGCTCATCACCAACCTGGATGCCGTGCAATCGGCCTACCAAAAGCTCTATCAATCCAACCTCTTGGACGACTTACAAAGTGAGCTTTCCACCGAGGACTACCAAAAATTTATCACCCTGGTGAGCAGCAACAGCCAGAAGGTTACCACACCGGGAGGCAGCGCACCGGTACAATTTGCCAAACCCCAAAGCCTGGTGGTTGCCAAAAAAGAAGTGTTCCTGCGTTCAAGCCCCGATGCCACCAACCATGGGGCCATCTACGAGCAATTTTCACCCAGGAACATCCTGCGCACCGCCAAGGCCGGCGAGTTCCTGGGGTATGCCACCGGACGTCAGCATTTCGATGAGCGCAACAACGTCAAGTTTATTGAAGTGGCCTATGTCATCAACAGCGCCAAAGCCCCTGCTAACCTAAAGTCAAAGAATAAACAGCGGGTCAGTTTTTGGGTGTCGAGTTCGGCGACTTATGTCGAGCTGTTTACCTATTTCAAACCCATGTTTGACACCTACCCCGGTACGGCATCCTTCACCGCATGGATGAAGCCGGTGGATTTTTTCACCATCAAAGGCATTGCAGCACCGCGTCTGTTGACCATCGCCACAACGCCCATCCTGGATGAATACCGCCAGACCATTAACCAAGCCCAGCCCAACACGGTATTGGGCCGGTTCATCATGAGCATTGATACCGGTGAGAATGTGTACCTGCAATTCCAAACAGTGGACAATCAACTGCGCTGGGTTAACCAAAAAACCATCGCCCTACAAGAAGAATCATGAGCAAGAAAATTGAGAATTACGTCGAACGATACTACGACCTGGCCATCAAGGCCGGCGAACGGTATAACATGGATCCGCTGGTCATTCTTGCACAGGGAGCTTTTGAAAGCGCTTGGGGCACATCGACGCTTGCGTCCAAGCACAACAATTTCTTTGGCATCACCGCCGGGGGAAAGCCCAACGAGTTTTGGAAGGGCGGCGTCTACCAAGCCCAAAACCAATACAGGCTTAAGTTCCGCACCTATCCCACGGCGCAGGATAGTTTTTACGACTTCGCCCGGCTAATCGCCAGCAACTACCGTATGGCACATGCCGCGGCCAACAACTACAAGGAATACGCCAAGCAGATTGCCCATAGCCCCTACATCTCGGAGAAGAACGGAGACAACCGTGTGGTGTACATGAATGGCATCATCTCCCTGTATGAAAGCATCGCCCAGGTTGCTAAAAAAAAAGACCCATCATCATCACCGGAGGTTTCAGCGTAGCCGCTGCTGCTCTGATTTTTCTGACCGCCCGATACCTCTACCGCAAACTGAAAACAAAACACGGACATGGCCTTTCGAATTAAACGCTTGGGTGCCCAAGAACCGGAAACGTTCTCGGTGGTTGAAATCCTCAAATTACTGGGCGATAAAGTCAACGATGAAATCCGTATCAACGGCTTGGCCTATCGCTTGAGCAGCGTCCAGGAAATCGGTGGCGGCAGCGACCCCGGACCAATCGCTTTGCCTGTGGTGGATTGGATTCGCACCACACTGACCATCACCATGAGTGCTCAAACCAATTTTCAGGTTTCGTTACCCGTGTCGGACCCGGAAGGTCTCCTGCTTGTGGTGAACGGCGCCGTGTACGATTACGGGCTTCAGGCCGCCTTCCACCTGGAAGGCAGCAGTCTGTATTGGCACGGAGGCTTTGACCTGGATATCAACGATCGCATCTACCTCAAACACTTAACCCTTAAACCCCAACAACCATGAGTGATTTTCTCAAAATCAAACAAATCGACGGGCTGTCCACGCAGCTCGCCGCCCGAGCCCTTGACGCAGATGTTGTCAAGAAGGCCAACAACCTTTCGGATGTTACCGCTTCGTCGGCCCGAACCAACCTGGCGGTGTACTCCAAAACGGAGGTGGACAGCCTGATTGCCGGAGCCAAAAACGCCTATTCGGTGGCCGATACCACCGCGCGCAATGCGCTGACCGGCTTGAAAGTCTCCGACCGAGTTTTTGTGACCAACGACGGCGACACCAAATGGGCCCTCTACATCGTCACGGCGGTCACGACCGGTACCGGTTCCACATCGACCTTCAAGAAGATTGCCGATGAAGACCTGTTTCTCAATGCCCTAACCGCAGAGGCTGTCAAGGCCGCTTACGAGAGCAATGCCGATACCTACGCATTCAACGGTGGATACAAGAGCAAGCTCGATAAGATAACCGTTACCGGCACCGTCAACCTGGACACGATTAAGTCCACGGCTGATTCAGCTCTTGCAAACGCGGCCACGGCACAAACCACGGCCAATTCAGCCAGCACGGCAGCCTCAACCGCTCAGAGCACGGCCAACAGCGCCAACACGGCAGCGGCGGCGGCGCAAACCACCGCCAACAATGCTGCAGCGGCGGCGTCCGCGGCCCAAACCACCGCCAACGGCAAAGAAGATGCCTTTACGCAGATGGTCGAAAACTTCACAGGGCTTTCCGGCAACGCCAACGCCAATGTTGGGCTTTCCATTACCAACGTACCCAAGGCTGGGTTTTCCATCGACGTTTACTTCAACGGCCAACGGGTTCGTAACATCAATCATACCGCCGGTACACGTACGGTCCTTATCAACGTGCCCTTCAGCACCGACGAAAACGATGACATCACCGTCGTCTACAACTACTAATCACCAGGGCCAGGGTCATGCAAAAAATTCCTTCCAAACAGTTGAGCGGCGTAGTGGATAGCCACTCCGAGCAAAGCGTTACCGGCTTCAAAACCTTTGAGGCCGGCATGGCCGTCGGTCGCGGAAACGGTAGCCGTACGACGCTGATGCAGGACGGATTTCTCTACTTTGTTCAGGACCCCCGCGACGTAAGCCAAGGCGATGTGCGGCTAGGAATGTCCCCCTTAACCGGTCAGATGAGCTTGCAAAAGCTCATCGACGGCTTGTGGGTCAACATTGTTTGGGAAGGATGCAATAGCGGTACTGGGGGCGGAGATACGGGAGGCTGCTTGGTATACGGAACCCTTATCACCATGGCCGATGGTTCGCTTCGTGCCATTGAATCGCTTGAAATCGGAGACCAGGTGCAGACCTTGGCCATCGATGGTTTGGATAGCGAGGTTGAAGATGCATGGAAGACGTTCAGCACCCAACAGTTCCAATCCACTCCGGGTGTTTCAACGGTGACTGCTCTACAAAAAGCACAGTTCGGTTACTATTTCGATGTGAACGATCGCCTAAAAATCACTTTTGAGCATCCGGTGCTGGTACGCAGAAACGATACCTATCAATTCTTGCATGCGGTTGATTTGGTGGTCGGTGACCACATGCTTCAGGCCGACGGGAGCTGGGTGGAAATTCATTCGATGGTGCGCCACAACACCACCGTCCCTGTGGTGAATATCAATGTCGAAAGCCAGGACACCTATTTCGCGCAGGGTTTGCTGGTCCACAACATCAACGACCCCTACCAGGAAAAACAAAACGGCTAATCCAACAACAAAAGCATCATGAACACCTCGACCCGCTACCGCACGACCCTGTTTGCGGCCTTCTTTCTGGCGGTTATCACCCTCACAGCCGTCCTGCGCGGTATGGAGATGGTGGCAGCCACCTCGATTGCCGGAATCATGACCATTCTCTCGGCCTACATCTGGTCGCAAACCCAAAGACCCTCCCTTCATGAACCTCCTAAGCCTACTCACAAGCCGCGCCTTCCAAAGCGCCATGCTCATCATCGCCGTGGTGCTACTGATGTGGATGAATTGGAGCCGTAACCAAAAGCTGCATCGAGAAAACCAGCGCCTCACCACGAACTTGCAAGCCTTGCAACTAGGGATGCAAGAAGTGCGGCTTTCCAACGGCCGGTTGGCCCAGCAAAGCCAGGTCCTCACCATGGGCGTTGAAGAGCTCAAGGCGTTGTTTCCGCTCCAATACCAAAACGTCCTTCGTGCGGGGCTGTCCGCGCGTCGAACACAACAGGTGAGCACCACCCACCTGAACACCGAACACCGGGTGACCACCACCGTTCGCGATAGCGTGATAAGGGATACGGTCCGGGTGCGCGTGTTCTCCTACCGGGATGACTGGGTGAACCTCGAAGGCATCGCCCAGGGAGATAGCCAACAGGTCCGATTTGAATCCAGGGATTCCTTGGTTCAAGTGGTTTACCGAGGATCGCGCATCAAGCCGTGGCTATGGATTTTCTCACCTCGCCAACTGGAACAACGCATTTATAGCAGCAACCCCTACTCACGCATTCAATACAACCAAACCATTCGTCTTCACCACCATGATTAACCTCACTCCTGGACTGCTGGCTTCGATGGCCCTATCCCTGTGGCTGGTAACACGCAAAACCTCCCCGGGCGCAAGACTGCTAGCGCCACGGCTAACCCTCTCCCAAAAGCAAAACCGTAACATCACCTTCTACCGCACCAACTAATGGCAGCCCTCTCGGTACCCATCCCCATGACCCCGCGCACCTTCTATCCCAACACGGCCTTGTCCCAAAACAAGTCCAAGCTGGAGCGCATAGGTCGTACCTGGTACCGAGAAATCAAGCAAGCCGAAACGTACACCAAGGTTCCCGGTGCGCTCATCTTATCGGTCATTTTCACAGAGAGCGGTGGTAACCCCGAAGCGCGAAGCTCCGCAGGGGCTTGCGGTTTAATGCAACTCAAACCCCAAACCGCCAACGATGTGATTCATTTGGAACACAAAACAGGTCGCCTCACAACACCAGAAAAAAAACTGCTGTTCAAGCACCTGGGCGCTCGGCTCCAAGGCCCGCTTCGACAGAAATACCTCTCCCACAAAATCCCGGAAAACAACTTTAGCGGCAACGTCATCACTCCTCAGGATTTATTCATCCCGGAGCTGAATGTTCTGCTCGGTTCGATATTCCTGGGCATCCTCATCGACCAGCACCACGAAGGACGCCACCTGCGATTGGACAAGGTGTTGCTGCGTTACGGAAAGGGTTACTTCTTCAAACCAGCTGACGGAACTGTTGAACAGGTCCTGGACGATATCCAAACCAAAAGCAAGGAAGGCTACGCCTATATCCTCAAAGTATTGGGAAAGAATGGTCTGCTCGAAACGCAAAGCACCCTAGGCTGATGAACCAATTTGAATTGAACAATAAAATCGCAGCCTTCATCCAAAAGAAGGATGCCTCCGGCGACCCTTACACGGCGTCGGAAAAAGACTTTATTGCCCAATACGAAGGTTCCGGCGGCCAGGGAGCCAAGGGCGCCAAAGGCGAAGGGGTCTTGTATGAATTCTTCACCCCTGAACGGATTTGCGAGTTGATGTGGATGCTTGCTTACCGATACGGTTTCAAACCCCAGGGAACTGTTCTGGAACCCAGCGTTGGTACAGGTAAACTCTTGCAACATGCCCCGGACCACGGCAAGTGTTACGCTTTTGAAATCAACCCGGTTTCCAAGCGAATTGCTCAAATCCTCTATCCGGAGGCCAAAATCTACGAAGGGTATTTTGAAACGGCTTTTTTGTCACCGCCTCGCTATACCACGCCCATCAAAAACCAATTGACCTGGCTGGAAGGCTATCCCTTTTCGCTGGTCATCGGCAACCCGCCGTACGGCAAATACAAGAACAAATATTCCACCTACTTCAGCAAACCCAAGATGCATCAGATTGAACTGTTCTTCATGCACCAGGGCTTGCAGCTGCTCAAACCCGGAGGCTTGCTGGTCTATCTGACCGGGAGCAATTTTCTGCGCAACGGCATCAGCTACCAATCCGAAAAGCTGCTCATGGAAAAGCTCGCGGATATCCTGGATGCCTATCGGCTGCCTCCGGTCTTTCGCTATTCCAAAGTACCTACCGACATCATTGTCCTGAAACGCAAATAGCCATGCTCTACCAACAAACCCCCTTTCAGCCACAAATGGTCTTTGACCAGGACACCTGGCAAAATTTGGAAAGCCAAATTGATGAGCTGAACGCCGAGTTCCGGGTTCGAGAAATCGAAGTCACCTTTAACAAGGACGCCTATTTCTTCGGGCAAATCGGCAGCTCCAACGATGTGTACCAATTCCTCAAGGAACGAATCCTCAAAGGCATTGAAATACAGGAACACTTTATTGCGCTCTACCTGAACAACGCCAACAAAATCATCGGCTATTACCATCATTCGACCGGGACCATCAACGCCACCATGGTGGATATTGAAATCGTTGCGGCCGTGGCCCTTAAGACCCTGGCCAAATCCGTTATCATATCGCACAATCATCCCAGCGGCAACGCTAAACCATCGGATGCCGACCGCTCCCTTACCCGCAAACTAAAGGAAGCGCTCCAACTCTTTGACATTCGCCTGCTCGACCACCTCATTGTTACCAACCAGGGGTATTTCTCCTTTGCCGAAACGGGAGACCGTTCCTTGAGCGGGATAGACCCCAAAGAAAGCGAACTTGAATCCAAGCTAAGGCAGGAAATCCTCCTTCAGCTCAAGCGAGTTACCTCGGCCAATTCCCCCCAGCTTTTTGAGATGATTCAAACCCCGCAGGGGTATGCTGCTGCCGAAAAGATGATCATCCAAAAAGTCATCCACGACCAAATGATTCCGGCGGCGGTTATTCCCAATCTTGAATCCGAAATGTCGATGCTCTAATGGACACCAGCAGTCCCCCATACCTGAGAGCCCGCATCGATATGTACCGGGATGTTCTCTCCAAGCTGGATGCTTCGGAGATAAATGCCGCCATACTTCGTAACGGTGTATTCCCCAAAGACAGGGACGAGAACGGCTTGGTCGAGGTTTACGCCCGGCAAAAGGACTATTCAACGAATCCGTTGTCCTTTAGCGAACTATGCACCTTCAATACCTGGTTCACGATGTATCACGAGAAGGTATGCGGAACCGAAGAAATCACCACCAGTCGAGAATTCCCCATCACCATCAAGGGAGACATGGAGTGGATTGAAAACACCATCGGCCACGGCTTGGGGGATTTTCGTTTGCTACTCTCCCTGCCGGGTGAATGGCGCATTGACAACTTTGAACCGACCGAAGACTTCTTTGTGCAATACCGCGATGGCGATTCCATGATACAGGTATTTGCGCATGGCGTAGGCTACAACCTTCAAGTGTATCGCGGCGAGCAGATGACCGAACTACGGGACTTCTCCACCATCGAACAGGCCAACGGTTACGCCCTCATGCTGATGCAAAAGGAAGGCTCCATGCCCACGAACGCTGCCTCCTTGCTTGAGATGGAGGCGCTTGCCCTGGAAATTGAACTACAAATGAACGACCAATGAACTACCTCTCTGGAATACCGTCCGTCAAAGGCCTTGGAGCCCTCAACCCTTATACGTCCACCCAAATACGAGGCCATCGCGATATCATCGAGCGGGTCCTACAACAATCCCAAGACTTGCGGGGCTTGGGCGATAGCGAAGCCAAAAAACTCTCCTTTGATGAGGTCGTAGCCAAGTACAACAAAGGAATAACCGACCCGGAAATCAAAGCATGGGTCTGGTACAAGCGCCGCATGGGCGTTCCCATGAAGGGCTGGGAGAAATACTACATCACTGCAACCGGTAAGGCCCTCGAAACACAACTCTTTGACCTGGTGAAGGCCGGGGCGCTTTTCTACCATGCCGGGGAACTGCTTCCCTTTCCCATCTACACCTACGGAAACATGTACGACCGTACCGTGCAGTTGGACAAAGACCAGGAAGACATCGAAAAACATTTCGGTAGCGACGTTTATGACTTGCATAAGCAGGTCATCGAGAAAGCCAAACCCGAACAGCTGGCCGTTCAGAACCCAGACCCCAACGAGCGACCCATCATCACGGCCATCTCCGACTTTGCCGTTGATCCCCTATTATTTACCATCACCCAGGTACGCGAAGAATTCATGGAACTGGAGAACGCCGAGGAACTCAAGAAGGTCAACGGTAAAATCGAGCGCAAGAAGGACCGCGAGAAAATCAATATCCGCTTTGACGGTGAAACCCAATACACCCTCCAGCATGTCTTTGTGAAATGGTTGTTCACCCTGAATACCGACACGGAATTTGAGAAAAGTTCAGCCATCGACATTGCCGACTATTACCTGGCCAACCGTTCGCTTCGGGACGACAAACTCACCAAAGAAGAAAAATCAGAACTCAAGGCCAACGCCCGCATCGAAGGCGAAAAAATGTTTTCCAGGTTTCTTCACGAAGTGCTAGCCTTCGACGACCAGCAGAAGCTCAACTATGCATGGAACAGGCTCTACAACGGTCAGTCCGATATCAACTACTCCAAGGTCCCCATTGGTTTTGAGTGCTCGACGCGCTTCAAATCGGGCCTGCTTCAAATCACCGATATCCAACGCGAAGGCGTCGCCTTTATGGAAGCCATGGGTTCGGGAATCAACGCCTTTGATGTAGGGGTTGGCAAAACCATGACCGCTATCGTGAACCTGGCCCACAACCTCTATTCAGGCAAATGCAAGCGCCCGCTGGTGGTCGTCCCCAAGCCGACCTACAAAAAGTGGATGAATGAAATCATCGGGTACACGGATAAGAAAACCGGTGAATTTGTCTGCGGGGTGTTGTCACATACCGGCATCACGGTCAAC
>Ga0209401_1003079_pt1 | contig 10581 bp, 10 predicted proteins | sample M_140807_MF_Meta_FD_187318 | JGI IMG/M metagenome (GOLD analysis project Ga0209401, IMG submission 187318) | Freshwater microbial communities from Lake Montjoie, Canada to study carbon cycling - M_140807_MF_MetaG (SPAdes) (version 2) | ecosystem: Environmental > Aquatic > Freshwater > Lake...
CATTAGCATATGCATTGTTGGCCCAAAGCATTAAGTCTATGGTACCATTTGCAGCAAAGATGTAGTTGGTAAAGATGGCATTAGCACCAGTGATGCTACCATTTGAACCTGATGTTGTTATTGTATTTGATGTGAGATTACCAATAATAACAACTTCACCTGTAACATTACCGCCAACGTTTGCATTTAGTGAATTGTTGGCACGAATGTATGCAGCATTAGCATATTGTCCTGTTGCATTCTGTGAATTATAAGCAGAGTTTGCATGGATGAATCCAGCATTGGCATGATTGAATGCTGACTGTGCATGAAATATACCAGAGTTCGCCTGAATGAATGCTGCTTGTGCGTGGAATATACCAGAGTTCGCTTGAATAAACCCTGCATTGGCGTGATTGTATCCCGTTTGTGCATGTGCTATTCCAGCATTTGCTTTGATAAATCCTGCGTTTGCCTGGTTATATGCAGTCTGTGCATGTGCTATACCAGCGTTTGCTTGGATGAATCCTGTATTGGCATGATTGTATGCCGTTTGTGCATGTGATAAACCAGCATTTGCTTGTAAGAATGCGGAGTTAGCATAGGACTCACCAGAATCAGAGCCTATGTTAAAATAATTTGTACCATCATTTGTAACCGCCCACTTATCAATCGTTTCATTCCAAAGAACATAAACATTTGCAGAAGATCCACGATCAATTTCAATGCCAGCATTTAGTAACGGAGCAGATGCTTGATTGATTGCCGCATTCAGTGTTAGAATATTATCAGCAATCAATACCTGAGTTGTGTTTACATACGTTGTATTGCCTGTAACACTAAGGTTACCTGTAATGAAAACATCACCAGTAACTGTACCACCTACATTGGCACTAAGAGAATTGTTTGCTCTTGTGAATCCTGCATTCGCATGATGAAATGCAGACTGTGCATGAAATATACCAGAATTTGCTTGAATGAATGCAGCATTTGCCTGATTGTATGCAGTCTGTGCATGTGCTATTCCAGCATTTGCTTGAATGAATCCTGCATTCGCTTGTCTAAATGCAGATTGTGCATGAAATATACCAGCATTGGCCTGTGCAAATGCAGTTTGAGCATGAAATATTCCAGCATTCGCTTGTATGAATGCAGTTTGTGCATGTGCTATTCCAGCATTTGCTTGAGTGAATCCTGCATTGGCGTGGTTGTATGCCGTTTGAGCATGTGCTATTCCAGCATTTGCTTGTATAAATGCGGACTGTGCATGAAATATACCAGAGTTCGCTTGAATGGATGAGGCATTTACTTCTCTAAACGCAGATTGTGCATGAAGTATTCCAGCATTTGCTTGAATGAATGCAGTTTGTGCGTGAAATATAGCAGCATTGGCCTGAATGAATCCTGCATTGGCGTGGTTATACGCGGTTTGTGCATGAAATATACCAGCATTGGCCTGTACAAATGCAGTTTGTGCGTGGAATATTGCAGCATTTGCTTGAGTAAATCCTGACTGTGCGTGTGCTATTCCAAGATTTGCTTTTTCAAATGCTTGTTGTGTAAATATAACTGCACTTAAACCACCAATCTCAATAACACCAGTGCCTGCAGGTGTACCAATGAACAAAGTATTACTTACAAAAGAGTAAGCAGGTTCACCTACATTTAATCTTGTCGGAGCAGCAGTTATTAACGACTGCTTTAATTGGATAACTGTATTTGCCATTTAAATTCTTAGAAAAGACCGCCGAAAACTGAAGTAATACTTGCTGTCAAGTTTGCCGAACTCTTAGTTTCAAACTTACTATTGGCCGCATTGTAGATGATTGTAAATCCATCTTCTAAACCTGTGGTTGAAACATCATTAATTTCAGCAAAAGAAACGTTAGGTTTTGGTCGAAAATTCGATGATGTTATTGTTGTTCTGTTGGGTTGTGCTATTACAACCTTACCAATATCTGCCATTTTTTACCTCGTAACTGATGGTAATACGACTGCTGTACCTTCTACTACACGGGTCACAAGACCACTGGCAGTATTTGCAATTGTCAAATCATAGACATAACGACCTGCTGAAAGATTAGCAGTATTTGCTGCGGTCATTGAAAGAGTAATCTCACCATTAGCATTACCAGTAATGGTTGCTGTCATGGTGTTTGCAGAAGTGGAATAGTAGGATTTACGTAATTGAGAAGATGCTCTATAATAATAAAGATTTAATGCATCACCTTGAGTATCATTGACAGAAACAGTTGAATTTAAATTCGCTCCCTGTTCTATTGTAATTTCTACATAAGCAGCCAAGATTTTCTCCTTTTAATGCTATATTTAGTCAATCGTATACCGCTAATAAAAAACCCTGCCGAAGCAGGGTTCTTTTGAATGAAAATAATTTATGTTGGTTGAACTTCGTTCAGAACCCACGACAAAGACTCTTCTACCCAGTGATAGTATTTGCCATCATCAGGCATTGCTGTAGGTGCATCCCATGCTGCCGTTTCGTTATTCAGCGTCCACGAAGCAAATGGTTTTGGAGGAACAAACGCATCGAGTTGTGAATTGTATGAGTAACCAATTCCAGCATAGCGTTTACGTATGTTATGGTTATACGAAGTTTGTTTCCAGTTGCCGCCAAATAAACGTTGACAGAATGCTACCCCGATTTCTTCACGTTCTTGGCCATGTGCATCAAGACAATCATTATTACTTACAACGATGACTTGTGTAACAACATTATTATTATCAAGTTGTGCAAAGTGTGCCATTTAATACTCTCCTAAGTTAAACAATTTAATCTATTTAGTTATTTATTTATGTCCATTTGAGGATGACAATTCCTGAACCACCTTTGGTACCAACATAATCTCTTGAACCACCACCGCCACCGCCTGTACTCTGTGCCCCTATATCTGATGGATAACCACTTGGTGCGCTAGGATTTCCACCACCTTTTCCTCCGCCACCAAGACCTCCAGGAGGCATACCGGCACCACTGGTTGTTCCACCTCCACCACCAGCGTAGTATGTTGGTGTACCTGATATGGGTGATGCTAAACCATTTCCTCCATTACCACCAGTTGTTCCACTGCCATTGCTACCAGCAGCACCAGCACCACCGCCGCCACCGCCAGCAAGATCGCCTGTGCCACTACCACCAGCATTTCCTTGTCCTGGTGTTCCTGCACCACCAGGTTGTTGATATCCACCACCACCTCCAGAACCACCATTACCACCCGGACCATATGGTGTTCCATTAAAACCACCACCACCGCCACCACCTATAGCAGTGAACGATGAGAATACTGAGTCTCCACCATTCCCACCTTTGCTAGTTTCGCCAGTGTTAGGTCCTGGAGTATATGCTCCTGCGCTACCACCAGCACCAACTGCAACTGCATAAAATAATCCCGAAGTTACTGGATGTCCTATGCCTGTAAGATAACCACCTCCGCCACCACCACCGCCAACGTGTCCGCCGCCGCCGCCGCCACCTGCAACGACAAGATAATCGACTGTTGATGACTGTGCTTTAAATGATCCTGAACCTGTAAATGTCGCAAGTTTATTTTGTGTCGCAGGAATAGAGATAACAATTATACCTGAACCACCAGTTCCACCGGCAGATTGGAAGTTGCCTGCTGAACCACCACCAGAACCAGTATTGATTCCACCTGCACCACCTGTAGCACTTGAACTTGGCGATGTTCCACCATCTCCTCCATTATTATAACCTACACCACCTCTTCCTTGTCTATTAGTGCCATCACCACCACCGCCGCCACCTCCAGGTCCACCAGAACCTGCTCTTGTATGATACGCAGGTTGTCTTGGATCACCAGAATATGGTGCTGAGAAATCTACACCACCTCCACCACCGCCACCAGCAAATGCAGTATTTGAACCTGTGATTGTAGTAAATATTCCTATACCTCCATTACCACTTGTTAATCCTTCAGCGGGTGTTGTTGCGCTACCAGACTTCCCTGCACCACCTGCACCACCACCTCCGCCACCATTGCCAGTCCAAAAAGAGAATCCTGTGCCACCAGCAAATCCTTGACCCGGCACTCCTGCACCGCCTGCACCAGGACTTCCATCAGGTGCTCCACCGCCACCCGAACCACCATCTTTACCTACTGAAGTACCACCTGCACCATTGTAAGAACCACCACCGCCGCCACCGAAAGCAAAAAATATTCCTGAATTGCTATTTGCATAATATGAATTAGAAGTGTTTGCTAAAGTCCATGCAGAGTTTGAAGCAGCAAATATTGTGTTCGAACCATTAATTCCTCTTTCATTACTACCGTTTGGACCACCAGGAGGACCTGGACCACCTGCGCCAATAATACAAGTATATGCTTGACCTGGGCCCACTGGATATCCTGTACCTTGAAGCACACCACCAGCACCTCCGCCACCGCCGTGTTGAAAACCACCTCCTCCACCGCCAGCAATAATAAGATAATCGATTGTTGTTGTACCATCAGGTACAATGAATGTACTTGTATTTCCAAATATTAAGACTGCACTTGGCGTAGCAAACGTATATTTTAGAACGATGATACCAGAACCGCCAGCACCACCTCCATATGCTGTACCACCAGGATCGGTATATCCACCACCACCTCCACCACTTCCTTGATTTGTATTTGCAGAACCTCCTACTGATGCTGCTGGTGTTGACAAACCATTACCAGCACCAAACATAGGATTTCCATTGCCACCTTGACCAAATGGTTGTGGTGTTCCTGGACCATAAACACTTCCACCACCACCGCCCGCATAACCTGTATTAGAACCTGTTATCGATGAAAATATACCTATACCACCATTACCAGAATCATTTCCTGTAGCACCAGCACCACCAGCACCACCACCTCCACCAGAGCGATCAAAAGGAGAAGAAGGACCAGCATTAGGTGCACCTCGTCCACCATTATTTCCTTGACCTGGAGTTCCTAAACCACCAAGACCGCCTGGAGAAAATCTACCACCTCCACCGCCAGAACCACCAGACATGCCATTACCAGCATCTGTGCCACCACCACCACCGCCACCATTTGACCAAGAAGTTAATGTTGCACCACTACTTGTGACAAATATTCCAGAGTTTGTTCCGTTTGCGCCAGTTCCGCCAGGTGAAGCCGCACCTCCAGCACCTCCAGAACCAATAGCAATTGTATAAGATGTTGCTGGAGTTACAGGTAATGAAGTTCCCTGAACAACACCACCACTACCACCTCCACCGCCAATACGACCACCACCGCCGCCACCGCCACCAACAACAAGATAATCGACGGTTAATACGCCAGATGGCGGTGTCCATGTAGTGGAACCTTGAAATACTTGAACTATGAAAGCAGAACTTGTGTTGATTTCTTGAGGCCATAAACCAGCAAGTTTAAATATTTGTGCTTCATTAAGTGAATATATGCCTGTAGCAGCACCAGTAATACCACCAGTGGTCAAATTTCTTGTTCCAATAATACCACCGTTGAAACTTTTTGCCATTAACTTATCTCTTCAAACGATGTAATAAGGTGCAGACGATTATTTGCATCCGCTTTTGCTTTGAGATGATCACCTTCTTCAAGGTAAAGTGATTTAGACATAACATCTAAAGATGATTTGGCAGGTACAGTCACAGAATTGGCAATACCATATGTTGCATTACCTGAACCTGTGGACACATTCTGTGCGCCAAATTTAAACAATTCAACTGAGACATTACCAGCATTTGTACCATCAACATTTGAAATCATGATGGTATTAATTTTAAACACTTTACCTGAGTTGACATCATTAACAACAATAGATGTTGAGGTCGTAGTAAGGTTAGCGACATTTGATTTGCCACGAATCGTAGTTACTCCGACTATGTTGGGTGCTGCCATTTATTTTCCTTAGTTAATATCCTAAATGATGCACAACAACATTATAATTTCCAAGAGCAGGAGCATTGATAAAAGTTAATACATCACCACTAACTGTCCAAGTGATGGTAGGTGTTTTATAGAGACCATCAACATATACAGCAATTGCAGCAACGCCATACGGAGCACGAGACAATTGAAATATTGCCTGTGATCCAGTGCCGTTAAACACATCGACTTTATGTGGTGTTGAATATACTGGGTTGCCAATGTATGCCATTTATTCTTCCTGTTCGTAACTTGGTCTTACTGGTGCATTACCTTCGGGTTTAGGATACTTATCATTGATTTCTTTGACTGTATCGTAGAATTCTGTTCCTTTACCTGGAATCTTACTTTGATCCATTGCTTCCCATAACAAATTAATTAAGACCGTAATATCAGGATAGTTTGATGCACGGTCTAAAAAATATTGATGATGTTCAATAAACTTATTTTGATACTCCAACTCGGCCATAATTTCTGCTCTTGTTGGTGCTACTGTATTTGCTTCATCTTCCCAACGTGTAAACTCAAAATGTCCACCTGATGCAGACATATCATATCGTCCTGTTGGGCGTAATGCTTTAATTGCTGTGTCAATACCACAAACTAATTTGTTGTTGTTACCAATTAGAAAATGTGCATATTCAATTTCTGTGTTGTTCATTCAATCACTCCTATAAAAAAGTTATTACTCAATATTTATGTTCGTTTTTTTAACCACCGTCAAATGGTTGTCCTAGAGCAAATGATCCAGAACCTGTAAATCTTAGTATTCTCTGGCCGTTAACCTCTGAATATGTTCCACCAACAAGATTTTCCACATTAGCATATTCATTTGGGTAACTGTATATAACAACTCCAGAACCTCCATTGCCACCACCAGCACCACTAAATGCAGAAGCACCGCCACCGCCACCGCCACCAGTGCCTGCTGTACCAGATTGACCTCCAAAACCAACACCATTGCCACCACCATTTGCTGCACCGCCAGGTGATCCTGATGGGCCTCCAAATGTGCCTCCGATACCTGCTTCACCACCAGATACTCTAGTTGGTGCGGTGCCAAAGTGTACTGTCATTCCACCGCCACCGCCACCGCCAGCATAAGTGACTGCACTACCAGATATTGAAGATGCGACTCCTTGTCCACCTGCACCACCATCCCATATTTGAGCACCATTGGTGCCTATATATCCTGCACCTCCGCCACCTCCACCACCAGAAAAGTATACTTGTCCTCCAGGATTTGTAAACCCTGGACCACCGCCAGAATAACCACCAGCAGTTCCGGGTGATCCACCACCTGCACCACCTGCATTCGTATAACCAGAAGGCCAAGCACCCATACCTCCACCGCCACTTGATCCATCACCACCAACACCACCTACGACATTTATTCCTGGAGAAATTGCTTGACCTGCACCATAACCACCACCTCCTGCCCAACTACTGCCACCGAATAAACTTCCAGTAGTTGTATTGAATACCCCAGTATTTGAACCTTTTGTTCCAGACGCACCACCTGCACCAATAACTACAGTGTATGAACCTGCACCATTGACAAGACTGAGTGTGCCTGTTTTAAAAGCACCACCGCCACCGCCACCGCCACCTGCAAAGTAAGCATCACCAGCACCTTGTCCACCAGCACCGCCACCTCCAATATAAAGATAAGACAAAACAGTAGCAGCAGGAGGATCTCCATATGCAGGTCCAGCAGTCAATGTTAATGCTCTACGAGATGCTGTTGAAAAATCTAAAGTCATACTACCAGAATCTACGAATTGATGCACAAGCCAACCAGCATCAATTTTTGTTTTAATTGGAGTTCCTGTAGTTGTTGTATTACCAAACACACTAGGATATCTAATTATGACAATTCCAGAACCACCACGACCACCTTGTCTGTAATTAGCACGACCAGGCCAATTTCTTGTGCCTGTGTCTGTTGGCCAAAGTGGAGCATATGCATGTGGTGGAGGATTTGCATCTGAATTCCACAACATTGTTGGTTCTGCTCCACTGTTCAAAATAAAAGGACCACCTTCACCATTTGGTCCGAGTTGTCCCCAATCACGTCTTGATGAACCATTCCAAGCACCACCGCCGCCACCGCCACGATTATTTAAAGCATTTTTTTGCGATCCAACTCCAGGATATCGATAACCACCAGTGGGATAAGGACCAGATTCACGAGGGCCATAACCTGCTTTTCCACCAAATGGTGGAAGTGGAAATGCACCTTTAGGTCCAGTTGGTCCTTGACCTGGGCCAGAAAGATTGCCATTGCCATCATATACTGTATTGTCTCCAGGACTTTGTCCTGCTTGATATATTTCATCGCCGCCATCTTTTACAACCCCATAACCGGCACCATTACTCGGATTGCCTTTAGGACCATTGGTTGGTGAACTCGAACCACCGCCACCGCCAGCAGCATACTCTCTATTAAATCCAAGTATAGATGAAGTATAACCACCACCACCTTCTCCACCGTCACCCTGTGGTCCAGGAGTATAACCGGAACCACCGCCGCCACCTCCACCATAACCACGTGGATTCATTTTACCTTTTATTTCTCTAGGAGTTACTGTTTGTGGTGCAGGTGATATGCGATATGTGCCAGCGCCACCAACGCCAGGCGAAAATGAAGGTGTAACTAATGCGGCAGTTATTACTGTTCCTTGAAGCCAACCTGTTGGATTTGAATATGGTCCACCCTGTAATGTCATTCCGACTTGAAAATTACCGTCTGGAAAATTACTTCTTGGTCCATCTAACGTCAATACATCACCCGAAATTGAACCTGATATACATGTTGATTCGGACCCGTCATTACCACCTCGTCCATTTGATTCAGTATTTGTGCGATTTGGATTACCATCGTTACCAGTGACTTTAGCCATGCCACCTTGTCCACCTTGATTTGATCTGGATCGTGTAGACTCATCACGAAGGCCTCCTCCACCTCCACCAGCAACAGATTCTGGAGCACGATTTGCCATAGTTGCGTTTGGTGGATCCCATTCGAATCCTCCACCTCCACCACCTAATGCAGTAAGAGAGAATCCCGTAGGACCAGACATTGCAAATGTGGTAGCATTACCATCATTGCCGCGGGCATCTTGATTGTTACCTGTTACTGCACCGATGCCCATCGAGAATACACTAGCACCAGTTAATCCAATTGATACATTTCCACCTGTAGTTATACCATCAAGTGATCCAATCCAAACACCGCCTCCACCACCGCCACCGCCACCGCCAGAACCACCACCACCACCGCCCCCAACAACGAGATATTCGAGGACGAATCTTTCTTGTTCGCCTCTGACTACGCCAAGTATGGATTTCCGACGAGTTAAATAACTACCAACTTTATGGAAGCCACTTAATAATTTAATTCTATTGCCAGTCGTACTAACTCTTCGTATTGTCATTTTATATTATGTTATTTCAGTGCCAAACAATGTGAATGATGAAGATACTGTATTTGCTGCGATCTTAACGACAGAACCTGATGCAAGTGTAATACCTAAAGTCATCGTCACTGTATCTGCTGAAGGTACATTAACTCCATAACATAGGTAGTGTTTGTTTGTTACCGAAGCGGCAGCATCTTGAACTGCAACATACACAGCAGCAGAAGTTCCCGCAGAAGTGGCCAAACTAGAAATCACTAAAGATGAAACTACTGCCTGTGTTGATGATGGTACGGTGTACAATGTAACAAAATCCGTTATCGTTGCGGAATTTGGAATCGATTGACCTAAAATTTTATATGCTCTTGCCATTTTTTATTTCCCTTAATTTTTTACATTCCACCAAGTAAAAACGCATCATCAAAATTTGCAGCATCATTCGACAGATTGTTTGCACTAACAGCACTCAACCCTAAGTTATTACCACTTATAGAATTAGTTTGAAGAGTATTACCACTTAATGAACCTACAACAATATTATTACCACCAATAGAGGTGACAGTTAGATTATTGCCAGAAATTGCACCTGTGTGAAGAGTATTACCACTGATTGAATTTACGACAATATTATTACCACCAATTGATGTTGGTGCTATATTGTTACCTGAGACAGAACCTAATCCTAATTTAGTGCCAATAATTGCTCTGTTTAAAACTTTACTTGATGTAATTGCATCCGTTTGTATGGCACTTTCACCAACACTCAATGCAGTTAATTGATCTTCAAAAACAGAATTGAAGGTGTAACTGTTTGGAGCACGATACGTAACAACAATGTTATTAGTGGCAGTGTTTGGTGCAACTGAAAAATTTACTGACGAATTTGCAGAAGTTACTGTGTAATCTCTATCTGGAGTTAGTTGTTGTTTATTAAGAACAACCTCAATTGCTCTAGATGATTCCGCAGTCCTTGCTAATACAAACGATGTGCAAGAACTGGTACCACTAAATAATTGATAATCAACTGTGAATGATGTTATTTCTGGTCTATTGCCAATATATGACATTAGGTAATCTCCAAGACAGAAGTGATTGCATCAGCAGATACCGCAGTATCAGAAACCACATAGAGCACATCATTTGCCTCAAGAACTAATTTTTGATCACCACCAATTGGCACCAACGCACCACCAGGAGCAATCGTAGCATTTTTAATCATATAGTAATTCGTGGCGGCAGAAGTTACATACACACTTACG
>Ga0209401_1003080_pt1 | contig 10579 bp, 9 predicted proteins | sample M_140807_MF_Meta_FD_187318 | JGI IMG/M metagenome (GOLD analysis project Ga0209401, IMG submission 187318) | Freshwater microbial communities from Lake Montjoie, Canada to study carbon cycling - M_140807_MF_MetaG (SPAdes) (version 2) | ecosystem: Environmental > Aquatic > Freshwater > Lake...
CATTCGCCGGGGCAGGATCATGATCAGGATCAGGATCAGGATCAGGATCAGGATCAGGATCAGGGTCAGAACCAGGATCAGCGCTCGTGCCAGGCTGAGCGTTTTCACCGGTTGATTTCTAGTGACCAGACCCGGGCGGCCCAAACGGCGGCGGCGATCGCGCAGGCAACAGGTCTGGAGCTGACCTTTGACCCGGAGTTGCGCGAGCGCCGATATGGGCTGTTTGAGGGCCAGGGGTACGACGACATTGAGACCCGCTGGCCAGCGGATTGGGCCCGTTGGCAGGCCCGCGATCCCGCGTGGGGGCCGCCGGAGGGGGAAACCCTTGGCGGTTTCAATAACCGGGTGTGTGCGTGGCTGGATCGGATCGCGGGGGCGGTGGAATCTTCCGCGACAGGGGTCGGGGCGTCTTCACTCGTGTCCCTGAAACTCAACGAGCCGCTCCGAGTGATTGCGGTGACCCACGGTGGCGTGCTCGATATGGCATTTCGTCACGCCGCGGGGCTCACGCTCGATGCACCAAGAAGGCATCAGACCCTGAATGCAGCGCGTAATGTGCTGCGGTTTGAGCGCGGCGTTTGGGAGGTGGTCGTCTGGGCCGATACCGGGCATCTGAGTCAACCCGCCGACGACCTATAATCGGCTGTTATTGCCCCGCCAATCCCCCACCCGGATTTGTTATGTTCGACCGCGCCCAGACCCTCGATCACACCGATCCAGAAAAGCCTTTCGTGACCAGTGGGGTGCGTTTGGGGTCACCCGCAATTACGACCCGTGGGTTTGGTGTTGAGGAGGTGGCCGCGCTGACGGGGCGGTTTCCGGTTTTTTCGCCACCGGCGGCTTGAACCGACGTGCGTTGTCCGTTTTGCGCGTTTGCCGACACGCAGGTTGCCGAGACGCGATCTTCGGATGATGGCGATGTCATGCGCAGGCGGCGACGCTGCCCCGGTTGCGACAAGCGGTTTACGACCTATGAGCGGGCTGAACTGACCCTGCCCGCCGTCGTCAAGAAGAACGGAACGCGGGTCGAATTTGACCGGACCAAGCTGCGCAGTTCGATGACCCTGGCGCTGCGCAAACGCCCGGTATCGGCCGAATCGATTGAGGCGGCAATCTCGCGGATTGAGGAGGCACTGATCAGTTCTGGGGCTCGCGAAGCGCCGAGCGATCGGATCGGGGAGCTGGTCATGCGCGAACTCAGGCGCCTTGATAAGGTGGGTTATGTGCGGTTTGCATCGGTCTATCGGAATTTCGAGCATCTGGATGAATTTGCGGAAATCATCCAGGAAGTGCGACCCGACAACCTCAACTCGCGTTAGGGCCTTGGGCCTTTGATGTTTAGCGCCGCCGATCAGCAATGGATGGAACGGGCGCTGGCGCTGGCTCGTCAGGGCTTGAGGTCGGCTACTCCAAACCCCCGGGTCGGATGCGTTTTAATCTCAGCGGCTGGAGCCTTGGTCGGTGAAGGTTGGCATCAGCGGGCGGGTGAGGCCCATGCTGAAGTCCATGCTTTGCGGGCAGCCGGACAGGACGCTCGGGGCAGCACGGCCTACGTCACGTTAGAGCCGTGCGCGCATTTTGGTCGCACGCCTCCATGCTCGAATGCCCTGATCGATGCGGGGGTGGCGCGCGTACTGGTCGCGATGGAGGACCCCAACCCCCTGGTCGCGGGTCGCGGGTTGGACCGTTTGCGCGAAGCCGGCATTGAGGTGCGGTGTGGTTTGCTTGAGGACGAGGCTCGAGAGTTGAATCTCGGGTTTGTGTCACGAATGACCCGGGGTTTGCCATGGGTTCGGCTCAAGGTTGCCGCGAGTCTGGATGGCCGAACGGCCTTGCCCGATGGGCGTAGCCAATGGATCACCGGTGCGGCCGCACGCGCGGATGGGCATGCCTGGCGCGCCCGGGCCTGCGCGATCTTGACGGGTATCGGCACCGTTCGCGATGATGACCCGCAACTTACCGTTCGTGATCTGCCCGAAAGTGACGGGGCGCAGATCGGGCAGCCGACCGGACAGCCGACCGGACAGCCTATTCGCCAACCGATGCGGGTTCTGATCGACAGCCGGCTCGAGGTTGACCCTGGCGCAAAATTGGTCCGAGCGGGGGGGCTCCTGCTGGCCCACGCCCTGGACGAACATTGGCTTGCGACTGGCCCTCTGGCCGAGAAAGCGCGCCTGTTGAAGGACCATGGCGTCGAACTGTGGTCGTCCCCGACGTTGTCGTCGTCCTCGTCCTCGCTGTCCACGCCATCGTCACCTGGCAAAGTGGACCTCGGCGCGCTACTGGCTGAATTGGCGCGTCGTGGCGTCAATGAATTACATGTCGAAGCCGGCGCTGGGCTGAATGGTTCGCTCGTTCGCGAGGCTCGAGTCGACGAGCTGCTGGTGTATCTGGCGCCTGCGCTGCTTGGAGATTCGCGGGCTATGTTTAATCTTGAGCCGCCCGATGCTCTCGAATCCGCCAAACGCCTGTATTTTCACGAGATGGTTAAAGTTGGCAACGATCTGCGGATCCTCGCCCGGTTTAAGCCAGTTTAAGCAGCCTGTAATCAGGCAGCACGTAGTCAAGTAAAGCGCAGAGGGCGAGTGGACATGTTTACAGGAATCGTTGCAGCGATCGGGATGATCGAAGCAGTCGTGCCGCTGGCGGATACCGGCGGTCCGGCTGAGAGCGGCCGGCGGCTGGTCATTGAAGCCTCGAACCTGGACCTGGATGATGTCCAGGTGGGCGATTCGATTGCCATCCAGGGGGCGTGCATGACCGTTGTTGAACTCGGTGGACCGACGTCTGTCCAGTTGTCCGAAGGCCGTTTCGCGGTCGATGTTTCGCTCGAGAGTTTGTCCCGAACGGTTGGCCTGGCCGCTCCGGGGATGGTCAACCTCGAAAAAGCGTTGCGGCTCTCGGATCGCCTCGGCGGTCATCTGGTCAGCGGGCATGTCGATGGTTTAGGCCGGGTCGCCGCTTTTGACCCGGTGGGTGAGTCCTGGTTTCTGGCCATTGAGGTGCCAGCGGCGCTGGCAAAGTATTTCGCGTTCAAGGGCTCGGTCACGGTGGATGGGGTGTCGCTCACGGTCAATCGGGTGGAAGATTCCGCGGCGAAAGGGGTTACCCGGATTGAAATCAATGTGATTCCGCATACGATGGCAGTTACCACGCTGGGTCGCCTGAAAGTCGGTGATTTCGTAAACATCGAAGTCGATCAGATTGCCCGTTACTGCGAAAGGCTCATGGCCTCGAAATGAACGCTCCGCTTGACGCTGAACTAGCCCGCGCGCTGCGTCGTGTGACGCTGGATGACAAGTACGCCCTCGAACATGGGCGTGCCTTCATGAACGGTAATCAAGCCCTGGTGCGGTTGCCGATGCTGCAGCGAGAGCGTGACCGCATCGCAGGCTTGCGCACCGCTGGCTTCATTTCGGGTTATCGCGGTTCGCCCCTCGGCGCGCTCGATCAGGCACTCTGGAAAGCCCGCGAGCATCTGGACCGCCAGCAGATTGTTTTTCGACCTGGCGTCAATGAAGAGTTGGCGGCCAACGCCATTTGGGGAACCCAGCAGATTGGCTTGTTTCCCGGTGCCAATGCCGATGGCGTGTTTGGTCTCTGGTACGGCAAAGGCCCCGGAGTCGATCGCTGCAGCGATGTGTTCAAACATGCCAACGCGGCCGGATCGGCGCCACATGGCGGCGTGATTGCCGTCGCTGGCGACGATCACGGCGCCAAGAGCTCGACCTTGCCGCATCAGAGTGAGTTTATTTTCAAGGCCTGCGGCATGCCGGTGTTCTATCCGGCCGGGGTTCAGGAGTTTTTGGACTTTGGCCTGCACGGTTGGGCGATGTCGCGCTGGTCGGGGCTTTGGGTTGCGATGAAGGCGGTGACCGATGTGGCGGAATCCTCAGCCGCCGTCGTCATCGACCCCGATCACGTCACCATCCATTTGCCCAATACAGATGAGTTGCCGCCGGGGGGGCTCAACATCCGCTGGCCCGACAGTCCAATTGCGCAGGAGCAGCGCCTGTTGGACTACAAGGGCGATGCAGCGCTCGCTTACATTCGCGCCAACCGGCTGAATTTCACCGCCATCGATTCGCCCAGTGCCTGGCTTGGCCTGGTGGCCGCTGGGAAGTCGTATCTCGACACCCGCCAAGCCCTCGACGATCTCGGTCTCGACCCCGCGACCTGCTCGGCCGTGGGTATCCGCTTGTTCAAGTGTGGTGTGGTCTGGCCACTGGAGCCCAGCTCCATGCGGGCGTTCGCGACCGGACTTCGGGAAATCTTCGTCATCGAAGAAAAACGCTCGCTCGTCGAATCCGCCGTCAAGGAGGCGCTCTACGACTGGCGCGATGATCTTCGCCCGCGGATCTTTGGGAAGTTGGGTCCTGACGGTCGCCATACTGCCGAATTCGGGGCTGGTTCCCGCCGTGATTGGCTCCTGGCGCCCTACGGCGAGCATTCGCCGGCCATGATTGCGCGGGCGATTGGTCGCCGTCTGATCGCCGCCGAGCAAGAGGGGCGGACGCTTCCGTCCGATATCCGTGCCCGAATTCAAACGCGCCTGGCGATTCTTGAGGCCAAGGAACGCAAACCGATCCTGTTGCGGGTTGAGTCGGTCGAGTCGGTTGAGTCAGTCGAGTCGGTCAGGTCGACCGAACCGGTTCAAGCGGTCGAATTGCAGCGCACGCCGACATTCTGTTCGGGTTGTCCGCACAACACGTCGACACATGTCCCGGAGGGCTCGAGGGCGCTGGCCGGGATCGGATGTCATTTTATGGCGCAGTGGGATCCTGCGCGCCGCACCGATACCTTTTCTCAAATGGGCGGGGAGGGGGCGGCCTGGATCGGTCAGGCACCCTTCTGCGAGACGCCGCACGTGTTCGCCAACATGGGCGATGGGACCTACTTTCATTCCGGGGTTTTGGCCATTCGTGCTGCCGTCGCCGCCCGCGCGACAATGACCTACAAGCTGCTCTACAACGACGCGGTGGCCATGACCGGCGGGCAACCGCTGGACGGCAGTCTCACCGTGCCCCAAGTCGTGGCGCAATTGCGTGCCGAGGGCGTCCGCGAAGTCGTGATCGTGACCGACGAGCCCGAGAAATATCGGCGCGGCGCGGGCGCTTCTGGCTCCACCAGGTCCGCCCATGCGGCTGGGCCCGACGGTGACACCATGATGGCGCACGCCTTGGATGATGTGCGGGTCGAACACCGGGACCACCTTGACGCCGTGCAGCGTCGTCTGCGCGAGGTGGCTGGCGTGACAGTGATTGTGTACGACCAGACCTGTGCGTCGGAGAAGCGCCGCAGGCGCAAACGCAAGGGCCCCGACGGACAACCAGGGTTCCCCGACCCCGCCCGTCGCGTCGTGATTAACGAATCGGTTTGCGAGGGCTGTGGTGACTGCACTGTTCAGTCGTCTTGTGTCTCCGTCGAGCCCTTCGAAACACCGCTCGGCCGCAAACGCAAAATCAACCAGTCGTCGTGCAACAAGGATTTTTCCTGTCTGAAGGGATTCTGCCCAAGCTTTGTGACAGTCGAGGGCGGGAAGTGGCGCGGTCGGTCCCAGGCTGTTGTGCAAAACCGAAATCAGGTCGCGAGCCCCTCTTTGGAATGGCCAGAGCTGCCGGAGCCCGCGGTCGCTTCTGTTGATTCAAGCGCATCAAGTGGGGTCCTAGCCCGCCCCTACAGCATTCTGGTGACCGGAGTTGGCGGGACCGGAGTCGTCACCATTGGGCAGTTATTGGGGATGGCGGCTCATCTCGACGGGCGAGGCGTTGCTGTGCTTGACATGGCGGGCCTTGCGCAGAAGGGCGGTGCGGTGACTTCGCATATTCAGATCGCGCAGACGCAGGACCAACTCTTCGCGACCCGGGTCGCGATTGGCGAAGCGCAATTGGTCATTGGCGGCGATCTCGTGGTGACGGCTGGTGCCGACTCACTGGCCCGGATGCGGCCAGGTGTCACCCGAGTCATCCTGAACGCCGATGTGGCGCCCACGGTAGAGGCTCTGCGCAATCCAGACTGGCGTTTTCCCGAAGCGCAACTGCGTGCGGATTTGTTGGCAACCGTGGGGTCGGATTCGGTCGATTGGGTTGCCGCTCAGCGACTGGCTGTAGCCCTGTGTGGAGATACGCTTTTTGCGAATCCATTCATGCTCGGTTGGGCCTGTCAGCGGGGTTGGTTACCGGTGACCCGGGCGGCGCTGGAGCGGGCAATTGAACTCAATGGCGCGGCAGTGCCAGCCAACCTGGCCGCATTTTTGTGGGGACGGCGTGCCGCACATGATTTTGCCGCCGTCTCGACGGAGGCGTTTGGGGCGTCTCAAGTCGAATTATCGACCTCAACGGTTGCGCCACTCGACGCAATCGTCGAACTGCGCGCACGGCACCTCACCGATTATCAGAACCAGACATTGGCCCAACGCTACAAGGATCTGGTCGATCGCGTGCGGCAGGCGGAGCTTGGGGTGCTAGGCGCGAGGGCCCGCGTTGTTGAAGGCCTCGATGGGGGCATCGGGGATGGCGCCGGTATGCGCTTATCCGAAGCTGTGGCTCAGCAGTATTTCCGCCTGCTGTCCTACAAGGACGAGTACGAGATTGCGCGTCTGCACTCGGATCCAAGATTTCTGGATCGACTACGTCAACAATTTGAGGGCGACTGGTCCTTGCGATTTCACCTTGCGCCCCCGGGCTTGGCCAGGGTGGATCCCCTGACGGGTCGGCCCCGCAAAATCGCCTTCGGGCCCTGGATGTTGCCGGTCTTTCGGGGATTGGCGCGGCTGAAATTCTTGCGCGGTACGGTCTTTGATCCGTTTGGCATGACGGAGGAGCGGCGTCAGGAGCGGGCGTTGATCGTTGAATATGAGGTATTGATCGAGGAACTGCTTCGTGGTCTTAGCCCGCAAACTCACGCCCTCGCAGTCAAATTGGCTCGAATTCCCGAGCATATTCGAGGATTTGGCTTAGTCAAAGAGGCCAATCTGCAGAGGGTTCGGGGGGATTGGCGAGACTTGCTTACGCAGTGGCGGGAGGGCAATCGCCTACAATCCGCGCCATGACCCTTGCAGCTATTCCCGAAATCCTGGCCGAGTTGCGCGCCGGCCGCATGGTGGTTCTGGTCGACGAAGAAGATCGCGAGAACGAAGGCGATTTGGTGATGGTCGCTCAGCATGCCACTGCGGAGGCCATCAACTTTATGGCCAAGTACGGCCGGGGGCTGATTTGTCTCACCCTCACCGAGGCTCGATGCCAGCAACTGAACCTTCCGCTGATGGTGCAGGCGCGGGGTAATGGAACCCGATACGGGACCAATTTCACGCTATCGATCGAGGCGGCCGAAGGCGTGACGACCGGTATTTCGGCGGGCGATCGAGCGCGCACCGTTCAGGCTGCGGTCAACCGGCATGCGCGGCCCTCGGATTTGGTTCAGCCCGGACATATATTTCCCTTAATGGCGCGTCCAGGGGGCGTCCTGATGCGTGCCGGCCATACCGAGGCAGGCTGTGATTTGGCGCAGGCCGCGGGGTTCGAGCCCGCCGCGGTGATCTGCGAGATTTTGAATGAAGACGGGACGATGGCCCGTTTGCCTGATTTGACTCAGTTTGCACACGAGCACGGACTCAAGATCGGCGCGATTGCCGACCTGATCCAGTACCGAAGTGCGACCGAAAGTCTGGTCGAGCGGATCACCGAGCGCGATATCGAGACGCCGTGGGGGCCGTTCCGGCTCGCTGCGTGGCGTGATCAGCCCGGGGGCGAACCGCACCTTTCGCTGGTCAAGGGCTCGATCGGTGCAGATATCGAAACACTGGTTCGTGTCCATGAACCGCTGTCAGTGTTGGACCTGCTCACAGCAGACGCGGGTGGACACTCGTGGCCGATTGCGCGGGCGATGGCGGCGATTGCAGCGGCCCCATCCGGTGTGTTGGTCATGATTCATTGCGCCCCCTCTGCCGAGGTCTTGTTCGACCAGATCCATCGTATGGCCCCTGCGGCGTCTCCCTCGGCTTCCACTAAGGCATCAACGGAGCGGGGAGTCGCGGTTGGCGTCAGTTCAGCGGAGCGCACTGCAGGTCAGGATCTTCGTAACTACGGGGTGGGAGCGCAGATTCTGCGCTCGCTCGGTGTGCGCAGAATGCGCCTGCTCTCGCGTCCGCGCAAAATGCCGAGCATGGCAGGTTATGGCCTTGAAGTGACTGGATTTCAGAATGAATCTTGATATTGAACGTGGGTCGCTTGAAGGCGATGGAGTTCGGATTGGTATTGTCCAGGCTCGATTTAACGATACGGTCTGTGATGGGCTGAGGCAGGCTTGTGTCAGTGAGTTGCTCCGACTCGGCGTATTGGCAGAGGACATCTTCCTGTGCTCGGTGCCGGGGGCTCTCGAAATGGGTATCGCGCTGCAGCGCCTCGCCCGGACCGGGGAGTTTGATTCGCTGATCGCGCTCGGCGCCGTGATTCGGGGCGACACCTACCACTTTGAGGTGGTGTCCAATGAAAGCGCCGCCGCGATCCAGCGGGTCTCGCTGGACGAGTCGATTCCAATTGCCAACGGCATTCTGACTTGCGACACTGACGCGCAGGCCGAAGTTCGGATCATTGGCAAGGGTGCGGACTGCGCACGCGTGGCCATTGAAATGGCGCATGTTTGCGCAACCCTGACCCTGCTCGGGATCTCGCCGGACGAACTGGACGCCGACGTCGACGCCGACGCCGACGCCGATTCAGGCGGCGCGGCGAAGGCCGTCTCAAATCCGTGAATGACGGGCCCGAACCCGACGATCGTTCGCCCACGCGAAGCGCTCGTCGGCGTGCGCGGGAGTTCGCGCTGCAAGGGCTTTATCAATGGTTGGTTGCGCAAACCGACGTCGCCATGATCGAGGCGCAGATCGTGGTTTTGCCCGAGTTTGAGCGCTCGGATACCGACCTTTTCAGATCGATTCTGCGGGGCGTGATTCTCGAAGCGGCCACCCTGCACAAAACAATCGTGCCGCTGATTGACCGGCCCTTGATCCAGTTGAGTCCCGTGGAGCATGCGGCGATTTTGATTGGTGCGTGGGAGTTCTCCCATGCACCGGAGACCCCTTATCGTGTCGTGATCAACGAGGCTGTTGAAATCGCGAAGTCGTTTGGAGGGACTGACGGCTATCGCTATGTCAATGGCGTGCTGGACAAGGTGGCCGCTCGCTTGCGGCCGACCGAGCGCCCAAATGGACGAGTTTGACCTGATTCGACAGTTTTTCGTCCGAGAGGGGGGGGCGCCTAGAGTGCCCCTAAAACCAGGATCGTTCGCTGGGGCGCTTCTCGGCCCGGGTGATGATTGTGCGTTACTGGGCGCGACCACGACAGCAGCGGCACGGTTCGCGGTAACGACCGATTTGCTGGTTGAAGGAGTGCATTTTTTTTCAGATGTCGATCCGCAGACGCTCGGGCACAAGGCGCTTGCGGTCAACCTCTCTGACCTCGCCGCGATGGGTGCGCGCCCAGTCGCCTACCTTCTGGCCTTGGCGTTACCCCGCGCCGATATCGACTGGTTAGAGGGCTTTGCACGCGGTCTCCATGCATTGGCCGACGTCTACGGGATTGAACTGGTTGGGGGTGACACTACGCGCGGCCCCTTGACGATTGCGATCACAGCTCTGGGCGAGGTCGATCCAGCGGCCGCTTTGCGCAGAGACCGGGCTCGCCTCGGCGATGACATTTGGGTTTCAGGTTGCTTGGGTGCGGCCGCATTCGCAGTGCGGGAACGCGTTCGCGGACACCCCTTGGCCGCTTCGCATCCCGCGCGAGCGCGACTCGAGCAACCGGTGCCCCGAGTCGAATTGGGGCTTGAACTTGCGAAATTGTCCGCCCAGGGTTTAGTCCATGCGGCGATCGATCTGTCCGATGGTCTCGCCGGGGATTTAAGCCATATTCTGGCGCGCTCGGGCGCGGCACTGGGTACGTCGGTCGGTGCCGTCCTGTGGGCTGACGCGTTACCTAACCACGAATGCCTGAACGGACTCATCGCCGAGGATCAGCATGATTTAATGCTGTTTGGCGGAGATGATTACGAACTGTTGTTGACTGCGCCGACGACGGGGCGCAGAGCACTGGAGCGCCTGGGGGATCTGCGCCGTATCGGCACTCTGGACACCGGACCGGCGTTGCGGTTGAGGGATGGCTCTGGCGATGAACGTGTCTTGCCCAATCGGGCATACCAGCATTTTCGGTCCGAGGCGGACCGACTTTGATTGAGCGGGGCGCATGTGATTGAGGTTATCGAATCCAATGCCAATCGGGTCCCGGTTAAGGCAACTGTCAGACCCGATTTTGACTTCATGCGTGCCAAGGCCTCCAGATGGATCGCGTTGGGGTTCGGTGCAGGGCTGTCGCCAGTTGCGCCCGGAACGGTAGGCACGCTCTGGGCTTGGGCGGCCTTTCTATGGATCGATCCCTGGGTCGGGGATATCGATTGGGCCTTGTTGATCTCGTTCGGAACGGTTCTTGGGACCATCGCGTGCCGCCGCACTGGCGAAGCACTGGGCGTTCAGGACCACGGTGCAATTGTTTGGGATGAAGTCGTTGCATTCTGGCTGGTGCTTTGG
>Ga0209401_1003083_pt1 | contig 10574 bp, 4 predicted proteins | sample M_140807_MF_Meta_FD_187318 | JGI IMG/M metagenome (GOLD analysis project Ga0209401, IMG submission 187318) | Freshwater microbial communities from Lake Montjoie, Canada to study carbon cycling - M_140807_MF_MetaG (SPAdes) (version 2) | ecosystem: Environmental > Aquatic > Freshwater > Lake...
AAGATCCGCTGATGGCCGGGCTGCCGCTCCTTGAGTTGCGGCGGGTGACCGTGGTTGGTCGCGGCGGTGTGCCGCGGCTGGAGGGGCTGAACCTGATGGTCGAGCCAGGCGAGCGGGTGGCCCTGATCGGCCCGAGCGGCGCCGGCAAGAGCACGCTGCTTTCGGTGGCCAACGGCCTCCTGGCCCCCAGCTCGGGCCAGGTGTTCTGGCAGGGCGAGGCCCCCGCCCGCTCGCACCGGGCCCGCCGCCGCCAGCAGGCCCGCATCGGCACGCTCTGGCAGGACCTGCGCCTGATCGAGGAGCTCAGCGTGCAGCAAAACCTCAATGCCGGCCGGCTGGCGGCCTGGGGCTGGCCCCGGGCCCTGCTCAACCTGCTGCTGCCCCTCGACACCCCCGCCAACGCCGCGGTGCTGGCCCGGGTGGACCTGGCGCCGGAGCTGCTGGGCCAAGCGGTGGCGGCCCTCTCCGGCGGCCAGCGCCAGCGGGTGGCGATCGCCCGTCTGCTGCGCCAAGATCCCACGCTGCTGCTGGCCGATGAACCCCTGGCCAGCCTCGATCCTCGCCTGGCCGCTTCCCTGCTGAATCTGTTGCTGGCCGAGGCGACCCCGCCCCGCGCCCTGCTGCTCAGCCTGCACCGTCCCGATCTGCTGGTCGGCTTCGACCGGGTGATCGGCCTGCGGGCCGGCCGGTTGGTGTTTGATGTCGCCGCGGGCGACCTGCGGGGACCGGCAGGGGTGGCCCGGTTGCAGGAGCTCTACCGCGGGGAGGTCCGGGAGATGGACCGCGAGACGGGCCGCGAGATGGATGGGCAGAGCGATGCTGCAAGGGAAGACGAACTGGGTATGCCGGCCGGCCCAGCAGGAGCGGGCCCGTTCTTGGCCGCCCCGGACCGATGAAGGGTGTCGGCGCCGGTGAGGCCTCAGCACTGGAGGGCGAGGCCAGCGCGCATCACGGGGGAGCAGGGCGAGCAATCCTGCTGCGGCCCGCCGCCCCCCTGCTGGTGCTGCTGCCCTCCCTTGTGCTGCTCCCCCTACTGGGGGTGCTTCCCCTTCTGGCCCATGGGGGTGGCCTGGATCTACTCGGCCAGTTCGCCCTGGCGGCGTTCACGCCCTCGCTCGATCCGCTGGTGTTCCGATCGGCCCTCACCGGTCTGGCCACCACCGTGGGCATGGCCCTGCTCGGCTGGGCCGTCAGCCTTGTACTGGGAGTGGTGTTGGGTCTGGCCAGCTCCCGCACGCTCTGGCGCAACGCCTGGGGAGGCATCGGGCCGGCGGAACTGATCCGGCGCCTGCTATCGATTCCCCGCGCCATCCACGAACTGCTCTGGGGGCTGCTGCTGCTCCAACTGGTGGGCCTCGAGCCGGTGGTGGCGGTGGTGGCGATCGCCCTCCCCTTCGGAGCCCTGGTGGCCCGGGTGGTGGCCGACCTGCTCGACGGGCTCGACACCAGTCGCCTCGATGCCCTGCGGCTCGCCGGCGCCCCGGCCCCGGCCGCCCTGCTCACCGCCCTGGGTCCGCCCCTGTTGCCGGGGCTGCTGAGCTACAGCGGCTACCGGTTGGAGTGCGCCCTGCGCAGCGCCACCCTGTTGGGGGTGTTTGGCCTCGGTGGCCTCGGCACCGACCTCAAGCTCACCCTGCAATCGCTGGAGTTCCACGAACTCTGGACGGGTCTCTGGCTGCTTCTGGCCGTGATGCTGGCCCTGGAAACCGGCCTGGGGCGGCTGCGACGTCGCTGGTTGATGCCGCCTCGGCTGGGTCTAGGCCGGGCCGGGGTGGGGTTGAGGGGCCGAGAGATCGTGCTTGTTCTCGCCGCCCTGGTGCCGCTCACCTTCGGGGTCGGCTGGGCCCTCGGGGTGGATCCCCGGGCCTTGCTGGCTTGGCAGCCGCTGCAGGGGCTGGGCGGCAGGGTCTGGCTGGATGGCGCCCGGTTGCTGGCCCTGCCCTGGCCAGCCCTGATCGGCGGCACCCTGGGCCTCACCTTGCTGGCGGCAACCCTGGCGGTGGGATTGCCCCCCCTGCAGCTGCTGGTGGCCGCTCCTTGGCCGCTGGCGCAGCGGCTGGTGCGCCTCAGCTGGGCCCTGGCCCGGCTCTGGCCACCACCCCTCACCGCCCTGCTGTTGCTGCTGTTGCTGCAGCCGGGGATGGTCACCGCCGCCCTGGCCTTGGGCCTGCACAACGCCGGCATCCTCGGCCGCCTGCTGGCGGAGGCCCTCGCCGATGGCTCCACCGCCGTCGAGCAGGCCCTCGCCAGCGGCGGGGTTGGATCGCGGCTGGCCCTGCTCTACGGCCGCTATCCATCGATCGCCCGGCCCTATCTCGCCTATGGCGCCTACCGCGCCGATGTGCTGCTGCGCGAAACCGTGGTGGTGGGGCTGGTGGGGGCCACGGGCCTGGGGAGCCAGCTGCTCGAAAGCCTCAGCAGCTTCGCCTGGGACCAGCTGCTGGCCCTGGTGGCCGTGTATGCCCTGCTCACCCTGCTCGGGGAGGAACTCAGCGATCGACTGCGGCGAAGGTTGCTGCAGGGAGGCTGAGCCGGCGGGTGGGCGGGCACTGGCCGCAGCATCGACGACGTCGGCGCCGTGGGGGGCAATCAACCGCCAGCCCGCCGACCCACCACCCGATTGCGGCCCTGGCGCTTGGCCTCGTAGAGGCAGTCGTCGGCCAGCTGCTGCAGTTGGTCACCATCACACTCAGGAAACGCCTCCGGATCCCACAGCGCCACCCCCAGGCTCACCGAGAGGGGCATGCCCACGCCACCGTCGGGGCCCGGCACCTGGATGTGGAGCACGGCCTCCCGCAACCGTTCGCAGATCACCAGGGCATCGGAACCGTCGGTGTTGGGCAGGATCAGGGCAAACTCCTCTCCCCCCAGCCGGGCCATCACATCGCTGCTGCGCCGCAGGTCGGAGCTGAGGATTGTGGCCACCTGCTTCAAACAGGCATCGCCGTAGGCGTGGCCGAAGGTGTCGTTCACCTGCTTGAAACGGTCGATGTCGATCATGGCGAGGGCGAGTCTGTCGTTGTTCAACTTGGCGGCGTTGACAAGGGATTTGAGGAAGGAATCGAAGCTGCGCCGATTGGGCACGTTGGTGAGTGGATCGATCAGGGCAAGGCGTTTGGTCCGTTCGCTTTCAAATGTGTAGAACAGAAGGCTGAGCAGGCTGCTCATCGAACAAATTCGCTGGATCTGCTCATCGCTGAAGCTGCTCTCACCCTGGAGGGCAATGGTAAGAACCGGGATCGAGATGCCGCGGGAATCGAGGCGTATACCAAGGTAATCGGTGCAGTTCTGCTCTTTCAACATCTGCAGAAAGGGGTATCTCACCTCCTGCTCGCTGCCCAGCCGCTGGCGGTAGAGCGGAACCCTGGTGGCGATGAGGTGGAGCGGGCTGGACTGGTGAGCTTCGCCTTCCAGAAAGGAGCGGTCCATGCGCAGGGTCGTGACTTCAGCGGGCTTCGTCTTATTCCAGATGTAATGACTGCAATCGATACCCTCCTCATCCGGCAGGAAGGCCAGGGCAAGCCTCAGGATGTCGAGGCCCCAGCCCTTAAGTTCATTCACGAACAGCAGCAAGAATTCCTCGAAGCTGCGCAACTCGAACCATTTGTCGAGGATGTAGCGCTCCAGGGGCACCCCGCCGGTCCCATCACCCTCCGACACGGAGGCCTTCACCAGTCGGTCGGAGGAGTGGTACTTGGTGAGCATGGATTGGATGGCCTCGGCCGAACTCCAGGGTGAGTCGGTGAGAAAGCCGGCCACCGCATCCCACTCCATCGGTCGGGCGATCAGGTAGCCCTGCAGTCCGTCGCTGCCCAGTCGGATCGCTGCGGCGAGGTCGCCATGGTCGTTCACTCCCTCAGCAACAACGGTTTTGCCGAGGGCATGCACCGTGTTGATAAAGGAGCCGAGATAGCGCTGCATGCGCAAAGAATCCCCGAGTCCACTCACCAGGTCGATGTCAAGCTTGATGGTGTCGTACCAGGCGGCGCAGATCCGCTGATAATTGGAGAGGCCCGATCCGAAGTCATCGATCAGGATCCGAAATTTCAGTTCCTTGATCAGCCGTTCTGATGCGGCGCTGACACTGTCGCTTTGATGCCCCCGTCCGGGGGTTTCCGTGAGTTCCAGGCAGATGCGCGAACTGTCGATCTTGTGTTCGATCAGGCAATCGATCAGCTGGTTCAGACGGCTGGGGTTGGCAATGGAATCAATGCTGATATTGACCGACAGGTAGTCGATTCGCTGGCTCAGTAAAGGGGTCTCTTCCAGGCTCTTTTGCAGGACGGCCACCCGGGCGATCACCAGGGCGTCGATCTGGTGGGTGATCCCCAGTTCATGGGCGATTCGGATCAGTTCGCCGGTCGGCTGATTGCGAAGCAGCGGCGTGTGGAAACGGATCAGGACCTCGAGGCCGAACTGGCCGGGACTGGTGAGCAGCAGGATGGGCTGCACGTGCAGGTCGATGTCCTCGCTGCGGAGTTGGCGCAGGGCGTCGCGGATGGCGGAGGCCTCCCTCACCTTGGTCGCGTCGCTGGCCTGGATCAGGCGGGAGCTTGATCCGGCTTCGGCGGCCAAGATCTCCCCGAAGCCATGGAGCTGGAGCACGGCTCCCCCTAGGGAATCCGGTCGCAGCCGCTGGCCGGTCACCACGATGTCGCCGTCCCGCAGCAGCCCGTAGAACTGACTTTGGATCGCGGCACTCACGCTGCTCTGAAGTTCGTGCAGCAGCAGTCGGTCTTGATCGGGATCCGGCTCGGTGCCCGCGATCGCATCTCGGGCCGAGCCATCGCCCGGACTGGTGAGGATGGCGGCCAGGCGAGACTCGGAGGCTCGGTAACAGCGCACCCTGGGGCCGGAGCTGGGATGCTGCTTCACCGCCTTGCAGGCTGATTCGAACACCCGGGCAATCTCCTCATCCGGCAGGAAGGCCTGTTGGCGTTCCAGGAGTCGCAAGGTCACAACGGTGAGAAGCCAGGGGGGGCCATCCCGGGCTGAGCCCACCATGGCCGGATCCTGAAGGTCACTCTCGAGGGCGCTCCGTGAGAGCAGGCCTGTCTGACGGTCTTGCCAGAGTCGGTCGAACATCTGATGCTCGCGGCGGGCTCGTTGTTCTGACCGGTAGGCCAGCAGGCCACTCAGGCTCAGCAGCAACCCGCCCAGGGGCCACACCAGTGCTCGAGGGAGCGGATCGCTATTCGCCACCCCGGGCCCTTGGGGTTGGCGGGTGTCGTTCGGGCAGAGGAATTCGGATTCGGCCTGGCGTTTTCCGCTCTCCCCCACTCCTCCGGCCGCCCGGCCTGCCGCCGGGATCGCGCTCAGGCCCCCATCGGCCACCTGAAGGCCCTCTCCGGTGATGTTCTGCCGGGGCTGGTCGTTGCCGGCGGTGGGGTTCGGAGCCAGAAGCCGGGAGGCCTTGAGGGCCTTGCAGAGTCGTTCGGCCTTGTCTTCGATGCGGCGTCGATGCAGATCCGCCTCCCGCAACTGGGCGGACTGCTGGACGATTACGGCAACCGTGGAGGCTGCGATCATCCCAGCCGCCAGGATGCCGTAGGTGCTCCTCTGCATCGGCTGGATTTGCTGTTGACGGGCTCTACGTCCTTAAAATAGCGCTGTACATCACCTCCCTTGATTGGACTCTGCATGGGTTGAGGGGAGGATGTTCCGAGTCGGTGACGGGCTCTCTGGCCCACCAGCGACCTCCTCTCTGATGCCCCCAGCCCCCTTGTTCACCGCATCATGGGACGGCTGAGCCGGGGCCCTTGGTGGAGCCCTGGCCCACGGAGGAGCTTGCCTCCCCGCCGTGGGTGGCGTGCCGCAGTGGCCTGTGGGCTCCTGGGGGTGGCTGTGCTGATGGTTCTGGCGGGCTCCCTGCCGGCGGGCTCCGGGTCGCTAGCCGGAGCGGATCGAGCCGCGCTTTCCTCCTACGCCCTTGGTCGACGGGCCCCCTTCAACCGACCCGACTTCTATCCGCTGGATCGCCGCCCCGATCCGGCCCTCTACCGGCCCCATGCCGATTGGATCGGAAGGCTGATCCTGCCGGAGGCGGCCGAGGCCGCCGCCAGCGGTGAGGACTGGGTCTGGCTGGAGCTGGAACAGGCTCCTGCCGCCGCTGCCCACCTGGTGGGGCGCCGGCTGCCCCTGGCCTGGTCGGATCAGCCCCGGTTGCGGGCCCTGGTGGGGCTGCTCAGCACGGACATCCACCTCGGGGCCGAGGCCCGCTCCCTGGCGGCCCAGGGCAACGTGGTGCCCTGGCGGCTCGATGGCCGCTCCTGGGTCGGGCCGCTCCAGTCCCTGGCTGGCGCCCGCCCCGAGGATGACCTCACCGTGCGGTTGGAGGGGGTGGAGCTGGCTGACGCCGCCGATCTCCGTGGCCCTCTGCCGACCCTCAAGGAGGGCCCGGTGCTGCGGATCCCGACCCCGCCGGTGCAGATCAGCGGGCGGTGGATGGCCCGGGTGCGCCTGCTGAAGGCCCTTCCGGGGAAGGAGGGGGCCCGTGGTGATCTGTTCGTGGTGCGGTACTACGACCCCCGCAGCCACAGCTATGGGGGGCCCCAGGAAACGGTGCGCATCCCCAGCCAACCACACAACCGGGATGGCCGGCGCTTCTTCGAGACCACGGGCCTGCTCGACAACCCCATCGGCGCCGAGGGCTGGACCCTCTACGGAGCACCGGCGGCGGATGGCCTGTTCACGGTGCAGGCGTTGCTGCCCCAGGCCCTGGTCCAGCTGAGCCCCGATGGACAGTTGCGAGGCACCGCCGCGGGCCTGGGCCATCTGGCGCTGGGCAACTGGAATGCCGCGGCCAGCCGGCGCGGCAGCTTCCACCGCACCGCCCTTGAGCCCGATGGAATGGCGCGGCCATGGGCGATCGGCGACCACGCCCTGTTGATTCACGCCTTCGGCGGCATCGGCGGACCGGGCGGTGAGCCCACACCGGGCTTCACCGTGACGGGTCATTTCGCCTTCGGCGAGGCGGAGGTGATCGCCGACCCCTTTGGCGGAGAGCCCCGCTTCGACCTGCGTTACCACCAGATCTACGCCAACAATCCCGATGGAATCGTGGCCGGCAGCCAGGAATGGAGTGCCGGGAGCGGCGATCTGCAGCGGGGCTGGCTGGGGCTGCGGCCGATCTCCGATGTGCTGGTGCGGCAGGACCCTCAACTGCTGGCGGCTCTGCGGCTCCAGGCCGAGGTGCTGATGGCCCGCTACCGCAGCGGTGACGGCCGCGGCGTCGCCGCGGTCACGGCCACCACCTCCTGCGTGCAGGATTCGGCCCAGGCCCTCTGGACCACGGTGGAGTTGCTGCGCCAGAGCCTGCTGTCCGGGCCTTCCCCCTCGGCCGGCGATCCCGGCGGGGAAACCCTGGGGCGGGCCATCGAGGAGGTTCTGGTGCCCTTCGGCATCGTTCGCTCCGACTGGCACGGCAATGCGGAGCTGATCGCCGCCGCCCTGCGGGCGGCGGACCGGGCCGGACCAGGCTCCGCGATGGGTTCCGGCGGCCCGGCCTCGGCTCCAGCTGCGGGGCCCACTGCTGGGCCGCTTGTGGAGCCGCTTTTGAGCCCCTTCCAGCGCGGTCAGAGCCCCCTCGATGCTCTTCTGAGCCTCCATTCGATTCTGCCCCGCCGCGGCCACGACGCCTTTGCAGAGTTGTTTCTGCGGCGCGGTGCACCCGAGTGGATCCTGCGCACGAACCAGGTCCCCGGCGCCAATCCCCGCTACGAACCGCTGCCACCCACCCTGCTGCTGGGCCGTCTGCCGCTGGTGGGGGAGCTCCAGCGCCGCTTGGGCGACGGCCTGCTGGCGCCCCTGGATACCCACCAGGTGGGCTTTTGCCTGGTGGGTCTCGCGCTTTACGCGGCAGTGGCGCTGGCCTTGGGCTTCGGTTCCGGCTTCCTGGAGCCCGGCCACCCCTGGCCCCGGCCGCGTCGCCTGCTGAGTGCGGCCGCATCCCTGCTGCCGATGCCCGCCCTGGGGGAGGAGCTGCTGTTCCGCGGGGCCTTGCTGCCCCACCCCGGGGAGGGCACGCCCTGGCCGGTGCTGCTGGCCTGGAGCGCCCTCGGGATCGGGCTGTTCGTGCTCTATCACCCCCTGGCCGGGCGGCTCTGGTACCGCCGGGCTACGCGGGTGTTCCACGATCCCCGCTTCCTCCTTCAGACGGCCCTGCTGGGGGTGGCCACCACCGCCGTGTACCAGGCCAGCGGCTCTCTCTGGCCGGCCGTGCTGCTGCACGCTCTGGCGGTGCTGGTCTGGCTGGAGCGGCTGGGGGGGCGCCAGCTTCTGGCGGAGCGGCCGGATGCCGCGATGCCCCACTCCTGATGGAGCCCAGCCCGCCTGGGGCCGCCACCCCCATGCCTCCGGAAGCCTGGTTGCCGGCCATGACCATGGCGGTGTGAGGAGCCCGAGGGTCAGGCGGGCACTCCCGTTGGCCGCCAGGGTTTCCTCCTTAGGAGGCCAGGGGCCGGTGCCACTGTGGTTCCCAGGGCCAGCGGGGAAACCAGGATTCCAGCCGGTAGAGCAGGCGGCCGAGAAACAGGCTGAAGGCCGTGCTGCCGGAGGGCCGTCCGTAGGGAGCGAATCCGGCTGGCATCAGCCGGGCCACCTCGCGCGGGTCCACGGCCGCCAGGGGAAGACGGCGTGCCAGGGCCAGGGCCGAGGCGATCGCCAGACCCTGGCCCACCGAGATGTTGAGCTCGATGATCCGCCCTGCGCCTTGCCCCAGCCCACCGAAGCCACTGGCTGGTCCCAGCACCGCCAGGTTGCTCACCTCCCGCGGCAGGGTGTGGCGGTAGCCGAAGTTGAAGGTGGGTTTGGCGGGCGGCACGTAGGCGGAGATGCCCCCGCGGAAATCGAGGTGATAGCTGAAGGTGCCGAGGGCCTCCGGGCGGGGAACGCCGCCCCGGGCCATCAGGCCGGCGCTCAGGGCCATGCGGGGATGGGCGATCTGGTCGGCGGAGCGGATATAGAGCTCCGGCATCCAGCGCACCCGCCGGGCGCCATGGCGCAGGAAGAAGCTCTCCACATGCGCAGCCGCTGGCACCATCCAGCCCAGCGGCCGGCCGTGGCGGGCGATCACCTCGCGGTTCTGTTCGGCGCTGTTGCGGAACAGCAGGGCGTTGAAGCTGAGTCGATCGGGAAGGATCGCGACGTTGGCCGCATCCATCCGGGCGGGTGCATGCCGCAGGCCTGGAGCGAGCCCCTGCTCGCCATGCACGGCGATGCTGAGGGCCGGACTCTGTTGGTCGGCGCTGTCGCTGGTGGCGGAATACAGCAGCAGGGGATTGCCGCGCTGGTCGACCAGGTCGGCCAGCAGGCGCTGGCGGTTGTTGCGGTAGGCGGGCCAGCCCACCAGCCAGTGCTGGGCCTCCCGGTCGCGGCGGTCGAGCAGGCGCCGAGTGAGTTGCTCCTCCAGGTTGCGCAGCTGGGTGATCGAGAGGCCCTCCACCTCGAAGATCCAGCCCAGGGAGATGCTTTCCCGCGAGAGCCTGCGGGGCCCCAGCCCCCGCAGGAAGGGCACCGCGGCCCGGTGGGCGAGGTCACCGCCGAGGCTCGCATCGATGAAGAGGTCGGCGCCGAGGCGACCATGGCCCGCGGTTTCGAGCACGCAGAGGCGCTGGCTCCCGAGCTCCTGGTGCGCTCCCCCGGTGGAAGTGGAAGGTCGCTCCAGCTCGGTGCCGGTCAGGACAACCGCTGGCAGCAGGGTGATCCGTGCCCGCTCGAGGGCCAGCCGAAAGGCCCGCGAGGCCCGCTGGGGATCCACGGCGATCTGATGCACGCCGGTGAGCCGCAGGAAGCGGCGGTAGAGATCGGAGGAGGGAGCGAAGGGGGGCAGCACATCCCACATGTCGCGCGGCACCTGGTTGCGGTCGAGGTAGGCCAGGCCGGCGCGGGCGATGGTGCCCCCCAGGCCGGCGTGCAGGTCGGAGGGGGTGAGCAGGGCGATGCGGGGCCGGGGCAGGCCGCTCAGCCGGGGGAGCTGGCGGCTGAGTTCCAGGGCTGTCATCACCCCGGCCGGCTCGTCGCCATACACAATCACATCGAAGTGGCGCTGGCCCTGGCGCCGGCAGCTCGGGTCCGGGCGGGGCGAGCGGGGTCCCGGACCGTAGGCGGCGGCGGGGGTCTGCGCCAGGGGAATGGCGAGGGCGAGGGCCAGGGCCGCCAGGCGCTCCGGTGCTTTCCGCTGGTTCAGCCCCCGCCAGTTCGCCTGGCCCGATGGCGACATTCGCATCGGCGGCCGGATTGGCCGGGGACGCGATGACCTCCATGGTTGGGGGCTTCCGGTGGAGGCCCGGGGGGTGCCCTGCGGCGACACCCTCAGCGTGATCGCTGCCCACATCCCAGCGTTGATCGAGCGCGTGATCAGGAGAGTGCCCACCCGCCACCATCTCCGGGGATCGGCCTGGACCCTAGGGGTTGGCCCGGGGTCGATGGCCCGTTGCCGGATACGGGCTGGGGAGAGCCGAAACACCCCGCTGTGGGCGATCCTGCTGTCATCCCTTCGGTGCTTCCGGTTCTGGCCCCGATCGCCGCCCGCTCCCCCACTTCCCCACCTGAGCGTTCGGGGGCCTCCAGCCCCG
>Ga0209401_1003084_pt1 | contig 10572 bp, 9 predicted proteins | sample M_140807_MF_Meta_FD_187318 | JGI IMG/M metagenome (GOLD analysis project Ga0209401, IMG submission 187318) | Freshwater microbial communities from Lake Montjoie, Canada to study carbon cycling - M_140807_MF_MetaG (SPAdes) (version 2) | ecosystem: Environmental > Aquatic > Freshwater > Lake...
GGAAGGCGATCACGGCGGCGGCATTGAGGGTGGTCTCGAGGCCGCCGAATGCCCAGTAGAGGAATGGGGTGGTGGTAGCGAGGTGGACCTGTGCCAGCGTGCGGGGCGTGCCAATGATGTCCGCGAGGCGCCCGATCAGCCAGATGGCGATGGCCGCTGCGCCCGCCGACACGGTGACGCCGAGGGTTGGCAGGTTGACACCAGTGGCCGCGTGCAGGATCCCGAGGATGACGGTGTGGAGGAGGGATGAACTCTGTTCCACGCGATCGCCATCGTAGTTGACGATCTCGCCGAAGCGGGCGATGGCGTGAGCCGCCCAGTATGTGATGAAGGCATCATCGCGCCCGGCAGACGGGAAGAGGAACCCTCCCACCGAGAGGAAGAGTGCGTACGGCACGACAGTCCACACGCGCCACGCCATGACCGGGGGACTGGAACTGCCCTGTCCGGGCATGGTGCCCGAGACGGGTTCAAGATATGGTGAATAAGTCATGGCTGCCACAAGCGTCGATGTGGCTGGCAAGGATCCCGGCAGACGATGACGGTGGCTGATGCCATGGGTTCAAGATACTCGGTATGGCGAAGGGTTTCGCAAGGATCGTCATTGGCGGGATCCGTAGGAACCCTGGCCCCCACCCTGACCGGGGGATCAGGCCTCATGTATGTAATGTACGTGTAACCGGGAATCGCAAACCGCTACCCCAGCGCCCTCACGACACGCCTACTATCTCCTCAGTCGGAATTTCCATGTCACAGTTGTGATCGGCGATGCAACCCGATCAACCGCATTCCGGCACCTGACCCGTGCCTGACCCAGCCGGAGGAACACAAGATGTCAATTTCCCGTCGCGGTTTCGTATCACGCCTTGCCACGGTGGCCGGGTCCATCGCACTTGCCCCAATTGCAATCGCCTCGGCCGATGGGTGCTACGAGGACATGACCCCCACGGCCTACGGCACGAAGCCGAACATTGTCCAGACGGCCATGCAGGCCGGTTCCTTCAATACGCTTCTTGCGGCCGTCAAGGAAGCCGGCCTTGTGGAAGCGCTTTCGGGCGAAGGTGCCCTGACGGTCTTTGCGCCGACGGATGAGGCGTTTGCCAAACTTGGCGAAGAAACCATCAGGACGGTTCTCGCGGACAAGGCCCTCCTGACCAAGATACTCACCTATCACGTAGTGAGTGGTCGCGTGATGGCTGGTGATGTTGTGAAGTTGCAGACCGCACCGACCCTTCAGGGTCAGGATGTGCGGATCAGCACGATTGGTGGCGTCCGGATCAACGACGCGATGGTCGTCACCCCGGATATCGAGGCTTCCAACGGCATCATCCACATCATCGACACGGTTCTGATCCCGGCGTAACAACCAATCATGCACCAATATGGGCAGACACCCCACGTCCGCCCATGCTTCGACTTGGTGGATTGGTGACCATACCCAGCCCTCGGCCGTCGTACACTGGCTGGTTGGCTGGGTATGTATTCACGCACTCGATTTCGTGCCAAAGTCGGTCGTCATCCCAGATTACCATGTCGAAGTTTGGCATCAAAAGCCGGCCTGACCGACCAAGGTGCCGGTTTGCTTGCGCCGGGAAAGACTTCCATCCGTGAACGATGGTGGGCAGCGCATTACCGCCTAAGCACTCCACGACCACGCGGACATGGTTGAGCGTGATGCACCCAGGCGATCAGGTGGTAGCGAATACCGTCGTCCTGTTTCAGCGCGCTTGATACCACTTCAGCGATGTCGCGTCGGCCAAGCAAACACTCACCATGGCCCAAGGCGAGGTAATGCCCGGTTCGTCGCTCCCGTTCGTCGCGCTGGACGATCGATGGCAGAGTGCGAAGTCCCGATGCAAGTTCCTCGACAACGTGCGTCGGAAGACTGTCACATGTGCGGAATGTCACTATCTGGATCGCACCAACTGGATCGTAGTGGGCTACGTAACCCCTGGCATTCCAGTCCTGACTCCCCATCGGCGTAATCATTGCACTGCACGGATGCACGAGGCCTCACGCATCCCCGCTGATTTGTGGGCAACCCACCCAGCAGTTCTGGGAATGTCCGGTGTGCGCCACTCCCCGCTGGTCTGCGGCGCAGGCTACAAACGATTCCGATCCCTGAACCCGCGTGTCTGGCATTGACCAAGGGAATCCGTGCGTCATCTCGACGGAGTTGCGGGCAGGGATGCCAGCGGACCTCCCGATCCTGCCCGCGGACCAAGTCTCATGAACCTACATTATTTCAGTTCGCACCCGTGCTATCTTTGCAGTGATCCTAGCGGGATGTTGTCCGCAACAAGTACGGTACCCGTCACGTGCCGGACAGGCCGGGTGGGTCGCGCACGATGAGGTGCATTGATGAGTTCGCAATGGCGTCGCGCCTTGGTGGCAGGGTTGGCAATCCTTGGAAGTGGCTTGGCACTGGTCCCGACAATTGCGCATGCGGACTGCCGGACCTATAGCTCATCCGGCAGTTCGTGGGCTACCACCACGTGTGACGATGGCTCGTCCTCGCGCACGTACTACTCCGGCAACTCTGCCACCACAAACTACAGTGACGGCAGCTATGCGCGCACGTACCAATCAGGCAACTGGACAACAACCTCCTACAGTGATGGCAGCACTTCCCGCACGTACCAGTCCGGGAACTGGACGACCACCACTTGGGATGACGGCACCACGTCGCGAGGCTACCGGTCGGGCAACTGGGGCACGACCACCTATGACGATGGCAGTTCGGCGCGGACCTACTTCTCTGGCGATAACGCCACGACAAGCTTCGTGTCGCCATATTCCGGCAGCGGCTACGACCAGCGAGGGACGGCGCGCGCGCTCAACCCGTATGCCCTGCCGTCTCCGACACCCCGTCCATCCACCTATCGCGCACCGGCACCCCGCTACGGCACCATCGGTTCGGGCCGGTAGCCACGCCCTGGTTCCGAACGAAACCACTCGCGGATGGATCGGGTGATGGACGTGCTGCCGGGATTGCAATCAGGCGGATGGTTCGGCCAGGGATATGGCCGAACCACCAGCTTGCTCTGGGGCAGGGTTCCCTAGCGTGCCGGCTTGTAGCTCGGCGAGGCGTGCTGTGCCTTCGTCAGGGCACTAACCCACTGGTGGCCGTCCAGAAGCTTGGTGGTCTTGGCGCTGCGCAATGCACCGCCGGATGCCAGAACCAGTGCGAACGCCGCCACCGCTTCGTCATCCGGTGCATCGAAAATCGCCACTACATCATGGTCCCCGAAACTGTAGCCACCCGCCAAAAGCTTGATGCCCAGTGACGCACCGATACTGGCGGTCACTGCAGCAATGCGGTCCGATGGGTTCTTGATCTGCGCGGCGACCGATTCCGCGGTATACGACGCCTCGTACAGGTAGAGTGCCATCATCCAGTTCCTTGCACCAACCGATGCCCGCACCGGTTTTGGGTCAGTTGTTCCAGCATAGTCCTGTCTTCAAGTACTGTCAAGTACAAGCATGGGACGTAGGCACGTCCGCGGTTTGAGGGTCCGGTCGCGTCAAGTCGTGCCACGCGCCGGGTACGCTGCCACACCACTGGTGATGATCCGGTGGCACCACGGCTTCCTTGCAAGGAGGGGTCTCGATGAAGGTCACTGCCGTCAAGCCGTATCTGGTGCAACCGCCCACAGGCAAGCCGGTCTGCTTCGTCAAGGTCGAGACCGACGCGGGCATCCACGGATGGGGCGAGAGTTACACCGTCAACGCCCACGAACGTGCCCTCGAGGCCCTCCTGCACGACCTTGCACCATTCCTGATCGGCCGGGATCCGTTCCATATCCGGCATTTCACCCAGGCAATCTACCGGGACGTGGCCATAAAGCGAGGTGGTCTCGACCTTTACTGCGCGCTGTCGGGCCTCGAGATTGCCTTGTGGGATATCGTCGGCAAGGCCCTCGGCACACCAGTCCGCAACATGCTTGGCGGGCCGGTTCGTGGACGAATCCGGTGCTACGGCCATCTTGTGGCGCAGGATGATGGCCTCACCGGTCCAGCCGGACTGGCCCGGCGGGCACTACACACCCTGGAACTCGGGTACTCGGCCATCAAGTTCGATCCCTTTCCCGGCCCCTGGCAGACGTGGGTCGAACGCGACGTCGAGCGGACCGCCGTGGAGAATGTCGCGGCCGTGCGAGAGGCGGTTGGCCCGACCGTTGACATCCTGATCGAGGTGCACCGGCGTCTCGCACCGCGTCACGCCATCCATGTGGCGAATGCGATTGCCAAGTACGACCCGTTCTGGTTCGAGGAGCCGACACCCGCCGAGAACCTCGACGCGACAGCCGAGGTGCGCCAGAAGATCTCCATCCCGGTCGTCGTGGGCGAGACCCTCTACACCAAGCACGATTTCCGCGAGGTCTTCGACAAGCGCGCCGCCGACATCATCAACCCGGACATCTGCAATGTCGGGGGCATCCTCGAACTCAAGGAGATCGGGGCGATGGCGGAGGCACACGCCGTGGCCGTCGCGCCCCACGGGAACAACAGCACCGCCATCGGCCTCGCGGCGAGCTTGCAGGTGGCAGCCGTGATGCCGAACTTCATCATCTTCGAACACTTTGCCGGGTGGGACCGGTACACGGCCGAACTCTCACCCGATCCGATCCTGCAGGTTGGTGGCTACCTGCCGTTGCCGGAAGGGCCGGGGATCGGCATGGACCTGCACGAGGATGCCTTGGCGCGCTATCCCTTCCGGGGGCCGCGACGCACCTCGCTGCTTCACCCAGGCGACGAACGTCCCTGACCCCGCATTCGGATTGTGTCTGGTTCACCGGGAATACCGTCAAGAACCTCGGATCTCATCCTGGGAGCGCCGGCGCCCTCGCCGTCCCATGACCATTCCACGTGACGCATGGAGCGCCATGCAGATCGACTGCATCTGAGGTGCGGGAAATCCCACTCAGCCGCATCCGGTGCAACCCTGCCCCGCTATCCCTTCAGGGGTCTGCGACGAACCTCGCTGACAATCATCACCAAGGTGGTTAGGTGCATGACTGAAATGACAAGGTTGCTGATCACCACCGGGTTCGCAAAGCTACCCACAGTGAATGGTGTGGTCAACTTGTACAGCACCTGAACCAGTAGCAAAGGTGCGACGAGCATCGGATCGCGCTTGAACAGTAGGCCAATCGAGACGACGAATATCGCCCCGTACACGGACAGGAGGATGCCTCTCGCGGGGCTGGCGGATCCGTACGCGTCTTCAACCCATGAAGCGTCGAAGAGCATTCCGCCACAGACGGGGATGAGCACCGCCACATTCGCGATCAGAGAGGCGAGAATCATCTTCTTCATTCAGGCAGCTCCGTCGGTATGACGTTGGTTCCATGGAATGTAGCGTTGGTATGGAGAATACAAAACCCATCGCGAATAAGCGTGTTGGACCGCCTCAGCAGTCGGGCTCATGGTAGACGTCAGCCTTTGCGCCGGTGTCTGGTTCGCCGGGACCAGAGGCGGGGGGTTCCCTACCTCTGCCCAGACCTCTATTCGGGTTTCGCCAACCTCATCCGTGGAGCGCCATGCGGGGCGTGTTCCTCATCCGTGGAGCGCCGGCGCCCTCGCCGGCCCATCATCCTTCCACGTGACGCGCATCGGCCCATGCCCGTCGATGGCATCTGAGGCGCGGGAAATCTCAATCAACTGCTTCCTGTGAAACCCTGCCGGCGAGGGCGCCGGCGCTCCCAGGCGGCCTAACGCGAATGGCGACATTGGGGTTCACGTCAAGACCCACAACCATGCACGGTGGTTTCCCAACCTCTGCCCAGACCTCCGTTTGCGTTTCGCCAACCTCACCCGTGGAGCGCCATGCGGGGGCGTGTCCCTCACCCTGGGAGCGCCGGCGCCCTCGCCGGCCCATCACCCCCACGTGAAGCGCATCGGCCCATGCCCGTCGATGGCATCTGCGGCGCGGGACATCTCATTCAGCCGCATTCGGTGAAACCCTCGCCGGCCCCGCACACCTCGTCGCCACACCTATCGGGCCATGCCTGTTGATTGCTCCTGGGTGTCGTGTCGGGTCAGGGGTTGACGCCGTGCGCCCGGTTCGGTCTACCATCGTCGACATGTCCGGACCACCGACCATCCCGCACCAGTCGACTGCCTCACCCTCACCCGAGGTGGATGCGTACATCGAAACCTGTCCCGAATCCTCACGCGCACGACTGATCATGCTGCGTGAGGTGATCCGGGAGGAGGCACCCCATGCGACCGAACGGATTGCGTATGGGACCGCCACGTGGCATGCCGGTGAGAACATCATCCACATCGGCGGGTATGCCCGGCATGTAGGTGTCTATCCCGGCACGGAGGCGATGATCGCCTTCGAAGACGAGGTACAGGGGTTCGTGACCTCAAAGGGGGCAATCCAGTTCCCGCACGACCGCGAGCTTCCCCTCGATCTGGTGCGTCGCCTCACGCGATGGCGTGTCGATCACATCGCCGCGAAGGGTGGAGGACGAGGCAAGGCATCGGTCGAATCGGTACGGGATCCCGGCCCGATCCATTTCGAGGCGACCCTGCATCAATCTGAGGCTTCGGGGGCCGCCTGCTTCGTGGATTTTCCGTGGGACCTGCGCGAGACATTCGGCAAGGGCAATCTGGTGCCGGTCGTCGCAACCTGGGATGACCGGGTGGAGTACCGGGGCAGCCTCGCACGCATGGGTGGCGAACATGCCATGCTGCTGTGCCGGAAGGATGTGCTTGCGGAACTCGGCAAGGGCCCGGGCGAGGTAGTGCAAGTGACGGTCACCCTGGACCTCGCACCGCGTGAGGCCGATGTGCCCGATGCCCTCGCCACGGCCATCGATGCCGAACCGGGTGCGCGCGCGGCGTGGGAAGCCCTCTCGCCATCGATGCGCCGCGAATTTGCTCAGTGGATTGCCGATGCCAAGCGTCCGGAAACGCGCGACGCCCGGCTATCCAAGGCGATCCCGATGATCCTGTCCCGCAAGCGCCTCAAGGGCTAGCCCGGACAGACGGTCCCCATCGTCCCTGAATTCCGGACCACGTAACGGCTACGTACCGACCCGGTCGGTCAGCGTGCCCGCGTTGGGCGACGCGTGGCCGTGCGGGTCGGGGTCACCGTGGGTGTTGCCGTTGCCGTCCGGGTCACGGTGCGGGTCGCGGTCGCGGTCCGGGTCACCGTCTTGGTTGCCGTCCGGGTCACGGTTGGCGTCACGGTCGCGGTCGCGGTCCGGGTCACCGTTGCCGTCTTTGTCGCGGTCATCGTCACGGTTGGGGTGGTCGTCACCGTCGGCGTGCGGGTGATGGTCGGGGTTGGCGTCAGGGTCTTGGTTGCCGTCCGGGTCACCGTGACCGTCGGCGTATTTGTAGTGGTTGGCGTCACCGTTGCGGTCGACGTCCGGGTGGGTGTCTGGGTGACCGTCGCGGTCATGGTCCGGGTCGGGGTGACCGTGACCGTTGCGGTGCGTGTGATGGTCGGCGTCGTCGTCACCGTCGAGGTAGGCGTGGTGGTCGGCAAGGCGGTCCGCGTCGGGGTGACGGTGACGGACCGGGTCACCGTCGGGCTGGCGGTGCGCGTCACGGTGCCGGCGGACTGTCCGAGGGCCATGGTGAAGGCGGCATCCAGGTTCAGCCGACCCTTGCCATACGCGTTCGGGTTGGCACGGGTGGTGGTGTCGGCGGTTGCCGATCCAAGCAGGATGCTGATGACCTGTGCACGTGTGAGGTTGGGGAAGGTCGAGAGAAGCACCGCGGCAGCCCCGGCGACGTGTGGTGACGCCATCGAGGTGCCGGATTCGTAGGCGTACGCAACCGGTTGCCGCTTGGTGGTGACGAAGGTGCTGTAGATGTTGTCACCCGGAGCGGCGATGCCAGCCGATGCCACGTAACTCGTCTGCGAGGAGAACTCCGCAACGACCCCGGTGCTTGAGGTGGCCGCTACCGGAATCAGCTTGCCCGCCCCGGCAGAGGTTCCCGCGTAGGCAGCTGGCCAGTCGGCATCGTTCATCATCGAACAACCGTTGAGTGACCACGAGGCACCACCGCAGTTCCCGGCGGAGGTGACGAAGACTACCCCGGCAATCGCAGCCGCGTCGATGGCGTCCTTGTCGGCCTGGGATTCCCCACCGCCAATGCTGAGGTTGATGACCTTCACGCCCTTCGAGACTGCCCAGTCGATACCCGCCACAACCCCTTCGTCGGTGCCACTGCCATTGGCATCCAGCACCTGGACCGGCACGATTTGCACCGGCCGGTCGCCCGCGACGCCCGCGACGCCGACGCCGTTGTTCGTTGCCGCGGCGACGATGCCTGCGACGTGACTGCCGTGGCCATCGCCGTCATTGGGCCAAGTGGCACTGTTGCCGGCGTTGTAGGCGAGGCAGGTGCCACTGTCACACCGCCCCCACGTGCTGTTCGGCGCGAGGCGCGACACCAAGTCCGGGTGCGTGAGGTTCACGCCGGTGTCCACGATGCCAACCAGGACGGTCGTACCGGCATTCAGTGCGCCCGCACGAGGCCAGACGGCACTGGCACCGCTGCTGACCAGTCCCCACTGGTTCGAATACGACGGGTCATTGGGGGTGTTCAGGATGGCCGATGGTGCCGGGTTTGCTGGCAGGTCGGACCGTGAGGCGTCCATTTCGCCGACGCCGCGCATTTCAATCAGGGGCGATGGCGGGGGGAGGACATCACGGCGCACGTGCCGGGCCACGACCTTTTCCGCCCACAGGACATCAGCCCGCCCGCGGAGGGTTGCAAGGGCGGCATCCAGGTCACCGGCTGGCACATCGACCGACTGGATATCGAGGTCTGGCAGGTTGGGGGTGACGGCAGCGGTTCGGACCGCCCGCACGGCCGCCCCGGGTGAGACGCCGAGAGCACGGACATATCCGGCGGCGCGCATCACCGGTGAGGGATGGGTGCGGTACAGGATGCGGGCGGTTGCACCCGCAGCCGTGGAAGCACCCGGGATTGCCGTTGGTGCAACATCACCGGCTGCCCTCGCCATCGGGGAAGCCCACATGACAGACAGGGTCAGGAGTGCGACGGCGAACCGGCCAACCCAGCGAACGTTCATCAACGACATTTCCTACCGTGCCGATGGTACTCGGTGGAGGACTCAGGCAGTCGCTGATCAGTTTGAAACACTCATTGTTCGCCGCGCGTGACACCCGAATGCCGTGGGTTCGCCGCGCGTGGGCGCAAGAAATGAAGTGGTCGGGAAAAGTGGATGGAGGCCTGTCACACAGGCGATTGCGCGGTACCTATGAGTTCGAGATGCGTCGCGAAAACCGGACGGACGCACCCGGAGGTTCATGCAATGAGTGCAGGATCCAAGCCCCAGACACTTCCCCTTGACGACCAATCGCGCGCCGTGCTGGCCCAGGCGGCCTCGCTCGCCGCGCACGGACGGACGGATGCGGACGACGCGACCCCGGTGGTCGTATCCGGCCGGCACCTGCTAGACGCCCTCGAGGCCGGAGTACCCGGCGTAGGAGTAACGGTGGTACCGGGCACACGCACGACCGCGCAGGTCAACGCCGTACTGGCAGCGTCGACGCGGATCGCGCATGAGGCAGGTGCACCGGCCATCACGCCCGACCACCTCCGCGCCGGGGTAGCCGATCTCTTTGCGGCATCCGGCATCAACGCCGACGCCCTGATGGCCACACGTGCCCTCGTGCGCCAGAACCACTAAGAAGAGCGCCGTGCCACCCAAGTGATGGCGTGGCACGGGTTCCCCTTCTGATCACACCGGTGTCAAAACCTTGCCCCATGGAGGTTTGCCATGATCCCTGAACCACTTGAAGCCCTCGGACGTGTTTTCGACCAACTGGAGATCAAGCACGACTTCGAGGATGAGCGCCTGCTGACCGGGTTTGGCGGGACCAACGCGCCCTATTCCATCTCCATCGTTGCCTGGCAGTCGGCCGAGGAGTGGTGGAACTTTGACCTGCGCGCCTACATCCGGACAGGTGGACGCCACGCCGGATCATTTCCGTTGATGGCCGTGTCCCCGCACCAGTTCGACGAAGCGCACCGCTTCCTCAACTACCTCAATGGCCGGTGGCTGACCGCCGGACATGCCTACATCGATCCCGATGACGGTGACATCTCTTTCCGATGGACAGGCCCGTTTCCGGCGGTGATCACCGAGGCTTTCGCCGATCATCTCCTCGGCGCAGTCTCGCAGATTGACCATTTCTTCCCGGAACTGCGGGCAATCATGGCGGACGGGATGACGGCGATGGGAGCGATTGCGTCGCACAACGCACGGGACGCTGCCGAACGCGAGTCCCGTCAAGACCCATCCGACGATGACGCGCAGGGGAACGATGACGACGAACCCGAGACCTTCCCCTTCCCGGAATGACCGCTTCCCCGCCCGGTCCGACCCGCCCTATTACTCTGGTAAGCCGATGTGGGCGAGGGTCTTGCAACAGGGCTTGCCCCGGTAGAACCAAGCGAGGGCCCGGGTCAGCGCGGGATCGCCCGGGGCCACCTGAAGGAAGAGGGTCAGGCACGACCGGTATTTCTTGGCATCAATGTCACCGAGGATAAGCACCGGATCAGTCTTGCCTGACG
>Ga0209401_1003086_pt1 | contig 10571 bp, 9 predicted proteins | sample M_140807_MF_Meta_FD_187318 | JGI IMG/M metagenome (GOLD analysis project Ga0209401, IMG submission 187318) | Freshwater microbial communities from Lake Montjoie, Canada to study carbon cycling - M_140807_MF_MetaG (SPAdes) (version 2) | ecosystem: Environmental > Aquatic > Freshwater > Lake...
AATCAAGGAATAACATTAATACAATCAAGTCAAAACATAATCGAAAAAGAAGATATTTTATCAAAACTAATAATATTACGTCCAAATGATTCTAATCTTTATTATATGATGGGAGAATCATTTAAAAAAACAAATCCATTAAAGGCAATATCATGGTATAAAATATGCTACCAAATTGATCCTAATAATAAATCAAATATAATAGATATGATAATAACATTATTTGAGAATGGATTGACAAGACAAGTAATCGAAATAATAAACCCAGAAATGTCTATATATAGTCAATTAATGGAAGACCCACGATTCTTAGGAATATATTCAAGATGTAATTTCCAACAATTATATTATAAAAATGGTGTACCATGTCTTTTGAAACTGATCAAGCTAAGTTCAACCAAATCATCTAAAACCAATGACGAAAAAGTAACAAAATGGTCAAATTATCATGATTTGGGATATGTATATTGTGCAATGGGTGAAATTGAAAAATCACTTCAGTATACAAACAAAGCAGTCGATTTGGCAAATAAGTTCAATTTGAATATATGGAATAAGTTATTATCGTTTAGTAATTCACTTTGTTATTCTGACTTTTTATATTCAGATAATGACGAAATATTCAAACAATATTTGAAAATAAACGATTATTTACCAGATAATCCATGTTTCCATTATGAAGCACGTAAAAGAATAATAAAAAATTTATATGAAACAACAAGGACATTACCGAGAAAAATAAAAATCGGATATTTATCAAGTGATTATATGTATCATGCTGTTGCTAATTTTATTATTCCTATATTGAAAAATCATGATAAAAACCAATTCGAGATCATACTATATGCTAATCAATCACAGTTCGATGCAGAAATATTTACATCTTTGAATCTTCAATATCATATAATAAAAAACATGAGCGATAAAGAAGCAGCTACATTAATTAATAAACATGGTATCGATATTTTATTTGATTTGAATGGACATACAGTAAACAACCGGTTAGGTGTATTTACATATAATCCGGCACCAATACAAATAGCATATTTGGGATTTCCAAATACAACGGGGCTGAAATCGATACAATATCGTATAACAGACATGATAGCAGATCCACCAACATCAAAACAAAGATATACCGAAACTTTATTGAAATTACCGAGATGTTTTTTATTATATAAATCGATTAATCAAGATGCACCAATTGTTCCACGAACAACACCATCAAATAAGACAATCACACAAACAAACAGGATAATCATAGCAGCCATAAACAAAGAAAATAAAAACTCGACATTTGCATTGGACACATGGAAGAAAATATTGAAAGAGTGTCCAAACACACAAATTTTGATAAAATTAGAGACTTTCGATAATAATGAGGAACGAATGGAATTTTATTCACAACGACTTGATGTCGATCCAGAAAGAATTATTATTGTTAATAAACTACAAAATGATGAATATAATAAGCTTTTTACAAAGATAGATATTTTATTAGATACATTTCCATATTCGGGAACAACGACGACATGTAATGCGTTGTTCAATTCGATACCTTTGGTGTCTTTGTATAATGAAAACTACCATGCACATAATGTATCATGTAGTCTTTTGACAAATTGTGGCCTAAGTGACCTAGTAGCAAAGACGGAAGAAGAATATATTAGAATCGTAAAGGACTTGGTGAACAATCCTTGTAAAATCGATGAATATAAAAAGACGATAAATAAAAAATTCATGAAATTAATGGAACCAGAACCATTTATGAAAGATTATGAAACAATATTGATGGATGTTTATAAAAAATTTTATTCTTAAGGGTCATGACCATTAAGAATAAAATTGGACTTTGTCTCTTTTTAATTCTTCAAGGTTGTAAAACAAAGCAAAAATATATTTATATATATTATAAAATATAAAATGAGTTCATTTTTAGATGAAAATCAAAATATTATGTTAAGACAAACATCTGGTATTGATATAGATCCAGAAATAAATACAAATTATAAATTTATTAGATCAGTATTAAGTAATAATTTTTCAAAAAATGATTCTAGAATTGATTTAGAAAGTATTATAAATGAAATATTTACAGGTTTTTTAAAATTTGATAGTGGATTTATTATTGAATATTTCGGAAATCCAGCTACTATTGTATTAAATAATTCAAATGTAGTTATTGCATCACAAATTTTTGAACGTTATTATTCTGATAATAAAGAAATATTTGGAGACAAAAACACTTTTAAAGAATATTTTAAAAAACGTGAAGATGCAATAATCAACCAATACATAAAAGACAAAGCAGAAAATAAACCAGAAACTAGATTTATAACATGGTTAGGTAGTCCTTCTATTGTGTATTCATATAATAATCGAAATAATTTAAAAAAATTTTTTAACAATAATCCAGCAATATATTTATTTTTTTGGCCTACAAGTTTCAATAGTACTACATGTATAACTAAATTTGGAAATATTGAAAAAGAAAAAGCAGAAAATAATATTACCCCTTATTGTGATAAATACGAAGCATTAAAGCAATTTTGTAAAGGAGATTCTTATCAGTCACATAATATGTATTCAAATTATACACAACAAAGTAAAGATAATAATCAAAGTAAATTTGTAACAAATTTTAGAGACGCTATAACCATTATTTCAGAAGAACAAGCAGCTATAAAAAATTATAATACAGAAAATAACAAAAATTATTTCCAAAGGTATAATGAAACATTTACTTATTTTTTTCCGTGGGATATAGATGGTATTGAAATAGGAAATACAAGCGAACACGATTTGTTGGAATTATTTCAGCAAATTAGTGAAAAAAGACAAGAAATGGTTGTTGAATTGAATAAATTAACAAATGACTCTAGTCTAATTGAAAATATAAATTCAATTATTGAATTAATATTGAAACAAAATCCAAAACACACTAAAGATTTTATCGATAATAATTATGAATCAAATTACACAATATTTTTAATATCGAAATATATATTACTATCAAAATGTGGTTTGAATATAACAGTATATAAATTAGACGAAAATGATTTGAATAATATAAAAGAATTTATAAGCGAAATTATAAAAATATTGAATGAACCTTTAAAGATTTTTGAATATACAATAAATGGCAACGATAATTTTGACATTATGGAAAAAGGTACTTATAAAAATGTAATTCCAAAAAGGGAATCTAAATTTACATTATTTGAACAAAAATTAGATGAAAAAACAAAAATAACAAATGTCTCAATATCTGATAAACAATTAAATTTTAATGACGAAAATATAAATGAAATTATAAATGAAAATAATATAAATGAAAATAATGAAATTAGTACTGCAAGATCCAGTAGTGAAAAAACCAACAATGCAAGATCAAGGTCAACTAGTGTAAGATCAAGGTCAACTAGTGCAATATCAAGGTCAACTAGTGCAAGGTCTAATAGTAAAAAACCCAACAATGCAAGACCAAGGTCCAAAAGTGCAAAAGGTGGTAAAAAATTAAAAACAAGAAAGAAATATAATAATAAACAAATTTTATAATCTATGTAGAATGATACGTTTTATTATTTTTACTTGATCTTCTATGTATATTTTTTTTCTTATTTTTTGTAATTCTCCTTATTTGATTTTTATTTTTTTTACCACCTTTTGCACTAGTGGTCCTTGGTCTTGCACTAGTTGACCTTGATCTTGCACTAGTGGACATTGGTCTTGCATTGTTGGTTGTTTCACTATTAGACCTTGCATTACTAGTTTCATTATTTTCTTTTATATTAATATCTTTTAATTGAAAAAGTAAAAAACTCTGAATCTTAACAATTGTGATTTGTTTAAATCGTATAATTCATTATTTTGCACTGTGGTAGTTTTATTGGGTTCAATAGGTATATCTATTATATTAAATTTATCAAAAAAAATTTTGTTTTAAACCTTTCAAATAAATTTATTTTAACAATATTGTAAGTTTGTACATCATTTTTGTAAGTTTGTACATCATTTTTGTAAGTTTGTACATCATTTTTGTAAGTTTGTACATCATTTTTGTAAGTTTGTACATCATTTTTGTAAGTTTGTACATCATTTTTGTAAGTTTGTACATATGGATCCTCTGGAACTGCAGTAAACACAATATATATCCAGCAGGTTTTAAAACTTCAGTTAATTTATTTACAACAATTTCATTATTAAGATTCGGACTATAAACAAATGGACAAGTATTCATAATTATTAATGAATATTTTCCCTTCATTTATATCTAAATTTTCATCAAAATACTTTCTATAATTCACTTCATATGATTTCATAAATTCAGTGTCACTTAACCTATACAGTTCTGGTTGAGACATAAATTCTAATTCAATATCTTTGATATTTTTGCGTAAAATTTTCATTGAAACAACTTTTAAAAATATGTCAGTATCATCTTTTTTTGGATGACATAATACTAAAACTTTTTCTGTAGCATTTTCTTGCAACGTTTTATTATAAACAAATTCCATTATATATTTATTAAAGAAATTATATATTTATCAAAGAAAATTGAATAAAAATTATTATACAATAATACGTATATAATAAATATATAAAATGGAATTAGTAACAGAGCCAGACTTATACATGCCTAGTATTGATAATATAGGTAATTATATAGATAAAATTCCATCATTCAATAATTTGAAACATGGAATAAGATGTCCTTGTGGAAGTAGAAAAGACAAAACTTATGATACACATGGTGTATTTTCAACACATATCAAAACAAAAACACATCAAAAATGGCTTAATAATTTGAATCTAAACAAGGCAAATTATTATATAGAAAATGAAAATCTGAAAACAACAATACAGAATCAAAGATTGATCATAGCAAAATTAGAAAAAGAAGTTCAAAACAAATCAATGACAATTGATTATCTGACAAGACAGCTCACGAATAATAACAACCCAATAGATTTAATGAATTTTGATTGATTATAATATTTTAAATAATAATACAATACATTATTTAAAATATGAATTTCGCTTCATGAGAGTTTCGATCTCTCGACCTTATGGTAGCCTATATCACTAAAAAAGTGATTTAACAGCCATTTGAGCGGAAATATTAATTTCCAACGCTCTACCAACTGAGCTAACGAAGCATTTATGATATAAAAATCATATTTTTGAAGTAAACAATTATGTTACTTGAATAAATATATTATATTTTTTTTATATCATTTTTTTAATAATATATATCAATGTCCCCCCAGGTCTTACTGGGACTCGAACCCAGGTTAGGGGATTCAAAGTCCCCGGTTCTAACCACTACACTATAAGACCTGAATATTTTTTATTTTATAAAATAACCATGTAAAAATGCACTAGATGAGATTCGAACTCATGACATTCAGCTCATAAGACTGACGCTCTAACCAACTGAGCTACAAGTGCAAAATTACTTTATGTAGTTATATACAATATATACAAGAGTAGCTAGGCCCACTATCATAATAACATAGATATCTTTATATGATTTTTTATATAACATACTTATATTTCCCTAACAAAACAAATATGTCCATTTCTAGTATATTCGGGATATAAACAAACAGGGGTTAAATGATGTGGTAGATGTTCATCTTCACCACATAAAAACGCTATTTTATTAGAAGGATAATTTTGTTTTAAGATATCAATCAATATATGTTGATGTTGATTTGATTTCTCTTTATGTAAACTAGAGTATATTATCATGTCATATTTTTTATTTTTAATGTTATTGATAATTTCTTCTTGACTATATTCATTATAATATTGATCCCTGTCCAATAATCTAGTATATGTAAATCCTCTACCATGTAATCGTTTGAAATCTATAAACTGTGTTTCATTACAATTTTTATAAATATATGGAAGAATCGGATATTCTTCACATTTTTTTCCAAATATTTGCTTGAGTCCATGTAACGTTAAACATCTTAAATAATCAGCATCAGCAGGATTACAAATATATAATATATTACTATCACTCGACAAATTAGTATTTTCAATAATATAATGACCTAATGTTTTTGTAGTCAGATGAGATCTTGTATATTCCAATAGTATTTGAATATATTTTTTACATTCATCTAATTCATCTTTTGTCATTTGACCTATCATGTTATTTTTGTTGACATTATATTTTTTCATTAAAGAATGAAATATTTTGTTGGTTTTCAAAATAATATCTTTTGGAAAATTAAAAAGACGTTTTTCAGGACATTTTTCTAGATTTTCAAAATAAGGTATGCATCCACATGCTAAAATTTCATAATGTCTCATACAATCCCAACCACCTTTTTTTTTAGTTATAGCAAACAATGAATTTTTATAACCATTATAGTAATCTATTTCATAATCATAAATATAAGTCCCTTCTCCAACACCAACTGGTATATAATTAGCAAGTATAAATGTTTTGTTTGGGATATCTGAGACAATCTTTTCTTCAGGTATAGAAAATGAAATAGGAAACAAATTGTTCATATAAATCAATATAAACTAATATTGTTTTATATATTTATATCGATTCAAAAATGAATATAGCATTTTGGGATAATCAATTATATTATGGTGAAACTAGTAACACTCTCTATGACTACGCTAATTATAATGAAACAATATTAGGAAATAGATCCTTTATTTTTTATGAAAAAAATCATCCATTCAATGATGAAAGAGTAATCGAAAAATTCAAAAAACGATTTGAATTCGTTCATGAATCAAAAGATTTTAAAGAAGTAGATGAATTATTATTAAAAAATAATATTGAAATTATTTACATAATAAAAGGAGGTGAAAAAGATAATCGCATAAGTAAAGTAGCAAAAAATTGTATACATTGTGTTTTAAATTGCAATGACCCCCATGGAGATATATACACATCTATATCTCCATGGGTAAAAGGCAACAGTGGAAAATATCCGGTTGTTCCCCATATGATAAATCTTCCAAATCATGATTCAAATATGAGAGAAGAACTTAATATACCAAAAAATGCAATAGTTTTTGGTGGTTATGGTGGAAAACATAGTTTTGATATACAATTTGCTCAATATGTAGTATATAATATTGCAAAAAATAATCAACATATTTATTTTTTATTTGCAAACTTTGTACAATTTTGTCCAAGTTTACCGAATATTATTCATCTACCATTAATAACAGACTTAGATGAAAAGGTAAAATTTATTAATACAGTAGATGCAATGATATATGCACGAGCAATGGGTGAAACATTTGGAATATCAATAGGAGAATTTTCGTCTAAAAATAAACCAATTATAGCATCAAAAACTGGAAGTGACTTAGGTCATGTTCATATATTAAAAGACAAAGCATTATGGTATAATGATGCAAATAGTCTAGTAAGTATTTTGTTAAGTTTTAATCCAGAAATTGAGAAAAAAAAAGATTGGAATGCATTTGATGAATATACACCAGACAAAGTAATAAAAATATTTAAAAAAGTGTATTTAGATAGATTCATGGAATCAAAACCATCAAAAACGTCAATCAAATATTATTTAATACATAATTATTTGGAGCCAGAACGAAAAGAAATTATGACAAATGAATTTAAAAAATGGGGATTTGATTTGAATAATATAAAATGGATGGAACATCCAAATAAAGATGAAATAACCGAAGAAATGATAAATCAGTTAGTTATACAATTTCCATCATACACAAGTAATATATTAGTATATCCATCTAGAATGATATTAAGAAAAGGTTGTATTTCGTGTACATATAAACATTATTTATCTTTGAAGGATATAATAGATAATAACTATGACTATGGTATTATAATGGAAGATAATATATATTTTACAGATAATATACCAAAATTAGTAGATAAATATATAGAACAACTTGATAATTATGGTGAGTGGGATATACTTTTTGATTGTAATTGGACAAAATACATGGAAGGAGAGATAAAACCAGGATTATTAGTATATCCTAAAACAAATGATATAACAAATCAATGTCATGGTGGAACAAAGGCTGCATCTTTTTATTTGATAACCAAAAAATGTGCAAAAAAATTATATGAAAATTATATTCCATTTAATAATTCACCTGATTGGTGGATGAATGATTTATTTCGAAAATTAAATATAAAGAGTTTTTGGGTTGAACCATCAGTAGCTCTAATGCGACCACATAAATCAAGTGTTGGTTTAGATCGATAAAATGAAAAAATTGAATAATATATTTATCATTAATAATAATAATAATATTAATAATCAAAAATGTCACAAGCAAAGATCGAAACAATCTATTCAACTGAATATATTCATTTTATCAAAACATTTATAATAAATGCTTGCTATATGGAATATTGTAATGAGATATACGAAAAATCATGTTTATTAACAGCACATGAAATCCATAATGATTATAAAACATTATTAGAATCAAACACAACCAACAAAGAAATATGGGAAAAAATATTCAACAAAAACCATGATTTGATTCGATATTATTTACATTTAACAACCAATTTTCAAAATATACTAAACGAACTCAACATTGTTCAATATAATCAAACCCAATTAGCAAATGTATATGTACAAAAAACATTTCAAGAATTCATAGATGTAATAGAAGAACAAAAAAAGCAATATAATAATACTGATAATAAATTTATGGTTTCAATGAAAAACAAAAATTTCAAAGATAAGATCATTGAATTATATCAAAAAGAATCATATAAAAATACAATAAAAAACCATCTTATATATATTATAAAATTACATATATTAAAACAATTAGGTAAAACACGATTCTTAACAGATGAAGAACAAACTGATATTGATGTAATGATAAACGCAGTTCCCTATTTCGAACATTTATCAGAAAATGGCTGGACAATAGAAGAAATAAATTTAGGTACTATTTATCATGGTATTGATACAACGCCAAAACTATATTTGTTTAGAACAGTTGAATTACGTGTATTACAACAAATCAATAAAATATTTTGAATATGTTTCAACTTTATAATATTAATATTATTATATAATGTCTAGTCGTAAAAAAAAAAGTAGTGAATTAAAAGTATCTAATGATTGTTCAGATAAAAATGGAAATCCTTTATCAGGTGATAAACTTTGGGCAGCAAATATACATAATTGGGTTACATCAAAAGAAATAGATCTAGAAAATATAAATAATTTAAATGAAATTAATATTGACGATTTTAGAAATCATAAAATTAAAAGTACAGAAACGATTATGATAGTCAAAAATAATAATATAGAAGGTTTTGGAAAATTTTCGAATTTTAATAATGCAACTAAAGTATTGAGTTTTCGACCTTATATAAGTAGTGATAAATTATTGGATTATGAAAATTATACCATCAATGTTCAATGTGAAGGAACTTTTAAAACTAATGAATCTTTTAAATTTTTCAAACTTAATATTATTAGTAGAGGTGGTAGACTAATGAAAAAAAATAGAAAAACAAAAAAGAGATCAAGAAAAATATAAAATGTTTAGAATATCACTATCAAAAATATATCATATATTATAAAAATAATAATACAAAATAGTATAATTGTATATTTTTTATTGTCAATAGAAAATATATACGAAATAAAAAGAAACTAATGAATAAAAATGAAATTATAACAAAACAGAATCATATAAAATTAATATCACAAGGAGCATATGGTTGTGTATTTAAAAACGTAGATGAAAATAAAAAAAAATTCAAAGAAGATTATATAATAAAAATACAAAAAAAAGAAGAAACATCAGAAAATGAGACATTAATAGGAAAAAAAATAATGACTATAAAAAATTATAAAAATTATTTCGCACCAATATTAGAAATTGAAAATATAAATATAAACTTTTTAGATGATGAAGACCTTGATCAATGTGATATTATTCATAACAATAAAGATCCAAACGCAAAATATGAATCTGAAAAAATAAAATATATAGGAAAAGATACAATATTAAAATATTATATGAAACTATTATCAAATTATAAATTTATTAATATATTTATAGAAAATAATATTATATTATTAGAAGCGTTAGAAAAATTAGAATCAGCACAAATTATTCATTATGATTTGAAAGACAATAACGTAATGATACAAGATAGTGATAAACGACCAATTATAATCGATTTTGGTTTATCAATTGATGTCACAAAGCCAATGGAAAGTTATTTTTATAGTTATTATACAAAATATGGACCATGGTGTATTGATATTATTTTTTTATCATATATGGTAAATGAAGTAGGAAAAGATTGGAAAACAAAATCAATAACAGCTAATAATATAAAAATTATAATAAATGATTTTTTTGAAAATAATCCAATTAACACAAAATTATTGATTCAAGATGAGCGTAATATTTGGAAAACAAAATTAATAAATTATTTTAATGTATTTATAAACAAACCATGGAAAACATTATATGATGAATTAGTCAAATACTGCTTTACTTGGGATAATTATAGTATCATTGTTATGTATTTGTTTTTATTTTATGATTTAGAA
>Ga0209401_1003087_pt1 | contig 10566 bp, 7 predicted proteins | sample M_140807_MF_Meta_FD_187318 | JGI IMG/M metagenome (GOLD analysis project Ga0209401, IMG submission 187318) | Freshwater microbial communities from Lake Montjoie, Canada to study carbon cycling - M_140807_MF_MetaG (SPAdes) (version 2) | ecosystem: Environmental > Aquatic > Freshwater > Lake...
GAATTGAAACAAAACATAAACAAATTACAATATAGGTATGAAACCGAGCCAAGTTATTAGTATCTTTAGCCTGTTAATAGCTCTGAGCTGTGGACTTGCTTTGTTTTGTTTAGACTATGAGTGGGCCAGTAGAGCTGCAGGGTTATGGATAGCTTTTTATTATACATTTTTAATTTTAACACAGTATGAAGACAAAGAATGAACACCTAGGTACGTACATTACTACCTACAATGGCAACTATGAGAGAACTATAGAGGTCACAGAAGAGATGGCTAATGAGCATAAGTACTATACCTCTATTGGTTTAGGTTACTTATTTGAAGAGAGCACTCCTAAGGTAAAGTATAAAGGGGTAGAGAACGATAAAGATGCCTAAGCCTAAACTGATAGAAACTCCTGAGAAGTTAATGGAGATATTTGAGGCTTACAAGGATCATTGTGCTGCTAACCCCAGGACTAAATGGGTGCTGTCTCAAAAGACTGCTGAGATGGTAGCAGAACCATTAAGGGTACCTTTGACTAATGAGGGCTTTGAGATATTTTGCTATAATAACTACAGTGATGTGCACCATTATTTTGATAATACTGATAACAGATATTCTGAATATAGGACAGTCTGTTCGCACATAAAGAAAGAGATCCGTAACGATCAGATCACAGGAGGAATGGTAGGACAGTTTAACCCATCCATAACTCAACGTCTCAATGCATTAAAAGAGCATACAGATGTAACCAGTGGTGATGAGAAGATATCAGCTATCACTGTTACTATAGTTAAGTAGTAGTAGTAGTATAATAATAATAATAACAATATACTCTCTGAGAGGGGGGTAGCTTTGCTATGGATATAAAAGCGACTGCAATCTTTGAAAAGAACTATGATGCCATAGCAGGAGATAAACGCTTCATAATTAATGAGGGTGGTAGTAGAAGCTCTAAGACTTACAGCCTTTGTCAGCTCATGATCATCTACTGCCTGCAGAATAACAATAAGGTGGTGTCAGTGATACGTAAGACCTTCCCTGCCCTACGTGCTACAGTGCTCAGAGACTTTATAGAGATACTAAAAGATATAGGGCTGTATAAGCAGGAGATGCATAACAAGAGTGAGCACATCTATACCTTTGCTAATGGATCTATGGTAGAGTTCTTTAGTGTAGATGATGAGCAAAAGATAAGGGGTAGGAAGAGAGACATAGCCTGGTGTAATGAAGCCAATGAGCTGTACTTCGATGACTTCACTCAGCTCAATATGAGAACTGAGGACAAGCTTATCTTTGACTATAACCCTAGTGATAGTGCATCCTGGTTATATGAGCTACCTGCTGAGGAAAGCATAAAGATAAAGAGCACCTACAAAGATAACCCATTCCTACCTGATAGTATCAAGGCTCAGATAGAGGATTTAGCTAGAACAGATGAGGCACTGTATCAGATCTATGCCCTAGGTGAGAAGGCTATCAGTAAGAGTAACATCTATAGTCAATGGACCTTTGTAGCTCATAGGCCTGACTACAACCCATCTGATAGTGCATCCTGGTTATATGAGCTACCTGCTGAGGAGAGCATTAAGATAAAGAGCACCTACAAAGATAACCCCTTCCTACCTGAAAGCATCAAAGCTCAGATAGAGGATTTAGCTAGAACAGATGAGGCACTGTATCAGATCTATGCCCTAGGTGAGAAGGCTATCAGTAAGAGTAACATCTATAGTCAATGGACCTTTGTAGCTCATAGGCCTTCTAAGTTTGTTAAGTACGTATATGGCTTAGACTTTGGATACAATCACCCCACAGCTCTGATGAGGGTGTACTACTGTGATAATGATATCTACATAGAGCCTGTTATATATGAAAGCTACCTGACTACCACAATGCTCATAGAGAAGTTAGCTACCCTGAACATAGAACAAACGGTAACCATCCTTGCAGATTACTCTAGACCTGAAATAATACAGGAGATGAACATAGCAGGTTATGATGTGCAGAATGCTAATAAGGTAGTTAAGAAAGGCATAGACAACCTTAAGACCTTTGGGGTATTTTGCCAGGATGATAAAGCTATAAGGAGGGAGTATGAAAACTACAAGTGGAAGAAGATAGGTGACTTCATAACTGATGAGCCTGTCAAGCTATTTGATGATGCAATGGATGCCATCCGTTATGCCACTACTCACATAAGGCAGGAGTACTATACTGATGATAGTTACTATGCATTCTGATATACTACATAAGATACAAGTGGTGCAAGCCTTCATATACCATAAGACAGGTAAGCAGGTGAGGATAGTATTCAATCGACCTGAGAGAATGCAGCTGCACCTACAGCTACTAGATCAAGCTTATGCTATAGCTATGGCTGAGTTCAAAAACAAATAACCAATTAAAATAATATAGGTATGGCAATTATAAACATAGCAAGGGCACAACCTCTGATGCCTGCATACAACCCTATCAAGTTCATCTATGATAGCTCAAACAACAACCTACAAGGGTTTAAGTATATATTTGATATCTATCAGAGTGGCACGCTTAATAAGATAGCTGAGTACAGGGTGATGCCAGTATATGGCACAGGGTATGGTGAGATAGATCTATCGAAGCTCTTACAGGCTCAGGTAAGCTATGACCTTAACTTGACTAACACCTCAGTATACAACGCAACTAACAGCCACTACAAGTATGATGTAAAGGTAGGAGAAGAGTATCTCACCACCACCTTATATATTGCTAACTTAACTAACAATGCAGGTAACGTGCAGATAAACGTGGTTAATACATTTGTAGCAGGTGACCAGGTTAATATTACTCAGGCTGATTTAGGTGTAGCCAATCCAAACTTAGAGGGGCTGTTCACAGTTCTATCTGTAGGGGTAGGCTTCCTAGTAGTTAGCTCACCATTTGCAGCTGTAACTGATATAACTATCAATGGAGCTATCACTTATGCAGATGGTAGAAAGACAGTAACTAGGGATATCATCACAGCTATTAAAAACTTTGTATTCAACGGAGCCATCAGATGGGTAGAGTGGCCTGTATATGACTATGATGATTTTATGCTCAACAATTTTCAGGATAGATTTTTAACCAACCTACCACCTTCTAACTTCTATGCTACACTATCCCAGGATCTATGGGTTAATGCTGTAGCTAATAACTCACCCACTTCCCCTGACACTATGTTCTTTCAAACTAGTGATGGTGACACCTTCGAGAAAAATGTAACAGCTACAGAGCATGTTAGTGGTATCTCAATAGGCCCTAACAACTATGGTGTACTATCTGTAGTATCAGGTGCCCTCCCAATGATTAAGCCTACCACTGAATGGTACACAGTACGCTATGAGAGGAATGGCTTTCCAAGCTCTAAGCAATACAAGGTGAACTTAGATAGGAGGGTAAGAACAGTAGAGCACTCTATCTTATTCTTAGATCGTATGGGCTCATGGGGTAGCTTTGCTTTCACTGGAAGGGCATACACTACAGGCAACGTGACACGTGAGCAAGGAAGGGCATACACTACAGGCAACGTGACACGTGAGCAATTCAACAAGGATGTGCCAGGATACGTTGAGACTGCAGGTATAGATAGATGGTTGTATGAAACTACTGAGACAGGTATGACTAACACTTATATCTCTACTGATACTACCATAGCACTCAATACTGATTGGATGAACCAAGACATGGCTCTATACTTCACTGAGTTAATCAGCTCACCTAACACCTACATTAAGATTAGCAACTATGATGCAGATTGTGAGCTGCCTGAGAGTGAAGAGTATGTAAGCTGCACTATAGTCACTTCTACCTTTGAAGAGTTTAAGCAACGTAATAAGAATTTAATAAAGCAGAGCATAGTAGTTAAGTTGGCTAACAACAATATAGTAAACTCTTAAGATGGTAAGGATACAATTAGCAACAGGCTACTTAGATGTTAAGGAGGGCACAGCCTTCCCTTTGAATTTTCAGGTGGGAGATATTAGGGATATATCTAAGAGACAAGGTAACTACTCTAAGACCATCACTCTTACCGGTAGCAAGAATAACAACAACCTACTCAACCACTACTATGATGTGAATATAGTGGAGGGCACGTTCAACATCAATGCTGTTACTACAGGATCAGTTATTCAGGATGGTATACCAATTATGGAGGATGTATCTATACAGCTCACCTCAGTTAAGAAGGCTCAGATGACTGATGGCTATGAGGAGCACGTGGAGTATGAGGTATTGATTAAGGATAGTAAAGCAGATTTATTTACAGCCATAGCTAACAAGGAACTAACTGATATAGACTTCAGTGATTTTAACCATACCTATGATGCTCTTAATGTAGTGTCTAGATTTAGTAACACGATAGTAGATGGCTTCAAGTATTTTCTACCATCTAACTCAGCCTACATCTATAACACTCAGGAGTTTAAGCCTGCTATCTTTGCTAAGGTTTATTTTGATAGAATTTTCGCTGATGCTGGCTTTACTTATGATTGGCCTACCATTGCCTATGATAGATTTGACAAGCTCTTTATCCCTTACAATGGAGGGGTAGATAACTTTGACTATAATGACTATTTGGTTAAAGCAGAGAAAACAGTGACTGCTACTATTAATTCTAATCACAACTGGGCAGGATTTACCAATATAGGTACAGCTAACATTACTACTCCACTTACTTTAGTAGCTATACCTGGTCCATACACTGAGCTAGAAGATCTACAAAATATCTTTAACCCTGTAACAGGTGTATACACTACACCCTTTATCATAAGCTCACTTAATGCTCAGCACTATAATTACAATGTAGTCATAACTTATGAGCTTAGATTAAATAATACTTCAGGTGGTATCTTATTTGCTAGGAGAGCTCCAGCTATGATAGCAGATGCTGTTTACTATAAGCCAAGTATTGGGGTGGTAGCACCAACTATCCCTATCGTTTCAGCTAATCTATACTTAGATAATAACCCACCAAACGCAACTGTTGTTAATTCAGTAGCAGCCCCTTTGACTATACCTAATGGTGTCACTACCATTCTTACACAAACTGCACAGGTTGACCTTCCATTTTCTGCTCCATTCATTAATAGTGGTGTTCCAGTAAGTTTAGGGCTAACCGTTATTCAGTTTCCTAATAATGGCTTTGTTCAAGGATGGGCTACAGGTGGTGTAGGTGGCCCTGCTTGTCCATCAGGTCAAGTTAGCATACAGGCTGTGATAACAAACATACAACTAAGCATAGTACCTAGTAGTACAGTATATGCAATAGGTGGTACAATAGATGTCAATGATTACGTGCCTAAAAAGATAAAGCAGTCAGACTTCATTAAGGGCATCTTTAATATGTATAACCTATATGCTCAGGTAGATAGCGTACAACCAAACAAACTACTACTGCAGAATAGAGATGATTTCTATGATAGTGGTGTGGAGGTAGACTGGACTGAGAAGCTTGCTAAAGACCAGGAGCAGGAGTTATCTTTTTTACCTGAGCTAACAGCTAAGAAATTAATACTAACCTATGCTGAAGATAAGGATGCACCCAATGTAACCTACACAAATGCCACTAGTGATATCTATGGTCAAGCTGAGGTTATCTTCGATAATGAGTATGTTAAGGAGGTAGACACTAAGCCTATACTATTTAGCCCTACTCCTGTTATCAAAACTTTGTTTGGAGCATTTGTGCCTATGATAGCAGGAGCAGCACCTGAGACTAATATACGTATCTTATATGATAAGACACTTACAGGTGTACCATTAGCTACCTGTGGACCGTACTCTATTTTAGACTATGCATCTGTAGGGCAAAGCAACTTAACTAGCTATCCATTAGTAGGTCACTTTGATGATCCTCTTAATCCTAGCTTTGATATTAACTTCGCTATCTGTGACTTCTACTATTACCAACCTACTAGCCTAACAGATAACAATCTATATAACAGATATTGGAGGCGTACAATGGGGCAGATTAACAATGGTAAGATGCTCATAGCTAACTTTGATTTGAAGGAGAATGATATCCAAGCTCTTAAGCTCAATGATAAGATAAGGATAGATAACTCATGGTGGAACATTAACAAGGTTATTGATTATGATGCCAATGCTCGCAAGCTTACAAGGGTAGAGCTGATTAGCATAGATAACGAGATTAATTTTACAAAGTTTATGGGCCCAGGTGGCCCAGTAATACCTACCCCTCCTGCAAGTATAGGCCCTATGCAGATGCTAGCCATGAGTAATATCAATACTACTAGAATGATTACCACTAATGTGTTTGGCAATCAGGCTAATGCTATGGTAATGGGTAAGGGTAACGTAATAGTAGGAGGCACTAGATCAGTAGTGGTAGGAGATAACTATGTAATAGGTGAGAATGAATTAGTAGGTGATAACCTAAGAAGTAACTCTTTTAACGGTGTAGCTGTAGGCATCACACCATTGGTATACACTGCTACCTTAACTCAGGTAGGGATAGGTGATCCTATAGCTCAGGTAATTAATGATACAATAGGAGGCATCACTTGGACACGCTCAAACGTAGGTGAGTACGTAGGATATTTAGATGGGTATAACATAGGCGATATAATAGTGCCATTTTTTACCGTCATGATTAATAACGTATTCTATGATGGTATAGTATCTACCACTTACTTAGGTGCATCTAACGAAGTATATATTACTACCTCACAAATAGGCACAGGATACATAGATGGTTACTTATTAAATACAACAATCGAAATTAAATACTACGGATAATGAATGAAGTAACTATACCAATAAAATTAGCAGGCCTCGGTGAGATGAAGGCTGAGCTGAAGCAGATTAAAAATGACTTAGTAACTGCTACTGATCCTGCTGAGATAGAAAGATTATCCTCCAGGGCAGGTGAACTTAATCAGAAGCTTAAGGAAACTAATAAAACTATTAAGAACTTTAGTACAGGATCTACTGTACAACAGGTAGGCAATCAGATAAGTGGTATTAAGGATAGTCTAATGAACATGGACTTTTCTAAGGCAGCGACTCAGGTAACTGCTTTCACAGCTACGGTTAGCAAGTTCAAAGTAGGTGATTTAACTAAGGGCTTAGGAGCTTTGACTAAGTCTGTAGCTCAACTCGGTATGACCTTTGTAAAAATGGGGATACAATTATTAGCCAACCCCTTGTTCTTATTAGTGGCTGTAATTGTTTTAATAGTAGCAGGATTTTTGCTCTTCCTTAATAAGATTGGTGTCTTACAAAAAGCCTTTGATATGTTAATGATACCTATTAATATTGTTATACAATTATTCAAAGACTTAACTGATTGGCTAGGCTTAACTACCCATGCTGCAGATGAGAACGCTGCTAAAGTATCAGCAGCTATGGAGAAGGCATCAGCAGCTAGTAAACTAAGAAGTGAACAAATAGGGAAATCTTATGATCATGAAATAGCAATGGCTAAATTAGCAGGCAAAGATACTGTTAAACTAGAACAGGAAAAATCGGTTAAACTGCAATACGAGGCACAGGCTAGGATAAGGTATAATCAAAAAACTTACAATGCCATGAGGCACATGGATGATGAAGAGTCCGTCAAAAAGAGAATAAAATTAAAGGAAGATATTAAAGCAGAGAATGATATTATACAGGCTGGTGCCTACTCAAGAGAAGAGATGGTTGCTTCCAATGAAAAGAAGGTAGCAGATAATGCAAAGAAGGTAGCAGATAATGCTAGGTCTGTTGCCAAGACTTTAGCTGCAAATAGGCTAGCTGCTCAAAGACAAATTGAAGATTTAAGGATAGCTGCGATAAAAGATGATGCAAAAAGAGAACAAGAGATATTAACTGAAAAGTATGACAGGCTACGTGCTGATTTGCTTACAGATGCTACTAAGACTGACAAAGAAAGAAAAGCATTAAAAGAAGCCTTTGATTTAGCAGAAAAAAATGAGCAGGATAAAATAACTGAAACTGCACTAGCAGCTGCAAAGAAAAAAGAAAACGAAGGCTATCAAGCACTCAATGCATTGAAGATAGCTAACATGGTTGAGGGTGAAGCTAAGATAGTAGAACAGCAAAAGGTAGCCTATAACCAATCTATTAATGCAGCCAAAGAAAAGTATGGAGCAGAGTCTGCAATATTTATTGAAATTCAAGATGAATTAGCAAAAGCAGATGCAGCTACTACTAAGGCTCGCTCAGATAAAAAAATAGCTGACCAACAAGCTCTATTGAACTCACTTAATGAATTAAACTTAACTGATGACCAACGTAAAATAATGGCCATTGAAGCTCAGTATATTAAAGAGCAAGAGCTTGCTAATGGTAATGCTGAGACTTTGCTAGCCTTGGAGAATAAGCATAAAGCAGATATTGAAAAAGTTGAGAATGATGCTGCTATTGAAAGAATAGAAAAAGAGAAACAAGTAAGAGACGCTAAGCTAGGTTTTGCTAAGGATACAGTAGATGGGCTTACCAACTTAGGAGGGATGCTAATCAAAGACCAAAAGAAACTTGAGAAATTTAACAAGGCATCTGCTCTCATTCAAATAGGTATTGATACTGCTAAGGCTATCTCTGCATTAGTAGCAGCTGCTAATACTAACCCATTGAATGCTGTAACAGGAGGAGGTGCAGGTATAGCACAATTCGCTTCAGGTATTATTCAGATAGCTACTAATATAGCTAAGGCTAAGCAGTTACTCACATCACCATCTACACCTGTAACAGCAGGTGGAGGAGACACTGGAGGTGGAGATACTGGTGGTGGTAGCAATACAGCCACTATGATACCTCAGGCAGCTCAGCTGTTTGGCTCATCTAACAATGCTAACACTATGAGTGCAGGAGGTGATAGTTCAGGTGGTGGTACTAATATGATGGTTACAGCTGTGGTATCAGAGACTCAGATAACAAACGTGCAAAAGAAAATAAACATGATAAATAAAAACTCAGAGCTATGAATTCCTTACAAGCAATAATTAACCACATCACAGCATTCTATACAGCCCATAAGCAAGTCTTTAAGGTAGGCAGCGACTTCAAAGAACAGCTGTATAACTTTGCTACTCAAAATGAGAAGTACCCCCTGGTGTATATAGTACCTAGTGGGGTAATACCTACAGAAAATACTACTGAGTTCACCTTTGATATTTACTGCTATGATATAATACAAAAAGATAGAGCTAACATCATCACCATTTTAAGTGACACTCAGCAGATACTTAATGATTTGTACATCTACTATATGGATAGCACTGACTATAGCTTTGATGTGGTAGGTGTGCCTACCTTTACTCCCCTCAACAATGACTTGCTAGATTACGCTGCAGGGTATCAGATGAGTATCACACTTACTGTCAATGACTGGACTGATTGTGCAGTACCGATCTAAACAAATCACTTTACTAAACTAATATAGTTATGGCGAATAATACACTACAACAAATAGCAACAAATTTAGGAGTAACAGGTTATGATGATACTAGCTTACTCATTGGCATAGCTGAATACTATGGTGTTAATCCTAATCAATCTAAGTGTCTAATGTTTGATATCTTAGAAGCTCAGGGTGGTGATGCTGCTAACTCTGTAAATTATATGGAGGATTTAGTCGTAACTTTATCAGGAACTGCTAATAGCCTTAATGTAATAGAAGAATGGGAAACTATAACAGCAGGACCTCCTGTATATTTCACTACTACATGGACTACTACAATTCCAAACGAAACTATCACTCTACCCTATGATCCAGCAGGTACTTATTCAGGAACTATAGATTGGGGAGATAACAGTACAGATGTAAATAGTTTTGCTAACAGTTCTCATACTTATGCCTTAGCAGGCACTTATACTGTTGAGATAATTGGGGATTGTATCGGGTGGAATTTTGGTTCCTATGGAAGTGCAACTTATATTACATCGGTAGTACATTGGGGGCAGCTTGAGTTAGGTGCTAATAATGCAGGGTATTTTAATAGTTGCACTAACTTAGATTTATCATTAGTATCTGATATCCTTAATTTACAAAATATAACTAATCTTTCTCAAATGTTTGCCAATTCAAATACAATTACGATAAATAATATTAATCTATGGGATACAGGACAGGTCACTAGTATGAGTAGTATGTTTAATGGTGCAACTAATTTTAATCAAGCGTTAAGTTTTAATACAGAGAATGTTAATGATATGAATAGTATGTTTGCTAATGCATCTTCTTTCAATGGTATATTAAGTCTTAGTACAGGATCAGTTACTGATATGGGTAATATGTTCTATAATGCATCTTCTTTTAATCAACCATTGGCTTTTGTTACCGAGCAAGTTGTAAATATGAATGCTATGTTTTATGGTGCAACTAATTTTAATCAAAACATAGGAGCTTGGGATGTATCTATTGTCAATGATTTTCAAGATTTCATGGCTAGTAAAACACCTGCCACTTTCTCTACTGCTAACCTTGATGCTATCTACAATGGATGGAGCGAATATGATGTTATATTAGGGTTAAGCCCTGTTGATTTTGGCACAGCAAAATATTCACCTGCAGGTATAGTAGGCAGGGCAAGGCTTACA
>Ga0209401_1003088_pt1 | contig 10565 bp, 9 predicted proteins | sample M_140807_MF_Meta_FD_187318 | JGI IMG/M metagenome (GOLD analysis project Ga0209401, IMG submission 187318) | Freshwater microbial communities from Lake Montjoie, Canada to study carbon cycling - M_140807_MF_MetaG (SPAdes) (version 2) | ecosystem: Environmental > Aquatic > Freshwater > Lake...
TGGCTCGGGCCAAGTGTGTTTCATGGACATCACAGCCTCCCGAACTACGCGCGGCACAAGCCAAAGAAATCCTTGAGCGGCCACAGATTCCACAGAGAACAGAGGCCTGGTATGCTCAGGGAAAGCAAGTCCTCACTGCTTCCGAATTTGCCAAACTCTTTGGAACCCCGAGATGTGTGAGCCAGCTTGTTATGAGCAAGGTACCTGTGGCTGTATCCACTTCTACAAATCGTCTGGCATGTATGACATGTGAGATGGGTCCATTTGATTGGGGTGTACGCTTTGAGCCAGTTGTGAAACAGATTCTGGAGGCGAAATGGGGTGTGAAGATTGCCGAAGCCGGAAGAATCATGCACCCAACAGATTGCCATGTGGCAGCGAGTCCAGATGGAATCTTCTTGGAGGCCGCGGATCCTGCCCGAGTAGGGAGGTTGGTAGAAATCAAATGTCCGATTACCCGAAAAGTGGGTGAGGGAATTCCTTTCGAGTATTGGTGCCAGATGCAGGTACAAATGGAAGTGACAGGGGTGGGGGAATGCGAATATGTGGAAGTGAAGCTGGACTCTCTGCAGAAAAGTCAGACAGACCTTTCCGGAGCAGAGGGCCATCTTTGGCTTCTTCAGAATCCGGCGACTTGTGAAATGCGCTATGTGTATAATGAGGCGGATATTCTGGAGGGTTGGGATATTACAGAGAAAATTCCATGGAAAGTCAATGAAATGTACACTGTTACGGTTACACGCGATAGGGGATGGTATCAAGGGACGGAGGAGCTCCGTAGGGAATTCTGGAAGAATGTGGAGGAGGCGCGGAAGGGTGCGTTCAAGGCTGTGGAAGGTCGACAGAAGGTGATTGTTACGAAAGAGAATGAATGTTTGATTGTGGATTGAACCCTATTCGACGTAAGGCTGTACCTCATTCGGTATACACCTCAATCGGTAGCGCCTTACTCGACATAGGGCTGGATACATCCATACTGAGGTACTGGCTCGGTCTTGTAGAAAGCCAGAGTCAAATCATGAAGAGGTGTCGAGCATGAATCGGGGTCCCCGTGCTTGTAATTATTTGTCAGCTGTCGGAAGTTTCCTGTGCGCTCCAAACGAATCTGGAAATCGGCTTCACGACATCCTTTAGCCGTTGGGTACATTGGCTTATCTGCGGCAGGAATCCAATCCAGTAAATTGTAGGGTTTGCGCAGCTGTCCCAATCCAGGGTCACCACCGGCATCCCTGTGAGGGTCCGACATCTCCTGGAAAGCTTCTACGACTTCCTGGCGCCGTCGAACAATTGGATTTGCCCCGTAGAAATCACGCGCCTGTAAATAAAATACAAGAAGAATTGTGAGAAAAATCCACGCAAGTATGAAACCCCACATGCTCCCAAATTTTTTCATTAGAGCGACTACCTACCCCTACGTGCTATTTTCATCAGGAAGGGCATATTGTAAAGTCCACATGCGCGCTGTTTCCTCATATGCGGGACGATTGGACTTGTACTGATTGGCAATATCCGCGACGAAGGGGTCATCAGGGTTCGGGTCCGACAATAGGCTACAAATACTCAGAAGAACTTTGGAAATTGTGAGTGCGGGTGACCATTTATCCTTTAGAATGTCAAGGCAGATGAGGCCGGCAGAGTTGATATTAGGGTGGTAAATCCTTGTTACAAATTTGATATGTGGTGCGCGAAATGGGTAATCGACCGGGAACTGTATAGAAAGTTTAAAGACGCCTCCGTAGAAGGGTGTATCCTCGGGGCCGAAAATCCACCCCTCCCAATTCAATAAATCATCATTCAGTGGCCCGGCACTACAATTACTGGGCGGGTCACGTTGAAGGTCCTTCAATTCTGTACTAATCCGCTTTTGGGCCATCGTGCTTACCATACCTTATTTTAAAAACCTTAAACCCAAATATAATGGCTAGCACTACCGCACTTTTTGCAGAGTTTCTGGGCACCTTTCTCCTTGTTTTGGCCGTGTTTGCTTCCGGCGGTAACGCGTACGTGATTGGCGGTACCCTTGCGGTTATTGTGCTTCTGATTGGCAAGATTTCCGGGGCTCACGTGAATCCCGCCATCTCTGCCGCCATGTACGTGAAGGGCTCTCTGACTTCTACGGAGCTGCTGACCTATGTGGCAAGCCAGGTGGCTGGTGGCGTGGCATCTCTGTACGCCTACCGTGTATTCGCCTAAGCTGCGCAGCAGCTTAGGCTCATAGCGTCGCCTTACGGCGACTGTATTCGCATAAGCCTCGGTTTAAGGCTCACCCGCTATAAAAAGTAGATGAAACCATCCGTTATCGCTACACTCGCTACGGGTCCAGCAATAAAGGATCTTCAGGTGCTTCTCACATCCGTGGAAATTTTCAACGAGAATCCACCCACAGTCTATCTTTTTTGTGACAGCACTATCGAAGATGCTAAGCCTACTTTGAATTATAAAGGGACTCTGATTCACAAGAACTGTCTCGATGCCTATTCACGCAAGTCCCGTCTTGAGATGGAGCACACTCCTGGCAAGCACTTCAAGAATCAATGGTTCGATTTCATGACAGAGAAAATCAATTTGCTGCGGTGGGTCTTTTCCACCCAGCCAACGAATGGTGTACTGTTCTGTGATGCCGATATATGCTTTTTTGGGCCTCTGCCGACAATTCCTGATGATGCGCAGCTGGCACTGAGCCCCCATGGGATTCGCGATACTGACGCGAAGAAATACGGATTCTACAACGGGGGATTTGTATGGATGCGCGAGGTAGCTCTCGCAGACGCATGGTGGGTCGCGTGCGGCACCTCGCGCTTCTACGAGCAATCTGCCCTAGAAACCCTCGCCGATTCCGTAAAACCCTATGAATTTCCTAGAACAGAGAATTACGGCTGGTGGAGATTATGGCAAGGTGTCGAAACTCCAGATGTTCTTTTGAAAGAGTGGGGTATGAATCGCTCCAAAGGGGGCTCAGGTCTTACGGTAGGAGGTAAAACACTCGGCTCAGTCCATACACACTTTTTCGAGAAAACCGACGGAGCCACGATGAGTTTCAACGCCATTGTTATCGGATTCTTGAGAAAGTTGGAGAGCCATCCTCCCGCCAAGCGCCTTTTGGGCGCTCTGAAAAATTAAACAAGGGCCGGCCGCTTAGGGTATTATAAGATGACAAGCCTCTTCCCTGGGCTGTCACGTACAAAGAAAGAAGAGATAAAAGATATCTTTGCTGATGATGTCCCCAGGCCATCATCAACAGAGTGTAATACATGTGGGATTAAAAGGGAAGATTGGACGTTTGACAGTCTCAGCGTTTGTAACAAATGCGGCGACATCATGGAGCGGCCCATTGATTCGGGGGCAGAGTACCGCTACTTTGGTATTGAGGACAGAGGTGGAGGAGACCCATGTCGCGTGGGTGCTCCCATTGATAGCCGCTTTCCCACATCGGGTCTCGGCACCATGATTCTATCACATGCTACAGGTGGCAATTCTTCCACCCGGATTGCCATGGCACGTGTGCGACGCTATCATACCTGGAACCTACTTCCCTACAGAGAGCGCTCACTCCTACAGGTCTTTGAGCAGATTGCCCTCACTGCCACCAATCACGGCTTTGACCAACGCACAATGGATATAGGAAAGGACATGTACGTGAAACTCGTCGAGCATTGTGATAGACGTGGCATGTCTCGTACTTCTGTCGTGGCATCCTCCATCTATTCAGCCCTCAAACAAGTGGGGCAACCCCGCCGACCCAAGGAGATTGCCGACATGTTTCATCTGAGTACTGCACAATTCACCAAATCCCTCAAATATTTCCAGGAAATCCTCTGTATGGCACACCAGCGTGGGCTGCTCACGAGTGAGCAGGTCGACCCAGCCGCCATGCCATCCACGCGCGCCTCCAATTACATTTCCAATCCTCTCAGTAAGCTCCCCATCAGTCGCGGCATATTCAATCTCATTCGTGAAAGAGCTATAGCAGTTGCCAATGAAGTAGAGGACAAGGAAATTTGCCCTGAGAATATGCCACCCTCACTTGCCGCGGGAGTCATTGCACTCATTCTCAAAAACACAGAGGATCCCGATACTGTATCCTATGAGAGAATTGCCGCCGTCTGTGGAGTGAGTGAAGGAACTCTACAGAAGTGTTTGAAGAAGTTGGAAGGGGCAGTGGCTGCGGGTTCCATCTCTATAAAATAGGCATATACAGGTAGATGGGGAACTGGTTCAGTTCGCAACCAGATACCTTAGAAGTGAAACAGATTCTGAATAAACTCTTGAATGATATGATGCGGCGCTCTGATTTGCGGGATTTGTATTCCCTGGCAGACCCTCAGCAATGTAGTAATTATATTGTAGTGGGTGCCAAGGCACTCCACAAACTTTTTAGCTCTATACAGCTGGAAGTACGAAAGGGAGAAGAGGGGAAAATCTATTTCCAGAAGATTGATGCCCTGAGAAAAGTGTCTGATTTGAAGAGCCAGCAGATGGAGCTTTGTAAGATGCTGGCCTTCTACTTTGTTCGTATTTTCCGAATTTACGGGGCGCTGACTCTCAGTATTCTCGATTCAGATGTTCCTACTGTCGACCCTGTAGAAACGGTTGTACAGCAACGTGGTATCACACAGGCGGGAATTCCTTACTTGGCGGGATTTCCTCAACAAAAGAGGTCATGGTTCGGTTGGGGTGGGCAGCTGAAGGACAAGTACTATTTGAAAGAGGAGGATGTTGGAGTCTATAAGATTCTGAATTCATGTCTCATTGTTCCTTCAGATGGAGTCGGACCACTCCGTTTCGCAGGGCAGGATGGGCTCCGTATCAAACAAGAGGAGCTATACATGAAAGACGCATCTGGAACTCTCATGGCTAAGAAATTTGCTGATAGTGGTGTTCCAAGGCCGTTTGTTTTCTATTATTTCAAGTCGGACGATACGAATCGGCAGATGGACGGTCGTCTTGTCCTAACCCGAAGTGGTGCCATTGAAGTGAAACTGGAAGATATTAAGTTAGATACAGAGCTGAAGAGAGTTGACTTGGACCCTGTGACGATTAATGCTCCAAGTGGATTCGAAGGTGACCAGTTACCAGATATGTTACAGAAACTTTTCACAAAGGCTTTTGAAATGATTGAGCCGCCCAAGTTCTATCCCTTGGCTTTTTTGAAAAAGTATGGTGTAATTAACAGTACAGATGGCGACTATGTACGCTTGGGTAGCACGTCGCTCTATATTAATAATCCCCAACGGCTTAAAAAGGAGAGTGAAATTCCTATAACGTATTCCACACGTGTTACAAGGCAACGTAGGGATTCTCGTAATCGTAATCGTGATTATGATACGAAGTCAGAACAGTCCACACAAGTGAAAGTGACTATCAATATCGGTATAGAAAAACAACCAGATTCCTATAAGCTTATACTAGGACGTATAAGTGCGACTCCAGATGAATACGAGTCAATTCTACAGAACATGCGATTCGAAGATGCCTCTTTTTCTTTACAAGGGGGTCGTCTAGAAAACATGAAGGGTCGTTCTATAACCGAATATTTGGAGAAGTTTATGGAGCGGGCTGTGAAGAAAGATAGTGATGAATATAGAATCGATAGTCGCGGCTTCTTACCAGCCCCCAGTATACGAACGGCAGACCCCTACTATAATGTTACGGGACTCTGGAAAGGGCTCGTGCGAGCCCCCCCTGTGAAAGCGCATTGTATCGCGAGAGCTGTACAGTTACTAAATGTCGCGGCAATTCAGAATCCCAGTACAGGAGAGGCCTACAGTAACGTGTGTCGTATCAAATTCCCCTATATCACGAATGGGTCTTTGCCTACACCAGAGCAATCTGTCTTAACAGAGGATGGTATTGACGCGATGGCGAAATTATACGTGGACCGTTTTGTGAATGGTCAACTCATTCCAACAAAGTCGAAAGAGTATGATGAATTCCGTAGAAAGTTGACGTATTTGTTTGGGCGCGAGAAGCCTGAAGATGTCCCACAAGCTCCGGAGAATTTTGAAAAAATCATTGATAAGCAAGTGGATTCTTGTACTGGTGTTGGTGATAGGCGTCTACATATTAAGGGGGCGTTGGTCAGTAGGTTGCGACAGCGGTCCCTCAGTCTTATTCAACAACAAAAGGTACATATCGCACAAGTGATGCAGCTTCTTTTCAAGCTTTTTGATGAGAAATCATTGCGGTCAGGGGCAGAATTTCAGATTAATGAATATATTTTATCGAGTGGTATGGATGGCTTGAATCGTTTGGCGGAAGAGGCTCGGAATCTTCTTATAAACTACTACAGCCAGTGTGAAGGAATGTACAAGGAGGGCTTGATGGATATAAGGGCACAGATGGCGGGGGAAAAGGGTCCTGTGAAGACTGTGGTGCCTATTTAACCGTTACCGCTGACGCGTCCGCTTACGAAAAATTGTCCAGCAGCTGGACCTTGCCGCCGAGCAGGAAGTATGCCAGAGCGTTGTAGTAAAGAAGGTTGCGGAAAGAAGCTCGCACTTACATCGGTTCAATGTAGGTGCGAGAAGAAGTTCTGTATAGCGCATCGGTATCCAGAAGAGCATGCCTGTACGTATGATTTCCGGGAAGATGGAAAGAAGGAGTTGCTGAAAGTTATGAGCACTGCGGTTGTTGCAAAGAAGGTGGAGGTTATATAAGCTGAGCCACTCCGCTTGTGGTCGCCTCGCACGGACCTACGGCCGCTCGGCTTGGCAAAATTGACTCCCCTCCAACCCCAAAAAAAAGTATAGAGAATGTCCCTCCTTCTCAGTATCTACTTGACCCGCAGTGACGACTTGAAGACTTCTGATGACAAGATTGTTGTGAGGAAGCAGGCAGACGGCAATCTTCAGATTGAGCACTACGATGCCACAGTGAAGAAGACCTACAATCTCACAATTACCGCCGACACACTTCCTACATATATCAAGGACATCTGTAGGCTGTACTTAAATGATAGCGAGGAGGCAGACCCCTTTGTGAACATCCAGTTCAACTTCACCGGCTACCCCTCCTTTCTCATCAACCGGCACCGTCTCACGGACCATTTCCTCAGAACTTTGCGCAGTATGGCAGAGACTGTCATTAATTCCGTCAACATGAATGTTGCCCCTTTGGAGGTTGATATTCCCATCGAGTGTCATTCACCTAGGTCATCCGCCTTCCGGAACATCTTTGATGAGAATCCCAGGCTTCCAAGGACGGATTCTGGCTGCCAACGTCTCCAAAGGACTGATTCCACATGGCCCGAACTCACTGGATATCAGAGGCCAGCTAGAAGGTGTAGCTCACCCCCCGTAGAGTGCCACTACTGAGCTGAATACTGATTCAGATACATCGTCAACAGGGTAGGTGACCACCTGCCCATCATTTTTGTTTCGCCCTCCTTGTACCAGCGAATTCCATCCTTTTCACGCTGGTCAGCCCGCAACTTCTTAAATTCCTCCGGATTCTCCTCAATCCATTTGAACTTTTCAAAGGAGGCAATGAGTTGCGCCGGATGCGCATACCCCGAAAAGATGTGGTACTGGAAATGCGTATTCGGCAAGAAATCCGGCTCAATGCTCTGAAGAATGAGACCCGTATGTGTCAACTCCCGGACAAAAGTAATCTTCGCCTCCTCGTCAACTTCACGACGTATATTTTCCCGCAACAAGGCCATAATGCTCTTTTTCTCGTCCTTGGCATCCCGTGCCTCCATCTGCCCCTTTGGAGGCTCCCAAGACGCCTTCTCAGGGTCCGCGTCAGTACGCTTGACAACGAGGAACTTCTCCGGATTATAGGGCTTGTACAGCTCATGAATGAAACAGGCAGACCGCAAATAGACACGCCAACCCTCTGTCGGGTGCTCGACATAGAAATACCTCTTCTTGGGTGCATACGGAAGACACTCGGATCCACGAATAAGGCCAGGTTGAAAGACATCAAAGACCTTGGTTTTGTCAGTGATAATACGAGCCATATGCTCTATAGAGGTCTGCCCAAATCTTTAGCCCTGACTTTTACGCTTCTTGCGACATGTGCGTGTGCGTGTAGAGGCCGCACAACCACTCCTATTATCACGTAACTCCCTACAAAGAGATTGGTAGGATGTACGATTGATGAGCTCCAAACTCTCTTCCATGTTCCGCCGGATAGCCCAAAGCTGTTTCAGGCAATCGGCGCGGCAGCTGGGAGTTTCCTTTACAGCCGTCTTCCAACTTTCCTTCCATTCCGGAAAGGGGAGAACTTCCGGGAGAAGCTCAAAGAAGCGGTTGTAGAAAGGGAGGCGTTCTTCGGGCTCCATAAGATTCCAGCGATTCCTCTCGAGAGGATCTGTAACTTCCTCCGGATGGCCAGGAATGGGAATGCTCTGCTTTCCTGCCCTCCCGAGGGGATGCGCTTCGGCAATTGAGAAGAGGAATTCCCAGCCATCGAAGGAAGTCCGAGTACATCCTACGGCCAGAAGCTCCAGGTAGGTAGTCTCCACAATTTCAAAGGATGGGTCTTCCTCTACGTGAATCCTCTGCTTCCGGAGTTTGGCGTTCACATCATTATGAATACGCCAGAGCCATTTGGGCATATTCTTCTTATTACATTCTACGGGGTCGTCTTTCATGTATTCGGAGAGGCTCTTACGACAGTATTTACATGGGAGGACGTACGGGAGCGTATTCATGAATTCACAAACCTGGGGAGTCGGCTCAGAGCCGAAACTTATCAGATGAAGTAATCTCCACCCTGAAGGGCCCCAGTAACGAGTGTCCATGACTCTTAACTTATCATGGGCTTTTATTGAGTTACATTATTCCCTTTTTAAGAGATGTGTGTAACTTTTTAGCTTTGGCCAAATGTACTGGTGCTGAGAGGTGCCAGGAAGGGCCTGACCGGAGAGACATCAGATTCCTCTGCGCGACATTTGACAGTTGTTTGAGGACAAACAGCGCGTGGGCAAGGCGCGGCAGCCGGGCAGACTGTGGGGGGAGGGCATTTCACTTCGGGGCAACGAGGGCGAGGGCAAGGAGGGCATTCGCCGCACTTGGCTTGTACATCAGCGCTAGTATCAATTATAATAGGCTGTTGCTTAGGAATGGATGTCTTCAGAACATATTGGGAGAGGTCGGGGACAGGAGGGCACTCGGACTTTAGCATGTAATCAGTCATATCGGGCATTGTAGGACAGGGAGGAATGCTCGTCTTCAGTACATACTTGGACATGTCAGGAAAAGGGGCATCAGTGAATCCTTCGCGTCTGGGAAGGACAGCATAGGTTACAACACAACCTATAAAGAAAGCTATTCCGAACATGTATATCTTTGAAAGGCGCATATGACCCACTCTACCGATGAGTGCGGTATTTATTGCCTCCAGCCTGGCCATGTAGGAGGAGGACATCCGCAGAGGAATGGAACACTGGGGTCGTATATGGTGGACAGGCGATTACATACCATTTTGGCATATCCGCGCCATGAAAAGGATTCATGTCTCATATTATCAGGGTCTTCGAGGCAGCCGAAATCATAGGGTTTGAAGCCGCGGGCATTGATTTGTTGGCAGATTTGCTTTGAGCGCTCTTTCCAGTCAAAGGTAGCGGGAGAGTTGGAGCCGCCTTCATGTTGTGCAGAAGCTCCAGGATGTCTAGAAGCTCCAGGATGTACAGAAGCCCCACCCGCAGTAGTTGGAACGCCTGTCATAGATTGTACAACAGATGCCATGGCGCCTCTATAACTTTGGGCAGATGTCCCTGATAATCCCTTTTCAAGAGTACCAGATACACCAGAATCTTGATTTGCGAATTTCAGGTCTCGGGCGGCATCAGCGTAGTTGTTTGCGACATCTTGCTCTGCCTTTCCAACATAGTGAAGAGATAAATCCCAAGAGAGGTTATTGAAAATTGTATCGGAGTATTCAGAAAAGAACTTCTTGGCAAGATTTGCGCCACTTACATCTCCTGCCCCAAACATAGGAAATAGGCTGTTCAAATATGAGCTTGCCCCAGTGTCTTTTATCAAATGAGGAAGGGGTGTATTCATGTTATTCATGGCAGGTAGGAAGTTGTCAATATCTGCCTTCATAAATGGAACATCCTCTATCTTCATACTTCCAATTTGAATACTTCTAATCATATCATCAATTGCCTTTTTTATTTTTGTCAAAACATTAACACGAGATTGGAGATTCATATCAACAAAGGAATCTGCGGCACCTGAACGAGTGAGGCGAACAATCTCAATATCAATACGCAAGCTGAGGTTTTGGAGGTCTTTTAGAGTTACATCGGAGCGCCTTGAAGAGCCCATAGAACCAGAGCCCATAGAGCCAGAGCCCATAGAACCAGAGCCCATAGAACCAGAGCCCATAGAACCAGAGCCCATAGAGCCAGAGCCTTTTGAGCCAGATCCCATAGAGCCAGAACCAGAACCAGCAAAATTAGCAGTAACTGTTCTCAAATCAGATAAGTAAAAATAACTTTTTCCACCTGTTCCTGTCATTTCACACATGGCGGTAGCTGTATTTGTAGTATAACCAGTTGGACATGATTGTACACACATATTTGCTGACAGAGTGTACGGAACAGATATACTTGT
>Ga0209401_1003091_pt1 | contig 10563 bp, 8 predicted proteins | sample M_140807_MF_Meta_FD_187318 | JGI IMG/M metagenome (GOLD analysis project Ga0209401, IMG submission 187318) | Freshwater microbial communities from Lake Montjoie, Canada to study carbon cycling - M_140807_MF_MetaG (SPAdes) (version 2) | ecosystem: Environmental > Aquatic > Freshwater > Lake...
TCCACCGGGCTGCCGGTCCGGCCGATCCCTCGGCCGGAGTCGCCGCCCCGCGCCCTGGCAGACCTGCTGGCCGAACCCGGTGCCTGGCTGGCTCCCCTGCCTCTCGATCCCGGCCTGGCCCTGGCGCAGGGCAGCTGGGCCGAGGCCCTTGGGGCCTGGCGACAGCCGACCCTGCTGGTGGTGGACCAGGCCCAGCTCGGCACGGGCCTCCCCGCCGCCGCCACGGCGTTGCTGGAGCGCTGGTCCGTGCCCCTCCTGGGGCTGCTGCAGTGGGAGGGGCGCTGGGATGCCCCGATGCGTCGCCGTGATGGCCTGCCCTGGCTAGGCCTGCTTGGCGAGGGGGAAGATCCGGAGCCCGATTTCGACCCTGCTGCCCTGCTGCTGCTGCGCTGGAGCCGACTGCGGGAGCAGCTGGCCTGATCCGCTCAGGGCTCCTTCCAGAGCGTCTTGCCGGCCGGAGCGTCCAGCTGCCTCAGGCCATCAAAGTCCTTGTTGGCCGGCTTGAGCGGCAGCCGCGTGAACTGGATCGGACGCTTGTCGTCGAGGCCGGCCGCCAGCAGGCTGAGGCTCTCCCTGGCGGTGAGGTTGGTGTCCACCTGACCCTGGAGATCGCGCAGCAAATCCGGGAGCTGGGCCACCTGTTCGGGGCGGCTGAACCGTTCCCTCAGGCTGCTTTCCACAAGCTGGTGGTCGATCCGGCGTCCCGAGTCGCCCAGACCGGGATCGCGGAAGCGCACGAGTTGCTCCACCTGGTTGCCATTGAGGCGTTGCAGGCCGCTCTGGAGGTCGATGCGGTACTTCTGAGCCTTGTCCTGGTAGCGCATCACCTGGGGGGGGCTCAGCTCCAGGCCTCCCACCCGGTCCACGATGCGGCGGAGCGCGGAGCGAGGCAGCACCAGGTAGCGGTCGGGCCGGGGCGGCTCCAGGCCGACCAGCTCCCGCACCACGCCGGCGGTGAGGGCCACACCGCCCCGTTGGTAGAGCGAGCCGAGACCAACAGGCTCCCCGCTGCCGGGCATCTTCACCGCCAGCTCCACCGGCAGATTGAGCACCTGAAGGGGGCCCTTGGGATTCACCCGCACCAGCAGCAGGGCATCGGCGGCGGCCGGCCCGGCCGGGGCGGCATGGTTGGTGGAGTCCCCGAGCCGATCGCCATCCAGGCCGACCACCAACACGGTGATCGCCCGCCGCGGCTTCTCCGCCAGGGAGGCAGCGGTCACCTCCAGTTGGTTGCGGGCGGCCCGGTCCGGTTCCCGCCAGAGCTGACCCACCAGCAGGGAACCGGCCAGGGCGCCCACGGCGAGGAGCGCCGCGGTGGCCAGGTTGTCCGCCGACAGCCTCGGCAGCCTGGGAAGCCTGAGCCAGCGCAGGTTGGCAGCGGCGGTCCGCGGGGAGGCTCCCCGGGCTTGACCCCGGTCGCGGCGGCGTTGCGAAGCTGGGGAGGAAGGTTTGGAGTCCCGGCGGGCAGGCATGGAGCCGGTGAAGGCCAGAGGCAGCCCACTTTGAACCAGCGAAGGGCCGCTGGGCTCTCCCGGGGGCCGATAGGTTGAGCGTTCTGGTGAACTGCCGGCCCCCCTTGTCCGCCGCCCCGTCCCCGTCCTCCTCCCCGCTCCCGCCCCATGAGCGGGCCCGGCCCCTTCCCCCCGGCAGCACCTATCCGGCGAAGGATCTCTGCAGCCAGTGCGGCCTGTGCGACAGCCGCTGGGTGGCCTACGTGCGCAGCTCCTGCGCCTTTCTCGAGCAACGCTTCGAGACCATGGAGATCGAGGCCCATGGCCGTGCCCGCGATCTCGAGGCGGAGGACGAGCTCTATTTCGGGGTTCAGCAGCGCATGCTCAGCGCCCGCCTGGCCGATCCAATCGATGGCGCCCAGTGGACCGGCATCGTGAGTCGCCTTGGGGTGCGGGCTCTGGAGAGTGGCCTGGTGGATGCGGTGCTGTGCGTGCAACAGAGCCCCGACGACCGCTTCACCCCCGTGCCGGTGTTGGCCCGCACCGCCGCCGAGGTGCTGGCGGCCCGGGTGAACAAGCCCACCCTTTCCCCCAACCTGCGGGTGCTCGAGCAGCTCCCCGGCAGCGGCATCCGCCGGCTGCTCGCCATCGGCGTGGGCTGCCAGGTGCAGGCCCTGCGGGCGGTTCAGGCCTCCCTTCCCCTGGAGGAGCTCTACGTGCTGGGTTTGCCCTGCGTCGACAACGTGAGCCGCGAGGGTCTCCAGACCTTTCTCAACAGCGCCAGCCGCTCCCCCGATACGGTGGTGCACTACGAGTTCATGCAGGATTTCCGCATCCACTTCCGTCATGCCGATGGCAGCGGGGAGACGGTTCCTTTCTTTGGTCTGGACACCCCCGCCCTCAAGGATGTGTTTGCCCCCAGCTGCCTGAGCTGCTTCGACTACACCAACGCCGGGGCCGACCTGGTGGTGGGCTACATGGGCGCCGAATTCGGCCGCCAATGGATCACCGTGCGCAACCCCCGCGGCCAGCGGCTGCTGGATCTGGTGGAAGGCGAACTCGACACCGCCCCGGTGACCAGCCGGGGCGACCGACGCGCTGCCGTGCAGCAGGGCATCGGCGCCTACGACAAGGCGGTGCGGCTGCCCCTCTGGCTGGCGGAAGTGATCGGCTTCTTCGTGCAGCGCTTTGGGCCCAAGGGCCTGGAATACGGCCGCTTCTCGATCGATTCCCACTTCACCCGCAATGCCCTGTGGCTGCAGCGCCACCACCCGGAGATCGCCGAGCGGCACATTCCCGCCTTCGCGCGCCGGATCGTGGAGCGCTATCGGCTGCCGGACGTGGAGCGAATCGACAAATGAGCCGCGACAGCGGGGTTCTGCTCCACCCGACCGCCTTTCCCGGCACCCCCGGCAGCGGCACCTTCGGAGCCTGCGCCCGCGCTTGGATCGACCTGCTGGGACGAGAGGGTGTGGGGGTGTGGCAGATCCTGCCCCTGGCCCCCACCGATGGCACCGGCTCCCCCTACAGCTCACCGAGCGGTTCGGCGCTCAATCCCTGGCTGATCGATGCCGATGATTTGCTCGCCGCCGGCCTGATCAGCTCCGGCGACCACGCCCAGCTCCCCTCCGGCTCCGCGGAACGGCTGGATCCCACCCTGGCCACCGCCCGCTCCGAGGCGATCGCCGCTGCCCTCGCCCGCCACTGGCCCCGTCAAGACGCGGACCGGCAGCGCTCCTTCCGGCGCTGGCGGCGGCAGCAGCGCTCCTGGCTCATCGACCATGGGCTGTTCATGGTGGTTCGTCGCCTGCAGCAGGGCCGGCCCTGGTGGGAGTGGCCCGCACCCCTGGCGCGGCGGCACCGGCGGGCGCTCGCTGGGCTGGTCCGGGAGCGGGATCAGGACCTGCTGGCCGAGGCCCTGCTGCAGTGGCAGCTTCAGGAGCAGTGGCAGGCCCTTCGGCAGCGGGCCAGGGAGCGGGGCGTGCGCCTGCTCGGCGATCTCCCCTTTTACGTGGCCCATGACAGCGCTGATGTGTGGCGCCGGCCGGGACTCTTCACCGTGGGGCCCGATGGCCTGCTGATCAGCCAGAGCGGGGTGCCCCCCGATTACTTCTCCGCCACCGGCCAGCTGTGGGGCACGCCGGTGTACCGCTGGTCGCGCCACTGGTTGGGGGGGTTCCGCTGGTGGCTGGACCGCCTCGACCGCCAGCTGGATCTCTTTGATCTGCTGCGCCTCGATCACTTCCGGGCCCTTGAGGCCTTTTGGTGTGTCCCGGGGGGCGACCAGACCGCTGAGGCTGGCGTGTGGGTTCCGTCGCCAGGAGGGGTGCTGCTGGCGTTGCACCGACGCCGCTGCCGCCGCCGCGGGCGCCTGCTTCCCGGAGGGATCCTGCCGTTGATCGCCGAGGATCTCGGGGTGATCACGCCACCGGTGGAGGCCCTGCGCGACCGCTTCTCCCTGCCGGGCATGAAGGTGCTCCAGTTCGCCTTCGACGGCGCGGCCGACAACCCCTACCTGCCTGCGAATTTCGCCGGCGGCCGCTGGGTGGTGTACACGGGCACCCACGACAACGCCACCAGCCTCGGCTGGTGGGACAGCCTCGATTCCGACTCCAGGGGGCGTTTCGGGGCCCTGGTGGGGGGATCGGTGCATGCCCCCTCCTGGCAGTTGCTGGAGCTGGCTCTCGCCTCCAACGCCGATCTGGCGGTGGTGCCCCTCCAGGACCTGTTGGAACTGGGCGACGGGGCCCGCTTCAACACCCCTGGAACGGCTTCCGGCAACTGGAGCTGGCGTCTGGATCGCCCCTTGGATGCTCTGGCCGGGCCGGTGCATGGGTTTGGCGCCATGGCCGCCCGCTATGGGCGGGATCCGCACCCAGGCCAGGGCTGAGACGAGCCGCTCATGGGGGCGCCGCCCCCGGCGGGCGCCCGCCGGCGGCCGGAGGAATTTCCGCAGGGGCTGGAAACGCGTAGGCCCCGGCCTCGCCCGCGAGGGGCGCGAGAATGGCGCCCCGCCAGCGCACCGAACCCCCCGACGGTTCCGGGCTGAGGGTCAGTCGGAAGGGGGGCAGCACGGGCACCGAGAGATCCCCTTCCACGCCGCTGAGAGCGGTGGTGCCGCCCCGGTTGCTGGTGATCTCCACCCGGGTCGGCGTGGAGGTGGTGAGGTTCAGGATGCCGAGGCTGAGGTCTGGCCCGGCTGGGCGGCGGTCCTTGCGCAGCAGGCGCAGCCCCTGACCTGAAGCGGCCTGGCTGATCGGTCGCAGGTCCGGGAAGGCTTCCAGCAGCTCCGCGTTCGCCCGGTCGGATGCCGCCGCTGCGGCCGCCGGTTCCTTCAGGGGCGGCAAGGGTTGGCTGCTCAGGAGGCCTCGGGAGGCGAGCTGCCACTGCTGGAGATTGAGCAGATGGATCAATCCCAGAATGAGGAGGCCGTAGAGCAGCGTGGCCTGCCAACTGGTGAAGACATCGATGGAACCCGGTGTGAAGCGGCGCAGCCGGCCCTCGCCGCCGGCCCCCTCCGCGTGGCGTCTGGGGTTGCGCGGCACCACCGCCTGAAGGCTGCCGGCCGGCATCGCCAGGTGGCGCTCCAGCAGGGGAACCATCGTGCGCAGGTAGGTGGGCTCCGGCAGCCGATCCCGCCAGCCCCGCTCCAGAGCCTCCAGCACCGCGGTGCTGATCCGGGTCTCCTGAGCCAGTTGGCGCAGGCCAAGCCCCCGGCTCTCGCGGGCCAGCCGCAGCTGCCGGCCCGCCTCCTGCAGCGGATCCAGCTCCACCGGAGCGCGGCTGGCGGCTTCCTCCGTTCCCGCTGCGGCCAGCGGCAGCCGCAGGCGCCTGGCCAGCCAGGTGGCAACGGGGGGCAGGGGCGGAACCAAGGAAGCCAGCCAGGCGGGGCTCCTCAGTTTGGAGCAAGGACTTCGCCTGGATGCACCCGGCGCCATTGCGCTTCGGGCAGGTCCCCCAGCTGGAGGCTGCCGATCGCCACCCGTTTGAGGTCAAGCACCGGATGCCCCAGGAGCTCGGCTGTCCGCCGGATCTGCCGGTTGCGGCCCTCCAGCATCACCAGTTCCAGCCGGGTGTTCGCCCCCCTGGTGCCAAGGGACCGGATCCGCACCGGCAGGCAGGGGTGGCCATCGAGAGGGAGGCCGGCGGCCCAGCGCCGCAGCGTGGACGGCTCGGGGCGGCCTGCCACCCAGATGCGGTACGTGCGGGGATGGCCGTAGCGAGGATGGGTGAGACGCAGCGTCAGATCACCGTCGTTGCTCAGGAGCAGGGCGCCGCGGCTGTCAGCATCCAGCCGGCCCACCGGATGGAGCCCGTGGCCCCTCTGCAGATCCGCCGGCAGCAGTTCCAGCACGGTCGGTCGACCCTCGGGATCGTGGCAGGTGGAGAGCACCCCCACCGGCTTGTTGAGCAGCAGGGTGAGCGGGGGGGGAGGCGGATTGAGTGGACGTCCATCGACACGGATCCGGTCGTGGTCGGGATCCGCCCGCTCCCCGAGGGTTGCCCTGCGGCCGTTCAGGAGCACGCGGCCCTGCCGCAGCAGCTCCTCGGCCTGGCGGCGGGAGCAGAGCCCGGCCGCGGCGATCAGTTTCTGCAGCCGTTCGGGGCCGCCCTGGTCGCCCTCGGGAGCTGGAGGCATGGACCCGGCAGGGATGGTCGCCTCCAGTGTCCCCCGGCAGGGAAGCGCGGGCCGCGCCCGGTGCCGGGGCGGCAAGGCCGTGCGGTCCAGGTCGGATCGATTCCGGGAAACGGTGGTAAGTTACGAAACCAAAGGGTTTCTTAATTCCCCTTCAACCCGCCGCCCCTGTTGTTCTCGCGATGCCTTCCGTGACCCTGGCCGGTACGGCCGCCCTTCCCATCGACGGCGATCTGGTGCGTTCCTACCTGCGGGACATCGGCCGGGTGCCGCTGTTGAGCCACGAGCAGGAAATCACCCTCGGCCGGCAGGTGCAGGAGCTGATGGCCCTCGAGGAGCTTGAGCAGGAGCTGCGCGAGCGGATTGGTGAGGCCCCGAGCCAGGAGGCGCTTGCGGAGGCGGCAGGCCTCAACCTGCCGCTGCTGAAGCGGCGTCTGCAGGCGGGCCGTCGTGCGAAGGAGCGGATGGTGGCGGCGAACCTGCGGCTGGTGGTGAGCGTGGCGAAGAAGTACACCAAGCGGAACATGGAGCTGCTGGACCTGATCCAGGAGGGAACGATCGGCCTGGTGCGGGGCGTGGAGAAGTTCGATCCCACCCGCGGCTACAAGTTTTCCACCTATGCGTATTGGTGGATTCGGCAGGGGATCACGCGGGCGATCGCGGAGAAGAGTCGGGCGATCCGGCTGCCGATCCACATCACCGAAACGCTGAACAAGCTGAAGAAGGGTCAGCGGGAACTGAGCCAGGAGCTGGGACGCACGCCCACGATCACGGAGCTGGCGGTGGCGGTGGAGCTGCCGGAGGAGGAGGTGAAGGACCTGCTGTGCCGTGCCCGTCAGCCGGTGAGCCTGGAGACGAAGGTGGGGGATGGTGAGGACACCGAGCTGCTGGATCTGCTGGCTGGGGAGGGCGCGGGTCCCGATGAGATGGTGGCGGGCGAATGCCTCAAGGGGGATCTGCGGGAGCTGCTGGAGCAGTTGCCGGAGCTGCAGGGTCGGGTGCTGCGGCTGCGCTACGGCATGGAGGGTGACGAGCCGATGAGCCTCACCGGCATCGGCCGCATCCTCGGGATCAGCCGCGACCGGGTACGCAACCTCGAGCGGGATGGGTTGGCCGGTCTGCGGCGGCTCAGCCCCGCGGTGCAGGCCTATGTGGCGAGCTGAGCCCAGCGCTTCCGGCTTCCTTTCGGCGCCTGAGCAGCGGAGCTCTTCTTCAGGCTCGTTTTAAGGTTTCAGCAGCACCGAGCCCCGGCCCTGGAGGCGCGGCGGCCGGTGTGCGGCATGGATCCGGTTCAGGCGAGGACGGCATGGCTTCTGATGGTGAGCAGAAAGGCCCAGGGGAGCCCGTTTCAGAGGACGCGATGGAGGTGGTCGAGCTCTTTCCCCGTTACCTCCTCAAGGGCCAGCTGCCGGAGGCGCTGCTCAGCCAGCTGCAGGCCATGGCGGCCGAGGTGCTCGCCGATCCCACGGCCCATCCGGATGCGGCACCGAAGCTGGCGGGCCAGCTGGCCCTGCAACGGGAACTCGGCCCCCACCAGCCGGCGGCCGCTCAACTCTGCAGCACGGTGCTCCTGCCGGCCTGCGAGCGCTGGATCCGCCATGTGATCGATCGCCAGCCCCCCCAGGGCCGCGGCCCCTGGACCCCGGGCCGCTACGGCCTGCAGATGATCGATCTCTGGCTCAATGTGCAGCGGGGCGGTGATTACAACCCCGCCCACACCCACGGCGGAAGCTTCTCCGGGGTCCTGTACCTGAAGGTGCCGCCCCAGATCCGCCCCGACAGCTTCGATGGCCAGCTCTGCCTCCATGGTCCGGAGGAGTGGCACATCCAGAGTTTCCGCACCGGCATGGCCCACTACGTGCTGCCCAGGGCAGGCGATTACTACGTGTTCCCGGCCTGGCAGCCCCACTCGGTGGCGCCGTTCCGCGGTGAGGGGGAGCGCTGGTCGATTGCCTTCAATGTGGCGGCGGTGCCAGCGGCGGGCAGGCCTGCGGCCCCCGCCCCCTTCCAGGTGAGTGAAGGCCGTGGGGCGGTTCCCCCGCCGACTCCCCAGCCTTCCGTCAATGTCTCTCTGTCCAATGCCCGGCCGCGGCCGGGTGGCTTCGGGTGATCCGGTGTCAGTGCCCCGGGCAAGCGGGCCTGTGCCCCCATGTCCCGGCCCCCTGCACTGGAGACGGGTTTCACTGCAATGGTTGATCGGGCCTCCGAGCTGCGCCGGTCGCTGCTCGCCTGGTGGCAGGTTGACGGCCGCCAGGCCATTCCCTGGAAGCTCAACCCTGACGGTTCGCTGCCCGCCGATGGCGAGCCCCTCGATCCCTACCCGATCTGGGTGGCGGAGGTGATGCTTCAGCAGACCCAGCTGCCGGTGGTGCTGCCCTACTGGCACCGCTGGATGGAGGCCTTCCCAGATCTCGAAGCCCTGGCCACCGCCGATGAGCAGCGGGTGCTGCTGCTCTGGCAGGGCCTCGGCTACTACGCGCGTGCCCATCGACTGCATCAGGCGGCCCGGCAGCTGCTCACCGGCAGAGACCTTGATGGATCGGGTCCGTGGCCCCCCACCCTGGAGGGCTGGCAGGCCCTACCGGGACTGGGTCGCAGCACGGCGGCCAGCATTGTGTCCTCGGCCTTCGATCAGCCGGAGGCGATCCTCGATGGCAACGTCAAACGGGTGCTGGCGCGCCTGACCGCCAGCCCGCGGCCACCGGCTCGGGAATTGACCCGGTTCTGGCAACTGAGCGAGCTGCTGCTCGATCCCGCCCGGCCCCGCGTCTTCAACCAGGCCCTGATGGACCTCGGCGCCACCGTTTGCACTCCCCGAAATCCCCGCTGTGGGGACTGCCCCTGGCGGGGGTCATGCGCTGCCTACGCTGCCGGCGATCCCGTCCGTTACCCCGTGAAGGAACCCCCCCGCACCGTGCCGTTCCAGGTGATCGGGGTGGGGGTGGTGCTCGATCCGGCCGGTCGGGTGCTGATCGATCAGCGGCTCAACGAGGGGCTGCTCGGCGGCCTCTGGGAGTTCCCAGGCGGCAAGCAGGAGCATGGGGAGGCGATCACCGCCACGATCGTGCGCGAGCTGGCCGAGGAGTTGGCGATTCAGGTGGAGGTGGGCGAAGAACTGATCGTGGTGGAGCACGCCTACAGCCACAAGCGTCTGCGCTTCGTGGTGCATCTCTGCCGCTGGCTTGAGGGGGAACCGCAGCCGCTGGCCTCCCAGCAGGTGCGCTGGGTGGAGCCGGGTGCGCTGGATGCCTACCCCTTTCCGGCCGCCAATGCCCGCATCATTGCGGCGCTTCGGCAGCGGCTCGACGGCGGTGCCCTGCCTGAGGGCTTTGGGCCGCAACAGCCTGGAGACCGTCGCTCCGTGGCCTGATGGGCCCCCACGCCTCCCCGCGGGTGCTCTGCTTCGGCGAAGCCCTGGTGGATCGGTTGCTGCCTGTGGACAACACCCTTCGGCTGGACAAGACCCTGCCGGCGGCTTCTGGCGGTGCAGCGAATCGCAGGGCCCTGGCCGGGGCTTCGTCTGCGTCGGCCGCTGCCGGTGGGGGCTCCCGCCCGTGGAGCGAGGCTCCCGACGACAGGCTGGGCGGAGCGCCGGCCAATGTGGCCTGCGGTCTGGCTCGGTTGGGCACCCCTGCGGCTTTCCTGGGCGGCCTCGGCACCGATGCGATCGGCCAGGCCTTCGCAGCTCTGTTCGCGGAACGGGGCGTGGAGACCGCCGGAATCCAGTGGGATTCAAGGCGTCCCAGCCGGGTGGTGCTGGTGCACAGGGATGCCGGCGGTGAACGGCGTTTCGCCGGGTTCAGGGGCGATCAGGGCCTGGGTTTTGCCGATCAGGATCTCGATGCAGGGGCCCTGCGGCAGGTCGTGCTTCCCTGGCTGAAGACGACGGACTGGCTGCTCTGCGGCACCCTGCCCTTGGCATCACCCGGGGCGGCGGCAGCCCTGGAGGCCTTGCTGGCGCTGCTCCCGCCGGCCGGCAGCGAGCCGCCGGCCCCAGGGGCATCCGGGCTCCGGCCCCGGCTTGCGGTGGATGTGAACTGGCGGCCCACCTTCTGGGGTCTGCCCGCGGACAGCGCTCCGCCGCCGCGGATTCAGGAGCGGCTCCGGCCCCTGCTGGAGCGCGCCTCCCTGCTCAAATGCGCCGCCGAGGAAGCCCGCTGGTTGTTCGGCGGTGAGGATCCGCAGGCCATCGGTGCGGCGCTGCCCCGTCGTCCCGGGGTCTGCGTGACGGATGGTCCGGGTCCGCTGCGGTGGTCCCTGGGGGGGCGCTCCGGATTTCTGGTGCCCTTCGCCATCGACGCCGTTGACACCACCGGGGCGGGCGATGCCTTCATGGCGGGACTGCTCCATGGCCTCTGCCAGCGCGATGCGTCGCCCCAGGCCGTGGCGGATCCGGAGGCCCTGGTTCGCTTCGCTGCCGCCTGCGGTTCCCTGGTGTGTCGCGGCGCCGGTGCGATCGATCACCAGCCCACCGCC
>Ga0209401_1003092_pt1 | contig 10563 bp, 11 predicted proteins | sample M_140807_MF_Meta_FD_187318 | JGI IMG/M metagenome (GOLD analysis project Ga0209401, IMG submission 187318) | Freshwater microbial communities from Lake Montjoie, Canada to study carbon cycling - M_140807_MF_MetaG (SPAdes) (version 2) | ecosystem: Environmental > Aquatic > Freshwater > Lake...
TCTTTCAGGATCACGAACAAGGTGGAGAAGGCCGTGGAGCTGAGGGCCACCACGAGGGCCAAGGGTCTTAGGCCATCACCGAGGGGCAACAGGGTCGCCAGGAGGGTGCCGATGGCCAGCGTGGCCAGCCAACCCAGGAACCCCAGCCGACCGGCCGTGTCCCCGAGGGTCTTTTGGTCGATGGTGAGGCCGATCAGGGCGAAGATCAGCCCCAAACCGATCTTCTCGAACAGATCGATCGCCGGATTCGGCTGCAGCCAGCCCAGGCCGGACGGCCCCACGGCGATCCCGCCGAGCATCAGAAGCGCCACTGCCGGAACCCGCCCATGGACGGCTCGGACCAGAAACGGCACCAGAGCAACCACCGCCAACACCGCCAACAGCCCCTGCAAGCCGGTTGTCACGGGGTTTCAAGCGCGATGGGCGAAACGTTAGGCCTCGATGCCCTGGGGGACTGCCATCGTTTCCAGCTCCGCGGGCCGGTGGCGGGCGGAAGTCACGGGCGCCACCTGTCAGCATGGGACCTGTAAGGAAGGGCCTACCACAGTCATGCGCACCGGCACGATCCACCGCGTTACCGGCGAAACGGATGTGCGGGTGAGCCTGGGCCTCGATGGCAGCGGCTCCTGCCAGGTGGCCACCGGCGTGCCCTTCCTCGACCACATGCTTCACCAGATCAGCAGCCACGGCCTGATCGACCTGGAGATCAGCGCCAAGGGCGACACCCACATCGACGACCACCACACCAACGAGGACGTGGGCATCGCCGTGGGCCAGGCCCTGGCGAAGGCCCTGGGCGACCGCCGCGGCATCCACCGCTTCGGCCACTTCCTGGCGCCCCTCGATGAGGCCCTGGTGCAGGTGGCCCTCGATTGCTCCGGCCGACCGCACCTGAGCTGGGGCCTCACGATCCCCGCCCAGAAGATCGGCACCTACGACACCGAGCTAGTGAAGGAGTTCTTCGTGGCGGTGGCCAACAACGCCGGCCTCACCCTTCACGTGCGCCAGCTCGATGGCGTGAACTCGCACCACATCGTGGAGGCGAGCTTCAAGGCCTTCGCCCGCGCCCTGCGGCAGGCGGTGGAGATCGATCCCCGCCGGGCCGGAGCCGTACCCAGCAGCAAGGGGGTGCTGGAGCGGGCGGGGAGCTGAGCCGCCCCGCCAAAGCAACGATGCTTCATAATCCTTAACACTTCCACTGGACACCATGACCCTCGCCTCCGGCCGCCAGCAGGTCTCCAGTGCCGATGCCCCTGGATCCGCCCCAACAACCGCCGCGCAGCCGGCCGAACCCATCCCCCGCTTCGACCGTGCCGACTGGGCCAGCGGCTTCCGCAACGTGGGCCAGGAGCTGAGCAATGTGCCGCTGCAGGCCAGCAAGGGCACCATCCCCGCCGACCTCAAGGGCACCCTCTATCGCAATGGCCCCGGCCGGCTGGAGCGCGGCGGCCACTGGGTCCATCACCCCTTCGATGGCGACGGCATGATCACGGCCCTGCGCTTCGAAGCGGGTGGGCTGAACCTCACCAACCGCTTCGTGCGCACCGAAGGCTGGCAGGCCGAGGAGAAGGCCGGCAAACCCCTCTATCGCGGCGTGTTCGGCACCCAGAAGCCCGGCGGCCTGCTGGCCAATGCCTTCGATGTGCGGCTCAAGAACATCGCCAACACCCATGTGGTGAAGCTCGGCGATCAGCTGCTGGCCCTCTGGGAGGCCAGCTCACCCCACGCCCTCGACCCCGACACCCTCGAAACCAAAGGCATCTCCCTGCTCGATGGCGTGCTCAAGCCGGGCGAGGCCTTCAGCGCCCATCCCCGCTTTGATCCCGGCCACCGCGGCGAGGAGCGCATGGTGACCTTCGGCGTGAAGAGCGGCCCGCGCAGCACGATCCGGCTGATGGAGTTCGCCGTGGCCGACGACCCCGCCAAGGGCGTGAAGGCCGGCCAACTCCTGAGCGAGCGCTCCGATAGCTTCGGCGGCTTCGCCTTCCTGCACGACTTCGCGATCACTCCCAATTGGGCTGTGTTTCTGCAGAACGCGATCGCCTTCAACCCGCTTCCCTTCCTGCTGGGCCAGAAGGGTGCGGCCCAGTGCCTGGCCTCCAAGCCCGGCGGCCAGGCCCAGTTCTGGCTGGTCCCCCGCGATGGCGGCGCCTTTTCGGGCCAGCCGCCGCGGATTGTGCCCGCCCCCGAGGGCTTCGTGTTCCACCACCTCAACGCCTGGGAGATCAGCGAAGCCGGCCCCGATGGCTTCGGCGGCCAGGTGGAGGGTCCGGCGCTGGTGGTGGAAAGCATCTTCTACGCCGATTTCCCCTCAATCGGCCCGGACACCGACTTCCGCACGATCGACTTCGACCTGATCCCCGAAGGCCTGCTGGAGCGCTGCACGATCGACCTGACCTCAAACACCGTGCGCACCGAGCGGCTAAGCGAGCGCTGCTGCGAGTTCGCGATGGTGAACCCCCGCCGCGAAGGCCTGTTCAGCCGCTACGGCTGGATGGCCGTGGCCGAGCGCGAAACCGGCAACGACCCGCTCCAGGCGATCAAGAAGCTGGATCTGGTCAACGGCGAGCGCAAGGTGTGGAGCGCCGCGCCGCGGGGCTTCGTGAGCGAACCGGTGATGGTGCCGCGGGCCGCTGCAGCCACCGCCTCCGCCGGCGGCCCCGAACCCGCCGAGGACGACGGCTGGGTGCTGTGCATGGTGTGGAACGGCGCCCGCTGCGCCTCCGATCTGGTGATCCTCGATGCCGCCTCGATGGAGGAGCTGGCGGTGGTGGAGCTGCCGCTGGCGATCCCCTATGGGCTGCACGGGAGCTTTGTGGAGGGGTGAGCCCCTACGATGCCGTCATCTGATAACGGCATCATCATGCGCACGATCGTCGACCTGCCAGAGGCGGAGCGCGCCCAGCTCGATGCCCTCTGCCGCCAGCGAGGGCTGTCGCGAGCGGAGGCGCTGCGGCAGGCGCTGCGGCTGTGGCTGGAGCAGCAACAACCCAGCCACGGCGAGGTCTTCGGCCTGTGGCGTGATCGCCCGGAAGGGTCTCTGGAGCTGCAGGAGGCGCTGCGGCTGGAGTGGGGCGGGCGCTGATGCTGCTGCTCGACACCAACATCCTGATCGACGTGCTGCGCGGCGAACCGCCTGCCCTGGCCTGGCTGGAGCAGCAGGAGCGGCCCCACATCAGTGTGATCAGCTGGATCGAGGTGCTGGTGGGCTGCCGCGAAGGCGAAAGCGGCCGCGTGGAGGCCTGGCTGGACACCTTTCCCCGCCTGCCCCTCAACGACGCCATCGCCCTGGAAACGGTGCGGCTCAGGCAACGCCATGGCCTGAAGATTCCAGACGCGATCATCCTGGCCACCGCCCGCTGCGCCGATTTCAGCCTCGCCACCCGCAACAGCCGCGATTTCCCGCTGGCGATGGGCGGTGTGGTGCATCCTTACGGGCTCTGAGGGTGGTCCCCCCTGCAGGACCAGCGGCCGATCCAGCCGGATGGGTCCTTATCAGAGCTGAATCAGCGGTAGACCTCGCGCCGATGCCCAATGCGGACCACCTGCACCACCAGCACCCGATCGAACACCTCGTACACGATGCAGTAATCCCCCACACGCACCCTGTAGACCCCTGCTTCTCCCTGGAGGGCAACGCAGCTGGGAGGACGGGGATTCTCGGCCAGCAGATCAATCGCTGCGCGAATGCGTTGCTGATCGCGCCGTTGCAGGTCGGCCAGGGAGCGCACAGCACGGCGGGCCAGGCGAACCGCATAGCGCTGCGGTGGCTGATCAGAATCTGAGGTCACACCAGGCCAAGGTCAACCTTGACCTGCTCCCACGGCACGCTGTCGTCGTCTTCGCGAGCCAGGGCCAGAGCTGCGCGGTCACTGGCCTCATCGGCTGCAGCCACCAAGCGCTCGAATGCCCCATGCTCCAGCACCACCGCCACCGGCCGGCCGTGACGGGTGAGCACGATGGGCTCACCGCTGCGCTGGGTGGTTTCAATCACTTCCGCAAGGTTTTCACGGGCCTGACTAACGGCAATTTCTCCCATGCTTCCCCAGGCTTTGTACAAGTTGTACAGCCGCTCCTCGGGAAGGCCGACGCTCGCCCGGCGATCCCCGTTCGATCGTTGACGCCATCGCTGCTGCGCTGGCCTGAACCGGAGCAGGTGCTGAGCCAGGTGCGCCTCTGGGCGGCTAGGTGGCGGCGGATCATCCGGGTCTGAAGCGGGCCCCTGGCGGAGCTGCTGGCCAGCGGCTCCGCCATGGCCGCAGCTACAACGGACAAGATGACCCCTGGTTATGGAGCCGCACCAGGGTGATTCAGCCGAAAGGGGATGGGACGACGCCTGCGAGTACGAGGCGCTTTGAGGCGCCCCCACAAAAAGACCCCTGCCGAAGGCCCAGATCAGTTATTGCATGTACCAATCTCTTCATTGGCCTCAAAAGCATGAATCCCCTTTTTGGGGTGCTCTTGTTGCAAATTTGCTTGCGCCTGCAGTGGACATGCTGCTTCGCACTCTCGCCCAGCGCTGCAGGCGTCTTTCGCCCCTCCTAGCCGCGCCGGCTGCGCTGCTGTTGACCCAGGGGGAAGCCAAGGCGATCCTCACCTACTACATCTTTGAGAACGCCGGCAATGTGGAGGTTCAGGCCGTTGGCTCATTGATTCTCCCCAATTCTTCTGGTACCAGCGGCTCCAAGTGTGGGAATAATCCTGGCGGGTACATTGAGTCCGATATGGCTAATGCCATTATCTGTACAGGCCCAGAGGGGTCAGTCTACAATAAGTACAACATTTCAGGCCCCTCGACCTTCAACGCCCAAGTATTCGAGGAGCCTGCAAATAGCATCTCGGGAATCTTTACGTTTTTACAGGGCGATTTATCTTTTTTTTGGCATTGCCAATACATATGCATCGGGCAATGCGATTAATTCCACAGCCACTTTTAATGCCAAAACCCTTACCGGGATTGGCTTCACCACTACAGGCCTGCTCGGAACCTGGACGCTCCAACCCAAGGACGGCTCGGACCCTTACACCGCATTTGACACCATTCAGGTCGTGATCGGAGCACCACCTTCTCCTTCCACCGCAGTGCCCGGCCCCCTGCCCCTGCTCGGTGCCGCTGCCGCCTTCGGCTGGAGCCGCCGCCTCCGCAAGCGCATCACCGCTCCTTTAATCACCCCGCCCCAGGCCTGATTGCAGCCCTGATTTCATTCGCGGCCCTGCCTTCGGCGGGGCTTTTTTGTGGCCGCCGCGCATCGTGATGGTGCCTGCTCCCGTCTGCATCACCCTTCGCCCCCGGCTCTCATACCTCCCCCACTCGCGCCGCCGGCTGCCCAGGCTTCGGGGGGTGGTGCGGTGCTCAAAGCTCTGTCGCCAGTGGTAGCAGAAGAAAACGAAGAAAAACCGGGCCTCTAAAAATCCTCCGCTAGGGTATGAGTAGCCTTCAGTGTTTGGCATATCACCATGGGAGTAACAATGGAAAACGAAAATCCTGCTGCATTTGCGCCCGATTACACATTGACTGTGGCGGAGATGCGCACCATTTTGGAGGAAGAGGTTCCCAAGGAGCTGGGGGGCAAAGTTGTTTATTCCGAACCGAAGAATGCGGTTGATGTTTACCGCATAAACTACAACTCTATTGTGCCGGAACAGAGCAACCGTCCAACCCTTGCCTCTGGGCTCCTGGCCATACCTGCCACCGGAGCCCCCACCATGCCTCTGATCTCCTACCAGCACGGCACTCTCTATGGAGACATGGCTCCACCTTCGGACTACATGAGGTCGTTTGAGGCGCGGTTGATGGTATCCCAGTTTGCAAGCAATGGCTATGCTGTGATCTGCGCAGATTATTTCGGCTTCGGTGTTTCGAAGGAAAAAGATTCCTACATCGTGCTCAATAGCCAGGTGCAAGCCGCCTACGATTTTTATCGCACGGCTCTCATGCTGCTTGCACAGAAGGGCATCGGCGTCAACCACTTTTTCAGCAGCGGTTGGTCACAGGGTGGGGTGATCACCATGGCCTTCCTGGAGCGCCTGGAAAACCTTGGCGTGCCGGTCACGGCTGTAGGAACGGCTGCGGCCCAGTGCGACGGGTTCGTGATGACGAATGGCTTCCTATCGCATCCGCGTGCGATCGATGCCCCGTGGGTTACCACCATGTTCATCCTTACTGCGTTCGCATTTGAGGAGTACTACCAGATACCCGACCTGGCAAGGGGTTTGTTCACCGATAATCAATACGATCTTGCCCTACGCGTGTACAATAAAGACAATAGCTTGGACGAAAAAGATTTTCCGCTCGAACTGCAAAAACTGATCCGCCCTGAATACTTCAATCCAACATATTTTGCCCAATCGGCTTATGGAAAGTTGCTGCTTGATATGCACCCCTATCGCTGGGACATCAAAACACCGGTGCGCATGTACTACGGCGATGTTGACGAATGCCTCTCTACCGGCCTTGCTCGCCTTCCGATGGAATGGCAGAACGCCATGGGAAACACCAAGGTGGAAGCCATCTCCGTGGGTGCGGACGGCACGCACCGCCTCGCCTTCGGAAGGGCGGTGCCGGAATGGAAAGCCTGGTTCGACTCAATGCTCTGCTGAGCTTGAAGCAAATCAGACTAAACAAAACTTGGTTTGCCGATGGCGCCTACCCCTACCTGCCCCATGATTGACTTAGATCGGAGCTACCTCGGCCCTGGCGCCCCCCTCCGCCGATTGTGCTAGGCCTGTGCGTTGTTACCCTTCGCGACCCCCTGTCCACTCTGGTCTGGGGGTTGGTCGATAGGCCCAGACGGATTCACCACAAGCCCATAGAGTAGAAATTAAGGGGCATAAACATGAACCAAGAAAATCATGCCAAGATCCATTACTTGCACCGCCTCTTTATCGGCTGTGAAGGAATGGAGAGATCTCGCAGTGGACCAACCCCGCTAAGCTCGGGTCAAGAGCTTCTCTGCATTTACGATGGCAATACATGGAAAGGCCTGTATCTAGCCGTTTTAAAGAGTCCACAGGATAAGCGGCTCAAGGGTCAATGGGCGGTAATCGATTTTGTATATGCCAATGGATGCGACAACTTTCATGCCGAACCTTTAGTCCGCTTGACTTCATCCGAGCAAGCCATGGAAGTCTATACGGACGCGATAGATCAAAGCCTGTACAAGCGATGGGCGAATGAACGCCTAGTGACCCTCGCCATCGAGACCCTAGTCAGTATGAAATTATATGCACGAGTTAAAGCCAATCGTGAATCCCATGGCTCGCTTACGGTTAAGGACTCAGAATTTATTCATTTATGGAATGATCCCAATGATCAGTCCAGGGGGGTTGGATGGATAATGATCCATGCAAGTAACCTTACCCGAAGAAACGTGCATTGCGACCCTGATATCCCGATGATGCGGAAGGTGGGTGATCCACTTAGAAGCAAGATTCAGGGGAAGAACTGGATGATCATTTGTGGAGAAAGTAAAATACCACTAAAAGCCTCATCAGGCCTAAAGGAATCAAGGATAATATCCTGGGCTCAAAAGATCTGGTCAGATCTAGAATATATCCAGAACCCTTCGGGCAAGGCAAAGTCAGTACTCACGAGAACGGTTATCAACGTATCTTATGTATACTTTGTCCGGCTTGATACATTTACAGATCCCCAAAGCACGACCGGCTTTTACAAGGTTGGAAAAGCCAACTCTGTTCCCAAGAGAATTCGTCAATTTGGCAACTGCTCTGTGGTGCATCTGCTGACGTGCGAGTCCCCTGTGCATGCATTGAGATTCGAGCAAGAGCTTCTGACGCATTTCTCAGAATGGCGACAAGAAGGAACCGAGATTCTGAGATTGCCGCACGATGCGGTGCATGAGGTTATCTGCAAGATGCAGGAGCTTTCCATGGACGGAGGCAATAGCAGCTCTTAGTTTTTGCGGCCGGTAATTCCGAGTACCCCGTGCACGAAGTTTCTGTAGGTGGTCATAACACGATGCTCAAGCTTGAGGCCTTTTATGAAAAGCCAACTCTTCTTGTGTGGCTGCTTTATGGCATGGAGTCGATGAATTGAGGCCTGCCGCGTTGCAGGCCCCGTCCCGGTGCTGGTTCTGGTCGTAGCCGCCTGGCTGGCTCCTGTGGTCCTGGCCAGCCGCTGAGCAGTGAATGGCCACCCAGCACCGCGAAAACGGACACGGCCGCGGTGGCCCCCAGATCACCGCCGATGCCGGCCAGGTGCGGCTCGAAGCCCAGGCCGAACAGCCCGAACAGCAGTCCCATGGCCAGCAGGCTGAGCTGCGGATGGCCAGGCAGCCGATCCGGGGACGTCATGCCCACGAAGCTGGCCCCGAGCCACACCGCGGCCAGTGGCAGCGGGACCAAGAGCCCTACTGCCAGCGAGGGCAGGGCCGAGCCGAGCACCGCCCCGAAACCCCATCGGTAGCTCAGTGCATGGGTGACAAGTGGCGAGAGGAGGGCGATCCCGATCAGCAGTCCCTGCTCCAGATGGGATAGTCGGTCCAGCGGTGCGCCGGCACCCAGGTCGCCAAAGGCTGCCGCCAGGGTGCATGTGGCCGCCACGCTCAGAAAGGCGGTCGAGCCGAGCTTGCCGCCGACTCCCTGCCAGCTGTTGCCCAGCAGCGTCAGCAGGAGGCCCGCCAGCGCTCCCGCCAGTAGCACCCAGCCCGGATGCCGCAGCACCAGTTCCGAGGTCATGCCGGCGAAGGCGCCGCAGTAGAGCGGTGCCGCCCCATCCCGCATCGGGCCCCGGCCGCGGCTGAGGCGTTCCAGTAGGCCACCGCCGCTACCCACCAGGGCCGCCGCCAGCACCGCGGACGACAGGTGGGCGCGGCTTAGGGCCAGCACCGCCACCGCGCCTGCGGCGGCGAGTAGCACCGGCCTGGGATGGGGAGAGCCGCTGGGGCCGTGGTCGCCGTGATGCAGGAAGCCCGCCAGCACCGGCAGCCCCAGCAGTGCGTAGGCCAGCAGCAGTGGCACCGGCTCCCCCAGCACGAAGCCATCGAGATAGAAGAGGAGGAGCATGCCGGCCATCAGCAACGCATGGGGCCTGGGCAAAGGGGGAATGCGGAGATCTACGGATTCTGGGGTGGGGTCAGCCTCGCCGTCCTGGCAGCGGGCCAATGGGGCTGCCGGTTCCGGGAGACTTTCAGCGGCTGCCCGCTGCTCCTCCCTTCACCACCCCGATTCTGGTGTCGATCGTTCGATCACCGGGGCGCCCAGGCGCTGCTGCCTCAGCGACAGCACCAACCAGTAGCTCTGGGCGGTGGGCGCGCCCAGGAGCTACCGAGGCAAGGGCACACCTACTTAGACAAGAACGGCGATGGGGTGGCGTGTGAATCGTTGCGGTGAGGGAGTAGCTGCTGGCCAGGCTTGACACGGTGTTTCGTGAGGCCATGGAAGCGAAAAATCACGGCGCCGCCCTAGGTGCGGTGAACAGTGCCACCAAGCTGGCGAAGCTGTGACCGCTGGCAGACCCTGGGAACTCTCATGATGCCTCCAGGTGACTCCTGGTTCTGGAGCCGCACCAGGGTGATTCAGCCGAAAGGGGATGGGACGACGCCTGCGAATACGAGGCGCTTTGAGGCACCCGCCCAAAAAGCCCCTACCGAAGGCCCAGATCAGTCGTTGCCTGTGCCAATCTCTTCATTGGCCTCAAAAGCATGAATCCCCTTTTTTTTGGGGGGGTACTATTGCTGCAAATTTCCTTGCTCCTGCAGTGGTCATGCTGCTTCGCACCCTCGCCAAACGCTGCAGGCGTGTTTCGCTCCTGCTGGCCGCACCGGCTGCGCTGTTCTTGAACCAAGGGCAGGCCAAGGCCGTTCTGAACTTCAACATCTTTCAGAGCGGCGCTGACGTGGTCATTCAGGGGTCAGGATCTATTAACCTCACGGGCACGACCCCTGGTTTCACGGGCACCTGCACCAACTCGGGGGGAACTACTTCGCCCGGCATCTTCCCTTCGCTTGCGGGTCTTTCTTCCGGTAATCCCAACCCGACACCTTGCACTTTTTATGAGTTGCAAGTTACCACCACGAGTTTTGGCACAGGTCCAAATTCCAATACCCTTACATCATCAGCCCTCTCAACTGGTGCCTATGTCTTGAGGTTCATCGGCAACCCCAACCAGATCGGCTTCCCTTTCTTTGTCATCGGCCCCAACTACCTGTCCGATAGTCCGATCTCCGTGTCCACGCGTTTGGCAGGTGTTTCTCTCGCGCAGTTGGCCTTCAGCCCCACCAGCGGCCTAATCGGCACGTGGTCTCTCATTGGCTCAGGTGACACGATCACTGCTTCCATCATCGACGAGCCCGTAGCTTCCACCCCGGCTCCGTTGCCCCTGCTCGGTGCTGGCGCCGCCTTCGGCTGGAGCCGCCGCCTCCGCAAGCGCATCACCGCTCCTCTGATCACCCCGCCCCAGGCCTGATTGCAGCCTTGATTCGTTTTCCGGCCCTGCCTTCGGCGGGGCTTTTTTGTAGCTGCCGCGCATCGTGATGGTGCCTGCTCCGGTCTGCATCACCCTTCGGCCTCTGCCCACGGTCCCTGCGTCCTGCCCTGCGTTCT
>Ga0209401_1003093_pt1 | contig 10561 bp, 8 predicted proteins | sample M_140807_MF_Meta_FD_187318 | JGI IMG/M metagenome (GOLD analysis project Ga0209401, IMG submission 187318) | Freshwater microbial communities from Lake Montjoie, Canada to study carbon cycling - M_140807_MF_MetaG (SPAdes) (version 2) | ecosystem: Environmental > Aquatic > Freshwater > Lake...
AATCGATCGGCCCCTGATCGGATAGCCCGGATAGCCCGGATAGCCCGGATAGCCCGGATAGCCCGGATAGCCCGGATAGCCCGGATAGCCCGGATAGCCCGGCCCGTGGGCTGATTTTCCGACGTGCCCGTATGGCGTCACGGGGCGTGGACGGGCTGTGGAAGCGGGCGTCACGGCAGCCGGCAGGTTCCATCCTCGCAGGAACCGGCGATCAGCATCCGTCGCCTGGCCACGAACGCATACAGCCAGTTCCATAGCGGCATGCTGCCGGGCACGTGCAGCAGCACCGCGAGCGGCCACAGCAGCACGAGCCGCCGCGACAGGTAGCGGACGGCGGCGGCCCCGCCGCGGGCCCGTCCGTGGCGGTCGACCACGTACATCTGCTGCTCGAGGCTCTCCGGCGGGATCTCCGGAAAGTCGACGACCACGCTCGGGTCGTGCAGCGACGTGAACGCGAGCCTGCCGGTCGGATCGCATCGCAGCAGCAGGGCGATCTGGCTGCGGCAGAAGCGACAGTGCCCGTCGTACAGCACGGTGTCGCGCGGTGGGTGGTGACGGGTGGTGATCATCGGCGCACCGGCTGCAGCGTCTCCCTGCCCTCGATGAAAACCGCACGGCGGCTTCCCGCGTAACAGCCCGCGGTGCACGTCGTCCGGCGGCGGACGACGCGGCCGAAGGTCATCGGAAGCGGGGCTCGCCGGCGACCGCTCCGATGCCGCCCTTCGCCGCCGCGGGCGGCAGGCCGCAGAAGTGCAGGATCGTGACCGCCCCGGCCGAGATGAGGCTCCACGGCGCCCAGTCCGGTGCGGTGAACACCTGCGGATCGCCATGGCCGTCGATGGGCAGGATGAGTGCCGAATCGATCAACAGCAACTCCACGCCCGCCATGCAGGCGAAGATTCCAGACGCCAGGAACACGCTCTTCCACATGGATGCCTGCGGCCCTTTCGCGGGCCGTCGCTGCGGTCGTCCTCGGCAGCTCGCACGATTGCGAGCGCACGCAGCGTTTCATCGTCCAGCGGCACCCGAAGACTGCACAGGCGGGGCGATGGCGACCGGTCGACGCGACGGTGACGATCGTAGGGACGGCGCGGGCTCGATGTCCGTGCCGGAAGTCCTCCGGCTCATCATCCGCTACCCCGACGCCTCTCCCTGGCCGACACCCCCCTCGGCGGCGTCGGTGCCCGCGCTGCGGGGCGGCCGACGCTCCGATTCGGTGCCCGGCACGAGCTGCGGCGTGCCGATGGAGGCTTCGATCACGGTCCGCAGCTCATCGCCGTCGATCACCTCGCGCTCGATCAGCCGCTGCGTGATCGCCTCGAGCGCCCCACGCCGCGACTCCATGATGCGACGGACGCGCTCCATGGCCGTGTCGATGATCCGGCGGACCTCCTCGTCGATCTCCCGCGCGGTCTGCTCGCTGTGCGTCCTGGCCGGAGGCACGTCGGCCCCGGCTCCGGTCAAAAACGGCGACCGCGGGCTCTCGCGATAGGCCACGCGGCCGAGCCTGCTCATGCCGTAGTCCATCACCATCGAGCGGGCGATCTCACTGGCCCGCTCGAGGTCGTTTTGGGCGCCGGTCGAGACGTCGGCGTAGACCATCTCCTCGGCGATCGTGCCCGCGAGCAGGACCTCGATCCGGCTCTCGAGCTCGCTCTGCGTGCGCAGGTAGCGGTCGTCCTCCGGCCGCTGCATGGTGTAGCCCAGCGCCGCCCAGCCGCGCGGGATGATCGAGACCTTGTGCACGGGATCGGTGTTGGGCAGTGAGAAGGCGACGAGGGCGTGGGCGGCCTCGTGGTAGGCGACCCGCTTCTTCTCGTCCTCGTGGATGACCCGCTTCTTCTTCTCGAGACCTGCCGTCACCCGTTCGACGCCCTCGTTGAACTCCTGCATGCCGACGGAGGACTTGTTGTTGCGGGCGGCCAGGAGCGCGGCCTCGTTGACGAGGTTCGCCAGATCCGCCCCCACGAATCCGGACGTGATCCGAGCGATCTCTTCGAGATTGACGGCGGGGTCGAGTTTCACGTTGGCGACGTGCACCCGCAGGATCGATTCGCGGCCGCGGACATCGGGCCGGTCGACGAGCACGTGCCTGTCGAACCGGCCGGGACGCAGCAGCGCCGGGTCGAGCGTCTCGGGCCGGTTCGTGGCCGCCAGCACGATCACGCCGCTGTTGGTGCCGAAGCCGTCCATCTCGACGAGCAGGGCGTTGAGCGTCTGCTCCCGCTCGTCGTGGCCGCCCACGACGCTCGATCCGCGGGTCTTGCCCAGGGCGTCGAGCTCATCGATGAAGATGATGCAGGGCGCCTTGGCCGCGGCCTGCTGGAACATGTCGCGGACACGTGCCGCCCCCACGCCCACGAACATCTCCACGAAGTCGCTGCCCGAAAGGCCGAAGAACGGCACGCCGGCCTCGCCGGCGATCGCCTTGGCCAGGAGCGTCTTGCCGGTGCCGGGAGGACCGACCAGGAGCACGCCCTTGGGGATGTGGCCGCCGAGCACCTGGTATTTCTCGGGGCTGCGGAGGAACTCGACCACCTCGCGCAGCTCGTCGACCGCCTCGTCGATCCCCGCCACGTCGTCGAAGGTGATGCCGAGGTCTTCCTGCGCGTACATCTTGCCGCGGCTGCGGCCGAAGGCCATCGGGCTGCCGGCGCCGCCGATCCGGCGCATCATCGTGAAAAAGAGCACGCCGAAGAGCCCGGTCAGGAAGAGCATCGGCAGCCAGTTGCGCCAGGGGCTCGGTGCCTCCTCGTAGCGGAAGGGCACGCCGTGCTCGGTCAGCTGCCGCATCAGCTGGCTTTCGGAGTTCTCGCTGGGCAGCTTCGCGGTGTGGAATCGGCGCAGTGTCGACCGGGCGGCGGCTCCGGCGGGCTTCGGCGGCCGTGCGGCATCGGCGTCTTCGGGGCCGGACTTCGCGGCGGCATCGCCGGTCAATTCCCGCACCGTGCCGGAAACCTGGAAGGCGCCGAGGACCACGTCCCGCAGGTCGCCGTAGCGGGCCGTCTGCCGCCCCTCCTCCCCATGCCGGTGGATCTCCACCCAGGTGATCGCGGCGTCCTCGCCCTCCGGTTGGCCGGCCGTCGCGTCGGGCCGGCGGTCGGCGGCCTGTCGGTCGACGGCCTGTCGGTCAGTGGCCTGGATGAGCCGCTCGAGATCGCTGTACGAGAGCTCGATCTCTGGGGTGGAACCGATGAGGCTGATGGCGAAGAGTCCCGCGACGCCGGCGGCGATCAGGGACCACAGCAGGTTCGAGCCACCCATGGCGGGCTTGCGGTCCGGGGACCGCCGTGCACTGTCGCGTTTCTTCGCCATGAGTCGGGAAAACCCTCCGGGCGTGCCTGCTGCGGGGTCCGTCGTGGACCGCGCCGCCTCCCATACTATGCGGGGAAAAACGCGGCGACAAACGCCGTCCACGGTGGAGTTTTCGGCGGCGGATACCTCGCGGGCCGTGCGACACATCCGCCGCATCGGCCGCCGCATGATGCGGCGGGGTGGAAAAAGGGCATGGATGACTCGTTCCATGGACAGCTAGAATCGCGGTGATTGTTCCGCCGCGTCGCCGTCCCGTCGCCATGCCCCCCATCCACCGCAGCGCCGTGCATCCATCGGCCGCGGTCGACGCAGGGCCGTTCGCCGCGGCCGTGGAGGGCGGCGGTCGGCTGGACACCGTCGGTGGCGGCGAGCCGCTGCGGGTCGCCGTGCTCGGATCCACCGGCAGCATCGGCACGAGCACGCTCGATGTGATCGCGTGCTCGGGCGGACGGCTGGCTCCCTTCCTGCTGGCCGCGAACCGCAGCGTCGGCCGGCTGCTCGAGCAGGCCCGCGCCTGTCGGCCGCGCTGGGTCGTCGTGGTGGATCCCGCCGCGGCGGCCGACATCGGTGCCGCGGCACTGCCGGCGGGCACGAGCCTGGCCGTGGGCCCCGACGCCCTCGACGATCTCGTGCAGTCAGCTGAAGTGGATCGCGTCGTCTCGGCGATCGTGGGCGCCGCGGGCCTGAGGAGCACGTGGGCGGCGCTCACGGCTGGCAAGACGGTGGCGCTGGCCAACAAGGAGACGCTGGTGATGGCGGGCCCGCTGGCCATCCGGCTCGCGGAGCGGACCGGCGGCCGGATTCTTCCCGTCGACAGCGAGCACTCCGCCATCCACCAGGCGCTCCGCGCCGGCAGCCCCGACGAGGTGCTGCGGATCGTGCTCACCGCCAGCGGTGGACCATTTCGCACGCGGCCGCGGGAGACACTCGCGCAGGCGACGCCGCAGGAAGCGCTCAAGCACCCCACCTGGTCGATGGGGCCGAAGATCACGATCGATTCGGCCACCATGATGAACAAGGCGCTGGAGCTGATCGAGGCCCGCTGGCTCTTCGGCCTGCCTGCCGCGAAGCTCGCGGTGCTCGTCCACCCGCAGTCGATCGTGCATTCGATGGTGGAGTTCGTCGACGGCTCCGTGATCGCGCAGCTCAGCCCGCCCGACATGCGGCTGCCGATCCAGTATGCGCTCTCGCACCCGCACCGCACGGCCGGCCCCGCCCGGCGGTTCGACTTCGGCCGGGCGACCACCCTGGAGTTCGAGCCGCCCGATCCGGAGCGGTTCCCCGCGGTGCGGCTGGGGCACGAGGCCGCGGACCGCGGCGGCACCTGCGGCGCCGTGCTCAACGCCGCCAACGAGCAGGCCGTCGGGGGGTTCCTCGAGGGGCGGTTGCGATTCACCGATATCGCGGAAGTGTGTGCACGGGTGCTCGACGAGCATCCCTTTCAGCCCGATCCGTCGCTCGACGAGGTTCGTCGACTCGACGCATGGGCCAGGCAGGAGGTCGTGAAGTGGGCCAGTGCGTGATGATGGCGGTGCTCGTGCCGGCGGCGACGATCGCAGCGGGCGGATGGCTCGAGTGGATCGTCCAGCCGTCGAGCTGGTGGGTGATCCTCCAGGTCGCGCTCGGGCTCGGCTTCGTGATCTTCGTCCACGAACTCGGGCACTTCCTCGTCGCCAAGGCCTGCGGGGTGAAGTGCGAGAAGTTCTACCTCGGATTCGACGTCGGCGGCCTCAAGCTCGCCAGCTTCAAGTGGGGCGAGACGGAGTACGGCATCGGCGCCCTGCCGCTGGGCGGCTACGTGAAGATGCTCGGCCAGGACGACAACCCCGCCGCCGCGGCCCATGAGGCCCACCGTGCGCGGGAGGTGATCGAGTCGGGCGACCTGCCGCACGAGCCGACGTCGGACCCGCATCCCGCGTGGGATCCGCGGAGCTACCCGGCCCAGAGCGTTCCCGAGCGGATGGCGATCATCTCCGCCGGCGTAATCATGAACGTGATCTTCGCCGTGCTGATGGCGTCGTGGGCGCTGGGGCTGGGCGTGAAGGAGATGACCTGCGAGCTGTCGAGCGTGCGGCCGGGTGGCGCGGCCTGGCGGGCAGGGCTGCGGACGGGAGACCACATCACGGCCATCGGCGGCCGGAAGGATCCGATCTTCACCGACCTGCGCAACGGCGTCACCCTGGGCGACGCCGCGAAGGGCGTGGAGTTCACGGTCGAGCGTCCGGGAGACGGCACGACGCGCACGGTCACGCTGCACCCGGACACCGATCTCGGTGTGCCCACGGTCGGCGTCACGAGCCCATTCTCGCTGACGCTGCCCGACGAGCTCTCCGACGGCCTGCCCGGTGCGGCGGGCAAGGCCGTGCCGCCGCTGGAGGGGGGTGACACGATCCGTGGCGTGGACGGCGCGCCGGTGCGGACCTACGCCGAACTCATCTCGGCTCTGGCCCGCCATCCCGCGCAGCCCGCGCAGCTGTCGGTCGAACGCAAGGGGGCTGCGGTGACGGTGGAGCTGCCACCGCAGCCTGCCGAAAGCACCGGCCTGGTGATGGGCTGCGGTCCGATCAAGGCCGTGCAGGACGACTCGCCCGCCCGCGCCGCCGGCCTCGTCGCCGGTGATCGCATCACGGCGATCGAAGGGGAGCCGGTCGGCGACCCGCTCACGCTCGATCAGCGGCTGCGTGCGCTCGCGGGCCGGAGGGTCCGGCTCACGGTCGAACGCTCAGGCGGGCCCGCCGACGTCGAGATCGAGCCGCGCGAGGTGAGCTGGATCGAGGACCCACGGTGGCCGTCGAGCCCCGTGTCGCTCTCCGCGATCGGCGCGGCGGTCACTGTCGATGCGACGATCGCCGCGGTGGAGGTGGGCAGCCCGGCCGCCGCGGCGGGCGTTCAGCCTGGCGAGCGGGTGGTCCGCGTGGCGTTCGTCGAGCCCGGCCGCAAGGATCCGGACGCCGACGCCGGCCTCGAGCTCTCGGAGAAGTCGCCGAGCTGGCCCTACGTGACGGCGGTGCTGCAGCAGGCGCGTCCGGGCACGCGGCTGCGGCTCCAGATCGAGTCGGCCGCGGGTGGCGAGAAGCGGGAGGTCGAGATCGAGCCGCGGCAGTCCGACGAGCGGTTCCTGGTCGATCGCGGGCTCGTGTTCGAGCCGGTCTACGAGATCGTGCGGGCCAGTTCGTTCCTCGACGCGCTCTCGCGGGGCAGCCGCAAGGCGCTGGAGAACCTGTCGCTCGTCTACCGCTTCCTCCACAAACTCACGAGCAACCAGATCAGCCCCCGCCTCCTGGGTGGGCCGATCGAGATCGCCAAGCAGGCCGGCCGGTCGGCGGCGGAGGGGTTCAGCAATTTCCTGCTGTTTTTGACGATGCTCAGTGCGAACCTCGCCGTGGTGAATTTCCTCCCCATCCCCGTCCTGGACGGCGGGCATATGGTGTTTTTGGTGTACGAGTGGATCCGCGGCAAGCCGCCGAGCGAGAGCGTCGTCGCGGTGCTATCGTACCTGGGTCTGGCGTTGATCCTCACGCTGATGATCTTCGTGTTCGGGCTCGATCTGGGACTGATTCCGCGGCGCTAGTGCACATGACCGGTTTCGCAGAGCCTGCCGTGGTGGATCGTCAGGCTGTCCCGGCCTTTCCGCCGCCGGGCGTGCGTGTGGTCGTGTTCGACGTGGTGGGCACGCTCGTCGAGCCGACTCCGACGGTCGCGGAAGCCTACCGCAGCGCGGCCGCCGGGCACGGCGTGCTCGTCGAGCCGGCGGAGATCCAGCGGCGGTTCCGCGCGGCATGGCGGAGGCAGGAGGCTGTCGACGCGGCATCCACACCGGCCTTCGCGACCAACCGCGACCGCGAGGCGCGTCGGTGGCGGGCCATCGTCGACGACGTGTTCGCGGGCGTCGGCCAGGCAGAGGCCATCTTCGTCGATCTCTGGCGGCACTTCGGCACGGTCGAGGCGTGGGGGCCGATCGATCGCGGCCGTGACCTCGTCAGGGCTGCTGTCGATGCCGGAGCGACGGTCGCGCTGGCGAGCAATTTCGACGAGCGACTCCTCTCGATCGCGCGGGTCATGGAGCCGCTGTCGTGGGTGCCGCACGTCTTCCCGTCGTCGGAGATCGGCTGGCGGAAGCCGGCGCCGGAGTTCTTCCGCGTGCTCGAGGAACGACTGGGATGCCGGCCCGAGGAGACGCTGCTCGTCGGCGACGACCCCGAACTCGACATCCGCGCCGCACGGCGGGCGGGCTGGCGCACGCTCGGCGTGGGCGGTGCGTCGGGCTGACGCGGCATTCAGGTCGCGAGCAGGTCGGCCGGCAGCCGCGGCGTTGCTCCCGGCTGCGAGGCCACGAACCCGCTCACGAGCGCGGCCGTTTCGAGCGACTTCACGGCCGTCCAGCCGAGCAGACGGCCCACGATCAGTGCCGCCGCGAAGGCATCGCCCGCTCCCACCGCATCGGCGTCGGGCCGCCGCGGAAACCCGCGGGCCACCGCCGCCGTGATGCCGGATTCGGTGGCCAGCCACGACCCGTCGAGGCCGCGGGTGAGGGCGACCGCCTCGAGTCGCTCCCGGCGTCGCAGCACGTCGAGCTGTTCCGGGGCCGGTGCTGCCGGCAGGCCGAGCATCTCGGCGACGAGCGGCAGTTCAGCCTCGTTGAGCTTGAGGATCGTCGCCAGCCGACAGCCGCTGCGGATCGTGTCGGCCGAGAAGAAGGGGGCACGCAGGTTGACGTCGAACACGCGGACCGCCTGCGGGGCAGCACCGAGAAACGCCTCGATCGCCCGGGCGGCGGGCTGCGTGCGTCGGCCGAGCGTGCCGAAACAGATGGCGCTGGATCGGGCGGCGAGGGCGTGCCAGTCGGCGTCGAAGGCGACCCTGTCCCAGGCGGAATCCTCCGTGATCGTGAAGCTGGGCTCGCCGTCGACGAGGTCGATCACGGCCGTGCCGGTGGGCCGCGCGTCGTCGACCTGCACGGCGGAGACGTCGAGGCCGCGGTCGGCCAGCTCCGCGCGGAAGCGGTCGCCGAGATCGTCGCGACCCACCCGGGTGGCCACCGCGGCGCGACCGCCCGGGACATCCAGCAGGTCGAAGAGTTGCTGCACGTGCACGGCGACGTTGATCGGCGCACCGCCGAGCACCGGCCCGCCGGGCAGGAGATCGAAGAGCGACTCGCCGAGGCCGACGACGAGCGGCGGGGCGGCGGGGGTCGTGGGCCGGGCGGTGCCGGCTGCGTGGTGGCTCATGGCGGCACGAGTCTACCCGTCGGCGGGGTGATCTTTGCGGTGCATCTCGGCGGTGCATCTCGACAGGTGCCGGCGGTGGTGCCGGCGGATCACCGGGGTTGTCCGCGGCTCCCAGACGCCCCCGTTTTCCCGGGCGGCTGTCCGGTCCTGCGGATTCGCCGCAGCGGGGGCGGGCGGGTACATTTCATAGTCTCTCCGAACCGATTTTCCCCGGTGTGTGTCGTCCGGGTAGCCCACCCCCTCCTGCGGTGCCACGAGATGCTCTCCATTGTCGGCGACGGTTCGGGCAGCCGGAGTTTCTGCGACCGAGTCTCGCGCCGCCGCATGCTGCACATCGGCGGGCTGTGCACGTTCGGGCTGGGCCTCGAGGGGCTCCTGCGGGCCGAGCAGGCGGGCCTCGTGCACCCGGCGGCGAAGTCGAAGAAGTCGGTGATTCTCGTCTGGATGCACGGCGGCCCGTCGCAGCTCGAGACGTTCGACATGAAGCCCGACGCACCCGCCGAGGTGCGGGGTGCATTCGCGCCGATCGGCACCAACGTACCGGGCATCGACATCTGCGAGCTCCTGCCCGAGCACGCCAAGGTGATGGACAAGTGCACGGTGATCCGCAGCTTCTCCCACGGCAACGCCGACCACTGGGCGGCCGCGCACTGGATGCTCACCGGCAGGCTCGGGGCCAACGGCAACGACCGGATGGCGCGGTATCCGTCGATGGGGGCCGTGGCGGCGAAGCTGCTCGGGCCGACGCAGCCCGGGTCGCTCGCCAGCGTCAACATGAACGACGGCGGCTTCGGGTTCCACGGCGCGGCCTGGTTGGGCGTGAACTACAACCCGCTGCAGTACGGCGACTTCAGCTACGGCAACGAGGCCGGACGGCTGCCGGCGGGTGACACGCAGGCCTTCACGCTGCGGGAGGGACTGTCCGAGCACCGTCTCATGGACCGGATGTCCCTCCGCGAGCAGCTCGACGGGCTCAAGCGGCGGGTCGACACCAGCCGCATGTTCGACCAGATGGACGCGGTCGAGCAGCAGGCGGTCGACCTCGTGCTCTCCGGCCGCGTCCGCAAGGCCTTCAATGTCGGCGAGGAGGATCAGAAGCTCCGCGACCGCTACGGCGCGGGCTGGGGCGAGCAGGCGCTGTTGGCCCGGCGGCTGATCGAGGCGGGCGTCCGCTACGTGTCGCTCAACACCGGCTACTTCGACGACCACTCCAACATCGGGCCGGCGCTCAAGGACAAGCTGCCGCGGCACGACCGCGCCGTCGGCACGCTCATCCAGGATCTCGCCGACCGCGGGATGCTCGACGACACGCTCGTGGTGGTGGCGGGGGAGTTCGGCCACACCCCGCGGATCAACGACAAGGCGGGCCGCGACCACTGGCCGCAGGCCCAGAGCATCCTGCTGGCCGGAGGCGGCTACCGGCACGGCCAGGTGATCGGCGGCACCAACGACAAGGCGGAGTATCCGACGTCGCGTAAGATCGGCGTCGAGGACTTTTGCGCGATCGTCTACCACGCGATGGGCCTGCGGATCGACGACCACGTGGTCGACCTCTCCGGCCGGCCGACGCACCTCGTGCCCGGCGGCGAGGTGCCTGCCGAACTGCTCTGACGGTCGCCAGCTCCGGCGACGCGAAGACGCTCCGTCGAGGCGGCGTCACGGCTTGTCCGGGGAATCCTACGGCTCGACCGCATCTGAGTGATGCCTCGCGTTGCGGCCTGGGGCGATCACCGCCTGTTCCCGGCTCCCAGTTCTTCCACCATGTCGCCACGTCGCCCCGGGCACCCCTGATGCGTTCTCGCATGCCGGCTGCTGCCGCCATCAGGACGGCAGCACGAGTTCGGCCCGCTCGCGACAGCCGTCGGCGAGGATCAAGAGCGCATTGACGTGGTCGTTGGCCAGCGCCCGCGCCCGCGCGAGGTCCGGCGTGGCGGCGAGGCCCGCCGCCAGATGCCGGGCGGCGACCCGTTCCGTGGCGACGTCGGGATCGCAGTCGAGAAACACCGTCAGATCGAAGA
>Ga0209401_1003094_pt1 | contig 10559 bp, 13 predicted proteins | sample M_140807_MF_Meta_FD_187318 | JGI IMG/M metagenome (GOLD analysis project Ga0209401, IMG submission 187318) | Freshwater microbial communities from Lake Montjoie, Canada to study carbon cycling - M_140807_MF_MetaG (SPAdes) (version 2) | ecosystem: Environmental > Aquatic > Freshwater > Lake...
GCTGCAGCGCGGGAGAAAGTTGCACGGACCCCGGCCCTGGACGAGGCGGGTGGAGAGACGACGGACGAGTTCATCCAGCGCACCATGGGCTTTGACCCTTCGGTGAATGAGCAGCGGGGCACGTTCCTGCCACAGCGAATCAAGCGCAACGGCAAGACCGAGTGGATTGCGCCAAACATCGTGAAGGATGCTGCGTTGCCGTTTGCACTATCCCGTCAGGCGTTGACCACTGGAGGGTTTGATCCGGAGAAGGTGCCAGAGGCGGCGATGAGTATTGGAGGGGCGGGTCTTGCGTTAGGTAAAGCCCCGGCGGGTGCGTTAGCGTCAAACATGCGCAAGGGCAAAGCTGAAGCTCCAGCGTCCATCTTTTCGCCAATCCCAAGTGCGGAAGCCCCGTTTGTTGGTCGCTTGGATCAGTTTGCTGCCAGCATGCCTGGGGTGGCGCGTAAAGACCAGTTGCTTGGTCAGCTTAAAGGCAGGTTCCGTGATTATGAAATAGGCCGGGCGCAGGAGGCGTTAAAAGATTTAGACGATGCGGCAAAAATTTCGCCGTCTGATTTTTTGAACAGATTGAAACAAGTAGATGATCCAGCTCGATATCGAACTCAAGTTATTGAGCCTAGAGAAGAAAGTTTTTTTAGTACCATGGACAACCCATGGAGTAACGGCATGTATCGTGGCGAAGAATACATTCCGCCCGCTGACCTTGGGGTCATTCACTTAATTCACGACAAACCACCAGAAGTGGGGATGCGCATAGAGAATCGTAGAAAATTAATCCGCGATTTAAACGCCTTTGGTAGTGGATCTACGTGGGCAACATCAATAACGTCAATTGGAAGACTTACGGATGAACTTCTCCCAAGACTTATTAAAGCAATCCCAGAAAACGATCGATTTAATCGTGGGTATGTTAATTCAGCAAAACAAGAACTATCAGAGATTGGCAATCAACAAATGATACTTGCAGAACTAAAAAGAGACTTAGAGTACCCAAGACTTTCTGCCGACTTTAACCGCGTACAAAAAGAAACCATGGATTCCCTTGGTTTAAAAAGAACGTATGAAATAACACCAGAGATAGAACAATCCATAAAACAACGTGTTAGACAGGGTATTGTCTCTAAGTTTAATACGAACTTTAGTCCGTATGTCACTAAAAATGACGAAATACCAGAGAGCCTTGATTTTAACGTCCCAAATAACTTAGATTGGGCTGTTGATTCAATTGGCGTCGCTAAAGACGTTTTTCGAAGAAAGGCCAAATCAACTGTTCAAGATTTGATAGCCCAGGTAGGGGAGTTATTTCCAGAAGTAAACGGACAAAATGTATATCGTGGGCAACACCCGACTTTAAAAAACGATCCAGACCCTATTTCTTTTAGCCGTTTTTCAGAACACAAGGCAACTATTCCAGGCATGGGCGAAAATATCCCAGGTATCTACGTCCATGAGCTGCAATCAGATTTGTTAGATGATGTTCGTAAACAAGGGCCGTTAGGTGGCAGCGCAGCAAAAGACTATGAAACCGTATTTTCACCCTTGCAACAAAAAGAAAATGAGCTGGCGCAAGAACTGGCCAGGCTAAATGACCAAAGAAGGAAGTTGTCTCCTGCAGATAGAGCGGCTTGGACAGCCACAGATGAGGCTCGAAATATTCTTCAACGAATTGATGAAATTAACACTACAACCAGACAGATTTCACATAAGAAACAGAAAATACGGGAACGAATGGCGGACGGCACGTATGACATGAAAGAAGCTTTCCCTGGCATGGAAAGTTCTCCCCAAGTTACTCAACAATTAATGGCTAAAAATGCTATTGCTGCAGCAATTAACCGCGGTAAAAGTTTTGTTGCGTTTCCTGGGCCAGAATCGTCGCAGCCTCAGTTGTATGAAAAACTTCCTAACAATCTCAAACAAGTTGTTAAAGACCTTGGGCCAGGATTTGAGGTTCGTATGATCGAGTTACCTCAACGACAAACCTCAGCCGACTATACTGCAGGGTTAAAAAACCACGTTGCCATAGTCTGGGGGCCAGAAGCGGCGGCTCGGATTAAAAAACAGGGTGTATCATTTAAGGACGGCGGACCCGTGGATGCCAATGCCGAGTTCATCAAGGCCCACGCTTAAAGGACGGACATGTCAATCGAAAAATCTCTTTCAGAAGCTCCGAGTACGGGGATCGCGGTCCTTGATGAGCAGGCCCCGGACATCGAAATCATCCTGGAGGATGACGGTGGGGCGACCGTTGAGATAGGGGAAGAAAACGAAGTTGACTTCTACGCCAACCTGGCGGAGGTCATTGACGAGCAGGATCTTGGAAAGATCGCGATTGAGCTCATGCAGATGTATGAGGCGGACAAGGCGTCACGCTCGGATTGGGAGCAAATGTACGCCAAAGGCCTTGATCTGTTGGGCTTGAAGCTTGAAGAAAAGACCAAGCCATTCCGTGGCGCGTCAAATGCAGCGCATCCGTTGTTGACCGAGGCGATCATCCAGTTCCAGGCGCAAGCGTTCAAGGAATTGATGCCTGCGGGTGGCCCGGTGCGCACTGAAATCATGGGCAAAGAGACTGCGGACAAAGTCCAGCAGGCTTCGCGTGTCCAGGACTTCATGAATTACCAGATTACTCACGTGATGCGTGAGTATACGCCTGAGTTTGATCAGCTGTTGTTTTACACCGGGTATGGTGGTTCTACGTTTAAGAAGGTTTATTACGATCATCAGCTGGGTCGGATGGTCAGTAAGCTGGTTTTGGCTAATGACCTGTACATCCCGTACAACGGATCGAGCGTGATTGCGCAGTGTCCGCGGGTTACGCACCGGATTGCGATGGATGCGAACGAGTTTCGCAAGCGCGTAGTCGCTGGTGAGTACAGGGATGTCGACCTTGAGGCGGAGCAACAGCCCTCAGATTCAACGCAAATCGCAAAAGCGACGGACAAAATAGTTGGAGTTCGTCCTTCGGACGAGGCGGAAGAGATCTTTTTGCTAGAAATGCAGGTAGATCTGGAGATTCCGGGGTTTGAGGACAAAGATGAGGACGGTGAGCCAACCAAAATTAAGCTTCCGTATGTTGTGACGTTCTCGGAAGACTCGTTGCAAGTGGTGGGCGTGCGTCGGAATTGGAAAGAAAGCGACGATTTGCATCGTCGGCGCAATTATTTTGTCCATTACGTGCTTGTCGAGGGCCTTGGTGCGTATGGCTTGGGCTTTGTTCACCTGATTGGCAGTCTGTCGAAGGGTGCGACGTCGGCTTTGCGCCAGTTGTTGGATGCTGGGACGTTGTCGAACCTGCCGGCGGGCTTCAAAGCGAAGGGTGCGCGGATCGCGGACAGTGACAACCCGATTCAGCCGGGTGAATGGCGCGATATTGACGCGGGTGGCGCGGAATTGTCTGCTTCTTTGCTGCCGTTGCCGTACAAAGAGCCGAGTCAGACGCTGTTTCAGCTGCTTGGGTTCCTGGTTGATGCTGGAAAGCGGTTGGCCAGCACTGCGGACATGATGGTTGGGGATGGAAACCAGAATGCGCAGGTAGGAACGACGATGGCGTTGCTTGAGCGCGGATCTATGGTGATGAGCGCGATTCATAAGCGGCTGCACTACGCGCAAGCAATGGAGTTTGAGCTCCTGGCGGAAGGTTTTGCTGACTATTTACCGGATGACTACCCGTATGACGTACCTGGAGCCAGTCGCTCGATCAAGCGCAAGGACTTTAACAGCCTGGTTGCGGTCCTTCCGGTATCTGATCCCAACATTTTTTCGACCACGCAGAGAATCACTCTGGCGCAAACGCAACTGCAGTTAGCGCAGAGTGCTCCGCAGATGCACGACATGTACGAAGCGTACTATCGGGTATATGCGGCGTTGAATGTGCGGGATATTTCGGGTTTGTTGAAGCCACAGAATGCTCAGTTCCCGAAAGATCCGGCGACCGAGAACGCGCACATCATGGATACCATGAAGGTCAAAGCGTTTGCGGGGCAGCAGCATGATGCGCACATTGCTGCGCACCTAATGTTCAGCATGTCTTCAACTTTGCAAGCAAATGTTGCAGCAGCGGTTGCATTGCAGCAACACGTCATGGAGCATATTCGTTTGAAAGCGGAAGAAACCGTGGAAGCGGAGCTGTTTCAGGCGTATGGCAACGATCCGGATCGGATGGTTTCGGCTATTCAGAAGGAAGGCATGGTTGCGTTGAAAATTGCTCAGTACATAAAAGACATGAGAGATCTGCAGGATCAGCTTAACGGTGGCGGAGAGCAGCCAGATCCGATTGTTGAGCTTAAAAAGCAGGAGTTGGCGCAGCGTGCGCAGAACGACCAACAGAAATTGGCGTTGGAAGCGCAGTCATTGCAGTTGGATCAGCAGAAACTGCAACAAAATGCTCAAGTTGCGCAGGAGCGGTTGCGTTCACAAGAGAATATTGCGCAATTCCGTGGGCAAATTGCTCGGGAACGAACGAATGTGACCAGTAACCAGCCTCCAAGGAACCAAAATGCCTCTTAAATCTGGAAAAAGTCAAAAAACCATTAGCTCAAACATTGGGGAGATGGTGAGTTCCTTTAAAGAGAAGGGAAAGATTGGTACAAGCAAACCAAAGAGCACTGCAGCGGCTGTAAAACAGGCCGCGGCAATCGCTTACAGCAAAGCTGGACAGAATAACCCTAGTAATGCGCCTAAAAAAGAGCTTAAAAAGGGCAAAAATGGTCCTGCAAAAGTCATTCGCAAACGTGACGGCAATGATCCTGTTGGTATATACTGATTGACACAAGCCTACAGACGGGGCTCATTCCGTCTGCTTTTCATGGGGTTTCCATGCTTGAATTTACAGAAGCTGTGCTGAAAGAAATCAGAAAGCTTAAAGCGGACTCTGAGTCAATCATTTTGAGTGGCGGCATTTCCGATATGGAACGCTACCGCTTTATGATGGGCCGTCTGGAAGGTTTGAATCTTGTCGAAGATGTGGTTAAGGGCCTCCTTAAACGCCACGATCCTGATTTTTAACCTGAAGGAGATTGAATGAGTGAGTCTATGACCGCTTTAGAGCGCAAGTGGCAAGAGGAGGTTGTTGTACCTACTCTTGATGATGCCTATGTCGATGGGGTTTTTGATCCTGTCTTGATTCCAGAGTCGGTTCTTGACCGGATTCCCAATCCAACGGGTTGGCGGATCGCGATCCTTCCCTATCGGGGAGCGGAAAAGACCAAGGGTGGAATCGTTTTGTCGGAAGAAACGCAAAAACGCGCGGTCTTAAATACCGTGTGCGGGTATGTCCTAAAAATGGGCAGCCTAGCTTACTCAGACGAATCTAAGTTCCCAACCGGGCCGTGGTGCCAGGAAGGAGAGTGGATTATTTTTGGTCGTTATGCCGGGGCACGCATTCCTATTGATGGGGGCGAGATCCGGTTCATCAACGACGATGAAGTTCTGGGTGTAATTGCGAATCCCGATGACATTTTGCACATGTAAGGAGTAGACGATGTCAGATCAAGAGTTGGATTACAACGTCGGAGAGGACGAACAGCCCATGTCGGTCACGTTGGCCGAGTCGGAGGGGCAAGAGACTACAGCGGCTGTAAGTCAGGACCAGGAACTGGACGATTACAGCGACAAAGTCAAAAAACGCATTGACAAGATGACGGCTCGCTTGCGCGAGACCGAGCGTCGAGAGCAGGCTGCGTTGGAATTGGCGCAGGGCATGCAAGCTAGGTTGCAGCAGCTTGAGCAAAAGGTTGTCCGCACGGATGAAGAGCGTTTGTATGAAGCAAGTGGCCGGGTCGAGACTCAGCTTGTTGCGCTTAAACAAATTATTCAAAAAGCCCGTGAAGAAGGTGACATTTCTACCGAGATTGAAGCTAGTACACGGTTGACGTCATTAATTCATGAGCAGCGGCAAATTGCTGAAGCAAATGCGCAACGCCAGTCGTATCAAGAGCAGCTAACGCAACAGCAACAACGGCCACAACCTGTTGTTCAGCAGACTCGTCCCGTTGTAGATGAGAAAGCGGCTAATTGGGTTGAGAAAAACTCATGGTATGGCCGCGATACCGTATTAACTTCCGCTGCTTGGGGCATTCACCGACAACTAATTGAAGTTGAGGGGTTTGACGGCAGTTCGGATGAGTATTATGATGAGCTGGATCGTAGACTTAAGTCGTCCTTTCCGGGTCGATTTAACAAAGACAGGACCACTAGAACCGTGCAAACGGTGGCACCTGCAACCCGGTCTTCCGGGGTAAACAATGCACGCCGCGTTGTGAAACTGACTGCAAGTCAGGTAGCAATTGCGAAAAAACTTGGCGTTCCGATTGAGGAATATGCCAAATACGTCAAGGATTGACCATGGACAAGGCTACTACAACCGTTAATCGTGAAGCACGTTCCGCGGATACCCGCGAGAAGTCCGCACGCCGGAAACCTTGGGCACCACCGTCACGACTTGATGCGCCTCCTGCTCCTCCGGGATACAAACACAGATGGATTAGGGCATATGCAGGCGGTCAAGAAGACCGTATGAATGTTGCCGCGAAAGTCCGTGAAGGTTATGAGCTTGTCCGTTCGGACGAGTTCCCAGACTTTCCTGTTCCCACCGTGGAAGATGGCCGACACGCTGGCATTATCAGTGTGGGAGGTCTTCTGTTGGCCCGTATTCCTTTGGAAACAGTTGAAGAGCGACAGGCGTATTACCACCGTCGAGCCATTGATCAGGTTCAAGCGATTGACAATGAGCTTTTGAAGAGCAATGCTCATAACAGCATGCGCATTCAAAGGCCTGATCGTCAGTCTCGGGTTACTTTTGGTAGCCCCGGTCCATCCGGGGAATAATCTTTTTAAGGAATTGACAAATGGCTAACGTAAATAAGCCCTTTGGTCTGCGTCCTATGGGCAACCTGTCCGCTACTGGAGCACAGAAACAGTACGGATATCAGATTGCCGATAACCAGTCCGGGGCAATCTTTTTGGGTGATCTGGTAAGTCTTTATGATGGTTACATCGTAAAGTTTGTTGCGGCATCGTCTAGTGCGGCTGTTGGCGTGTTCAACGGTTGTACGTACATTGATCCGACGTCTGGCAAGCCTGTGTGGCGCAATTACTACCCCGGTAGCATTGACATCACCGCTGGCACTATCCAGGCGGACGTTATTGACGATCCAAGCCAGTTGTTTACTATTCAGTCGACCAGCAGCACGGCAATTACCCAAGCAAAAATGGGTTTTAATGCGCCGATCAGCACGAGCACGACGGGTAGCACGACGACTGGTGTGTCGAACATGACCATCGACTCGGCTAGCGTAGCAAAAACCAGCACTCTGGCTCTAAAGGTCATTAGCCTGTACAACGTACCGGAAAATGAGTTTGGGGCCTATGAAGTGTTGGTCGTTAAAATCAACACGCATCTGTACGGCAGTGCAGGCGTTGCTGGACAAGGAGCCTAATAATGGCAATCTCACGCGCCCAACTTACGAAAGAGCTTGAGCCGGGTCTAAACGCCCTCTTTGGCCTTGAGTACAAGAACTACGAGAACGAGCATCTCGAAATCTATGACATTGAATCTTCGGATCGTGCATTTGAAGAAGAAGTGATGCTCTCGGGCTTTGCAACGGCCCCGGTTAAGACTGAAGGCTCTGGCGTGTTCTACGACCAGGCGCAAGAAGTCTTCACCGCTCGTTACACCCACGAAACGATTGCGCTGGCGTTTTCTCTGACTGAAGAGGCAGTGGAAGACAACCTGTACGACCGTCTTTCGGCTCGTTACACCAAGGCCCTGGCTCGTTCCATGGCTCAGACCAAGCAGATTAAAGGTGCTGCTGTTCTGAACGGTGCATTTACGACCTCGACTGGTGGCGACGGCCAGCCTCTGTGTTCGACGGCTCACCCAACGCTGGGCGGCCCCAACGGTTCCAACCGTTTGGCCGTGGATGCCGACTTGAGCGAGACCTCGCTTGAGCAGGCTCTGATCGACATTGCTGCGTTCACCGACGAACGTGGCCTGAAGATCGCCATGCAGGGTCTTAAGCTGATCATTCCAAAAGAGCTGATGTTTACCGCTGACCGCATCATGAAGTCTACGCTTCGTGTTGGCACGGCGGACAACGACATCAACGCGATCAAGAACATGGGGATGGTGCCGCAAGGTTATACCGTCAACCACTTCTTGACCGACGTTGATGCGTGGTTCCTTAAGACTGACGCTCCAAACGGCATGAAGATGTTCGAGCGCGTTGCAATCCGCACTGGTTTCGAAGGCGACTTCGACACTGGTAACGTGCGCTACAAGGCTCGTGAGCGTTACAGCTTCGGCTTCAGCGACTGGCGCGGTATTTTTGGTTCCCCTGGGGCCTAATTACCGGCAACTGAAAAGGCCCCGAAAGGGGCCTTTTCTTTTTGCAAATACGGTGTATAGTTATTCTATTCCGGGGTTTCCGGCATATCTGACAGTCCCGGCTGACGTCATGCAGATAGATATGCTTACTCGCATGTGAGAGCGCAATGGCAAATACTACGTTTTCCGGCCCAGTTAGATCGCAAAACGGCTTTCAGACCATCACTGTAGCCGCCGGTACTGGCACTGTCACTGTTGACGCTACTTTCGGTACTGCTACCAGCGTAACCGATTTGACGACCACCAATCTGGTTTTTACTGATCTGAACCACCCCACAACTGCTGCAATCAACGCAACAGCGACAGCCACCGCAACACAAGTTGCAACTGGGTACATTACTTCTACTTCCGCCGCTGCAACAACTATCACCTTGCCTACTGGTACTTTGTTAGGCGCAGCCCTTGGCGCGACTAAGGGTACTGTATTGGACCTGTACGTTGACAACACTGCTGGGGCAAACACAGTGACGATTGCCGTGGCTACCAACGGCATCCTTTCCGCTGCCGCTGCCGCTGGCTCTGGAGCCGGTGCTGGTCTTCTGACTGTACCGTCCGGCGTTACTGGCCTTGCCCGTTTCACCATCATGTTCTCTAGTGCCACAGCATACGTTTTCACACGTACCGCTTAATTAGGGGCCTGTGATTTGATTAAGGTAAAGGGCCATGAGTAATAGTAATATTTACTCGGCTTCGGCCACTACAACCGCACAGGTTGTCAGTGGTCGGAGTCGCTTGGTTGGCGTCTACTTTGTATCTACCGCGACTGCTGCAACGCTGACTTTTAAAAGTGGCGGAGCCAGTGGCACTACGAACCTGACGCTGACGTCTCCCGCAGTCGCGGGGTCTGAGTACATCCCCATCAATGACATGGGGGTGCTATTTGAAGACGGTATCCATGTGACGTTTAGTGGAGCTGGGGTATCTACGGTCACCCTATTCTTCTATGGCGGCAAGGCGTCATGATGGGTATGGCAGAGCTTTGGTCAGCCGGTTTGACAGTAGTCTTTGCTGTGTCGGGGTTCGTGCTCCGTGAAAAGTTTGGCGAGCTTTCCAGGCTAAGTATTCTCTTGAATAAAACACGAGAGGAAATGGCCAGGGACATGGTCACGCGGGCCGAGATCAGTAAAATTATGGAACATATTGACAGCAGGTTTAACAAGCTGGAAGAGAAGATTGACCGTCTGATTTCCGCTCATTAAAGGATATAAACATGGCTAAGGCTGATTTGAAAAAGCTCTTTAAGGGCAAAGAGACTAAAGGCGAAGAGCTGAAAGAAGCTAAAGCCATTAAGTCGGGCAAGATTTCCCCTATGCAATATGCCATGGGCGAAAAGATGGAAGAGACGAAGATGAAAAAGGGCGGTGCAGCCAAAAAAGCTCCGGTTTATGGCCGCGCCATGATGCGTGTTACTGCAGATACCAAGGGTCGTGCCTTGGGTAAGGGGAAATAATCATGGCTGGACGTGGAATGGGTGCCGCGGTTCGTGGTGGTGGTTGCGTGATGAGCGGCGAAACGCCTAAAGTCGACTACAACTACGACTCGATGAAAGGCGACGAAACCGTCAAGGTTGGTACGACTAAGATGGCTAAAGGCGGCATGGTCAAAAAAGGCAAGATGAAGGCCTATAAAAAAGGCGGCATGTGCTAAATGACCACCTCTGGCACGACTGACTTTGATCTGTCGATTGATGAGCTGATCGAAGAAGCTTTTGAGCGATGCGGCATGAGACCCACAAGTGGGTATCAGCTGACGACGGCACGCCGCTCGCTCAACTTGGTATTTCTTGATTGGGCGAACCGCGGGTTGAACCTGTGGACAATCGAGCAGAAAGAGATTCAGTTGGCCCAGGGGGATCGGGTCCTTAATTTGGATCCGGATACGGTCAATGTGTTGGGTGCGGTAATTAGGGATTTGACCACGACTCCGTACAACGACATTATTATTCAACGGATCAGCCGCCAGGAGTACTTGGACATTCCCAACAAGGACTTTCAGTCTCGCCCGTCTCAGATTTACGTCCAGCGTCAGAACATTCCCCAGGTGTATCTGTACCCGGTAACGCCCAACAGCAACTACAAGTTGGTGTATTACCGGATTCGTCGGATTCAAGATGCTGGGGCGTACACCAATACGTCTGATGTCAACTGGCGCTTTTTGCCTTGCCTTGCCT
>Ga0209401_1003095_pt1 | contig 10557 bp, 6 predicted proteins | sample M_140807_MF_Meta_FD_187318 | JGI IMG/M metagenome (GOLD analysis project Ga0209401, IMG submission 187318) | Freshwater microbial communities from Lake Montjoie, Canada to study carbon cycling - M_140807_MF_MetaG (SPAdes) (version 2) | ecosystem: Environmental > Aquatic > Freshwater > Lake...
GGCCAAAATCTCGGCGCGGCCTACACGCTCGTGGCGGCCGACGGCTCGAGCTGGGCGGGGGAAGGGGAGGGGGGCAGCGTGTTTCGCTGCTCGCCGGCCGGCACCGAGCTCTCCCGCGTGGCCACCGGCTTCTGGAATCCGTTCGGCCTGGCCTTCGACCCGGCCGGCCGGCTCTTCACCGTCGACAACGACCCCGACGCCCGCCCGCCCTGCCGCCTCATCGACGTCGTGGCCACGGGCGACTACGGCTACCGCTTCCGCTACGGCCGCAGCGGCCGCCACCCGCTGCAGTGCTGGGACGGCGAGCTCTCGGGCACGCTGCCGATGGCGGCCGGCACCGGCGAGGCGCCCTGCAACGTGGTGCCCTACGACGGTGGCCTGTGGGTCACGAGCTGGGGCCACAACCGCCTCGAGGTGTTCACGCCGGTGGTCGACGGCGCCACCTGTCGGGCCACGAGCCGCATCGTCGTGCAGGGCGACCACGAGTTCCGCCCCGTCGACGCCGCCCCGGCGCCGGACGGCTCGCTCCTCATCACCGACTGGGTGGACCGCAGCTATCCCGTGCACGGCCGCGGCCGGCTGTGGCGGCTGCGGCTCGCGCAGGGGCCGCCGCGGACCGGGGCCGATGGCTGGCCGCCGCTCTCCGCGGGCGAGCAGCGGGAGCGGCGGCTCGCCGACGCCGACGCCGCCACCGACGCCGCGCCGGCCGACCGCAGCGCCGCACTCCGGGACGCCGATCCCTTCATCCGTCAGGCCGCCGTGGCCGGCATCGTGGCGGCGCACGCCCCGCTGCCGGCATGGGAGCGGATCGACGACGGCCGGGAAAAACTCGGCGTGCTCATGGCACGGCGCTGGCAGGACGACGTCGACAGATACGGCAGGCTGCCGGGTGGCGGGAAAACGGAGTCCCTCGCGACGGCCGACCGCGACACGCTCCTCGCCGCGGCGCTGGCCGACGCCGACGAACGGGTCGCGTCGTTCGCGGTCCGGTGGATCGCCGACGAGCGGATCACCGGCCTGCGGCCGGGACTCGAACGGCTGCTCGCCGCCGACGCGACGCCGACGCAGCTCGTGCCCGCCGTGCTCGCGGCGCTCGACTGGCTCGACCAGGATTCCGCAGATCCCAGGAGGTACGACCGTGCGGCTCTACAGCGCCGGCTCGAGGCCATCTGGACGGACGCGACGCGGCCGCCACAGGTCCGCCTGGCCGCGCTGCGGATGACGAGCGACGTTCCCAAGGGCGAGCCGCTGAGTGCGCTGGCCGCGATCGCGTCGGGGCCTGCGGGTGGAGACGAGCCGCTCGCCCGCGAAGCGGTGCGGCTGCTCGCCGCGAAGCCGACGGCCAACGTCGCGGTGACGCTCGAGGAGATCGCCGCCAATGCCGCGCTTCCCGCGGCCCGCCGCGCCGATGCCGTGGCCGGCCTGACCCGCCTCCCGCAGGGCGAGGCCCGCCTCGCCACCTTGCTCGCCGATGCCGCGGCCGAGGTGGCCGCCACCGCCCGCGAACTCGCCCCGGGCAACGCCGCGCCAGCGACCAGCCCGGCCGCCTCCACCGACCGTAGCCCGCGGCCCGCCGCGCACGACACGGCCGCGTGGACCGCGAGGCTCGGTGCCGGCGGCGATCCGGAGGCTGGCTGGCGGCTCTTCTTCGGTGGTCGGCGTGCCCGCTGCGCGGAGTGCCACGCCGTCGGCGGCCGCGGCGCGGCGGTCGGGCCGGAGCTTTCGGGGATCGCGCGGCGGATGGGACGCAGCCGCGTGCTCGAGTCGCTCCTGCAGCCGGCCCGCGAGGTAGGGCCGGCGTTCCAGCCCTACGCCGTCACACTCGCGGATGGCCGCGTGGTCAACGGCATCTCCGTCGCGACGAACGACCGCGACCGCACCGAACGGTTCCTCACGGCCGACGGCACGGAGGTCACCGTGCCACTGGCCGAGATCGAGCACCGCGTGCCCCTGGCGACGTCGATCATGCCCGCGGGCCTCGAACAGGGCCTCAGCGACGAAGACCTGCGGAACCTGCTCGCGCTGCTCGAGCAGTGAAGCAACGATCTCGCAAAGGCTCCTGCTCTTCTTCTCGCGCACGACGAGAGGCAGGGCCGCTTCACGAAAAACATCGCATCGTGCGATTTTTTCTTTGAAACCTCCGGTTTCTTGTGCTGCGCTCGGCATCCTGCCGAGCAGTCTCGTTATCGGATGCGATTGACGAGGGGCTGCCCGCCAGTGTCACTTCCCCAGCGGATGGTCCTGCTCGCAGTCGGGGTCCTTGGGCGATTCCGCGCCCACCTCGGCGACCGGGTGCGTGAAGAGGTACTTCCAGACCGGCTCGTAGAGGAATTCGCCCTTGGCGTTCTTGGGCGACCCCTTGCCGGGCTGCACGGCGGAATGGGCCCTGTCGGCCCGCTGCTTGTCGTCGGCGCCCCCGGCATCGGCGGCGGTGATGAGCCGCCGTGAGTTCTCGAAGGGCGCCGGCACGTCGTCGACGTTGACGATTCCTCCGTAGGCGTTCATGCCGAGCAGCTCCCACGAGCGGCAGTAATGGTCGCCGCTCCAGCCGCCATCGAGCACGTGCGAGAAGCCGAAGTAGCGCTCGCCGGGCGTCTCCGACGGGAGCGACTGCCAGTCCTGATCCTGGTCGCGCGGCCCGCAGAGCATCACCACCCGGTCGACCTTCACGTGCTTGGCGAATCGGGCCGCCGTGGTGGCGCCGTGCGAGGCGCCGGCGACGATCACCTTGTCCCAGCGGACCTTGTCGCCTCCCGGCGTGAGAAACTGCTTCCACTTCCCCTGCGGCTGGTTCTTGGCGAGCCCGAGGAGCATCATCCGCACCCGCTCCATCATCGAGTCGGGTGGCGGGATGTCGAGCTGGTCGCTGACGTTCTCGCCGGTCGCCGCCTCGAGCCGCACGGTGCCACGGGCCATCCGGTCGGTCGGCTTGAGGATGCCGAACCACTTGTTGGCGTAGTGCGGCTGCACGGCATGCAGGCCGTAGGAATTGAGCCGCTGGAAGAGATCCTGGTTGTAGCCCATCAGCCAGACCACGAGCCGGCCACGAGAGGTGACGCGGGGGTCGACCGACGCGTGCTCGAGATCCTCGGGCTTGCCGTCCTTCTCGAAGACGAAGTCGATCTCCGGATGCGGCTTGGCCCGCGGATCGAGCTCGCTGGCGCGGGCCTTCGCGAGGAGCCACGTCGGGCCGCCGAGCGCCGGCTCGGCCGCGCGGGCTGCACTGGCCGCGATCGCCATGCAGACGGGCCCCGTCCAGAGAATCACGGTCCAGAGAACCGCCGTCCAAGCCATTCCGAATCTCCGCCCCATCGTCGCGGTCGTCGCCATCGCTGCTCCTCGGCTGCTCCTCGACTCTTGTGTGCCGGCGACGTGGCCGCCGCCCCCGCTGCGGCAGCGGCGTCCGACACACGTCGCAACTGGCCCGCCGCCACACCGGTCTGTACAACAGAAATCCCCGTAGAACATACCGGCGTTGGCGGACGGCCGACAGGTCCCGGCGGTCCGCGCTGCGTGGATTCGGCGAACGCGGATCGGAAGAACTATCCAGAGAACACAGATTTAGGAAATCGGCTCCAGGAAATCGCCCACCATGCCCCAGCCTCGGCACGCCCTTCGCGCGGAGCGATTCATGGCCACGGCGGTGCTCTGCCTGCTCGCCGTGGCAAGCGCCGTGGCTGGAACCACGGCACGCGGCGCTACGCCGTCGTTCACCGCGGACGTGAAGCCCCTGCTCACGAAATACTGCCTCGACTGCCATGCCGGCAAGGACGCCGAGGGGGGTGTCGCCCTCGACGACTGCACCGAGGCTGCCGCACGCAGCACCGATCGCAGGACCTGGCTCAAGGTGCTGCGGCAGGTGCAGGGCCACGCCATGCCCCCGCGCGACGCGGAGCAGCCGACCGACGCGGAGCGGGCGGCGCTGGCTGCCTGGATCGGCGGCTTCGCGCTCAAGCCCGACTGCTCGAAGGGTGAGCGGCCGGGCCACGTTACGCTGCACAGGCTCAACCGCGCCGAATACAACAACACGATTCGTGATCTCTTCGGCGTCGAGCTCACTCCGGCCGACGAGTTTCCGTCCGACGACGTCGGCTACGGTTTCGACAACATCGGCGACGTGCTCACCGTCTCGCCCGTGCTGCTCGAGCGGTACCTCCTCGCCGCCGAGGAGGTGGCGCAGGCGGTCATCTGCGCCGCCGACGCCGACACCGCGCCGGTGCGGAAGCTCGACGGCAAGCAGCTCAACACGACCTCCGATTTCGGCCACGACGTGGAGATCGAGGATGCCGGCGCCTACATCATCCGCGTCCGGGCCGCCGGCGACCTGGCGGGCCCCGAGCCGCCGAGGATGGGGATCGCGTTCGACAAGAACAAGAAGCAGGCCAAGATCTTCGAGGTCCGCAACGGGAAGCCGCTGTACCGCGAGTTCGAGGTGCGGGTCAAATCGACGGTCGGCACGCACCGCATCGACGTGGGGTTCCTCAACGACTTCTCCGGCACCGACCCGAAGACGAACAAGAAGGTCGACCGCAACCTCTCCGTGGACAGCATCAGGCTGATCGGGCCGATCGGTGTGATGCCCGATCCGCTGCCCGAGGCCCATGTGCGGTTCTTCAAGAAGCCGATCGACCCGCAGGCCGACCCCGATCAGCAGCTCGCGCAGGCCCGCGAGATCCTCTGGCCGCTGGCGTCTCGGGCCTTCCGGCGCACCGCCACCGACGCGGAGGTGGACGCGATCCTGAAGGTCTACGAGTCGGCCCGCGAAGGCGGGCAGTCGATCGAGCGGGCGATGCAGGCGGCGGTGACGGCGCTGCTCGTGGCGCCGTCCTTCATCTTCCGGGTCGAGAAGGAGCCGAGCCCCGGGAAGATCCGGCGGCTCGACAGCTTCGAAGTGGCGTCGCGGCTCTCCTACTTCCTCTGGAGCACGACGCCCGACGACCGGCTCCTCCGCGCGGCGGACCGCGGCGAGCTGGAGACCGACGAGCAGGTGGTGGCCGCCGCGCTGCGAATGCTCAAGGACGACAAGGCGCGGGCGCTGGTGGAAAACTTCGCCGGCCAGTGGCTGCAGCTCCGCAGCCTCGACGAGGCCACGCCCGACAGGGGCCGGTTCACGGGATTCGACGACGAGCTGCGGCGGGCGATGCGGCGGGAGACGGAGGAGTTCTTCTGGCACATCGTGCGGGAGGATCGCAGCGTGCTCGACTTCCTCGAGGCCGACTACACGTTCGTCAACGAGCGGCTGGCGAAGCACTACGGGCTGCCGGGCGTCACGGGCGACGCCCTCGTCCGCGTGGCGCTCGACCCCGACCGCCGCGGCGGCCTGCTGGGGCAGGCGAGCGTGCTCACCGTCACGAGCAACCCCACGCGTACGAGCCCGGTGAAGCGGGGGAAGTGGATCCTCGAGAACCTCTTCGCGGCCCCGCCTCCGCCTCCGCCTCCCAACGTGCCGGAGCTGAAGGATGCGGGCGGTGAGAAGCTCACCGGCACGCTGCGACAGCGGATGGAGCAGCACCGTGCCGACCCGGCCTGCGCCGCCTGCCACCAGCTGATGGACCCGCTCGGCTTCGGACTGGAGAACTACGACGCCGTGGGTGCCTGGCGGACGAAGGACGGCGATACCGACGTCGACGCCGGGGGGGAACTGCCGGGCGGCAAGAGCTTCCGGGGGCCGAAGCAGCTGCGGCAGGTGCTCCTAGAGCGGCGGGACGAGTTTCGCCGCTGCCTGGCCGAGAAGCTGCTCACCTACGCGATCGGCCGCGGACTCGAATGGTATGACGCATGTGCTGTCGAGCGGATCGCCGAGCGGTCGGCGGCCGGGGGCGACCGGTTCTCAATCATGGTGGCGGAGATCGTGAAGAGCCCGGCGTTCCGCAAGCGCGAATCGACAGCGGCACGCTGAAAAGAGTCGACGTTCAGACCCACAACCCGGGAGCCGGGAATCGGTGCGAGGATCCCATGTTTACGACAAACATGGCCTCGTGCCATTTTGTCTTCGCGGGCTCCGCCCGCCGGTGCTACGCTCGGCTTCGTGCCGAGCAGTATCGGACCCACAACCCGGGAGCCGGGAATCGGTGCGAGGATTCCGAGCGTTTGGCCGCCGCGGCCACAGCGAGGGAACTCGTACCGTTCCCGGCGGCGCCGTGCCACATGAACGACACTTCACCCTGATTGCCAGGAGGCGTGTATGGGCATGAACATATCGCGACGAACGGTGCTCCGCGGCGTGGGCACGACGGTGGCCCTGCCGCTGCTCGAGGCGATGCTGCCCGCGACGGCGCTGGCCGCGCCGAAGAAGGCCTCCGGCAAACTGCCGCTGCGGATGGCGTTCCTCTATTCGCCCAACGGCATGCACATGCCCGACTGGACGCCGTCGTCCGAGGGCTCGAGCTTCACCGTCCCGTGGATCCTCGAGCCGCTGGCCGACCTCCGCGGCCACTGGAGCGTGCTCACGGGGCTGGCCCACAAGAAGGCCAACGCCAACGGCGACGGCGGCGGCGACCATGCCCGGGCGATGACCACCTTCCTCACGGGCGTGCAGGCCCGCAAGACATCGGGCGCCGACATCCATGCCGGCGTGTCGGCCGACCAGATCGCGGCCAGCGCGATCGGCAAGCGAACGCGGCTGCCGTCGCTTGAGATCGGGGCCGAGGCGGGCGGCCAGTCGGGCTCCTGCGACTCCGGCTACAGCTGCGCCTACTCCTCGACGATCTCCTGGCGGAGCGAGACGCAGCCGGTGCCCAAGGAGACCGATCCCCGGCTGATCTTCGAGCGGCTCTTCGAGAACGGCCGGCCGGAGGAGTCGGAGTCGGCCCGGGCGCGGCGGGCGGTCGTGAGCCGTAGCGTGCTCGACTTCGTGCTCGAAGACGCGAAGCGTCTCGACAAGTCGCTCGGCGTGGCCGACCAGCGGAAGCTCGAGGAGTATCTCTCGTCGGTCCGCGAACTGGAGCGGCGGATCGAGCGGTCGAACAAGAACACCGGCGGGCTGGGGATCAAGAAGCCGGAGGAGATGCCCGAGACCTACCAGGACCACCTGCGGCTGCTTGCCGACCTCCTGGTGGTGGCCTTCCAGACCGACCAGACCCGGCTGGCGACGTTCGTCTTCGCCAACGAGGGGAGCAACCGCAACTACTCCTTCATCGGCGTGCCCGAGGGGCACCACGAGCTGTCGCACCACGGCAACGACCCCGTGAAGCACGAGAAGCTGCGGAAGATCAATCGCTTCCACGTGGAGCAGCTGGCCTACCTGCTCGGGCGGCTGCGGGGCGTGAAGGAGGGGGACGGCACGCTCCTCGACCGCTGCATGATCGCCTACGGTTGCGGCATGGGCGACTCGAACCGCCACGACCACGAGGATCTCCCGCTCCTCTTGGCGGGGGGCGGCGGCGGCACGCTCACGCCCGGACGGCACGTGCGGTTCAAGAAGGGCACGCCCGCCGCGAACCTCCACGTCGCGATGCTCCACCGCCTCGGCGTCGCCGTCGAATCGATCGGCGACAGCAGCGGCATGCTCGAGGACATCTAAATGCGGAACCAGCGGACGCGACATTGCATCGCCGGCCTTTGGCCGGAGAGTGCCGGGGGTTCATCCACCTGTCAGAATGGTGCCATGACCGCCAAAAAAGCCGTTTCCGACAGATGACGCCACTTGTACACTAAAGTAGGGTTCGGGGTGTACAGTCCCCACGCCTCCACACACGTTGGCTTTGTGGATCGGGCTTCGTGAATGACCTTGACCCTCACCGGACGTGACGCCATGACGATGCAACCTGTCTCTCGCCTTGGGGCAGTGCCGCACATCGCGGCTTTCACTATAGCGCTTTCGCTGTTGGCAGGATGCTCCGCCCGTACAGTGGACCGCCAGTGGGAGACGCCCGCCCAGCCGGCCGACCCGCTGGCATCGGCCCGCTCACTCCTGCAGGGTTATGCGGACGGGAGGGAGGTGGGAAGCGAAGCGATGGAATTCGATGCCATCGTGAAGCAGGTCACGGAGGTCGACGCCGCCAAAGGGGAAAAGCTCCGCAAGTTCCTGACATCGATCAAAAATGCCCCCGACCCGGCCGCCGCCGCGAAACTGGCCAAAGAGTTGTGACTCAGCCGGGGCCGTGGAACGCTGGTCCCCTTGTGCCCGCTCAAGAAAATGTCCTGACGGTGTGTTTCATCCATTCTTTATCGTGAGGCGGAAATATGCCACGCTCTTTTCATCATTCGGACCGCGACCGTCGCGGTGGTTTCACGCTCGTCGAACTGCTCGTTGTGATTGCGATCATCGGAATCTTGGTGGGATTGCTTCTGCCAGCGGTGCAGACCGCCCGAGAATCGGCTCGTCGCAGCGCCTGCCAAAACAAGATGCGGCAGGTGGCTACAGCGGCGCACACGTATCTGTCGGCTCGCCAGTCGTTTCCAGCGAACGCCTACCACCCAAACCCCGGAACGGCGTGGGCGACGTGGGAGATCCTGAGCGGCCTCTACGCCATTCTGCCCTACATGGAGGAACAGCAGCTCTACGACCGAATCCGGGCGTCCTTGTCCAGCACGACCTCGGGCACTATGTACACGCTCATCCGCGGCAACGTTCAGGCATACATGTGCCCGTCCGACCTACCCATGGAGACCAACAAGTGGGGGCCTGCGAATTACGCCTGGAGTTATGGCAGCCAGCAAACCTCGGTGCCAAGTCGAAGCAGCGCGAACGGTTTTACGCATTCTGAGAGCCGTGGTTTGAACAACATCGGGGGCTCCGGAGGCACCGGCGGGACACCGCGCACCGAAGGCAACGACTCCTGGCCCGGCTTCAGTCCCAGTGACTTCCGTGACGGCCTGACCAACGTGCTGATGGCGTCGGAAATGCTCTGCGGGACCGGTGCGGGAAAGGCGTCGGGGGCCGCTGCACCCCGCGTCTTTCCCCGCAATATGGTGCTCGGAGCCACCGACGCCTACACGCCGGTCGTGAACAAGGACTTCCCCACGGCTGCCGAAATCGCAGCCATTGGCGCGGCCAACGCGGCCGCGAGCGAATGGAGTGGTCAGAATGGTGCCCAATGGGGATGGCGCGGCATCTACTCGTCGGCAATCAACACCTTCGTGCCGCCCAACTGGGAATTTCCCTCGGGCGGCAACGGCAGCCCGGGGCAGATGTATGACTCGGGAAGCGGGGCGTTTCCACCGCGGAGCCGTCATCCGGGAGGCGTCACCGCAGCCATGGCCGATGGAGCGGTCACGTGGGTCGCCGACACGATCGATCCGCTCACGTTCCAGCGGATGGGCCACCGCCGTGACGGGGCGAAGTGGGTGCGCGACGACCAGTAGGCTGCCGGCCACCCGCTCGGGTGGCGTGACGCCGCGTCTGCGATACATTGGCATACGGCCGCCCCCACGGGCGGCCGTATGTTTTCATGTTGTTCGCCTTTCTGCAGCGTCACCGTCCTGCAGCGTCCACGCTCCCGGAGGCCCGTCATGGATCGCACAGCGCCGCTGCTTCGCGGACGCCTCTCGATGCGCGGTCCGATCGCCTGCTGCGTCGCGGCCTTCGTGGCGACGGCGCCGCTAGCGGCCGCTGAGCCACTCCCGCGCCGCCCCGGGCCGCAGGCCGACGGCTCCGTCATCCTGCCCACCCAGTGGTCGCTGCGGCCCGTCGGCAAACAAACGGTGGTCGGCGACTTTCCCGTCGCGATCGCGCTGCATCCCGACGGCGACACGGCCGTCGTGCTCCACTGCGGCTACGGCCCGCACGAGCTCGCCGTGATCGACATGAAGACCCGCGGCGTACTCTCGCGGACGCGGGTCGACGAGGCCTTCCAGGGCCTCGCCTTCTCGCCCACGGGGGACCGGCTCTATGTGTCGGGAGGCGGTGCCGAGAGCATTCTCGTCTTCCGGTTCGAGAACCGGGCGCTCGTCCCCGCCGGCAGCCTGGCCATCCGCGACGCCGCCGTCCGCGGCATCCCCTGCGGCATGGCGGTCTCGGCCGACGGCCGCACGATCTACGTCGCCAACGTCTGGGGCCACAGCGTCTCCCGGATCCGCCTGCCGGGTCCCGACGGGAAGCCGGACACCGACGGGAAGCCCGACGTCGCCACCCTGCTCCTCTCCGACAAGGCTCCGGCGCCCGCACCCGCGAAGCCCGCCACCACCGACGAGCCCTCGATCACCAAGCGGGCCGACGTGCTCCTCGAACGGATCGTCGCCGACGCGCCCCATCCCTGGACGTGCGTGCTCGACGAGCCCCGTGGCCGGCTCTACGTCTCGCTCTGGGCCCAGGCCGCAGTGGCCGTGATCGACACGCGGGAATGGAAGATAGTGGGCCGCGTCGAGGTGGAGGAGCATCCAAACGAAATGCTCCTCGCTCCCGACGGCCGCCGGCTCTTCGTCGCCAACGCCAACCGCAACAGCGTCTCGGTCATAGAGCTGGGCCAGGAGCTCGCGGGGGCGAAGGTCACGGAGACGCTCGTCGCCACGCTCACGCCCGACGCCGCCCCGGGCAACACGCCCAATTCCCTCGCCATCTCGGCCGACGGCTCACGGCTCTACGTCTCCAACGCCAACATCAACGCCCTCTCCGTG
>Ga0209401_1003096_pt1 | contig 10555 bp, 7 predicted proteins | sample M_140807_MF_Meta_FD_187318 | JGI IMG/M metagenome (GOLD analysis project Ga0209401, IMG submission 187318) | Freshwater microbial communities from Lake Montjoie, Canada to study carbon cycling - M_140807_MF_MetaG (SPAdes) (version 2) | ecosystem: Environmental > Aquatic > Freshwater > Lake...
GGCCGGAGACCATCCCCGAAGTGTGTTGTGCCACCAGCTGGATCAGCAGCTGATCAGGGGCCAGGCGCTGCTCGGCGGCGTCGCCGCGCAGATCCTTCAGCACCACCACGCCGTCGGCCGCCTCACTGTCACCGATCACGGCCGCCCAGGCGGCGCCGCTGCGATCGGCCCGCTTGAACTGTTTGCCGAAGGCCGAGCCGCTGGCATCGCGCTCCACCGCAAGCCCGGCCAGGCGCGCCCGCCGTGTGAGCGCCAGGGCCTGGCGCTCGGCGGTTTCACCGCGGCTGATCACATAGAGATCCGGCGGCAGCGGGCCGCCTGCGGCCTCGCCCGCCTCCGCCTGGCTGAGCAGCAGCACCAGCCGCTCCATCCCCAGCGCCCAGCCCACCGCTGGGGTAGCCGGCCCGCCCAGCTGACCCACCAGTCCGTCGTAGCGGCCGCCGCCGCACACCGTGGCCTGGGCGCCGAGTTGGCTGCTGGTGATCTCGAAGGCCGTGTGGCCGTAGTAATCGAGGCCGCGCACCAGGCGGGGATTGAGCACGAAAGGGATCCCCAGGGCCTCCAGGGCCAGGCGCACCCGGCCGAAACGCTCATGGCTCTCCCCGGCCAGGGCATCGGCCAGGCTGGGGGCGCCGGCCAGGAGCTCCTGGGTGGCCGGGTTCTTGGAATCGAGAACCCGCAGGGGATTCGAGCCGATGCGCTGCTGCGAGTCAGGATCGAGCTGCTCGCGGTGGGTCTCCAGCCAGGCCACCAGTTCGGCGCGGTAGCGGGCCCTATCCTCCGGCGTGCCGAGGGAGTTGAGCTCGAGCCGCAAACCCCCCACCCCCAGTGCGGCCAGCAGATCCCAGGCGATGGCGATCGCCTCGGCATCGCTTTCGGCATCGGCCACCCCCAGCAATTCCACGCCGATCTGATGGAACTGCCGCTGCCTCCCCGCCTGGGGGCGCTCATACCGGAACATCGGCCCGCCATACCAAAGGCGCTGGGGACCCTGGGCGAGCAATCCGTGCTGAATCGCGGCCCGCACCACCGAGGCGGTGCCCTCCGGCCTGAGGGTGCAGCTGCGCTCACCCCGATCCAGGAAGGTGTACATCTCCTTGCCCACCACATCGGTGCCCTCACCGATGCCGCGGGCAAACAGCTCGGTGGCCTCCAGCAGCGGCGTGCGGATCTCGCCGATGGCGGCGCGGCGGAAGTGCTCGCGGGCCGTGGCCTCGATCCGCTGCCAGAGGGGAGTGCGCTCCGGCAGGAGGTCCACCATGCCGCGCAGGCTCTGCAGCGATTCCAAGGCGAAAGGCGCAACGACCCCCCAGTGTGCATGGAGGCATAGCCAACCCCTGCTGGCTGGCAGGCTTGCGCTGCGCAGCCCTGGGGATGCGACAGGGAAAAAACCCGCGGGAAGGGCTGGATCCAGCACCTAAAGTTGCCGTTCCAGGGGCAGACGCCGTGGCCGAATCCTGCAGCCATCCGAGTCGGCTGCGGGCTGATCCTGGTCGATTCGCACTCCTGGTGCTGAGCCGGATCGTTGTGGCGCTGGCCCTCACCTACGCGCTGGCCTCTCTGCTGATTTACGGCTTCCTTCCCCACCACCACCACCAGGCCTTTCCCCTGCTGGGGATCTTTCCTCATGGGGTGGTCACCCGGATGCCGACCTTCGCGGATCTGCGCTGGGTCACTGCCCACAGCGAATGTGGCGTGCGACTGAGTGATCTGGCCAGTGGTCTCAGTGCCGGCTGTGATCCCTTCGACAGAAAGTCTTCCTCCCTGAGCTATCCGCCGATGTCCATTCTGGCGGCCCGCTTCCTGGCGGTGAAGGGTCACCACACCGGACTGCTCGGTTTCTGCTTTGGTCTGGCCGTGATCACGATCCTGGCGCTGCTGAGCCGGCGGCTGGTGAAGCCTGAATGGTTCGCCAACGGCCTGCTGGCGGTGATCCTGCTGGGATTTCCCATGCAATTGGCGCTGGAACGGGCCAACATCGACTCCGTCATCTTTGTGCTGCTGGCAGGGCTCGCAGCCGTGAGCTGCCTGGCGGCCCGCTGGGCGGCCCTGCCGGCTGCGGGGTTGGCCTGGTTGGCGGTGGCCATCAAGATGTACCCCTTCGTGGGTCTCACCGCCTGGTGCCTGGGCTGCTGGCGTGACTGGCGCCGACGGCCCTGGATGGCGCTGGCGGTGCTTGCCGGCACAGGAGCCGGCGTAGCGCATGTCCTGCCCTGGTACCGCCAGTCCGGTGGGACGGCCGCCCAGCCCCTCAAACGCGACATTGGCCACGGCCTGATCGTGCCGCAGATGCCCTGGCGAGTAACCCTGCCCTGGGAGCCCTCCGACCACGGTCCGCTGCAGATCCCTTTCCAACCCGTGCTGGCCATCACCCTGGTGCTCCTGGCCTTGCTGCTCTGGCGACGCCTGGGACTGCACCGCTGCTGGCTGGAGCTGGTGCAGACGCGCGCTGCGGGCTTCGAGCGGGACTGCCTGACCGCGCTGCCGAGCCTGCTGGCCCTGGTGTGGCTGGGCTGTTACCTCCTTTCTGGCTCCTATGACTACCGTCTGATCCTTGCCCTGCCGGCGGTCATCGGCTGCGGCGCCCTGCTGACGGCAGAGCCGGGCCTGAAACCGCCGGCCCGGGCGGCTTTGGCTTTCCTTCTGCTCGGGGTGATCTACGGCTGGTTCGCCCCCCTGTTCCCACCCGCCTCGCTGCCCTTCCGCCTCAATCTGGTTTGCGACCTGGTGTTCATGCCCCTGCTGGCCGGCACCCTCCTCGCCATGGTGGGCGCCCCCCTGACAGGCATTCAACGGGAAGGGGCCTCGCCCCCCACCGCCTGAGACGCGTTGAACGGCGCGGCACCAACTCTCAGCAGGGGCAAGTTTCCAGACCCCGCTGCTCAGCCCTCAGGCTTGCCAGTAGGTCTGATACCACTGCGCAAACCGCTCAACGCCCAGCTCGATCGGTGTGGTGGGCCGGAAGCCCACCCAGGCCTCCAGGGCTGAGGTATCGGCAGCAGTGGCGGGAACATCCCCGGGCTGCATTGGCTGCAGATCGCGGATCGCTTCACGGCCCAGGGCCTGCTCCAACACCGCGATGAAGCGCATCAGCGGAATCGGCTGGCTGTTGCCGATGTTGAACAGCCGGTGGGGAACCGCGGCGGTGGCCGGATCGGGATGGAGCGGATCGAACAGGGGATCGGCCGTGGCGGGCTTGTCGAGGCAGCGGATCACCCCTTCGACGATGTCATCGATGTAGGTGAAATCCCGCTGCATGTTGCCCTGGTTGAACACCTTGATCGGCTCGCCGGCCAGGATCGCGCGAGCGAACAGCATCGGCGCCATGTCCGGCCGACCCCAGGGGCCATACACGGTGAAGAAGCGCAGGCCCGTGGCCGGCAGGCCGTAGAGATGGCTGTAGGTGTGAGCCATCAGCTCGTTGGCCTTCTTGGTGGCCGCATACAGGCTCACCGGATGGTTCACCGGGTGCTGCTCCGAGAAGGGCATCTGGCGGTTACCGCCGTACACCGAGCTGCTGGAGGCATACACCAGGTGGGCAACACCCTGATGGCGGCAGGCCTCCAGCACGGCCCCGAATCCCACCAGGTTGCTCTGGATGTAAACAGCAGGATTCTCGATCGAGTAGCGCACGCCCGCCTGGGCCGCGAGGTGGATCACCCGGTCGGGCTTCTCCTGGGCCACCAGGGCCGCCAGGCCCCCGCCATCGGCCACATCCAGCTCGGCGAAGCGAAACTGCCCGGGCGTCGCGGCGGCCTCCAGCAGCGCCAGGCGGGCCCGCTTGAGGGCGGGATCGTAATAGGGGTTGAGGTTGTCCACACCCACCACCCGCTCGCCGCGGGCCAGCAGGCGCAGCGCAACCGCGGCACCGATGAAGCCCGCCGCGCCGGTGACCAGAACGGATCCGGCCATCAAGCGCGGGCGAGCCGCTCGCGGAAGTAGGCGATCGTGGGCTCAAGGCCCTGCTCCAGGCTCACCTTCGGCTCCCAACCCAACTCGCGGCGGGCCAGATCGATCACGGGCTGACGCTGGAGGGGATCGTCCTGGGGTAACGGCCGGCAGACCAGTTCCAGGGAGGGATTGATGCGATCACGCACCCGTTCGGCCAGTTGGCGGATGGTGAACTCACCCGGATTGCCGATGTTGATCGGGCCGGTGTGTTCGCCATTCATCAGGCGGATCATGCCTTCAATCAGATCATCCACATAGCAGAAGGAGCGGGTCTGGCTGCCATCGCCATAAAGGGTGAGGGGCTCTCCCTTGAGGGCCTGCACGATGAAATTGCTCACAACCCGGCCGTCATCGGGCAACATGCGCGGCCCGTAGGTGTTGAAGATGCGCATCACCCGGATCTCCGTGCCGTGCATCCGCTGGTAGTCGAAGCAGAGGGTTTCAGCGATGCGCTTGCCTTCGTCGTAGCAGGAGCGGATGCCGATTGTGTTCACGCAACCCCGGTAGCTCTCGGGTTGGGGATGCACCTCCGGGTCGCCATACACCTCACTGGTGCTGGCCAGCAACAGGCGAGCCCCCACCCGGCGGGCCAGTCCGAGCATGTTGTAAGTGCCCAGGAAGCTGGTCTTGGCGGTCTTGATCGGATTGAACTGATAGTGAACCGGTGAAGCCGGACAGGCCAGATGCCAGATGCGGTCCACCTCCAGGCGGATCGGTTCGGTCACGTCGTGGCGCACCAGCTCGAAATCCGGATGGCCGAGCCAGTGGCGGATGTTGTCCTTGCGGCCGGTGTAGTAGTTGTCGAGGCAGATCACCTCCTCGCCAGCGTTCATCAACCGGTCGATCAGGTGGGAGCCCAGGAAGCCGGCTCCGCCGGTGATCAGATTGCGGCGTGCCATCTCAGCCTTCCCCCACGGTCCAGACATTCAGGCCGGCGGCGCGGGCCGCGGCCGTGTCAGCCACAGCACGGGCGTCGAACAGCCACGCCGGACGGCGCATCACAGCGGCGATCGCCCCCCAGTCGAGCTGGCGGTAGTCGCGCCATTCGGTGAGGATCAGCACCGCATCAGCACCCCGGGCCGCCTCCAGGGGCGAACCGGCCGCCAGCCAGCTGCCGTCGGCGCCGATCGGGCGGGAGCCGGCCGCCGCATCAGCCGCCACCGGGGAACGGTCCAGATCCCTGGCGATCTGGGCGGCCTCCACCTTCGGATCCACGATCGCCAGCTGGGCGCCTTCCTCGATCAGGTCGCGGCAGATGCGGATCGCCGGGGCCTCGCGGGTGTCGTTGGTGTCGGCCTTGAAGGCGAAACCCAGCACCGCCAGCCGCTTGCCGCTCACCGTGCCGAACAGGCTGTTCACCACCAGCCGGGCGATGCGCTGCTGCTGCCAGGTGTTGAGCCCCACCACGCTCTCCCAGTAGGCCGCCGCTTCCTCAAGGCCGTAGTGGCGGCAGAGATACACCAGGTTGAGGATGTCCTTCTGAAAGCAGCTGCCACCGAAGCCCGGACCGGCCTGCAGGAACTTCGGACCGATCCGGCTGTCGGTGCCGATCGCCCGCGCCACCTCGCGCACATCGGCGCCGGTGGCCTCGCAGAGGGCGGCAATGCTGTTGATCGAAGAGATCCGCTGGGCCAGGAAGGCGTTGGCGGTGAGCTTGGAGAGCTCGCTGCTCCAGAGGTTGGTGCGCAGGATGCGCTCCTGGGGCACCCAATGGCCATACACACTGGCCAGGGCATCGATCGCCTCCGCCGCCTCGCCACCGATCAACACCCGGTCCGGGTTCTCCAGATCGGTGATCGCCGTGCCCTCCGCCAGGAACTCGGGGTTGGAGAGCACCGAGAAGGTCTTGCCGCCGCCGCCCTGGGCGCCGCCGAGGATGGCCTTCACGGCTTCGGCGGTGCGCACCGGCAGGGTGCTCTTCTCCACCACGATCGTGTGGCCCTGGGAGGCGGCCGCCACCTGGCGGGCCGAGGCCTCGATCCAGCGCAGGTCGCTGGCCTGGCCGGCCCCCACTCCGCGGGTCTTGGTGGGGGTGTTCACCGAGAGGAACACCATGTCGGCGGCGGCGATGGCGGCGTCCACCTCGGTGGTGAAATGCAGGTTGCGACCCCGGGCCCGGCCCACCACCGCATCCAGACCCGGCTCATACACCGGCAGCCTGGAGAGGTCGGCGTCATTCCAGGCGGCGATCCGCTCGGCATTGAGATCCACCACCGTGACCTGAATGTCCGGACAGCGGTCCGCGATCACCGCCATCGTGGGTCCCCCCACATAGCCGGCTCCGATGCAGCAGATCGTGCGGATGCTCGGGAGGGCCGTGGGCATACCGAAGAAGATTGTTGGGCGCGAGCTTAACCCGCCCTTCCAGCAGGGGCCCCGGAGACCTGCGGGCAGCACCGGCGGCGGATTCCCTTCACGGCTCCACCGTGGTGCGAGCGGTTCAGGGGGGCTTGCGGGAAGCGCCCTGCCGCCCCGCGAAGCTCCGCGGGCGGAGCGGCGGAAGGGTCTTGAGCCGCTGGAGTCCTGGGCCCGTTCACCGGCTCGGTGCGGGTAATGCCCAGGTGAACCGAGCGGATAATGAGCCCTCGTACCAAGCGGCGCCGAGCGCGGCCCCTGGCCTGCCGATGACCACCCGTCTGCTGCTGCTGGCTGATACCTCCAAATCAGAAGCGTTGGGCACCAAGTTGTTGCGAGGAGCGCCCCAGGCAGCCCTGGCGGACAACGATGTGGCCGTCGCCTACCTGTCAGCGGAGCCCAGCTTCTCTCCGAGCATGGCCCGGTTCAGGGGGAAGGTTTTCTACCGCCTGGCCGACCGACGCAGCTGGGAGTGGTGGGGCTTTCAGCGTCAACTGATCGAACGCATCCAGACGTTGCGACCGCGCCTGGTGCTGGTAAGCGGCATCCTGCCGCTCGACCCGGGCGTCTTCGCGGCGGTGCACCGCCAAGGCGGGCGGATCGTGAATTACCTGACCGATGACCCCTGGAATCCGAACCACCGACGCCGCAGCTTCCTGGCCAACCTCCCCCTTTACGACCACATCTTCAGCACCAAACAGGCGCTGCGTGAGCGGCTCAGGGATGCCGGAGCGCCCAGCACCAGCTGGCTGCCCTTCGCCTACGACCCCACCCTGCACCAGCCTCCGCGCGTCCATCCCGGTGATGCCGAGCGGTTCGGGGTGGATGTGGCCTTCGTGGGCACGGGCGCCTCGGAACGGCTGCCCTGGCTGGAAGCCCTGGCCGATGTGCCGGCCCTGCGCCGCCGGATCTACGGCAACAGCTGGAACGGCTTGGCCACCCCTGGCTGGGAGCGGCACGCCGCCGTGAACGGCGAGGACTACGCCCGTGCCATCAGCCATGCCGGGCTGGTGCTGGGGCTGCTGCGCCAGGCCAATGGCGATCTTTCCACCGATCGCTCCTACGAGATCGGCGCCATCGGCGGTTGCGGCCTCTACAGGGACAGCCCCGAGCATCGGGCCCTGCTGCCCGAATACCCCGAGGTGGGTTTCTTCCGTGACCCGGCCGAGCTCCGTGCCCACGCCCTGGCGATCCTTGCCGATCCCGGGCTGCAGGAGACACTGCGGCAGCACGGGGCCGCGGCCCTGCGCCGACCGGAGCACACCTACGGGGCCAGGTTGAGAACGATCCTGGAATGGGATGGGGCTTCCTCCGGGAACACCGATCGCAGGCCCTGGGAAGGAGACCGCCATGACTGAGGACACACCCATGCGGATCAGCCTCGTGGTGGGGGGGCGCTGGCACGCCTTTGACCTGGCCCGCCAACTCCACCTCCACGGCCACCTGCACCGCCTGATCACCAACTACCCACGTTGGTTCGTGAAACGCTGGGGGATCCCGGCGGAACGCGTGGTGAGCCTGCCGTTCACCTTCGTTGTGGTGCGGGCGATCTACCGGATCGGGGGCGAAAGCCTGATGATGCGCTGCCAGTGGTGGGTCCACCGTTGGTTCGCCTCCCGGGCGGCACGGCACCTCGAGGGCAGCGAGCTGATCCACGGCTGGTCCCAGTGGAGTGAACCTTCCCTGCAGTGGGCGGCCGCCCGGCGGATTCCCTCGGTGCTGGAACGATCCTCCTCCCACATCCTTGAGCAGAGCCGGCTGCTGCGCGAAGAACACCGACGCCTCGGACTGACCTGGACCGAGACCCACCCGCAGATCGAGGCCATGGAACTGCGGGAATACACGCTCACCACCGCCGTGGCAGTGCCGAGCCTGTTCGTGGAGCGGAGTTTTCTGGAGCGTGGCTTCCCGGCCAGCAAGCTCTTCCGCAACCCCTTCGGTGTGGACCTGAGCAACTTCCATCCGCCGGCCGAACCGCCCGCGCCGCCCCCGCAGCAAGGACTCCACATCATCTATGCCGGCACGCTTTCGGTGCGCAAGGGAATCGCCGATCTGCTGGCCGGATTTGCCGCCGCAGACCTGGCCGATGCCCGGCTGACCCTGCTGGGGGGAGAGACTCCAGAGCTGGCCAACCTGCTGGATCAACAGCCGCCCGCGGTCCAACGCCTTGGCCACCGCCCCCAAGCGGAACTGGCTCAGCACTACGGCCAAGCCCATTGTTTCGTGATGGCCTCCATCGAGGAGGGGATGGCCTACGTGCAGCTCCAAGCGCTGGCCTGCGGGCTGCCCCTGATCTGCACCCCCAACACCGGTGGCGAGGATCTTCTCCGCCTCGGCGGAGCAGCGGGAGAGGACATCGGCAAGGGCATCCTTGCTTTCCCCGCAGGCTGGATGGTGCCCATCCACGCCCCGCAGGCCATCGCCCAATGTCTCAGGTGCCTTGCCACCGAGCCGGGCCTCTGGGAAACCAAACGCCGGGCAGCCCTGGCCCTGGCCGGAAGCTCCCTGAGCTGGGAGGCCTACGGGCAGCGGTCGATCGGGCACTACCGCAGGCTCCTCGCCGACGCCTCAAGGCCCCGACCGGCATGAGCAGGCCCGCACCCATCCTGATCCTGGTGCCGGTTTACGGCAGGGCTCTGCTGCTGGAGGAAGCCCTGGCCAGCGTGTTGAACCAGAGCGATCCCCACTGGACCCTGCTGATCGCTGACGACGGATCCGATCCTCCGACTCGTCAGTGGCTGGATGGCTGGATCGCCCGCCACAGCGCGAACCATTCGATCAGCCTGCTCCGGCGCACCACCAACCTCGGGCTGTTCGCCAATCTCAACGATGCGATCGCCAACTGCACGGCGGACTGGCTGCTGCTGCTGTGCAGCGACGACCGGCTCGATCGCGACGCCCTGGCAACCCTGGCGGAGCTGCGGCACACCTGGCCTGAGGTGGAGCTGATTCTCTCCACCTTCCTTTCCATCGGACCCGATGGTGCGCCTCGGCCCCCGGACAATGCCGAACACCATGATCGCCTCAGCCGCGAAACCGCTCTGATCCCACCGGATCGGTTCGTGCCGGCGCTGCTGGAACTGGGCAGTCTCAACGGCAACCTCACCGGCATGGCCTTCCGCCGGGACCTGTGGCGTCGCGCCGGTCGATTCCGTGATCAGTGGCGCCATGCTGCCGACTGGGAGTGGCTCATCCGGGCGGCGGAGCAGGGGCCCCTGCTGCTGAACCGCCGGCCGATCGCCGCGGTGCGCACCCATGACGACCAGCTCTCCAACGCCAACCGGATCAGCGGCCACGAACTGCCGGAGATCGCGGCGGTGGTCGGCCAGTTACGCCGCCATGCCCTCCTGCGCCACGAACCACGGCGAGACCGCTGGGCCGCCCACCTGATGCAGTTTCAACTCTGGAACCTGCTCAAACAGCTCAGGCGGGGCAAGCTCGATCCCCTCCTGACGGGCTTGGCCCCCATCCAGCACGGAGCGGGACTCCTGCATACTTGCCTTGCCTTACTGGCCTGGCTACCGGAGCGCTGGCGGCGCCACCGCAGAGGAAACGGATCAGGCCCCAGGCAACTCACCAACTCGCCAAGTCCATGACCTGCGAAGGGCCCCATCTCTCCGAGAAGGATCGGCTGGCCAATCTTCTCGGACCCCTGGTGAGGCTGGTGGATGCCCCCGCCCTTGCCCTGCTGGTGGCGGTGCCCTGCTGGCTGCTGCTGGCGATCCTGAGCGGCCGTTGGTTGGCCGCGGCCCTCTGCTGCTGGTCGGGGGTGCTGCTGGCGATGGCCCTCTGGCTGGAGCGGCCCTGGCTGGATGAGCTGCCCTTTCCGCCGGTCACCGTGCTCACCTTGGTTGGGGTGATGCGCTGGGGGCTCGGCGCGGCCTTGCTGGCCCTGGCGGGACCCCAGGTGCAACCAGACATTGCCCCCTGGACGCGGGCCCTTGAACCCAGTCAGGCCCTCTGGGCTCTCGTTTCCACAGGAATCGTGCTGGCCGCCCTGCTCAATCGGCCTCTGCTCCGCAGGTTGCGACCCGGCCCCCTTGGGGCAACCGTGCGCCGCAGGCTGCCCCTCCTCACCCTGCTGCTGGGACTGTTCAGCCTGGGCTATGTGCTGGTCGGGGTGGTCAGCGGCACGCTCGATCGCAGCGGCGGCAACTATGTGTACTGGGTGACCCGGCTTTGGCGGGCCGACACCGGCTTTGTTCCCTTCATTCGGCTCAAGGATCTTTTCTTCCTTCTGGTGCCGATC
>Ga0209401_1003097_pt1 | contig 10555 bp, 8 predicted proteins | sample M_140807_MF_Meta_FD_187318 | JGI IMG/M metagenome (GOLD analysis project Ga0209401, IMG submission 187318) | Freshwater microbial communities from Lake Montjoie, Canada to study carbon cycling - M_140807_MF_MetaG (SPAdes) (version 2) | ecosystem: Environmental > Aquatic > Freshwater > Lake...
GGTGACGCGGCATACGCGATTCCTCGGCAACTCCTGGTTGTGAATGCATCCGGGAGGGGTTGCCCGTGCCCCGGGAGCCGGCCTTGGCGGCCAGCGCAGACAGGATGTCGGAGCGCAGCCGGCACGGAGTGAGCGAAGGGCGGGAAGCCCGTAGCGAACGTCCGGCGATGGGGCATGGGCAGCCCCGGCTTCCCGCGAAACGCTGCAGCCGGTCCCCGCGAATCACCGCATCCTGCGGTTTTCGCTTGGCGGGCATCCGCCCGCTGGTGCTGCGCTCGGCATCCTCCCGAGCAGGGGAGAGCAGGGATCGGCGGAAGATCGACGAGCTTGGAGGATTTCGCATTCCCAAGACGTCTGGAGCGGCACGGGCCGTCGCGCGAAATCATCCCGCGAGGAGACTTCTGCCGGCCCGGCGGTGATCGCTCCGGGAGTTCTATGGTCGCCAGACATCGGCTCCGGCAGACGTGCTCCACCGTCTGCTAGCCCTCCTCCTTCTGCTCCGTCGTGCGGCCGCGGACGTAGAGGCGGATCGGCACCTCGTGGAAGGGCGTCGTCTTCCGCAGGGCGCCGACGAGATACCTCTTGTAGCCCTCCGACACGCTCCGCGGCGCGCTCGTCGAGAGCACGATCGTGGGCGGGGCGGTCTCGACCTGCGTGGCGTAGTAGATCCGCACGGGACGGCCACGCGGGTCGGCCGGCGGATGGTTGGCCTCGACCGCCTCCCGCACGATCGTGTTGAGCCGCGCGGTCGGCACCCTCTCCCGGCTCTGCCGGTGCAGCCGCTGCGCCGTGTCGACCACGGCCTTCACGTTACGGCCGTTCTTCGCGGTGACGAAGGCGATCGGCGCCCAGGGCATCGTGCGGAACGTGTCGCGCAGGTACTGCGCCCACTCGCCCCGCTCCACCTCCCCGGCATAGAGGTCCCACTTGTTGACCACGAACACGACCGGCTTCGCCTCCTCCATGATCGTGTCGGCGAGTTGCTTGTCGACCCGGCCCACCGGCTCCGAGGCGTCGAAGAAGAGCAGGACGACGTCGGCCCGGCGGACGCTCCGCTGCGCCCGGTGCGTGGAGTAGAAGTCGATGTCGGTCGTGCGGCTCTTCGTCCGCCGCAGGCCCGGCGTGTCGATGGCGAGGAACGAGTGGCCGTCGACCTCGAATCGCACGTCGACCGAGTCGCGGGTGGTGCCCGCCACGGGGCTGGTGATCACCCGCTCCTCGTGGGCGAGGCTGTTGACGAACGTGCTCTTGCCGACGTTCCGCCGGCCCACGATCGCGAGCTTCATCTCCGGCAGGTCGACCGGCGGCTCCTCCGCGCCGGCCTCCGTCTCCGGCAGGCGGGCGAGGACGGCGTCGACGAGCGTCTCCCGGTTGCGGTGCTGCCGAGCGCTCACGATCAGCGGCGGCCCGAAGCCGAGGGCGGCGAATTCGTGGGCGTGGTCGTCGAGCCGCGGATCGTCGGCCTTGTTCGCGACGAGGAGCACCGGCGCGCCCGACCTGCGAACGCGGGCCGCGACGTCGTGGTCGGCGGCCACGAGGCCCGTGCGGACGTCCACCACGAGCAGCACGACCGCCGCCTCCGCGAGGCCGGCCTCGATCTGGGCGTCGATCCGCTCGGTGAGGCCGTCCGGGTCGTCGAATCCCATGCCCCCGGTGTCGACGAGGTCGACCGTGCGGCCATCCAACGAGATCCGCTGCACCAGCCGGTCGCGGGTCACGCCGGCCGTGGGGTCCTCGATGGCGATCCGCTTCTCGACGAGCCAGTTGAAGAGGGTCGACTTGCCCACGTTCGGTCGGCCGACGATGGCGACTTTGGGGATCATGGGCGGCGGTCGCTCGGCGGGGGCGTGGGGCGGATGCTGGCGGGAGGGTTGTGGGCGGAACGTCTGGGCCGCGCATGCGTCCGCGGGATGCTCGCGTTCAGCCGAGGACCGTGCGGACGCCGTCGCGGGTCACAGGCCGGATCACCCCGCGCTCGGTGATGATCGCGTTGATCAGCCGCGCGGGCGTGACGTCGAAGGCGGGATTGTAGGCCAGGGCCTTGTCGGGCGCCGCCTGCACGCCCAGCGGACGGAGCACCTCGGCGGCGGACCGTTCCTCGATCGGGATGTCGTCGCCCGTGTCGAGCCGCAGGTCGAACGTGCTCGACGGGGCGGCCACGAAGAACGGCACGCCGTGGGCTTCGGCCAGCAGGGCCAGGCCGTAGGTGCCGATCTTGTTGGCCGTGTCGCCGTTGGCCGCGATCCGGTCGGCGCCGACGATGCACGCCGCCACGCGGCCCGTACGGAGCAGCTGGCCGGCCGCGGCGTCGACGAGCACCGTCACCGGGATGCCGCGTTCCACGAGCTCCCACGCGGTGAGCCGCGCCCCCTGAAAGAGCGGCCGCGTCTCGTCGGCGAAGACGTCGAACCGCCGGCCCTGCTCCCAGGCGGTCGTGATCACGGCCAGCGCCGTGCCGTCGCCGCCCGTCGCCAGCGTGCCGGTGTTGCAGTGCGTGAGCACGCCTCCCTCGGGCAGGACGGCGGCGCCGTGCCGGCCGATGGCGGAACAGAGCCGCCGGTCCTCGTCGTGAATGCTGCGTGCCTCGGCGAGCAGCGCCGCACCAAGGGTCGCCGCGTCGGCTCCGCCGGGCAGCGCGGCGAGGGCGCCGAGCGTCCGCTCCACCGCCCAGCGGAGATTCACCGCCGTGGGGCGGGCGCACGCGAGCAGCTCGCCGCGGGCGAGCACGTGGGCCCGCGCCTGCTCGGGCCCGAAGCCGGCCCGGATCGCCTCGCCCGCCGCCACGACGAGCCCGTAGCCGCCGGCCACGCCGATCGCGGGCGCCCCGCGGACCCGCAGCGACTGGATCGCCTCGACGACCGTGTCGACGTCGCGGCAGGAGATCCGTTCGAGCCGCGCCGGCAGCAGCGTCTGGTCGAGCAGTTCGAGGTGGCCCGTGGCGTCGCCGTGCCAGCGGAGACAGGCGGGGATCATGGCGCGACCGCCAGCGTGTCGCAGGGCAGGCCGAAGGCGTCGGCCACGGCGCGGAGCACGAGCCGGCCGCGGTACACGTTCACGGCGGAGCGGATCGCCGGGCTCGAGGCCGCCGCCTTCTCGACGCCCTGCGCCGCCAGCTGCAGCACATAGGGGAGCGTGGCATTGCAGAGGGCGTAGGTGCTCGTGCGGCCCACGGCCCCCGGCATGTTCGTCACGCAGTAGTGCACGACATCGTCCACCACGTAGGTCGGATTGGCGTGCGTGGTCGGGCGGCTCGTGGCGACGCAGCCCCCCTGGTCGATCGCCACGTCGATGATCACCGCGCCCGGCTTCATCAGCCGCAGGTCGTCGCGCTCGACGAGATGGGGGGCGCGGGCGCCGGGAATGAGCACGCTGCCGATCACGAGATCGGCCCGGCCGAGCTGCTCGCGGATCGTGTGGCGGTCGGAGTGGAGGCAGACGACGTTGGGCGGCGTGACGTCGTCGAGGTAGCGGAGCCGCTCGAGGTTGGTGTCGAGGAGTCCGACGCTCGCCCCGAAACCGGCGGCCACCTTGGCGGCGTTGGCCCCCACGGTGCCGGCGCCCAGCACCGTCACGTGCGCCGGGGCGACGCCGGGCACGCCGCCGAGCAGGATGCCGCGGCCCATCTGGGGCTTTTCGAGATACTTCGCCCCCTCCTGGATGCTCATCCGGCCCGCCACCTCGCTCATCGGGATCAGGAGCGGCAGCCGGCCCCGCTCGTCCCGCAGCGTCTCGTAGGCCACGGCCGTCGCGCCGGTCGCCAGAAACCCTTCGGTGAGCCCGCGGTCGGCCGCGAAGTGGAAGTAGGTGAAGACCGTCTGGCCAGAACGGATGAGCGCGAGCTCCGGTGGCTGCGGCTCCTTCACCTTCACGATCATGTCGGCCCGGCCGAACACCTCAGCGGCGGAATCGACGAGCGTCGCCCCGCAGGCCTGGTAGGCGTCGTCGGGCAGCCCCGAGCCCGCGCCCGCGCCGCGTTCGAGCAGCACGGCGTGCCCGGCACGCACGAGTTCCTCCACGCCGACCGGCAGCAGAGAGACGCGATACTCGTCGCGCTTCGTTTCCTTCGGGACACCGACGATCATGCGTGGCCCCGATCAGGCGATCTTGTAGGTCGCCGGCATCGGGATCGGGTAGTTGCCGTCCTTGTCGGGCACGACCGGCGGCGTCGACTCCCAGGTGAGGTTCTCGGGCATCGTGCGGAAGTTGCTCTTCAGCAGGGTGTCGTATGCCGTCCGCTTGCCGGTGTAGGTGGCCGTCCTGCCCAGGGCCGAGCAGAAGCTCGACGAAGTGCCGTAGTAGGCGTTGTTCATCGGCCTGTCGGTCCGGATCGCGTCGTGCAGTTCGTCGTGCTCGACCTGGTAGGGATTGTCGCCCTTGCCCTCGTACTTCCAGAGGACTTTGCCAGCGTGGTCGGTGATCTCACCCGCCTTGATAAGACCTTTGGTGCCTTGGAAGTATTCGGCGATCTCGTTCTCGCCGCCCGGAAATTGGCGGCACTGGCTGGCGATCCGCACGCCACCCGGATAGGTGAAGTTGACAGCGTGATGGTCGTAGATCTCGCTGGATTGGCCAGGCAGTCGATTCTGCTGGCCGCCGATACCGTAAGCCGACTCGGGAAGCCTGTCGAGGAACCAGTTCGCCACGTCGATGTTGTGGACGTGCTGCTCGCAGATGTGGTCGCCGGAAAGCCAATTGAAGTGATACCAGTTGTGCACCTGGTATTCGATTTCAGACATGTTGTCCCGACGATTTCTGAACCACGGACGGGTACCGTTCCAGTAGACTTGGCCGCCGATGATGTCGCCAGCGAGCCCGTCGCGGACCCGGGCGAGCGTCTGCCGGTACTTGTCGTCGTAGTGCCGCTGCAGACCGACGACGACCTTGAGCTTCTTCTCGTCGGCCAGCTTGGCCGCCTGCATGCAGATGTTGGCGCCGAACGCGTCGACGCAGACCGGCTTCTCCATGAAGACGTGCTTGCCCGCCTTGACCGCCTCCTCGAAGTGGAACGGGCGGAAGCCCGGCGGCGTCGCCAGGATGACGAGGTCGCAGTGCTCGAGCACCTTCTTGTAGCCATCGAGCCCCTTGAACTGCCGGTCCTCGGGCACGTCGACCTTGTCCTTCATCGACTCGACAGCCTTGAGCGCGCCTTTGATCCGGTCGTCGAACGCATCGGCGATCGCCGTCACCTTCACGTTGGAGCCGGGAACGGAGAGCGTCTGCTGCATGGCGCCCGTGCCGCGGCCGCCGGCACCGATGAGGCCCACGCGGATCAGGTCGGTCGACGGGTTCTGGGCGTGCACCGACCGCATCGAGGCGAACGTGGCACCGGCGATGCCGGCGACCCTGAGGGCGTCGCGGCGGGAGGGATGGCTGGCGGAGGACGGCTCGCGGGTGGCGGACATCGTGGGGCACTCCTGGGCGAGTCCGGCCGGAAAGCGGCCGGGGGATCGGGTGATGCGGGCACGCTGCTGGAAAGAAACGGCCCCGTGACGGTGCGGCATGCACCGTCGCGATCCGGCATGATACCCTCCCCGCTGGCGGCGTGGAACCATCCGTCACGGCACCGCGCGTCGGGGCCACCAGCGCGGTGCCCCCGGCCGGTCGCGTTTTCCCACGGCATCCCACACCCTCCCGCGCTCCGTGCCGCCATGCCCGCCATCTCCTGCGATCCGGCCCGGGCGCGAGCCTTCGCCATCGACGTGGTCGAGCGACTGCGGCAGGCGGGGCACGAGGCCGTCTGGGCCGGCGGCTGTGTCCGTGACGAGCTGCTCGGCCGCACACCCGCCGACTACGACGTGGCGACATCGGCCCTGCCCGACCAGGTCCGCGAGGTCTTCGGCCGACGACGGACGCTCGCCGTGGGCGCGGCCTTCGGCGTGATCACGGTGCTCGGCCCCCCCGAGTCGGGCCAGGTCGAGGTGGCCACCTTTCGCAGCGACGCCGGCTACACAGACGGCCGCCACCCCGCCGGCGTCACGTTCACCGACGCCCGCGAGGACGCCCTACGGCGCGATTTCACGATCAACGGTCTGTTCCTCGACCCGCTTTCGGGTGAGGTGCACGACTACGTCGACGGCCGCGCCGATCTGGCCGCGGGCGTCGTGCGGGCGATCGGCTCGCCGACGCTGCGGTTCGGCGAGGACCACCTACGGATGCTGCGGGCGGTGCGGTTCGCCGCCGTCTTCGGCTTCGCGCTGGAGGACGAGACCCGCGCGGCGGTCGAACGCATGGCGCATCTGGTGACGGTCGTGAGCCCGGAGCGGATCGCCGCCGAGCTGCGGGCGATGGTGTCGCGGCCGGGCCGGCGGCGGGCGCTGGAGCTGCTCCACGAGACGGGCCTGGCGCGTGAGGTGCTGCCCGAGCTCCTGCCGGCGGACGCCGCCGCGGGCGACGCCACCGGCTGGCAGGAGGCCGCGAGGATCGTCGACGCCCTCGACGAGCCGGATCTCTCCGCGGCGCTGGCGATCCTGACGGAGCGGTTGCCCCCCGACACAACGGGCCGGATCGCCTCGCGGCTGCGGCTCTCCAACCATGAGGCAAAGACGGCCCGCTGGCTGCACGAGGCGGTCGCGGCGATCGGGCACGACGACGCGGCCGGGCTCGCGCTGCGGCCCTGGTCGGAGGTGCAGCCGTGGCTCGCGCACCCGGCCGCCGTCGTGCTGGCCGACTCGCTGCGGGCCCGCGCCGCCTGCGGCCGCGGCGACACTGCAGCCGCCAGCTGGGTCACGGAGAAGCTTTCGCTGCCGCGGGCCGATCTCGATCCGCCGCCGCTGCTCGGCGGCGCGGAACTGATCGCCGCCGGCGTGCCGGCGGGACCGCCCATGGGCCGATTGCTGGCGGAGCTGCGGGTGCTGCAGCTCGACGGCCGGATCGCCTCCCGCGACGATGCACTGGCCTGGGTCCGCGACCGCGCGGGCGGCTAGCGTGAGGCGTGGTCTGCCGCGACACTTCCTCGGCGGGCCGCGTTACCGCGGCGGGGCGGTCGGCTCGGGGAGGTCGTCGAGGCTCGCGAGCCTGAAGACCTCGAGAAACTTTCGCGTGGTGCGGTACGACGGCTCGGCCGAGCCGTGCCCCTCGTGCACCAGCTCCAAGAGGCCGCGGCGGACGAGCTGCCGCCAGACCGACGGCCGCGCGTCGCAGCCGAACTCGACGATCTTGTCGCGCGGCACGGGCTGGTTCCAGGCGACCAGGGCGAGCACGTCGAGCGATTCCGCGTCGAGCCGCACCGTTCGCGACCGCGATTCGACCACCCGGCCGAAGCGGGCGAACTCGGGCCGCAACCGCATCACCCAGCCCGAATCCTTGGCGGCGATCTCGTAGGGGCAGTTGTCGGCGCGGTACCGCCGCTTCAGTTCAGCCGCGAGGTCGTCGATCTCCTGCGGCCGCACGCCGCGCATCAGCGCCGCCACGCGTCGGCTGGTGAGGGCCACGCCATCGGGCAGGCCCACGAAGAGCATCGCCTCGAGAATCGACGCGGGGGAGACGCGGCAGTCGTCCCCGTCGCTTCCCTCGGACGGCGTGTCGTCGTCGAGCACCGGCGAGGCGTCGATGTCGACCACCGCCGCCGTCTCCGCCGGCTGCGCGTAGGGATCGGCCGCCCCCATCATCGCGGCGAACGCCTGGGCCAGCTTGTCGATCGACAGGCCCCCGTCGGCTGGCGGCCCCTGGAACCCCGCCGCCGGCTCGGCCGCCCCGTCCCGCGGTGCGCTGCCGCGTCGTTCTCGCGTGCTCATGGCGTCGCCCGCCAGCGCCGGCCGACCTGCGCCTTCATGAAGGCGAGGGCGTCGACCGCCAGCCGGTCCTCCGTGGGAAACATCCTGCGCCAGATCTTCGTCGCCGCGACGATGTTCGGCAGCGCCAGCCCAAAGGCCTCGACCACCATCCAGCCGTCGTAGCCGGCGGCGTGCAGGGCGTCGAACGTCTCCTCCCAGTGCACGTGGCCGGTGCCGGGGATGCTCCGGTCGTTCTCCGAGACATGCACGAGCACCGTCCACGGCGCCGCCGCCCGGATCGCCTGCGAGACATCCTTCTCCTCGATGTTGGCGTGGAACGTGTCGTACATCATCCGCACGTTCGGGTGGTCGACCGCCTTCACGAACGTCACGGCCTGGTCCACGCTCGTGAGGAAGTAGTTTTCGAAGCGGTTGAGGTATTCGGTCGCGATCGTCACGCCCGCCTGGGCCGCATGCTCGGCGGCCTGACGCATCGTGTCGACGCCCCACTTGAACTCGTCGGCCGTCGGGCCCTTGCCGGTGAACTCCCCGATCGCCGAGTGCGTCGGGCCGCAGAGGATCCGCACGCCGGCGGCCCGGCAGCAGTCGATCGTGCGCCGCATGGAGTCGACGGCGGCCGCGCGCACGCCGGCCGAGGGGCTGATGGGGTTGTCGCCGGCGCCGCGGACAGTCACGGCCGTCCGCGCCAGGCCCGCCGCATCGAGCCGCCGGCCCCACTCGCGGTGCAGCGGCTCGTTGAGCTCGAAGATCGGGATCTCGACGCCGTCGTAACCGATCGCCTTGATGCGGTCCACGACAGGCTCGAGGCCGTCGTGGAGCCGGTCGGTCCAGAGCAGGAGATTGAGGCCGTACTGCATCGGGCGCGCTCCGGGCCGGGCGGAGGAAAAGAGGGACGGATTCAATCAGCCGGGCCGGTCTGAAACAAGGCCAAACCGGCACGCTGATGGCCGGCCTGGATGACGTCGTCCAACGGACCCGTCATCCACATCCGGCTCTTTCGCCCGGCTATTTCGCCCGGCTGCGGCGCTTTCCTGCCGCAGCCTTCCCGGCCTTCGCCGTCCGCGCGAGCCTGCGGCCGTCCTTGGTCGCCGGCACGCTCTTCAGCGGCTCGGCCGCACCGTCGAGCGGATCGCCCACGGTGATGCCGGCGAGCCGATGCCGGATCTTCGCGACGTAGGCGTCGGAGAGCTCCACGCCGAGGAACGAGCGGCCGAGCTTCTTCGCCACCGCCAGCGTGGTGCCGCTGCCGGCAAAGGGATCGAGCACCGTGTCTCCGTCGTTGCTCGAGCCGCGGACGATCCTGCCGAGCAGCTGCTCGGGCATCTGGCAGCCATGCCAGCCGGACCGCTCCTTGAACGTGCCGCACACCCGCGGGAAGTACCAGGTATCCTCCTGCGCCGTGAACCCTTCAGGGAGATCCTGGGGACGGAGGATCCACGTGTCGTCCGGCAGCCGGCCGGTCGGGCAGGCCCGCTTGTCGCCGTAGACGAGCTCGCGGGCGCTCGGCACGCGGATGCGTTCACTGTTGAAGGTGAACGCCGCCGGGTCGCGGACGAAGTGGAAGAGGTGCGCGTGCGAGCGGCTGAACTTCTGCCGGCAGTTGACGCCGAACGTGTAGTACCAGACGACCCAGCTGCGGCAGACGAGGCCCAGCTCCCGCGTGGCCATCACCTTGAGCTCGGCGGCGTACTCGTCGCCGATCGCCAGCCAGAACGTGCCGTCGGGCCGCAGGACGCGGACCACCTCGGCCATCCACTTCCGCGACCAGTTCAGGTAGGCGTCGGCCGTGAGCCGATCGTCGTAGGCGTCGTAGTCGAAGCCGATGTTGAAGGGCGGGTCGGCGAACGCCAGGTGCACGCTCGCCGCCGGAATGCGGGCGAGCAGATCGAGACAATCGCCCCGGTGGACGGCATCGGCCGTCGGCGGTTCACGCGTCATGGCGGCAACTCCCTTTGCTGCGTTCGTGCGGCTCGCGTCGCTCCCGCGGTGGCGGCAGCCAGCCGGCGGACACTGGCGCACGGTACCGGACACCGGCCGCATCGTCCAGATGCCGCCGGCCGGCAGCCTCACCAGACGGCCGAGATCGGACGGCCAGGATCAGACGCCGCACATCCGACGGCGGCCCGTTCGCTCCACGCCGCTCGCCCGGATGCGTCAGGCGACGTCGGTCGCCAACTGCAGGGCCACCGCGCAGGCCGCCTCGAAGGCGTCGAGGTCGAGCCGCTCCTTCGTGGTGTGGATCTCCATCTGGCCGCAGCCGAGCGTGACCGTGGGCACGCCGTTGACCGCCATCCAGTTGGCGTCGAGGCCGCCGTTGGAGACGTCGAGCCGCGGCACGAGCCCCACGTCGCGGACCGCCGCGCCGGCCGCCACCACGCAGGGTTCGTCGTCCTCGAGCCGGAAGGCCTCGTAGTCGAGCCGGCCGTCGAACGTGACTTTGCCGGTCGAGCCGTCGGCGGCCTTCACCTGCCGCACCGCGTCCTTGAACGCCGTCTCGATCGCCTTGACGATCCGGCCGCGAAACGCGGTGTCGTGGCTGCGGGCCTCGGCCCGGAGGCAGGCCGATTCGGCCACCACGTTCGTGGCGGAGCCCGCCTGCATCACGCCGACGTTGCTCGTGCCCCGCTTGCCGTCCTTCATCACGAGGCCGTGCCAGCCGTCCTTCACGAGCGACGCGATCGCCAGCGAGGCGATCGCGATCGCCGACACCCCCTTCTCCGGCGCCACGCCGGCGTGGCTGGGGATGCCCTCCACGGAGATGTCCATCCGGTAGCCGCCCGTGGCGCCGACGGTGATCTTCTCCACGGCGCCGCCGTCGAAGT
>Ga0209401_1003099_pt1 | contig 10551 bp, 9 predicted proteins | sample M_140807_MF_Meta_FD_187318 | JGI IMG/M metagenome (GOLD analysis project Ga0209401, IMG submission 187318) | Freshwater microbial communities from Lake Montjoie, Canada to study carbon cycling - M_140807_MF_MetaG (SPAdes) (version 2) | ecosystem: Environmental > Aquatic > Freshwater > Lake...
GGCGGCATCAGGAGTAAAGGTGGCGGTAAAGACGGACGGATCAGCAGTTTCGATCAGGCCACTGATCACACCGCCAATGGCGGTGATGGCATCAACGGTGAAACCAACGGGTGCCTCGGAGAAGAGAAAGCTGATCGAGGCGAATTGGCCGGCGATGACAGCTGTGCTGTCGCTGGTGATCGCCAAGGTGGGCGGCAGGGTGTCGTAGGTGATGGGATCTGGGATGACCGCCTCGCCTGCACCATCAATGACCTTCGGAGGGATGTAGCTGGGATTGGAAGGAATTATTGGCAGTGCGGGTTGCGGAATATCCACCACCGCCGCGAAAGGCAAAGACGATCGGCCATTCGCCTTTAGCCACAAATGACTGCCAGGGCTTTGACAAAGCTGAAGCAACTGGGAGGTGGTGAGGGAGAATTTGAATTGGCCCTTTCGATTAGAACGTACGGATGCAATTAGAATATTGCCGCAATACAGGTAAACCCATTTGTTTGGTTTTGCGCGCCCAGTTACCGTATTGTCCCCCGGCGACAGGGATAGCTTGCCGTCTGAACCACCGATAGCTCTAAGTTTGGGGCGCACAACAGCTCGTTGATCAGCTACCTACATTAGCGGTACCTTCCTCGCCCTGCTGGCTGAACGCAAAAAACTCTGCTGTTGGTCCCCACGTCCCAGTGAGAGGCCAACAGTTCGTTACAATGCATTGAGCGGCTTGCTTCCTTGATTCCCGCTGCCGTGAGCCCATGCAACCTGGCCCGGCGTCTCCTTCACTCGATGTCCCCCTCACGGTGGCCTTGGCGAAGGGGGCTCTGCTCGGGGATTCGGTGGACACCTTCATGGCCGCCGGTCTCGATTTCAGCGCCATTCTCGATCCGCAAAACCGCCAGCTGATGGTGCCCAGTGCCTGCGGTGGCGCACGGGCCCTGTTGGTGCGCAATCATGATGTGCCTGTTTACGTGGCCTTCGGCCAGGCCCAGCTCGGCGTGGTGGGTTTTGATGTTTTGCAGGAGCACCAGTTGCCGGTGGCTCAGCTGGTAGACCTGGGGTTCGGCGGCTGTCGTATGAGCGTCGCGGTCAAGGCCACCAGTCCCTACCGACGCGCCGCCGATCTGCCGGCCCACTGCCGCATTGCTAGCAAGTTCACTCGCTGTGCCGAGGCCTACTTCGAAACCCTTGACCTGCCCGTGGAGGTGATTCATCTGGCGGGTTCGGTGGAACTGGGCCCGATCACCGGCATGAGTGAGGCGATCGTGGACCTGGTGGCCAGCGGCCGCACCTTGCGTGACAACGGCTTGATCGCCATCGAGGACCTGTTCCACAGCACCGCCCGGCTTGTGGGGCATCCCCTGGCCCTGCGGCTCGATGACGGCCGCCTCCAGGCCATCGTTGAACGCATTCGCTCCGTTTCCCGCGCCCGGGTTTGCGCCTGATGGCCTCCCTCGACATCCAGCGCGTGCGACGGCTGCTTCCCTACCTGGGCCGCGACCGCCGCCGCCTCCTGCTCTCGCTTCTGCTGCTTATCCCCCTGGCCCTGGCCGGAGCGGTGCAACCCCTGCTGGTGGGGCAGGCGATCAGTGTGCTCCGCCAGGAAACGAGCCTTCCCTGGCTGGCGGCCCTGCCGGCGCCGGTGGCGCTGCGGCTTCTTGTGGGCCTGCTCCTGGTGGCAGTTCTGCTGCGCCTGGCCCTACAAGGCACCCAGAGCTTCAACGTGCAGGTCGTGGGTCAGCGGCTCACCGCCCGGATCCGGGCCGATCTGTTCCGCCATGCCCTCGGCCTCTCGCTGCGCTTCCATGACCGCACCCCCGTGGGCAAGCTGCTCACCCGCCTCACCAGCGATGTGGATGCCCTGGCGGAGGTGTTCGGCAGCGGGGCGGTGGGGGTGCTCGCTGATCTGGTGAGTCTGCTCGTGATCGCGATCACGATGGTGGTGATCGAATGGCGGCTGGGTCTGCTGCTGCTGTTGATCCAGATCCCGATCACCGGAGGGATTCTCTGGCTGCAAGGCCGCTACCGCCGCGCCAATTACCGGGTGCGCGAGGAACTCGGCCAACTCAATGCCGATCTCCAGGAAAACCTGCAGGGTCTTGAAGTGGTGCAGATGTTTCGCCGCGAGTCGGTGAACAGTGCCCGCTTCGCCCAAACCACCGCGCTCTACCGCGATGCGCTTACCGGCACGATCTTCTACGACAGCGCCATCTCCGCCTTCATCGAGTGGGTGGCCCTGGCCGCTGTTGCCCTTGTGCTGGCCCTGGGCGGCACCATGGTGACCGCTGGCGCCATGGGGCTGGGCACCCTCACCACCTTCATTCTGTTCTCCCAGCGTCTCTTCGATCCGTTGCGCCAGCTCGCGGAGCGGTTCACCCAGATCCAGGGAGGCCTCACCGCCGTGGAGCGGATCGGCGAACTCCTAGAGCAGCCGATTGAGATCGCCGATCTGCCCCCGCCTCAACGCAGTGCGGCGGCCCATAGGGCGGTGGCGGAGGGGCATGGCGCCGAAGCCGGCGAGGTGGTGTTTGAGAACGTGAGCTTTGCTTACCGCAGCGACGATCCGATTCTTGAGGATCTCTCCTTCCGCATCGCCTCCGGCGAGCATGTGGCGATCGTGGGACCCACCGGCTCCGGCAAGACCACGATCATTCGCTTGCTCTGCCGCCTCTACGAACCCCAGGCCGGCCGGATCCTGCTCGATGGCGTGGACATCCGCGAGCTGCCGGTGGCCCTGCTACGACGCCGCCTCGGGGTGGTGCTGCAGGACACCTTCCTGTTCAGCGGCAATGTGGCCGACAACCTGCGCCTCGATGCCGATCTGAGCGATGCCGAGCTCGAGAGCCTCTGCCGCGACCTGGGTCTCCAGCCCCTGCTCGGGCGGCTCGGGGCGGGACTGGCCACCGAACTACGGGAGCGGGGAGCCAACCTCTCCTCGGGCGAGCGGCAGTTGCTGGCGGTGGCCAGGGTGGCGATCCGTGAGCCATCGGTGCTGGTGATGGATGAGGCCACCGCTTTCCTCGATCCCTCCACAGAGGCCACCCTGCAGCGCGACCTGGAATCGCTGCTGGATGGCCGCACCGCGATCGTGATCGCCCATCGCCTTGCCACGGTGGAGGCCTCCGATCGGATCCTGGTGCTGCGGCGGGGGCGTTTGGTGGAGGAGGGCACCCACCGGGAGCTGCGGGCTGCTGGCGGCCTCTACGCCCAGCTCGCAGACCTGCAGGAGAAGGGGCTGGCCAGCCTCTGAGTGGCAAGGCAGGTCACGGATCGAGCAGGGGCTGCCCCACTCAGATGGCCTCGCCGAGGGTTGGGTCCGACCCTTGGAGGGTCGTTTCCAGCAAGTCGGATCCTGCAAGGATTTTCTCCTCCAACAGCCAGTTTTGAATCACGCCAGCCAGCCGCCGAGGCATCTGCCTCATGGGCAGGTGATCGGCCCCCTCCAGCAGCTCCAGGCGGTGCTGTCGGCTGTAGCCGGCCAGGTGGCGCACGTAGCGGGCCTCCATCACGCCGTCGCGGGAGCCGGCAATCCACAGATTCGGCACCCCGAGGGATGCCGTGAGCCGCGGCAGTTGCCCAACGGCGCCGCGGTTGGTGCTGCAGGCCAGCAGCCCCCGGGCGGCCCGCGGCTCCGCCAGCAGGGGACTTCGCCAGGGGGCCAGGGCCGGCAGATGCGCCAGCCAGGTAGGCCGCAGCGCCAGGAACGCCGACCCACCCTGGCGAAGCCGTGCGAAGGGCCTGGGCTGATAGACGCCGCCTCCTGCTGCGACCTGAACGAGGCCCCGCAGCTGGGATCCCAGATGGGGGGCGGCATGGAGGGCCACGCTGCCTCCGAGAGAATGGCCCAACAACACCACAGGGCGGCCGCCGGCCTGGCTGCGTATCTCATCCGCCAGCCAGCGGCCGTAGCTCGCCAGGCTGGGCTGCAGACCCTTTGGCCGGGGCCGGTCGCCGAAGCCCGGCAGATCGGGACACCAGCAGGGAAGTAAGGGCTCAAGCTCGTGGCGAAGCGGTTCCCAGAGACGACCGGAGAGGAGCCAGCCGTGTATTGCCACGAGCAGGGGAACGGCCGGAACCGGCGCAGCAGCGGAGAAGCCGGCCGGGCCTGCCGCGAGCCGTGGAACGGCGGCATCCGGGCCGGAAGGGGCTGGCGTGGTCGGGGTGCTGGCGATGCCCAGGTTCCCTGCGGCGGTGATCTCCACCCTGACGCAGGTCAGTCCCACACGATCCGATTCGACAGACTGCGTAGCCTGACCCGTGCCGGACCTGATCCCCAAGGTTGCACGACCCCAGCAACAACCCCCTGGTGAGCCTGTACGGCGAGCGCCACCGGCTCTGTCCGACCCCCAACCCGGCGTTGCACCTGGTGCTCAGCCTGGAGCGGGAGATCGACCTGATCGAGCTGGAGCAGCTCTGCGATGCGGTGGGCTGGAGCCGAAGGCCACTGCGGCGTGTGCGCAAGGCCCTTCAGCACAGCCTGCTTTGCGTGGGGCTCTGGCGCCACGACCCCCGCTTGCCAAAGCTGGTGGGCTTCGCCCGCTGCACCGGCGATGGAGTCGTGGAGGCCACCGTGTGGGATGTGGCCGTGCATCCGCTGTACCAGGGCGCAGGGCTGGGTCGGCAGCTGATGGATTTTGTGATCGCCGAGCTCCAGGGGATGGGGGTGGATCGGGTGAGCCTCTTTGCCGACCCCCACGTGGTGGGTTTCTACGAGGGTCAGGGCTGGGAACTGGAGCCTCAGCGCCGTCGCTGCGCCTTCTGGTACGCCCCCTGAGCCGAGGGCACCTCAGGCGGCTCAGCTCTCAGCACCTCGGTAGTAGCGCTGCGCCAGCAGCTCTGGCGCCGTGCCCTGGCGCCAGGCATGCCGCAGCCGGGCATTGGCCAGGGCCGTGCCCAGCACCCCCAGGCGGCGCCAGCGGCGGCCACTCACCCGCAGGGACGCGGGGAGCAGGCCGATCGTTCCGAGGCGCCGCAGGCGGAGTACCAGATCAAGGTCCTCCATCAGGGGAAGCGGCTTGATGCCGCCGGCGGCCCGCAGCTGCTCGCGGCTCACCAGCAATCCCTGGTCACCGTAGGGAAGCCGGCGCCAGCAGCAGCGCAGGCTCACCAGGACCTCCACCAGCCGCAGGGCGGGGCCCGGTTCATCCACCGCCAGCCGGAAGGCCCAGGCTCCCTCAGGGCCGCGTTCCATGGCCGCGGACACGAGGCTCTGCCAACCGCAGGGCAGCCTCGCATCGGCATGGAGCAGCAGCAGCCAGGCCCCATCGCTGGCCGCTGTGCCGGCCGCCAGCTGGGCGCCGCGGCAGGGCGCCGAGGACAACACCCGCGCTCCGGCCAGCCGCGCCAGCCGAGCGGTGCCATCCCCGCTGGCCCCATCTACCACCACCACCTCAAGGAGTTGAGATCTCCCAGGCTCCAGATCGGCCAGCAGGCTCGGCAGAGTGCGGGCCTCGTTGCGGGCGGCGATCACCACGCTGAGCTCCGGCAGGGAGCGGATCATCGCCAGCGGGCCAGGTCGGCGAGGCGGTCGAGATCGGAGCGCTCCGCAAGCAGGGTCGCCGCCAGGCCCTCCCGATCAGCGGCGGCGAGGGTCTGGTGCAACACCGCATCGCTCCCCCAGGAGATCGGCGCCGCCGCACCGGCGAACAGCCGGGGAACGCCCAACGCCGGGTTGAACCCCGGCCAGCCCAGGCCGATCAGCCAGTAGCCCCCATCCAGTGCCGGTCCCAGCACCAGGGGGGCCCCGCCGGCCAGAGCATCGAAGGCGTCGAGCAGGTCCGCCGCACCCAGCTCTGGCAGATCGCTCCCGATCAGCAGCAGGTGCCGTACGCCTTCCCGCTGGGCCCGCACCACCTGGCGCCGCAGCCGCAGCCCGAGGGAGCCCGTTCCCTGAGGCACCACCCGATCGGCCCCGAGGGAGAGCCCCCAGCGGCGGGCAGCGGCGGCCCCAATGCCGCTGGTGGCCAGCACCAGTTCGGCGGCGACGGCGCCACAGGCCAGCCGGGAGGCCGCGAAGGCATGGTCGGTGAGGCGGGCCTGCACCCGGGCCGCACGCCGATCTCCGAGTTCCGCCGCCAGACGCCTCTTGCAGCGGCCCGGGGCCGGCCAGCGGGCCAGCATCACCAGTCGGTTCTGCTGAGGTCGTGGCGGTGTATCTCCGCAGCGAGCCTTGGGCGGCACCGGGCCGCTCATGGATTGCGGGGCAACTCCGCCGGACGGAGGGTGAGGCTGAGGGCCTGGTCGCGGCGCCGCACCTGCAGGCCCAGGGCGTCACCCACCCGGACGCGATCCACCGACAGCTGCACCTCGGAGGGATTGGCGACCGCCTGGTCCCCCACCCGCTCAATCAGGTCACAGGGCTTGAGGCCACCCCGATCGGCAGGACTTCCCGCCATCACATCCACCACAACCACCCCGTTCACTTCCGGCAGCTGGCATTCGTTGGTGGCGCCGTTGATCTCCCGGGCAAGCTGGGGGGTTAGGGCCTGCAGCCGCACCCCGATATAGGGGTGACTGGCATAGCCGCGATCGAGGATTTGGGCGGCGATCTGGCGGGCGGTGTTGATCGGAATGGCAAAGCTCAGTCCGGCACCTGGGGCCTGGCGGATAGCGGTGTTGATGCCGATCACCTCGCCCCGGTCGTTGATCAGGGGGCCGCCGCTGTTGCCCGGATTGACGGCGGCGTCGGTCTGGAGGTAGGGCACCCGCTGGCCCTCTCCGAGGGCATTGGTGCGCTGGATGGCGCTGATGATGCCGGCGGTCACGGTGTTGTCGAGGCCGAGTGGGTTGCCGATCGCGATCGCCCATTCTCCGGGACGCACACGGGCCGAATCTCCCAGGGGTGCCACGGGAAGCTTGCTGGCCACCACCTTCACCACCGCCACATCGGTGAGCGGATCGGCGCCCAACACCTTGCCGGTGAAGTTGCGTCCGTCCGGCAGGGTCACGTGCACATCGCTGGAGCCCTCCACCACGTGGGCATTGGTGAGCACCACCCCGTCAGAACGGGTGATGAAGCCTGAACCCTGGCCCTGTTGCTGCTGGATTGCCGGGCCGCCGCCGAAGACCCCCCCGAGGGGATTCACCATCCGCTTCACGGTGTCGATGCGCACCACCGCCGGTCCAACCTTGTCCACCGCCGCCACGATCTGGTTGCTGGGCGGCTTGAGGGCCATGGCCGCCGGCGCGTCGCTGATGCGGCTGCGCTCCGGCCGCGCGGGCGATCCGGGCAGATTGAGTCCCCCGGCGCAGCCGGTGAGAAGAAGGATGGGGGCGATCAGGGCGGCGCGGCACAGGCCTTCCCGCCGCGGATCCCGGACGGAGTCCACCGGAGGCCGGCCGATCGCCGAGGGATGGCCCATGCGCTCGCCGGGCAGGGGATGGGGACCGGATGGGGCCATCGAGATGGCGGTGGACGCAGGAACAGCTTCATTAAAGACGGACCGGCGGTGCGACGCTGCCTATATTCGTGAGCCGAAGGGAGGTTCAAGGGTGCAGCAGGGCGAACAGCTTTGGCACCAGGTACAGCAGGCCCTGCAGCCCAACCTGAGCAAACCGACCTTCGAGACCTGGATCCGGCCGGCCCGGTTTCTCACCTACGTCGAGGGGCAGCTGCGGCTGGAGGCACCCAACGCCTTCACCTGCGGATGGCTGCGCAAGAACTACCAGAGTCAGATCGCAGCCGTGGCCAGCGAGATCGCCGGACGCACCGTGGTGGTGGAGGTGGTGGCCGCCGCGGGGCCGGTCAGCGAGCCTGCCCTGCCGCCCGTGGCGGCAGGGGGCACGGCAACGCCGCTGCTGCGCCGATCCACCACGCAACGGGAAGGCCCCGAGGGGGTGACGGGCTCGGCGGCCGATCCGGCTTTCCTCGTCCGGGATGGTTCGCTCCAGGGCAGTCCACCCTCCACGGGCCCCGGGGGCCGGCCGGCCGCGGGCCTAAACCCGCGCTACAGCTTCAGCCGTTTTGTGGTGGGGCCCAACAGCCGCATGGCCCATGCGGCGGCTCTGGCGGTGGCCGAGGCACCGGGCCGGGAGTTCAACCCCCTGTTCATCTGCGGCGGCGTGGGGCTGGGCAAGACCCACCTGATGCAGGCCGTCGGCCACTACCGCCTCGAGATTGATCCCCAGGCGCGGGTGTTCTACGTGAGCACGGAAACCTTCACCAATGACCTGATCCAGGCGATCCGCAAGGACAGCATGCAGGCCTTCCGCGACCGCTATCGCGCCGCCGATCTGATCCTGGTGGATGACATCCAATTCATCGAGGGCAAGGAATACACCCAGGAGGAGTTCTTCCACACCTTCAATGCTCTGCACGAGGCGGGCCGGCAGATCGTGATCGCCTCCGACCGGCCACCGAACCAGATTCCCAGGCTCCAGGAACGCCTGATCTCCCGCTTCTCGATGGGCCTGATCGCCGACATCCAGGTACCCGACCTCGAGACCCGCATGGCGATCCTGCACAAGAAGGCCGAAACCGAGCAGATGAGCCTGCCGCGGGAGCTGATCCAGTACATCGCCGGACGCTTCACCTCCAACATCCGCGAACTGGAGGGGGCCCTGACCCGGGCCGTGGCCTTCGCCTCGATCACCGGCCTGCCGATGACGGTGGAATCGGTGGCGCCCATGCTCGACCCGGTGGGCAATGATGTGGAGGTGACTCCGAAGCAAGTGCTGGAGAAGGTGTCAGAGGTGTTTTGCGTGAGCGTCGATGAGATGAAGAGTCCCAGTCGCCGCCGGGCCGTGAGCCAGGCGCGCCAGGTGGGGATGTTTCTGATGCGCCAGAGCACCAATCTTTCCCTGCCCCGCATCGGCGAGGCCTTCGGCGGCAAGGATCACTCCACCGTGATGTATGCCGTGGAACAGGTGGAGAAGAAGCTCAGCGCCGATCCCGCCGTTGCCCGTCAGGTGCAGCAGGTGAGGGATCTGTTGCAGATCGATTCGAGAAAGCGTCGGTGATCACCGATCCATGAGCCCCAGAAAGAAACGCATCCTTCTGCTCACGATCCAGCCGCCTGGCGGCAGTGGCGTGCAGGGCTTGATCTTCACGAAACTTTGCCCCTATCTCCAACAGCAGGACTGGGAGTTTCATTTTGCCGGCCCATCCCCAAAGCTGTCATCGGTTCTCAATGGTGAAACGGGCTTCCCCAAGGAAAATTTCCACTTCACGGCCAATGTCTCTCATTCTATTTGCTATTCAATACTCCGAAATAGGCAGCCAAAGGGCAGTCCCTTCAGGTTTTTTTATGGCGTGCTTCAGCTAGTCAGTAAATGGCTGGAAAAACTCACTCAGCACAATTCCGCCGCATACCTCCATCAAGGAATCCAAGATGTCGCAGAGAAGGCCGAGACCGGCTTAGATTTCGACTTGATTGCCGGCAAAAGTCCTGACTTCAGGGTCCTTGAGATTGCGGCTGAACTGGCTCGGCGTCATGGCAAACCCTTGCTCGCGATCTATGACGATCCCCATGGACAACGAGATTGCGAACACTTCTATCCAGATGACCAGGCCCGTCAGATTGAAGTGCTGAAACAGGCCACGAATGCCGTATTCATGTCCCCGAAGACCCTGGAGCGCTACGTGGAATCAGGCTTGATCACAAAAGAAAAGTGTTTAACCATCACCGACAGCTACCCGCTTGAACACGACCTTTATCCAAACCAGCACTCTCCAGTCGAACAAAGTGATAGACAACAGACTCAAAAGCAACTGACCATTGCCCATCTTGGCAATATTCCTGAATGGCGGCCGTTGGATACAATCCTTGATGCGATGATCATGAATTGGGAGGCTGCCAATCCGATTCGTATCCAGCTCACGATCTATGGATTTCTCTACAAGCGCGCTCTTCAATCGATCGCAGGCAACCACCTTCTCTCAAGTCAGCTGAGAATCCACCCAGCAGTGAGCTACGTAACATCCCACGCAATTGCGGATAACTCAGACATCTTACTGGTAGTGATTGGCGAAAGACACATCGACAATCAACCTTCAAAATTTTTTGATTACCTGGGGCATCAAAAACCGATTCTTGTCGTTGGTCCGCAAGGAAATCCGATTCAATCCATCATCGATAATCTGGGAATCGGCGTGTACTGTGACGTGCGGCAGCCGCAATCAATTCAGCAAGGAATCCTGAGGCTCTCGACTCAATACGGTCAATTTGTGCGTTCATATCAAGATCACGATTTAGAGATCAAACGGTATTCCGCTCGGTCTGTAGCAAATCAATGGCTTAAGCTCCTTGATGATGTCTACGCAAATTCACAGCGAGACATTATGGGCAGGGATCTCCGTTAACCAGAGGCTCACTCCGATCCAACCCCTCCACCACCCCCTGAAAAACCCGGCTAGCGGTGATATCTTCCGCTTCGATCGTCATCAAGTCAAGCTTGCTAAGCCGGCTTTCCATGCCATTGAACAACCGATTCGCCTGACGCATGCGGGCCCGGTCGATGGCGTTGCGGATCGAACGGGCATTGGCGAAGAACGGTAGTTGCATTCGGCGCACGATGTAGTCGGCGAACACTTCGGTGGCCTCCTCGCTGAAGCGGTAGTTTTCGCTG
>Ga0209401_1003102_pt1 | contig 10547 bp, 4 predicted proteins | sample M_140807_MF_Meta_FD_187318 | JGI IMG/M metagenome (GOLD analysis project Ga0209401, IMG submission 187318) | Freshwater microbial communities from Lake Montjoie, Canada to study carbon cycling - M_140807_MF_MetaG (SPAdes) (version 2) | ecosystem: Environmental > Aquatic > Freshwater > Lake...
CGAATGTATGTTACAATTTCTAAATCTTCCCTGTGTGGAATATTTTTGGGTAAAAAACCAATTTGTAATTTTTTTGCTGCATCTAATTCTTGAGCTTTTCTCTCCTCCTCAATTTTAGCATATTTTCTTTTTTGTATTCCTTTTTGAATCAACAAGAATACAATAATGATGACTATGAATGAAATTGTGATGATAATAATTATAATTCTCGACTTTTCCTTTTGTTCATCCAGCAAATCATTTTTTTGTTGTTCTGAGATCGCAAAATTTTGTGCTTCGTATAATTTATTAGTGCTATATAAGCTATCTTTTAATTTGTTAGCTTTTTCTAAATACAAAAATGCGCTTTCCTTTTGATCTTTAATTTTATGTGCTTTGTATAATAAATTATAGGTATTTAAAACACCCAATGTAAAATCATAATTTTTATCAAGTTCGAGTACGTTATTGGCATATTTAATCGCTGAATCAATTTTATTTTGTTGCAGGAATGCCTCTGCAATACCAAAATTTGATTCCATTACGCCTTTATATCTTCCATTATATAATTGAAGTTTTATGCCATCGTTAAACGACTTGATAGCATCATCAAATTTCTTTAGTTTTATATACAAATTTCCTTCAAACACATAAGGAATGCCCCATTGTTTTAAAAATGGTAGTTTTTTATTAATTTTTTGACCGTATAAAAAATATTTTTTAGCCTTTTCAACGTCATTAATTAAAAGAAATATATCACCTAATAAAACAACTCTTTGTCTGGTATCATTTGTAAGCTCACTATTTTTTGCAGAAGATATTGAAGTAAGTTCTACATCAATTTTATTTAAATATTCTAAAGATTTTTCCTTGTTACCTAGATGTGCATAGATATAAGAAAGCATATAATACAGATCATTATATGGTGTTTTGTAGCTCCAAACAGTATTTGAATTAAGTTCAGTTTTTAAGTTTTGGTCTAAATTTATTTTCCTATAGTTTAAAGCATAAAATGCATGGTATAATGCTGAGATATAATTTCCGGTATAAATGTTTTCAATATTTGAATAGATTAGATATACTTTTTCGAATAATCGAGTAGAATTAATTTCTTTTGCTAAAATCTCTGCCTGATTTAGTAGAATTATCGCCGAATCAGATTTACTATAACCCAAGTTGATAGCAGTATTTAAATAGGTAGTTACGTTTTTTACTTTATCCTTACTTTTAGATATTTTTAAAAGGGAGTCTTTGATATTTATGGATACCATAAACATATTATTGGCACTCTGTGCAATCATATGTTTGAAGGGTGTGAATAATGCAAATAATAGCATTATAGTTACATAAATCCCTTTTTTTGCTTTTTTCATGTATTCTTTTTTCTAAATTAAAATTATTAAAAGATAATACAATTATTGGAAAGATATAATTGATAAAAACTTAATTTATAAAATTACCATGCTTTCTTAAAACTTTGACATTCAACGGTGTTCCACTTTTTATAACCATTATTGGTTTTTCAATTGTCTTTAATTGATCAATTGGGTTTGCATCGTATATTACTAAATTGGCAATTTTACCTGTTTCTATTGAACCATATAGTTTATCAATCTTTAAATTTACGGCTGCGTCTATAGTTGCAGTTTGTAATGCTTTTAAATTACCCAAACCATTTTTTGCAAACAATTTAATTTCACGATGAAGGGTGCTAACACCTGCTGCAACATCGGTACCTGGTAATAATTTTACACCCAAATTCACATATAAGCGATTTAATGAATCAATTTGTTGTTGAACTTCCTTGAATTCATCTATAGACCTTTTTGCGCCATATCTTGAAATCCTATCTTGAAGTGCATCAGACCAATCAGCTGACTCATCGTCAATTAAACTTAATGGTGATTTAAATGATCTGCTTCCTAGCTCACCCCAAGCCATAGTTGGGTCAAGCCATCCTTTTGCTGCAACCAGGGTTTCAACATTTTTGTTATTCTCATCTCTGGAAATATAATGACTAAAATTATTCATGCCGCAGGACAAAGCATATTCAATTGAAACATTGTTTGGCAAATGCCCAGCCATTAAAAAATTTCTCTTTTTAGCCTCTTGTCCAATAAATTTTAAGGTAGATGAATCAATTTCTCCATAAATTTTAAATCCATATAATTGTAAACTATCAAAATAGGCTGCTACTTTTTTTACTTCTGCTTCTGTATTGATTTGTATATTTCCAAAAGAGCCCTTAGCCTTGCCATCTAATAATCCAAATAAAAACAAATCTGCGCCAATATTTTTCTTATCTCTAATTGCATTTCTTATTTGTACTTTGATTTCTAAATCGCCACCCATTTCTCTTGCTGCGGTAACCCCGCCAGCCAGCATATTAATTAATTGATTTGGGTAGTATATATGCGCATGCATGTCAAATATACCGGGAGAAACCACTTTTCCTTTGATGTCAACTGTTTTAATGGTTTTGTTTAAACCATTGCTAACAGGCTGTATGTTTTTAATGTATCCATTTTCAATTAAAATGGCAGTATCTCCACTTAATCTTCCGGTTTTTATATCTAAAACTTTCGCATTATTTAAGACGTATGTTTGCTCACCCCATATGGTAGCTTCTTTTTCAATAGCCTTATTGTAAGCCATTTCATTGGCTAACATTTCTTTTTTTAATACGGGTAAAAAAGTTTCCCAATTTTGATCAACAAAATCTGACGACCCATTGGTTATGCCAATGATTTTAAATTTCTGATCACAAAAAACATAAATATTTCCTAATCCCGACTGCAATAAATATGTTTTTAATTTTTGGTTTCTTATTGTTATATCTTTTGCAAATTTTATTTCAATATTTCTTTTGTTAAAGCCGTCAAATACAACTAAGTACTTTTTCTTACCTAATTGTACCCACTTTTTTATTAGTACCATATAGCTTAGTGGGTTGCTCATGTTTATAGCTATATCGATTGATGTATCTTCTATTGAACGAACAAGAGAATCATTTTCAAAAACCGAAAATTTACCGCCTTTATTGATAATTCTAATGGGTGGTGGTAGGGTTCTTCCAGCGATAACTTTATAGGAGAAATCACTAGAATCGTTATCATATGAAAAATTAAAATGGTCCTCTAATTCTGTATGTCTATCCTGCCCATGAGATTTTGAAGTTATTGTTGTTGCTTGATCCTTTGAAAGGATAGCGTAATCAAAGCCCTGAATGTAATTATTAAAGAAATACTTTTTTAGCGTATGCTCCGATTTTTGAGCGTGACATATTAATGATACTATCGTTATGGAGATAACAAGGATTGTTTTTTTCATAATTTGATACATAATAGTAGAATAAAGTATAAATGTAATTAGTTCCAGCGCTTAGTGCGTTTATATAACTTTTAAATGATACGACTTTATATCTTCAAATTACCCAATTTTCTTTTCCTGCACATAATTCCTTTTCTTGTAAATGCTTGCTATTTATCATAAAGCATTGATATATAATAATTTAAGTGATTTTTCGACGTAGGTGGTCAATTAAGGCAAGGCAACATATGACATAAAAGTTGTAGTTAATAAATTAATACTATGTGCATATTAAAATGCCTTATTTTTAAAAGATGAGACTCTTGAACATATTTAAGCAAAATCATACAATGAAGAATCTACAATTGAGGATCGTATTGGTATGTAATCTATTGTTGTTTGTTAATTTTTTGGCACTTTCCCAAAACAACAAAATTGAAACCGGAAACTTTTTTGTAACCAATTATAGTAGGTCATTTTTGAATACCGTATCTGGTAACTGGTCAATTTTGCAAGATCTAGAGGGTGTAATATATATTGGTAATAATAATGGAATTTTAGTGTATGATGGTCAAAAAATCAGAAATGTTTATAGTGATCAAGGCTTACCTAAAACAGGGTTGACAAGAGCATTGGTAATGGATTCAAAAAATATTATTTATGCCATTATAGGAGGCGAGTTTGGTTACTTAGAAAAAAATAAATTTGGAGAAAGTATTTTTTATTTACTCTCCGATAAATTACCTATTAAAGACCAAGTAAATTCAACTTTATGGTCGGCAGGGGTTATTAATGATACGGTGATTTTTCAATCTGAAAAATCGGTGTATTTGTATAAATACAAAAAACTAATTAGCATTCAACATTTTGATGCAATTCTACATACTGTTAATATTAACAAAGGCGGTGCATTTTTAAGAATTTGGGATAAAGGATTGTATAAATTAATTGGCGGTAAATTTTTACTTCTCCCTTCTACCAAACAATTGTTTGCTCAAAATCGAATTGATGAACAATACGGATTAGATAATGGCGATAATTTAATTGTTTCCAGAACTTTAGGACTGTGGTATTTAAGAAAAGATGGTTCATTAGAAAAAGCCAAGTCTGATGAAGTAGATAAATTTGTTATAAAAAATGAAGCTTATCAGGGAGGGGAAAAATTAAAGAATGGCATTATTCCTATTTCTACAACAAAAGGAGGTTTATTATTTATAGATAATCAACTAAAAATAAAGTCGATGCTTAATATGTCAAATGGGCTTGACTTTGATTATGTTACTTCAACTATGCAAGATCGTGCTGGTGATGTTTGGGGTAGTAGTGATAATGTATTTAGAGTAAGCTTTGATACGAGTTTAACTTATTTTTCTACCATCAATAACTTACATGGAGTTGTGAATTCTATAAAGAGAGTAAATGGAAGGTTGTATATAAGAACAAACAAAGACTTGTATGATTTTGTTCCTAAAACAAATATTAATGAAAAATCAACTTTTGAAAAAAATAATGTTAATGAATTAGGTAGTGGTGTTTTGCAATTCGATGATCAAGTTATTACCACTAATAATTTTACCATTAAAACAACAAAAAATAGGATTACAAAAGTTATAAGTCCTATATACAGGACCAATAATACTATACGTTCTAAGTTGAATCCTAGTATTATATTTTCATCCAATTCTGTTGTGGGATTATTGGCGCATCAGTTTAAAAACGGAAATTGGAAACAAATCACATTAACCAATAAGGATACCGTTAAATGTAATAATTTATTGGAGGAAATCCCTGGTCAAATTATTTTACAAACAAGAGATGGCGTAGCTAAATACGAGTATAACAAGGATGGACAAGGAAAGTACACCAAATTAGAATTGGACACTGCTTTTACTACTTTAAAAAGAGTAGGATTTAGAAAAGTAAACGATAGCATTATTTTATTTGTTGATTCTTTAAATCATTTTTATAAAGCAGACTTGATTAAAAACAAATTAATTTATACTGGGTTTACCATAGATAGTTTTGTAAATAAAGCAGGATGGGCATACACATATAATTCCGATTCAAAATATGGTTGGATGCGAACTAAAAGTGGATTATATAAAACATATTTTGATTTTAAAAAAGGGTTTACATTTAAACAATATCCATTTTATAAAGTTGATTTGAGTGAACTTAGTTCATCAATGTTTGCAGAAGGGGTCGGTGATGATGAGGTTTTATGGATTGGTTCTCAAGACGAAAAATTATACCGTTATTTCCCTGCATTAGCAATCAAAGAAAAACACCAAAATTACAAAGCACTAATTAGAGCCATTTATGCCAATGGACAAAAAATGCCACTGGATTTAGGTAAACTACCATTTAGTGATAATAATTTATTATTTGAAGTAGCCTATCCTGTTTTTGGCAATGAGTCAAAAACCACGTTTAGTTACTGGTTAGAAGGTCAAGATAAAACTTGGTCAGATTTTGTAAGTGATTTTAAAAAGGAGTACACCAATTTAAAAGAAGGCAGTTATAAGTTCCATGTAAGAGCCAAAGACGCAAGTGGTGAGATTTCTGAAGAGGGTGTTTTGGAATTTAAAATCAGTCCACCATGGTACCGTTCTATTTGGGCCTATGGCTTGTATTTACTATTACTAATTATTTCTTTCTTACAGTTTGGTAAGTACCAGGCTAAAAAATCATTCCAAAAAGCAGAAAATGAACGTAAAAACTCTGAGTTGGCGGCTGCTAAAGACTTACAAAACAGGTTGCTGCCTAAAACATTACCAGTTATTCCAAATTTAGACATAGCAGGTTACTTGAGAACTTCAACGGAGGTTGGTGGTGATTATTACGACTTCTTTGAAGAACCTGACGGCTCTTTATATGCTATTTGTGGGGATGCTACTGGCCACGGTACACCTTCTGGGATGTTGGTGTCTATTACCAAGGCAGGTATTATTGGACTTCCTCAATTGAGCCCTAATGATATGCTCCATGAACTTAACCGCGTGGTTAAAAAAGTGGATTTAGGTATCTTAAGAATGAGTTTAAATATTGCCTTAATTAAGGGTAACCAAATTACTTTAAGCTCTGCGGGTATGCCTCCTTACTACATTTATAGGGCGGAATCAAATATCACCGAGGAAATTCAAATTTCTGGCGTTCCACTAGGTAGCTTTAACGATGCTTATTTTGATGAAATAAGCACAACTTTTAACGCCGGAGATATTTTGGTGATTATATCGGATGGTTTACCAGAAGCTCCTAACTTAGCAGGAGAATTATTTGACTATCAAAAATTACAAGATCTGATAGCAACCTATGGAAGTTTTACTGCGCAAGAAGTAATTGATCAATTAATGATAGAAGCCGATAGTTGGTTGGCAGGCAATCATAACCCGGACGATATTACATTAGTAGTTATAAAACATAAATAAAATTTATCCAATCGATATGAAATTTAAATACCAAGAAATTAAAAAAACAGTTTTTGCTGCATTATTTTTAATGTTTAATCTAGCTTTATCTTTTCAAGGAAACGCGCAAAAACTCTCTGATTTTATTTTTGAAAAATATTCTATCAAAAATGGGCTGTCTCAGAGCGCATCAATATGTTTATATCAAGACAAGCTTGGCTATATATGGGTAGGAACACAGCAAGGAATTGATAGGTTTGATGGATATACATTTAAGCAGTATAGCCATGATATAAAAAATGATTTTTCAAGATCGGCCGGTTGGGTTTTAGATATTCAAGAAGATGAAAAAGGAAATATTTGGACCTCGGATAACTATGGCCATATTTCATATTTAAATATCAGTAACGATCGTTGGGAAAATATTATTTTGCCTGTAAGAGATTCCTTATTTAAATTAAATAATAAATTACCTACAAGATTTGGAATAGGTGCTAGTATTTACTTTGATAATAAAAATAAATCCTTGTGGATAGGCACTAACGAAACAGGATTAATTGAATATAAGATCCAGTCTAAAAAATTTAAACAATATTTAGTACATCCAAACGACCCAGTTAAATTTGGCAAACACGAAACAGTAAACAAAGTTGTGGGATGCAACGAAAACAACTTATTGGTTTCCACAAATAAAGGTTTACAATACTTTAATACCCAAAAACATACGTTTAGCCCACTATTTAATTCTTCAGATTCATTGTTTATTACGCAGGCCAATGAATGTAAAATAATTGGAAATAAAATATACACTGCAACTAAATTTGGAGCTTACATGTATGATCTTCAAACTAAACAAACTCAGGTATTTAAAAATATTCCCAATAATCAAAATACAATAGCTGGCAACCTGGTTCAAAATATTCATTACAGCTCAAGTAGTAATTACTTATGGATAACTATTTTGAATGTAGGAATCGATGTTATTAATTTATCCAATAATAAAATAGTACATATTAATAACAGCAACGCAAAAGAATATGGAATTGAATATCCCAATTACAGTTATTTACTAGAGGATAAAGAAAATAATATTTGGCTTGGAGGTTTTGACATCACCAAATATGACCCCAATAAAAGAAAATTTGGCATGCTTAGCAAAAATTTTCCGAACGACTTTAATATTGGATTTTCAACTGTATGGGGCACTTTTGTGGATAGTAAAGGACACTTGTGGCTTGGTGAATATTCGCCTCATATGGGTATCATGGAAGTTGATAGGTCAAAAAACTTTAAAAAGCGTTATTTAGAAGATGCAAGTCTAACAATTCTAAGAAATTGGAAATTTGGTGAAGATGCAAAAGGTAATATTGTAGCTGTTGGTGGCTCTCCAAATGGATTAACTTTATACAAGAAAAAAAGCGGAACAAATAATTTTATTAAGCAGGGGCTCCTTAAAGAGCTTACAAACATAAGTGATAATAGATCACTGGGCGTAATGTTTCTAAATTATAAAAATGAGTTAGTTTACACTGCCGAAAAGCCTGTAGTAATAAGTGATGTCAATGGAGATACTTCTTATAAGCCTTTAGTACTCCCAGCCAATTTAAAAGGTGGGATATTGATGGTGAAACGTAAATCTGCAAATGAAATATATGTATTAAATTATGATGGTATTTTTTTACTTAACGAAGCAAATAATACAGCAGTTCCATTAACAAAAAATATATCATTTACTAGGGAAAATGATTTGTGGCAGTCAATGGAAATTATCAATGATAAATTTGCCTACATAGCTACTTATGGAAATGGACTTATTGAAGTTGATTTTCAGAAAAATAAAAAAACGTTTTTGACTTTAGTAGATGGTATACCTTCTTTGTATTTATACAGTGTTGTCAAGAGTAAGGATAATAATCTTTGGATAAGCTCTAATTTTGGAATAATTAGGTACAATCCATTTACAAAAAAGTATCGAAGTTTTGGAACTTCGGAGGGTGTACAAGATTTTGAATTTAATTCATTTAGTGTTTCTCAATCAAAAGAGGGTGAAATATTTTTTGGTGGTTTTAGAGGGCTCAACTACTTTTTTCCTGATTCTATAAAAGACAATTCAAATCCACCTATTGTAATTATTCAAAAATTTTCGAAAAAAGACACAACGCTTCTTGTTGAATCCGCAAATCCTACTGGCGAATTTGTTGTAAAAAACTTTGAAAATAGTTTATCATTTGATTTTTTAGCTTTTAATTATAGAGATGCCGAGCATAACCAATATGCGTATAAAATGGAAGGTTATGATGAAGATTGGATTTATTCTGGATCTAGGCGATTTGCTAGTTATACCAATTTAAGAGAAGGTACCTATACATTTAGGGTAAAGGCTGCAAATAACGATGGAATTTGGAATGAGGAAGGCGCTAAAATGGTCATTCATATCTTACCTCCACCATGGAGAACTTGGTGGGCTTACTTGATTTATATTATTTCTTCGGTTGGATTTATTTATGCTTTTTCTAAATACAGAGAAAAGCAACAAATAAAAAAGATTGAAAATGAACGCAAAAATTCTGAGTTAGCTGCAGCAAAAGACTTACAAGAAAGATTGCTTCCTAAAATATTACCAGTTGTTCCAAATTTAGATATAGCTGGTTATTTAAGAACCTCTACCGAAGTTGGTGGTGATTATTACGACTTTTTTGAGCAACCCGATGGCTCTTTATATGTTATTTGTGGGGATGCTACCGGCCATGGTACACCTTCTGGTATGTTGGTGTCCATTACCAAGGCAGGTATTATTGGACTTCCTCAATTGAGCCCTAACGATATGCTCCATGAACTTAACCGCGTGGTTAAAAAAGTGGATTTAGGGATCTTAAGAATGAGTTTGAATATTGCCTTAATAAAGGATAGCCAGATTACCTTGAGCTCCGCAGGCATGCCTCCTTATTATATTTATAGGGCGGCTTCAAATACCACCGAGGAAATTCAAATTTCTGGCGTTCCACTAGGTAGCTTTAATGATGCCTATTATGATGAAATAAGCACAAGTTTTAACGCAGGAGATATTTTGGTAATTATTTCGGATGGTTTACCAGAAGCTCCTAACTTAGCAGGAGATTTATTTGATTATCAAAAATTACAAGATTTAATAGCAACCTATAGTAAATTGAGCGCCCAGGAAGTTATTGATCAATTAATGATAGAAGCCGATAGTTGGTTGGCAGGCAATCATAATCCTGACGATATCACATTAGTAGTAATTAAACATAAATAACCATTAAATAACAATAAATGAAAAAGCCCTCTGTAGAATTAAGGTTGCCTATCCTTCCAAATATGGAATTGATTGCAACACAAACCGCTGAAGTGATTTCAAGGCATATGGATCTTACCGAAGATCAAGGTGCCGAAATTAGTATGGCACTTATCGAAGCATGTATCAATGCTTTTGAACACTCAAAGGCAGAAAACAATGTTTTTATCAATTTTTTAATTGAAGATGATTCTTTAGTTATTAAAGTAATTGACCAAGGTATTGGTTTTGATAAAACCAAAGTTGAAATCCCTAAAATTGAAAATAAAATAGGGAAGGATGAGCGAAAAAGAGGATGGGGATTGCAACTCATTCAAGAATTAATGGATTCTGTTGAGTTTGAGTCAACTGAGGCAGGCACAACAGTGACAATGAAAAAAAATATAAAACACTAAAATAAAATTATGAGCGACTTTATTACAAGCGTAAAAGACAATAATTCAATTGTTATAATAGAAACCAATGGTTATTTAAACAATGTTGGTGGCGAAGCGGTTTCTGCTGTTGTTTACGAAAAAATGGCACAAGGACAAACCAAG
>Ga0209401_1003105_pt1 | contig 10544 bp, 16 predicted proteins | sample M_140807_MF_Meta_FD_187318 | JGI IMG/M metagenome (GOLD analysis project Ga0209401, IMG submission 187318) | Freshwater microbial communities from Lake Montjoie, Canada to study carbon cycling - M_140807_MF_MetaG (SPAdes) (version 2) | ecosystem: Environmental > Aquatic > Freshwater > Lake...
AGCACGGAAACACAATTGATTAATCAAGGGTTGCGACCAGGCTCGGAGGCGTACAACAACGCAATTACTTTGTTGGGGCAACAAGAGAACGATCAACGCACCCAAGCGGTGTTACAAGGGCTTGGATTGGACATGAGCGCCAACGCACAAGGCTATGGTCAAGCGCTTACATCGGGGCAGTTTGGTAACACCGCACAAGGCCAAAACTTTGGGCAAGGTAATATCCAGCAACAGCTTTACAATCAATCACAAGCTCAAAACTTTGGTCAGGGTAATATTCAGCAGCAGCTTTACAATCAAGCCCAAGCGCAAAACTTTGGGCAAGGTACTACCGCACAAAATACGGCAAACCAAGCGGCGGGTCAAAACTACACGCAAAATTACAATACGGCGGGTTTTAACAACGCCGCACAACAACAACAATTTGCTCAAAACACACAACGGGCGGCATTTGAAAACCAAGCACGGCAACAAGCACTAGCAGAGGCTATTCAAATGCGCCAAATGCCAATAAACGAAATCTCTGCTTTTATGACGGGTTCACAAATACAAAACCCAGTATTTCAACCCTACACTGGCGCAAACGTAGGCGCTGCCCCAATTGCTCAAACCATGCAAAACGCTTATGCAGGCCAACAAAATGCATACAATCAACAAATTGCAAGTAACAATGCAGAAATGGGTGGATTGTTTGATATTGGTAAAGCTGTTTTGCCATATTTTTTAGGCTAATCAATCACTGGAGGTTAAATGCCTGACATCAATTTAGCTCCAAGCAACTACGAGTTGGAGGCAATTCAAAAGCGGCGCAAAATGGCTGAGTTGTTAATGCAGCAAGCTCAACAGCCAACGGAAATGCCGCAAATGGCAGGTGTGCGTCTTAGCCCTATTTCGGGGCTTGCCAAGCTATTGCAAACTTACACCGCAAGTAAAAATTTAAAAAAATCAGAAGCAGAAGAAAAACAATACCAATCGGATTATTTATCCGACCTTGGATTTCTTATGCGTAATGCCGGTAAGACCACGCCTGCAACCGAGGCAATTCCCGAGCAAACCGAAAACATTACAACGCCAAATCTTGCCAATCAAAACTTGCAAGAAGTCGCCAACAGGCAACGCCTAATGCGTGACTCCAATGCAGCCATTAATCCATTTGAAAAACAAATTTTTCAAGGGATGGATAGTGGTCAAGTTAGCGAGAAACTTCAAGAAATACGTCAATTGCCTAGCGAGACTGTTGAGCAAAGAGTCACCCCCGCCGTCCCCGCTATGAAAGGGTCACCATTGTTGTCGCCCGATTTGTTGAGCGGCAACAACGCTAACAACTACATTAAGACTAATGCGGGAAAGATGGCTTTGGCGCAACTTTTAATGCAACAACAAGCCCAAGAGCAAGCAAGAGCGCAAAAACTACAAGATGCGGAATTGGAAGTGCGAGCCGTTGCGCCAGGCGGGGCTTTGGTGCGAGGCGGCAAGCAAATTTATTCAAATCCCGCAGAGCCAAAATTGCGTGAAATAAAAACAAATAATCCACTTACTGGAATGCCTGAAACTAGGTTTTATCCCGAAAATGTATTGGTGGCAATGGGCGGCATTCCTGATCAATATAAAGGCTTTGCGGCTGAGTTGATTACTGCCAAAAATTTACCGGCAAACATTAAAAATGATCCGCAATTGCTTAATTTGGTTGGTTCAGAATTGAACAAGAAAGCCGGTTTAGTTACCGAAGAAGATGTAGCCCAATATATGTTGAAAGTGGCAGAAATAAGGGCAAAACTTGGCTACGAGGGCATTCCTTTTGCAGAGCCTAAAGGATTGACCGCCGCATCCAATCCTTTGATTAAACCAACATTACCAAAAGGTGTGCCATTGGATGCAGTACCAACGGGCAAATTTACACCCGAGGGTAAGCCCGTGTACAAAGCGCCCAACGGCAAAACTTATGTGGAGGATTAACAAATGGGTGAATACATAGGTGAATTAGTAGATGCGCCCGTTGCCAAGCAAAAGGCAAAAATAAATCCGGCTTTAGTCAACGCATTAACGCCAGTGCAACAAGTAATGCCTACGCAAACAATGCCTACTCAGGGTGTGCCAAACCAATCAAATTTAAGCCCTAAAAGCCGAGAGGCTTTAGCTTTAGAGCAAGCAAAGAGAGCAGCAGATCAAGCAACCGCCCCGCCTGGTGCATCTTTTATGGACAAATCAAAAAAGCTTAAAGATTTTGAGGGATTTTTAACAGAATACAAAAATGAGTTAGACAAAGATTTAATGGTGTTTCCTAAAGAAATACCAATATTGCCAAGCCAAGGTTTATCTATTCCATTGCCCGTTGGCTCTGACACTGCACGAATGAATTCCAAGTACACGGCTTTGTTGATGGGGTTAAAAGATGCTTACGAGCTTGGCGCATTAACCGGCCCTGACATGAGCATTGTGGAATCACAAATAACAAATCCCGCATCAATCGCTGGCGCATTGACAAGCCGAGATGCCATGCAAGAACAAGTAAAAGTTTTACAAGGAATACTTCAAAGAGGCAAGCAAAACCTTGAATCTTCTTATGGCAAAAAAATTGAATATGGCACACCCGCTAACACTGGCGGGTGGAAAGTGATTAAATAATGGCTGATCAAATTTACAAAGTTCAAGACCCACAAGGCAACATTCGAGAGATTAGTGGCCCTGCCGGTGCGTCTGACGCTGATGTAATTGCTCAAGCGCAAAAATTATTTGTTGATATTCCGGTAAAGCCTGCTTACACCCAAATACCTGGCGGGGAAAATGTAACCGTACCAAATCCAAAACCGGTGTCCATGCAAGATCGAGTGATGGGTTTGGTTGAAACCCCTGCAATCATTGCGGGTGGAATTGGTCGCATGGTGGCTACACCTTTAGCCCAAATGTATGGTGAAGCGTATGGCGGTTATGGCACTCCACAAGGTAAAGAAGCGGGGCAAAGAGCCGCCCAAGTAACTAGCCAACAGTTTTACCAACCTCGCACGGAAACAGGGCCGGATATTGTTAACGCAATGAGCAAGGTTTTAGGTGCTTTGCCGCCCACCTTGGGGTCTACCGGAGCAACGCTAAATGCTTTAGCACCGGCGGCAATTGGGCAAGCTAGGGGCATGGTTGCACCTATTGCATCAAGCACTCAACAGCGATTAGCGCAAGTTATAGGAAAAAATGAGCCGCAAATGGTGGGTATGGGTGCAGCATCAACAAACCCCGCCTTAATACGCCAAGAACGAGCTTTGCAACAAGGCATTCCTTTAACCAAGGGAGAACAATTGCAAGACCTTGGGATTTTAAAGCGTGAGTCCGATTTGCCTAAAGAAAATCCCGAATTAGCAAAAGGCTTAACTGAATTTAAGCAAAACCAAAAAGAAAGCATATTGCGGCGCTTTCAGCAAATGGCTGATGAAACCGGCGCAGAGTATGCCGACCCAACCGCATATCGCAAAGTTGGCTCATTGGTTGACACACAAGTTGTTAAACAGTTTGATGCTAAAAACACAAAAGTTAATCAAGCTTACCAAGCCGCTAGAGATGCTGGTGAAACAAAACAAGTTGTCAGCACTGCGCCTTTAGAGCAATGGCTAGAAACTAATGCGCCTGAAGCTATTTCTGTTTCTGCAATTAATACTATTGGTGCAAAATTAGAGCAACTGAAAAAAATCAAAAATGGACAAGTAACCATCGATGATTTAGAAGAATTGTATAAATCTGCGGGTCAGTTGGGTGAGCCTGGCAAACCATCCGGTTTGTTTATGAAGCAAGTCAAGGGCGTAATTAACGACATGACCGAGGGCGCAGGAGGTGATTTGTACCGCGCCGCAAGAGTGCAGCGCAAAGAGTTAGCTAACGAATTTGAAAACACTTACCGTGTGGCTAAATTACTTGGCACTAGGGGCGGCTATACAGACCGCGCCGTGGCGTTAGATGATGTGTTTTCTCATGTTGTTTTAGACGGTAGCTTAGAGGAAATGCGGACGGTCACTAAGTTATTGAAAAAAGGTGGGCCACAAGGTGAGCAAGCTTACGCCGAGCTACAAGGTCAAACCATACAATATATGAAAGATCAGCTCACTAAAAATGCTAGTGGTCAGCTATCATTTGCCAAGCTTAAAACGGCAATTGATACGTTAGACCGAGAGGATAAACTTGTGTATATGTTTGGTAAACAAGGGCGTGAGACATTGGTAGACGTAAGGAATGTTATACAAGATGCCTTGGTTAAACCCGAGGGTGCGGTTAATTATTCAAACACGGGTAGCGTAGTGGCAAGGTATTTAGATAAACTAACGGATACGGTAGCGCCAAAATTTGCAAAAGATTTATTGAAAAAAAGAGAAGTTAAAAAACAAGTTGAAGAATCTACAAAATACGATGCTTTAGCTGAAGCTTTGAAAGGTACAAAATGAGTTACAACGGTTCAGGCACATTTCAGATTAACTCAACGGGTCAGCCCGTTGTCGGTGGCACGATTATTAGTTCGGCTACCTTTAACGCACTCACGGCAGACTTAGCCACGGGTTTGACTACCGCCATAACAAAGGATGGTCAAACCACTACAACGGCTCGCATACTCTTTGCCCAAGGAATTAACTCTACGCTAGTAACGGACGCATCTAGTACGTCTACGGGCTCAATTTTCACTGCTGGCGGTGTAGGCATTGCAAAAAAACTTTATGTAGGCACGGACGCAAACATTGGGGGAAATACAACAATTACTGGAACTTTAGGGGTTACTGGTGTAGCTACATTTAGCGCCACGCCTATTTACTCAAGTTTGACGGCTTCTAGTGCGGTTGCAACCGATGCATCTAAAAATTTGGTGAGTGTGGCAAACACCGGTACGGGTTCAAACGTACTAGCAACAAGCCCTACTTTAGTATCTCCAATTTTAGGTACACCCACAAGTGTCACTTTAACTAATGCTACGGGTTTGCCTTTAACTACTGGTGTAACGGGAACATTACCAGTAGCCAATGGGGGTACTGGAACAACCGCCTCAACTGGATCGGGAAATGTTGTACTTGCTACTAGTCCAACATTAGTAACACCAATTCTAGGAACTCCAACATCAGGAACATTGTCCAATTGCACAGTTGATGGAACTGATGCTGTTGGCTTTAGAAATATTCCAATTAACAGCAAAAGCGCAGCATATACAACGCTATTGGCAGATTCAGGAAAAGTTATTTTCCATCCGTCAACTGATGCCAACGCAAGAACATTTACCATTGATTCAAATGCAAACGTGGCTTATCCATTAGGTACGGCAATCACATTTATAAACATGACAAGCCAAGTGGTAACTATTGCTATTACGTCAGATACTATGTATTTAAGCAGTGCTGGTACAACTGGATCACGCAGTCTTGCTCAATATGGTTCGGCAACGGCTATCAAAATGACTTCAACAACTTGGCTCATTTCAGGAAGTGGCCTAACATGAGTGGCGCACTACAAGCTGTTTATCAAAATCTAAGAAGTTTTGGCACACCGCCAGGACAACAAGCCTATACAACGGCAGGCACTTTTACGTTTGTTGTTCCCTCGGGCGTAACCCGTGTTTCTGTTGTTTGTGTTGGTGGGGGTGGGGCTGGTTCGTCTGCCGGATTCGGCGCTGGTGGTAGCGGTGGCGCACTAGCCTACACAAATAATATTACCGTTACCCCTGGAGCTTCCATTTCTCTTACCGTTGGTGCTGCTGGTACTGGTGCTGGTGCTGGTGGGACATCTTCCTTTGCCTCTGATGCTTCTGCGGGTGGTGGTGCTGGGGGCGGTGCTTCCGGAGGGTCTGTAATAACGGGAACAGGCGGCTCGGGGGGCAATGCTGGCACAAGGCTTGGTGGTGGCGGTGGCGCTGGAGGCTATTCGGGATCAGGTGGTGTGGGAGGCACGTTTGTATTTGGGCCTGCCTTTGGAGCCGGATCAGGTGGCGGCGGGTCAGGCGGTCAAAACGGAGGTAGCGGGGCGCGATCTTATGGAGGTGGTGGTGTAGAAATTCTTGGATCAGGAACATCGGGAAGCTCCCAAGCTCAAGGAGGCTCAGGTGGCGGTGACGGGCTTGCAGGGTCAAATAGCAGAGGTGGCGGTTTTTATGGCGGTGGAGGAAATGGGCCGGATGGGGGTGGAAATTCTCCTGGCGATGGATCGCAGGGCGCAGTACGTGTCATATGGCCTGGGGATACGCGATTATTTCCATCAACAGATACAGGTGATGTGTAATGGAATTATTTATCCGCATTAAAAACGATCAACCGTTTGAACACCCAATCTTAGGCGATAACTTTCGGCAAGCCTTCCCTGATATTGATGTTGACAACCTACCGCCTGAGTTTGCGCCATTTGTTCGAGTGGATGCGCCCGTGCTTGGCGTGTACCAAGTTTATGATGGTGTGACGTATCAAAAAGTCGGTGATGTATATACCGATGTACACCAAATTCGTGCCATGACAGCAGAGGAAGTTACGGCAAAACAACAATTGGTAAAAGATCTTTGGGCGCAAGATGGGCTTGAATCTTGGATATTTAACGAAATCACTTGTGCTTTTGAGCCACCTACACCATGAGTGACGATGCCACAAAAATAGACGTTCACGTTGCCGTCTGTGCAGAGCGTTATGCGGCAATTGAGAAGTCTTTTACCGATGGCGACAAGCGCATGACAAGGATTGAATACTTGTTGTATGCGGTGATTGTGTGCGTTTTGTTCGGGCCTGGCGTGGCTGGCGAGCTTGTCAAAAAAGTCTTGGGGCTTTAAATTGATCCTTTCACCGCTGCCCTCGCCGCTATTGCCGCTATCAAGCAAGCGGTATCTTTTTACAAGGATTGCAAAGCGGCTTCCAAAGATGTCACCTCTATCACAATGGAAATATCGAGTTACATCGGTAAATTTTTTGATGCCCACGAACAAGTCAAAACCGCAGCCGCAGAGCAAAAGAAAAACCCGCCAAAGGGTAAGTCATTAAAAGCCCAAGCCCTTGACAATATCTTCCAAGAGATGGAGCTTGAGCGCCAAGCGGTAGAGTTAAGGGAATTGTTGATTTACGGCGTTGATCCGGCGTTGGGTGCGGTGTGGTCAAGGTTTCAAGAAGAGTTTGAAAGGTTGCAAGAGGAGCAAGAAAAGGAAAGATTAGAACAAGAAGCAAAGGATAGGGTGGCATTGTGGCAACGGCGAAAAATGCTAAACCGGCTTCAAGACAGGGCGCTAATAATCGGGGTGGTAATGATAATTACCCTATACCTCCACCTCCTACTCCTAGCAATCCGACAACTGAAGATAGCGAAGTGGGGTTCTTGATTGCTTTTCTTAGCATGGTGGTGGTGTTTGGATTGTTGTTACCCATCTTGGCAATGATGTATTTTGACATCTTGGAAACCAAGCAAGAGACAAAGCGCCAGCAAGAGGTGGTGCAAAGATTGATTAACAAAACAAAGGAAGAAGATGAGCGAAGAGAAAATACAAGCAATGGAAAGCAAAAGCCAATTGATTGAAAAAATCACGTTTGCTTTGTTGCCTTTATTGTTTTCTTGCGTTGTTTACCTTATGTCGGCGTTATCCAATTTATCCCATGAGGTGACCATCCTCAATAGCAAGATTAGTTTGGTGGTTACTAGCGACAACAAGCAAGCATCAAACACTGGCGCCGAATTAGCAAGAGAAAAGTTGCGTCAAGACTTGGAAAAAGAAATTCAAAAGAATAGGGATGATATTCAAGTCAACCGCCTACATATCGCCATCTTGGAAGATAGGGCAGGAATGAAAACAACATTCAAAAAGGAAGATAAATGATTCCCATAGTTGCATCTCTCTTAGGGACACTTGCCCAAAACGGCCTTACTTTGCTTAGTAGCGCCATTCAAGCTAAAGGCAAAGAAGTTGTTGAAAACACTTTGGGCGTAAAAATTCCCGACAACCCAACCCCCGAGGATGTTGGCAAGTTACGCCAATTGCAATTTGACCACGAAGAGCGCCTACTTGAGCTTGGTATTGAAAAAGCAAAGATGGAATTGGCTGAACTGCAACTATTTGCCGATGCCGCCAAAAACGAAGATAACAACGTCACAGACCGCTGGAATTCAGATATGGCATCTGACTCTTGGCTATCTAAGAACATACGCCCTATGAGCCTTATAGCCATCTTCTTGGGCTATTTTTTATTTGCCATGATGAGCGCCTTTGGGTACAACGCCAATGAGTCCTACGTCACTTTGCTGGGTAACTGGGGGATGTTAATTATGGGTGCTTACTTTGGTGGTCGCACGGTTGAAAAACTTGCAGAAATGAGGAAGAAATGAGCTTAAGCACCGAACAAGCGGCTTTTCTGTTAGATGCCTGTAAGTTGATTCAATTTGCCACAGAGCAGGGTTTCATGGTGACCGGAGGCGAATTAGCTCGGACTCCTGAACAACAAGCTTTGCACTTTAAGGCGGGGCGGTCTAAGACCATGAATAGCATCCACTTAAAGCGTTGCGCCATAGATTTAAATTTCTTCCGTGATGGCAAGATTATTTGGGATAAGGTGACTCTTGCGCCTCTTGGGGCTTATTGGGAAGCTCTTCACCCAAAGAATCGTTGGGGAGGGAATTTCTCCAATCTTGTGGATTGTCCACACTTTGAACGTGTGCCAGCAGCATAGCAAACAGGATTAGCGTTCCAATCCCAATAACTGCGCCAATGGCTAAAGCAAGAACGGTGGCAATCATTTATCTTCTTGCTTATGGATAAACAATCTTTTTTCCAACCTTTGAATGCGATCTTGGTTGTATTGCATAGCGGAATTAGCATACTCGGCGGCGGTTTCGGCTTCAAGCTTCCTTAAATGCGCTTCTTGCAGCTCGGCGTAAATTACTTCTGAAATAGTTTTGGCTCGAAGAATGTCTTTAATATATTTGATTGTGGTTTCTCTAAAGCTCATAAAACCCCCCTTAATTGCCAACCCAAAAAAAAATAATTCCAACGGGTTTGTACGTTTGTGTCAACGTATCTACCTTTAACTTTCTCTAAGTTTGTTTGATTTCTAGCCATCATCATGGCTTCAAATACCTGTTGTGGTTTATTCATTTTTTTGTTTCTCCAAATCGTAAACACGCTCTCTTAAATCTGTTGAACTGTAACTATGCTTTCTTTTGTGATAATGCAATTGAATACCGTTATCTAAACAATATTGCTTGCCTGTAAAATCTTTGTTTAAGTATTCTTCACTTAAAAACCTAATGTGCATTTCTTGCGTCATTATGATGTTAAGCAAATCTTTTTCTGTTTCGTAGACCACAATTTCATCTATGTACTTACAGGCTTGTAATTGCACATACCTTTCGTAGGCTGACTGAACAGGTTTGTTTTTTATGCCAGGTCGATCAACAGTTGGGTCTACTTGTAAAGCAACCTTTAAGTAATCACAAAGGTTTTTTTCCATTTTCAACATAGTTACATGACCCGCATGAAGAAGATCAAAGGATGAGCATTGAAATCCTATTTTCATAATGTTAATTATTTTTTTCCTCTATTGTGTAAAACCAATCATCCCCAGCCGACCATTTGCGTGTGCCGTCTACCGACCACAAATGTTGCGCTGCTTGGAAATCGGGAAACTTGGTTTGTGATGGCACAAGGCTTTGGTCATACCATAAACAACGGTTGTTGGGTTGGCAAGCAAATTGACCATCTTCCAATTTAATCCAGTTAAAGCTCTTATGCTCCTCGGCGGTTTCTGTAAAACCAGTGTCTAAATCCATACCATCGGCACAAAAGTCAACGGTAAACAAGTATGTGCCAAAGTGCCATTGCTTATCCTTGCCCAAAAACTTAACGCCAAGGTTACGCAAGCCAATCTTCTCAACAATGGTAAACCGGTAACCCATGCAATCCCAAAGTTGGAGTGTGTCAATGGGCAAGTCACTTGCGCCCTCTTTCCACACATAAGCATGAATTGGTAGTTTGTCGTACAACGCACCGTAATCGGTTAGCAAAGACTCAATCCTAAACACTTGCCCTCTTAAAGCTTTAAGGCTAACCCACACGCAAGGCACAAGTTCGCCATGCCCTTTGCTATTGTTGTAAAGAAACTCGGCTTTTACAAAGCATTTGATGGGCGGCAAAGAAGAAACAAGATAACTCAAATTAACTCCCGCTGTACTGGCACAAATTGCCATTCACGTTCTGCCCTGCCCGAGTTAGATTTGGTGGTGCGCCCCGTAAGCTCCACACGCCCATCCTTTTCAAGCTCTTTCATGCGCCTAGCCACTTGGTTGCCATCAAGCCCCACAAGCTCGGCTATGCCATCTTTGCCCATTGGCCCAAAGCGGCGCAAGCACTCCACAATCTTTTCAAAATGTTGTTTGGCAAGGTCTATGGATTGATCCGCTGCCGCATGGCTTGTTGAGGGGTCTAGCCCCCGTGCTCTAAAAAGGGATGTCATCTCTAGCCACTGTATTTGTCTTTTCCTCCAAGTCATAGCAATTAGCCCATCCATTCCAACCACCGTCCATTATTGGCGTGGAATCAATCTTAATCTTTAGGTTGTCGTTAT
>Ga0209401_1003115_pt1 | contig 10522 bp, 12 predicted proteins | sample M_140807_MF_Meta_FD_187318 | JGI IMG/M metagenome (GOLD analysis project Ga0209401, IMG submission 187318) | Freshwater microbial communities from Lake Montjoie, Canada to study carbon cycling - M_140807_MF_MetaG (SPAdes) (version 2) | ecosystem: Environmental > Aquatic > Freshwater > Lake...
ATTGAACAACATAATAACGAAAGTAAATAAACGTAAGATGAGTAGCATAAAAGGTAAAGTAAAGTGGTTTAACGGTAGCAAAGGCTACGGTTTTATTGAGAGAGACGACAAACAAAAAGACGTATTCGTTCATATGTCAGCTGTTAAAGATGCAGGTATTGATTATTTGGATGAAGGAGATATTCTTACATTTGATATCGAAGATGGAAAAAAAGGTCCATCAGCTGTAAATTTAAAAAAAGTTTAAAATCTAGATTTTTTTGATGGAGGAGGCTCACCCATGGGTATTCATTACGATTACAAGTCTAAACGTGGAGAAAGAGCTATGCTTAAAGAAGCAAAGAGAAAAGAACGTCTCGCTTTAAAAAAAGCCAAAAGAGCCTCAACCATACCCACAAAAGAACCAGAACAAGAAATGCACGATATTAATAAGCCTATTACTTTGGATGATTTAACAAATCCAAATAAATAGTCCGTGTTTGAACTTGATGATTAATAATCAAAAAGATTTAAAAAAAGAACGTCTCTCAGAAGCTCTTAGAGAGAATTTAAAAAAAAGAAAAGAATTTTTAAAAAAAATTAAAGAAAGAAAAGCATGAGCGTTTTATCTGATCATTGGATAAAAAAAATGTCCTTAGAGAAAAAAATGATAAGTCCTTTTGTTCAAAAACAACAAAGAAAAAATAAGATTTCTTATGGACTTTCTTCTTATGGTTATGACGCAAGAGTTTCTAATGAGTTTAAGATATTTACAAATATAGATTCGGCATTTGTAGATCCTAAAAAATTTTCAAAAAATAGTTTTGTAACAAGAAAAACTGACGTTTGTATAATACCCCCTAATTCATTTGCTCTAGCTAGAACAGTTGAATATTTTAAAATTCCAAGAGATGTTTTGGTGATTTGTCTTGGAAAAAGCACTTATGCGAGATGTGGAATTATTGTTAATGTTACCCCTTTAGAACCGGAGTGGGAAGGACATGTCACTCTAGAGTTTTCAAACACAACAACATTACCCGCTAAGATTTATGCCAATGAAGGAGCTTGCCAGTTTGTTTTTTTAAAAGGCGATCAAGAACCAGAAACTTCATATGCTGATAAAAAGGGAAAATATATGAGGCAAAAAGGCGTTACTCTTCCCAAAATTTAAATATGCAAAAACTATTAATTAAGGGAGGAAAGAAACTCTCTGGTGAAGTAGTTATTTCAGGCTCTAAAAATGCAAGCCTTCCCATTATTATATCATCTCTATTGTTTGATGACTCCATTTCTTTTGAGAATGTTCCCAAAGTTAGAGATATCTACACTTTAATTAATTTAATTAAGGTTTTAGGCAGAGAAGTTGAATTTGATGAAGATAAAGAAATATTAAGAATATCAAAAAAAAATAAAGAAAAATATTTTGCTCCCTATTCGATTATGAAAACTATGAGAGCCGGTGTTTTAGTTTTAGCTCCATTGCTGGCAAAATTTGGAAAGGCTAGAGTTTCTTTGCCAGGAGGCTGCTCTATAGGAGCAAGACCTGTGAACTTGCATTTAGAGGCATTAAAAAAACTTGGTGTAAAAATTAATGTGAAGAATGGTTATATTGACGCAAGGGCTCCAAAAGGTTTGTCAGGGGCTAATATTAAATTTCCCTCAATTTCGGTAGGAGCAACAGAAAGCATAATTATAGCAGCAGTCCTTGCTAAGGGAGTAACAAAAATTAGTAATGCTGCAATTGAGCCAGAGATTATAGATTTAATAAAATTTTTAAATAAATGTGGTGCGGACATACAATATAATTCAAAAAGAAAAATTATTATAAAGGGAGTAAATTTTTTATATCCGGTAAGGCACAGAATTATTCCAGATAGAATAGAAGCTGGAACTTATGCAATTGCAGCTTTGATAACTAACGGAAAGTTATTAATTAAAAATGTTAATAATGATCATTTGGAGAATATATTTAGCGTTTTAAGAAAAATAGGGGCCAATATTAAAACTTTTAAAGATTCTTTTGTTATTTTTAGAAAGCATCAACTAAAACCATTTAAAATTATTACAAAACCTTACCCAGGATTTCCAACTGATATGCAAGCTCAGTTTATGGCTTTAGCTACTCAGATCAAAGGATCATCAATAATTAATGAAAAGATATTTGAAAATAGATTTCTTCACGTTTCAGAATTGATGAGAATGGGTGCAGATATTGAAATAAAGAAACAAAAAGCCACAATAAAAGGAATTAAAAATTTAAATGGTGCTGAAGTAATGGCTACAGATCTAAGGGCATCTGTAAGTTTAGTTTTAGCAGCGTTATTCGCAAAAGGTACAACAACAATTAATAGGATTTATCATTTAGATAGAGGGTATAGTAATTTAGAAAAAAAACTTAATTTATGTGGGGCTAATGTTAGAAGAATAAATGATTAACAAAAATATTTCCAAGTTAAAATTATTAGCAGAAGATATTCAGGATTTGCATGTTTTTTCAGCTTATCTGCAAGACTCCGTAATTGTTGCGAATGATATTAAATTTTTACCCAAAACCAAAAAATTGATTTGCGTGTTTAATCGTTTTATATGGGAAGATGCTGAAAAAGGAATTTTTAGAAAAAATAAAAGGATACGTAGTGCTCTCGTTTTTGACAACGTTTTAAAAGTTAAATCAAAAGGAATTAATCCAAGAAAAAAGACTAAGATACTCGAGTTTCTAGCGATCAAAACAGAGGTTAAAGATAATTATTTTGATATAAGATTAATTTTTTCTGGAGATAATATTTTATTAGTTAAAGCTGAAGAAATAGATTCGTCTTTAGAAGATTTTGGAAAAACCTGGGAAACCAGTTATAAACCAAATCATAAGATTTAGTATGGAAATTATAAAATTTAATAAAAATAGATTTTTAAAAGATTTAGATTTTATTTCTCGAAATAGAAAATCTAATTTTTCTAACAAAGCTAATATTGTAAAAAAAATTCTTAACGATGTTAAAACTAAAGGTGACAATGCTGTTGTTTATTATCAAAAGAAATTTGATAGAAGCTCAGTTTCTAAAAAAAATATTATTTTAACAGATAAAGAAATTAATAAAGTTATAAAAAATTTAGATTCTTCAGTAAAAAGTTCTATTAAACTTGCATTTGAAAGAGTTAAAGACTTTCATAAAAGACAATCAATTAAGGGTTATAAATATTTTGATAAATATAAAAATGAATTAGCTTATAAAGTTTCTCCATTAAATAGAGTTGGAATTTATATTCCAGGAGGAACGGCTAGTTATCCAAGCTCAGTTATTATGAACGCTGTTCCAGCGATTGTTGCTGGTGTAAGAAATATTACTTTATGCATGCCTACACCAAATAATAAAATTAATGCGGGTGTTGTTTATGCAGCTAAAATATGTGGAGTAAAAAAAATTTATAAAATAGGGGGCGCTCAAGCAATAGGAGCTTTTGCTTACGGAACAAATACCGTTACCAAAGTTGATAAAATTGTAGGACCAGGGAATATTTTTGTAGCTACAGCTAAAAAAGAGGTTTTCGGTGAGGTAGGTATAGATATGGTCGCTGGACCTTCAGAGATTACAGTAGTTGCAAACGAGGATAACGATTCAACATTAACAGCTATAGATTTATTATCACAAGCTGAACACGATGAGTTATCCCAGGCAATATTAGTAACAACAAATTTAAAATTTGGCCTAGAGGTTAAAAATAAAGTTTACAAATTTTTAGATGTTTTGCCTAGAAAGCAAATAGCCAAAAAAGCAATTAATAATAATAGCGCGATTATAGTTTGTAAAAACTTTAAAGAAGTTGTTAGTGTTGTAAACGATATAGCACCAGAGCACCTTGAGATTAAAACTAAAAATAATTCATTTTTGGCAAAACAAATTAAAAATGCTGGATCAATTTTTTTAGGAGAAAATTCACCAGAAGCAATAGGAGATTATTTAGCAGGACCAAATCATGTTTTGCCAACAGCTGGATCAGCAAGATTTGCTTCAGGGTTATCTGTTTATGATTTTTATAAAAAAACATCAGTTATTAAAATGAGCAAACAAGGTCTTGAAAAGATAGGAAGATCAGCTATACACCTAGCAAATTACGAGGGTTTGTTTGCGCACTCTCAATCAATTAGAATTAGGATTAGTTAAATATGGCAAAAGAAGAAATGTTGGAATTCAAGGGGTTGGTAACTGAGTTGTTACCCAATGCCATGTTTAGAGTGAAATTAGAAAATAATCATGAAGTATTAGCTCATACAGCTGGAAAAATGAGAAAGAATAGAATTAGAGTTTTGGCTGGAGATGAAGTTATGGTTGAAGTTACTCCATATGATTTAACTAAAGGCAGGATTATTTTTAGATTTAAATAATGAATGAAACAAAACATAGTTTTGTTTTAGCCTCTGCATCACCAAGAAGAATAGAGCTTCTTAATAATATAAAAATCTTTCCAAAACTAACTTATGCTTCAAATCTTAATGAAGATATAAATAACAAAGAAGATCCCAAAGAATATTGCATTAGAATTGCAAAAAATAAGGCTTTTAAAGCTTTAGAAAAATACCCAGAAGAATTTATTTTGTCAGCAGATACTATAGTCTTTTGTAGTAAGAAAATTTTTTTAAAGCCAAAAGATAAAGAAGAAGCTAGAAAATTTTTAACCTACTTTTCAGGTAGAAAACACAATGTGTTGACATGCGTATGTTTGGCCAAAAAAAACTCAATAAAAGTTAAAAAAATTATAACAAAAATTACTTTTAAAAGATTAACCAAGCAAGAGATTGAAGAATATTTGTTAACTAATGAATGGAAAGATAAAGCAGGAGCTTATGCCATACAAGGTTATGCTGAAAAATTTATTAAAAGAATTAATGGTTCGTATTCAAATGTAGTTGGTTTGCCTCTGTTCGAAACTTATAATTTGCTTAATTCACAAGGTCTAATCTAATATTTTAATTGATTAATAAAATATTTTGTGAAAAAAGAAGTCAGTGGTCTGGTAGCTCAGTTGGTAGAGCAGAGCCCTGAAAAGGCTTGTGTCGCTGGTTCAATTCCAGCTCAGACCACCATTTAAATGCTAAAAAAAAATCTTAAAATTTTATTAAGAAACACTTTTTATTTTATTTTTTTTTTTATTTATCCAAAAATTAGAATATTAAAAAACTTATATTCAATAAGTAAATTTTATCAAATTAACTTAGTAAAATTTAATAAAATTAATTACAAAATTTTTAAGATAATAAATGGCAGAATTTATACAAATGCAGTAAATGATGCTGCTTATATTTATAAAGATTATTTATTGTCAGGACCCTCTTATCAATATCGAAATAGTATTAATTCAGGTATAAAAAATAACATCACTTTAAAGATTGGTACTCCAAGAATTTTAAAAAAAATAAAGGGTAATGTATTGTCTTTATTATCAGGAGGAGCGGCAAATAATAATTATGGCCATTGGCTAACTGACGTACTGCCAAGAATTTATTTATATAATCAGTTCTTTTCTAAAAAAAAAATAAATTTTTTTTTGGTTCCTAGTTATGAATTTAGTTATCAAAAAGACACTCTAAAGATTATTGGAATAAAAAAAGAAAAAATTATTAGCAGCAAATATTATCGACATATCCAAGCTAGTAATTTGTACGCGACCTCACATCCTTGCAACCACCACCCCGAGAATATTACTGATTGGAGCATTAAATTCTTGAGAAATACTTTTTTAAATAAGAAAATTTTAAAAGACAGCGCATATTTTTCCAAAAAAATTTATTTAGATAGAGAAGAATCTCATTTGTTATCAAATTCTAATTTAACAAAGTATAAAAATTATCGATTACTTGTAAATGAAGATGAAATTAAATCTTATTTACAGAATATTGGTTTTGAAATTGTCAAACCCCAAAAATTAAAATTTATTGATCAAGTAAAATTATTTAGTAATGCAGAATGTGTGGTAAGCTTGTATGGAGCTGGCTTGAGCAATATTATATTTTGCAAACCCAATACTAATGTTATAGAAATCAAATCATTTAGAGCTGGGAATGAATTCTTAAATATGTCTAAAATCTCTCGTTTAAGTCATATTCAAATAAATTTAAAACCATTGTTTAAGTCAGATATACAGCAAAACGGCATAATGAAATGTCCTGTTATTCAAATACAAAAAGCATTAAAAAAATTTCAAATAATCTAATGAAATTAATACTTATAATATGAATAAAATTTATTTATTTAACAGATTAAGACATATAATTTTTGGGGAAAAATTTTATAAAAAATTAAATTTTGACTGGGACGTACATTATGATCGAATTCAAATCATTCAAAATATTATTAATAAAAATAAATTTAATTCTTACCTAGAAATAGGTTGTTTTAATGATGATTGTTTTTCAAAAATTAAAATAGCAAAAAAAATTGGGGTGGATCCTTTTTCAGGAGGAAATGTAAGAATGACGAGCGATGAATTCTTTAATATCAATAAAGAAAAATTTGACTGCATATTTGTTGACGGGCTACATATTTACGAACAAGTTAAAAAAGACATTACAAATTCTTTAAGGTTTCTTAGCAATAATGGTGTCATCCTGGTGCACGATTGTTTGCCAGAAAATATTTTTGAACAGGCTGTTCCTAGATCTAAAAGAAGATTTAAAGGAGATTCCTGGAAAGCTATAGTTGAGATGAGAACTAGAATAGATGTTGATACTTATACCTGCGTTGCAGACGAAGGATTGGGAGTAATTTTGAAAAGAAAAAATAATAATTTACTCTATATAAAGCAAAAAAATTTTAAAAAATTAAGTTTTAAAGATTATTATTATAATTATTTGTCATATATGAATATTATTACTGTAAAAGATTTATTTAAATTAATATAAATAATGGAAAGTCTCAAAAAAATATCAAAAAATTTTGATACCACTAAAAAAGAAGTGGGTTTTATTAAAATTTATGAAGATTATTTAAAAGATTTTAGATTTAAAAAAAACAAAATTTTAGAAGTTGGTTTTACTAAACATTCTTTAGGAATGTTTAGGAAGTACTTTCCTAATAGTCATATAGTAGGATTGGATATTAGAGAAGAAAAAGTAAAATTAAAAAATGTTCAAACTTATGTGGGTAGCCAAACTGATCCTAAAGTTTTAGATAAAATTATTAGAGCTTATAAAAGTTTTGATATTATAATAGATGATGGAAGTCATATAAATAATGATGTAAAATTTACTTTTAATTATTTATTTAGCCATCTTAAATATCAAGGACTTTATTTTATAGAAGATTTGCAAACTAGTTATATCTCACGTTGGGGAGGGGATCCATTTAAAATGAATAATAAAAATACCATAATGAATTTTTTACGCTCTTTGGCTGATTCTATTCATTATCAGGAAATTGATAATCCATTTTATATTAAAAAGAAATTTGATGGTCAGATTGGTTACGTGCATATTCACAGAAATATAGCCGTAATAAAAAAAGAAAAAAATTTTTATCAATCTAATATTTGTTTTAAAAATTCAGTTTATTTAGGGATGATAAAGAAAAGAAAAAATTTTGATCTTTCTACATTTAGAGATTTGAAAAAGTATATAAGATATTTAATTAGGCACATTATAAACAAACTTAATTTATTAAATTAATTCAGAACTTAATTGCTAAATAGTTTAAATTTCCCCTTTTCAATATTTTAAGATTTTTTTGTTAGAGAAATATCGTTTGCAATTTACTTTTTAACTTGATAATCAACCTCTAATTGAAATGATTAAAAAATATATATCTGCTCACAGACACCATCCTCATGCTGAGTATTCACTTAGCTAATAGAATTATATATTTAAAAACAAAATAATATTATAAACAAAAAACATGCAGCTGTAGCTCAGTTGGTTAGAGCGCTGGTTTGTGGAACCAGATGTCGGTGGTTCGAATCCACCCAGCTGTACCAAATTAATGAATAAAAAAAATTTTAAACCTAGCAGTGAATTACCAGCAGGTTTTGTAGATAGACAAGAAGAAGAGTTATTAGCGAGAGATCTTTTAATATCTAGTATTAAAAAGGTTATGGCTAAATACGGCTTTCAATATCTTGAAACACCTAGTTTTGAGTTTACCGATAGTATTGGTAAATTTTTGCCTGACAAAGATAGACCATCGGAGGGAGTTTTTTCTTTTGAGGATGACAAAAAATGGCTTTCGTTACGATATGATTTAACAGCTCCACTAGCTAGATATGCAGCGAAAAACTTTAATAATTTACCAAGACCTTTTAAAAGGTATCAACTAGGAACAGTTTGGAGAAATGAAAAGCCAGGCCCTGGAAGATTTAGAGAATTTTTGCAATTTGATGCGGACTATATAGGAACAAGCAATTTATTTGCTGACGCGGAGTTGTGTTGTTTAATTTCAGAAATTTTAAGTACGTGCGGCTTAACAAAAAAAGAATTTATAATTAAAATATCTAATCGTAAATTAACAAAAGGATTATTAGAAAAGCTAAAAATCAACGATGAAAATAAACAATCAATAGTGCTAAGAGCTATTGATAAGTTGGATAGAGTAGGATTAGAGGGTGTACAATATCTTTTAGGAAAAGGCAGAAAAGATAAATCTGGTGATTTCACAAAAGGAGCCGAGCTAGAGGAGTCTCAAATTAAAGACATCATTAATTTTTTAAGTATTAAAGATCTTTCCGATAATAATTTTGAAAAAATCGAAAAAATAGCTGGAGATAACCAGACTATATTAGACGGAGTGAATGAGCTCATTTTAATAAAGAAATATTTTTCATTATTAAAATTCGATAATTTTAAATTTGATCCAACTGTTGTTAGGGGACTTGAATATTATACAGGTCCTATTTTTGAGGCTAATCTTACATTTGGCGTTACAAACAACAAAGGCGAGGTAATTGAATTTGGATCAATAGGAGGCGGAGGCAGATATGATGATCTTGTAAAACGTTTTAATAATCAAGATTGCCCTTCAACTGGCATTTCAGTTGGTCTTGATCGTTTAATTTATGCGATTCTTCAAAAAAATAAAATTAAAGCAAAAAAAGAAACGCCAGTTTTAATATGTGTTTTTGATGAAAAGTATATGGATTACTATGTAAAAATTTTAAATTTATTAAGAACAAAAAATATTAGCGCTGAGATTTATTCAGGAAGCGCCAATATAAAATCCCAACTAAAGTATGCTGACAAACGAAGATGTAATTACGTCATTTTATGTGGCGACGATGAGGTAAGTAAGAATTTAGTAACAATTAAAAATTTAGAAATCGGCAAGCAAATGTCCGATACTCTAAAAGATAGAGATGATTGGAAAGAATCTTCAGGATCTCAAAAAACAGTAGCTATAGATCAACTTTTAAATGAGATTAAATAATGAAACAGGGTCTAGAAAAAAAGAGATTAAAAGAAGATCTTTCTAAAAAAATATTAACTAATTTTAAAAAAAACAAATTTAATTTTACGGATTTGGATCTCTTGATTGATACTAATTTATTAACCGAGCGATCAGGAGAACAATTTAAAAAATTTACACTAACTTATAAAGATTTATTTGGAAAAGAAATTAGTTTGCGTCCTGATTTAACAGTTTCAACAGCATTAAAATATATTCAGGAAAAAAAGAATAAAGAAGAAAAGTATTGTTACTACGGAAGCGCTTATCGATTAGACAAAGAAGGAGATTTAAAAGTTTTTGATCAAATAGGCTGTGAAATTATTAATTCTAATAGTGATAAATCAGAAAATATCTTGATTAATTCCATATTAGAACCATTAAAAAAAATTAAGAACCTAAAAGTTATTTTGGGTGATGTTGGATTGTTTAAAGTTTTAGTAGAATCCTTAGAACTTCCTTCTAGATGGAAATTAAGATTAGTAAAAAATTTTTCTAGAAGAGAATATTTTGCAGATATGTTAAAAAGATTAGAAACAAATTATGATCTTGATCAAAAAGCAATTAAATTAGATACAAAAAGACTTCAGGATTTAGAAAAATTAGATCCAAATGAAATAATTGGCGGTAGGACAGTTTCTGAAATTATTAAACGTTTCAATAAAAAGATTAAAGATCCAAGGGATAATTATAAAGGAAAAAAGAATGTTAATATTATTAGAGATTTTTTAAATATTAATACCTCAATTCAGAAGGCAGAAAGTGCAATATTGCATTTTTTCTCAAAAAATAAATTAAACAATTTATCTATTAAAAGTTATTTAAAAAAAATTAGCAGAATAAATAAAGAAATAGGAAAAAAATATTCTGTTAATTTTAAAACAAATTTTGGAAGAAATACTGATTATTATACCGGTATAGTCTTTTTAGCCTGTGTAAAAAAGGACTCTAAAATTATCGAATTAGCAAGAGGTGGTGAGTATTATGGCCTCCTTAAAACTCTTGGTTATAAGAAAGATATATCAGCTATAGGCGGAGCAATTAATTTAAATGAATTAATAAATTTGTAAAATTATGTCTAAAATAAAAATAGGATTGCCAAGCAAAGGAAGATTAAA
>Ga0209401_1003118_pt1 | contig 10511 bp, 6 predicted proteins | sample M_140807_MF_Meta_FD_187318 | JGI IMG/M metagenome (GOLD analysis project Ga0209401, IMG submission 187318) | Freshwater microbial communities from Lake Montjoie, Canada to study carbon cycling - M_140807_MF_MetaG (SPAdes) (version 2) | ecosystem: Environmental > Aquatic > Freshwater > Lake...
GCCCAATACCATGTTCCGTATACAGTTAGATGGTGTAGCAAAACCCGTGATCGGATACATATCCGGCCGCATGCGTAAACATGATATCAAGATCCTGCTGGGCGACCGTGTGCTGATTGAGTTTTCACCGTATGATCTCACCAGAGGTCGTATAACCCGCCGCCGCTAAATACTCACATGCGTGAACATATTGATCTCATAGAAGCCACCACTCGTCCAACCAAGTTGGAAACCACTCCACTGCCATATTCACCTGATGATTTAGCGCCTGTGCTGAGTGCAGACAGTCTAAACTATCACTACGGACATTTAGCCAAGGGCTATGCCAAACGCTACAATGCCGGCGAAGGCGACCCAGATTTTAACCGTGCTGGCAGCTTCTTACACAACAAATTCTTTCCACAACTGAGACCGCCCCGGGGCACAAATCGCCCGCGCGGCGCTGTGCTGGAACTAATAGAACGCAAGTTCAAGAGTTACGAAGCATTCCAGGATGCTGTGAAAGAAGTGGCCATGAAGATCCAAGGATCAGGCTGGGTTTACTTGAGCACTGGGGGCGAGATCAAAACCATCGCAAATCATGCTGTGCGTACAGATATATGCGTACTTATTGACTGGTGGGAGCATGTGTGGGCCACAGATTATCAGTGGGACAAAGAGAAATATCTTGACAACATCTGGCGCATCATCAACTGGGATGTGTGCTCAGAAAGACTATAAACGGACTCGATTATGAAACTAGAAACTGGAGCAGTTGATAAACTGCGAGAACTCATTGCCGAAGAAGCCAACCCTGATCTCAAGCTCAGGGTATTTGTACAGGGCGGTGGATGTTCAGGATTCAGTTATGGATTCACCTTTGATGAAATTCAAAATGAAGATGATTTTGACTTCAACTATGAAGAAGTGCGTGTGATAGTAGACGCCATGAGCATGCAATATCTACAGGATTCAACAATAGATTACCGTGAAGATGTCATGGGATCCAGCTTTGTTATAAACAATCCCTCTGCAAAAACCACCTGCGGCTGCGGATCCAGTTTCTCCGTTTAGTCAAACTCACTAGATACACAGCTCTGGTAAATACACCAGAGGATATGTATCTATGACCTATGAATTTGTGGATGTTGGTGCTGCACCAGATGACGGCAACGGTGATCCGTTACGCACCGCCTATATAAAGATAAACAACAATTTTGCCAATCTCCAGCAGGTTGGCACCGATAGGATCACCAATGGTCTAAGCAACGTGATCATCCCTGTGGCCAACGGAAACATCTACATGGGTGTGGCCAATGTGGCCAACATAGTGACTGTGACCAGCAACGGTGTCATTGCCACCAGGATCTCTACCACAGGCAATATCGCTGCCGGACAGTATTTCCTAGGCAACGGATATTTTCTCACAGATATTTCACAAGCCAGATCCATTGTGTATGGAACCAGTAATGTAAGTATTCCTTCAGCTGATGGCAACATCAATTCTGTAGTGCAAGGCAATCTCACACTACGGGTATCACCAAATCTTGTGACAGTTTTAGGTGATCTTAATATTACCGGTAATGCCACCATATCAGGTAACATCACTAGAAATGCCATAGCTTATGGCAGCAGTGAGTTGGGATTTTTTACACCGGACGGCAATGCCAATATCACAATCGCAGGCACATCAAATGTTGCTGTATTCACCACATCGGGACTGACTGTGACCGGGGCCATAGGTGTGTCCAGCACGGTGAGTGCATCGGGCAATGTCACAGGTGGCAATTTCAACACCGGTGGGCGTGTATCCGCCACCGGCAATCTCACTGGCGGTAATATCACCACAGCCGGCGTGGTCACAGCCGGGGGCAATGTCACTGGCGGTAATGTGATAGGTAATCAAGGTGTGTATGGCAATATCTTTACCACCTTGATTGACTCTGGAGACAGTAGCCAGATCACAGTGACACCGGACACTCGATTCTCAGCCACTGTCACAATTGATAACGAACTGGATGCCGACTTCATCCTGTCACAGCGTATCAACACCAGCATAATCAGTGCCAGTGGAAATGTGCTGGGCAAAATACCATCTGTGTCCAACACATTCTATGTGGCCAAGAACGGCAGTGACTCCAACAACGGTGGATTGAATACCCCATTCCTTACCATCAAGGCTGCTTGCACAGCAGCCACTGCACTGGGTGGCAATGTCTCCATCCGCATAGCATCCGGCACTTATGTGGAACAGACTCCTATCACAGTTCCTCCTAACACAGCCATCATGGGCGATAACCTACGCACAGTCACAGTAAAACCGGCCACCCCGGCCAATGATTTGTTCTACATGACCAATGGCACCTATGTATGGGGTATCACCGTGAAAGATTACTTGGGTGCTGCCTTTGCATATGATCCGGCCACACCTGGACAGAATGTGTTTGTGAGTCCTTACATACAGAACATCACATCGTCCACTACCACAGGAACCGGCTGCCGGATTGACGGCAGTCTTGTGAGCAGCATCAGCACCAAGGCCATGATCCTGGGATTCTATACCATTATCAATCGTGGTGGTATTGGTGTTGACCTTCTCAACAGTGCATACAGCCAGGCGGTCAACATCTACACCATCAGTTGCGATATCGGCTTGAGAACACGCAGCGGTTCGTTTGTTACCCTTAATGGGTCTGATTGCTCGATAGGCAACTACGGACTGGTATCTGAAGGAATAGGACCATTACAAACTTCGGGCAATACAATTGGTTATAGCACCGCAGGAACCTTTGTGATTGGTGGGCTGAGCAATGGGCAACCGCATGTGAACACTGTGATGGTTATAAATGATGCTGATTATGTCACCACCAGCAGCACAACACTTACCATTCAAGTCCAGGTGGCTGCGTTGACCATAGGAACAGGATTATCCTATTCGGCGGGGCAAGATGTGATCATAGCCTATGATTCAATCAAGTTCATGACCGGCGAGGTGCAATCATACGATTCCGGTACAGGCGCTTTGATTGTGGATGTGACCGGCACCAACGGATCGGGCACATACAGTGCTTGGGATGTGAATCTTTTTCCCATAACCTATTACACCATCGACACCATACAGCCCAATATCCCATCAGTGGGGAATGCCACCGTGGTGATACAGGAAACATTTGCGGCCAATCTGGTGCCCGGTACCAATGTGGAATTCTATACCCGCAGTGCCATTATTGCCAGCGCACACACATTTGAATATGTGGGCGCAGGCACCAATCCGGCCACTGCATTACCGCAGTATGGTGGTATTCCAGTTCCGGCAAATGAAGTGGTCACAGTGAATGGTGGTGTGGTCACATTTACCAGCACTGACCAGAAGGGTAACTTTAGAGTGGGTAAAGGATTCACAGTGAATCAAGCAACAGGGACCGTGAGTGGGGATGACTTTTATAGATCCTTGTTTGCGATCATGACCCCCTACATTTTGGCCTTGCAAGAAGTGCCATAAGTAACAGTTAAGGAATCAACATGGCAACAGTATTAAATGCATTTAAAACAGTAACAGTAGACGTGACCAACACCATTGGCAATGTGTATACCTGCCCCAGCGGATACAGCGCGGTAGTGTTACTGGCACAGGTGAGTAATCTTACCGGTAACACCATCACAGTGAGTGGAAATATATTTCAATTGGCCGGAAACAATGTGGCCTTGGTAAAAAGTGCTTCACTGCCGGCAAACGATGCTATAAATCTTGTGGGCGGTAGATTGATATTGCAAACCGGAGACAGTTTTGCAGTGGGAGCCAGCGCAAATTCTTCTTCGCAATTGACATTGAGCGTGTTAGAAACATCAACAGGATAAAGCCAGAATGAGTGCAATCAACCTTATCAGTGGGCGGGTGCCAGTAACCAGTCTGGACAATCTCACAGCCGATCGCTATCAGTTCTTGGGACTAAACCAAGCCGAACCCAATCTCGGCAACGGCACCAATGCCAATGATTTGCTTGCGCTGGGAAACAACGGAGTGAGATCATGGACCAATGCTGTGAGTGTGGTATCAGTTACAGCATCGGGTAATGTCACTGCCAATGTGCTAGTCGGCAACTCTTTGGTCATCGCCAGTGCTGGTAATATCTCAGCCGGCAATATTTCAGCCACAGGCAATGTGAATGGTGGCAATCTCAACACCGGCGGCCAGATTTTTGCTACAGGCAACATCAATACTAGTGGTTATTTTATTGGAACTTTTGCAGGTAATATCGCTGGTAATCTCACTGTTCCCGGATCCAACACACAGGTACTGTTTAACAATGCAGGCAATGCAGGTGCCAGTGCAGGATTCACATTCAATTCAGCCACCAATGTGGCCAATGTCACAGGAACCATCAACACTCAGATAATTTCAGCATCGGGTAACATCACTACTGGAAGTGGTTACTTTTTGGGTGATGGCGGATTATTGACCAATCTTGCTATACCCGGCGGTACTCAAATAGTCAATGGTAACAGTAATGTTGTTGTGGCTGCGAACTCAAATGTGTCTGTGAGCGTGAACAGTATAGCCAATGTGGCTGTGTTCACTGTGAATGGTGTCACAATCACCAACAATGTTGCAGCCAATAATATTTCAGTTAGCACTACTGTAAATGCTGCCAGTTACACCGGCGGATTAGTAAGTGTCACCGGCAATGTCACAGGTGACATCATCAACGGTGGAAACATATTTGCCACCACAAGAGCCAATGCTGCCAGCTTCACAGGTGGACTAGTTTCGGTATCAGGCAATGTGACCGGTGGCAATTTAACCACCGCAGGATTGGTATCCACTTCGGGAAATGTGCAGGCCAACAACATCTTTGCCACCACTCGTGCTAATGCGGCTAGTTTTACAGGTGGGCTAGTTTCGGTATCGGGCAATGTTCAAGCCAACAATGTCAGTGTCACAAGCAATTTCAATGCACCCAGTTTAACTGGTACCACATTGTCCGTAACCGGCAATGTGATAGCCAACAATGGCATTTTCACCACCATTGTTAATGTGGCCAGCCACACAGGCTCTGTGGTTTCTGTAACAGGCAATGTCACAGCCAACAATGTAATGGCTGGCAACATTGTGAATGCAGCCAGCCATACTGGTTCGATAGTGAGTGTTACCGGCAACATCACGGCCAACACAGGTGCGTATTTTATCGGTGATGGAAGTCAACTTACCAATATTTCCATTGGTGCCGGTAGTCAGATCATCAATGGTAATTCAAATGTCACTGTAGCTGCCAACGGTAATGTTACAGTGAGTGTGACCGGGATCACACCAGTGGCCACATTCACCACGACCGGCGTGAGCTTGTTGGGCAATGTCACAGCCAACAACATCATCGCTACCACTATTGTGAATGCACCCAGTCATACCGGTGCAGTGGTATCCGTGACTGGAAATATTGATGCCGGTAATGTGAGAACTGGTGGATTGATCACTGCCACGGGCAACATCCAGGGTGGCAATCTACGTTCAGACGGGTTGGTCACTGCTACTGGTAACCTACAAACTGCTGCTCAGATCACAGCCATCGGCAACATCACCGGAAGCAGTTTGTTGGGCACAGCCGTGTCAGTGTCGGGCAATGTCACCGGTAACAATGGCATATTTACCACTATTGTTAATGCTGCCAGCGTTACCGGAACTATTGCTTCATTAAGTGGCAATGTCACCGGTGGTAACATCATTGGTGGCAACATCTATGGTACCATTGTGGGCACAATTATCACAGCCAATGCCAGCTTGACAGGTAATCTTGACGCAGGCAATGTACGTACCGGTGGACAAGTCACTGCAACCGGCAACATAACCGGTGGCAATGTGTCGGCCACGAGTCTCACAGGTACTGTGGTATCCGCGAGTGGCAACATCACTGGTAGTAATATATTAACCGGTGGTGTGATCAGTGCATCAGGTAACATTACCGGTAATTATATCCTTGGTAATATTGCAGGCACGATCGTGACCACAGCAATCAGTATCACAGGCAATGTCACTGCCGGTAATCTCAGAACAGGTGGAGTGGTCACTGCAACCGGCAACATAACTGGTGGCAATGTGTTGGTGGGAACTGGTATCATCAGCACATCGGGAAATATCACTGGTGGCAATGTGTTGGTGGGAACTGGTATCATCAGCACAACCGGCGACATCTCTGGTGGCAATATCATTGGTACCATCGTGGGTACTATTGCCACAAGCAGTGCCAGTTTGACTGGTAACTTGGATGCAGGCAATATACGCACAAGTGGAGTGGTCACTGCAACCGGCAACATAACCGGTGGCAATGTGCTCACTAGCGGCGTGATTTCGGCCACCGGTAACATCACAAGCGGTAACATATTGACCGCTGGCGTGATATCAGCCACAGGCAACATCTCAGGCGGCAATATCATTGGTACCATCGTGGGCACCATCGCCACAACCAGTGCCAGCCTGACTGGCAACTTGGATGCAGGTAATGTTCGTACCGGTGGGTTGATCACGGCCACTGGCAATATCACGGGCGGTAACCTCTTATTTGGATCAGGTGTTGTGAGCGGAACCGGCAATGTGACTGCTGGCAATATATTGACCGGTGGTGTGATTTCGGCTACAGGCAATATCTCTGGTGGCAATATCATTGGTACCATCGTGGGTACTATCTCTACCACCAGTGCCAGTTTGAGTGGTAATCTTGATGCAGGCAATGTTCGCACAGGCGGAGTGGTCACAGCCACTGGCAACATTAACGGTGGTAACATATTGACCGGTGGAGTGATATCAGCAACTGGTAACATCATTGGTGGTAATATCCTTGGCACAATCGTGGGCACTATCTCCACTGCCAGTGCCAGCTTGACTGGCAACTTGAATGCCAACAATGTTATCGCTACCACTATTGTGAGTGCTGCGAGTGTTATCGGAACCACAGCATCCTTGAGTGGCAATGTCACTGGTGGTAACATACTCACCGGTGGTGTGATATCGGCCACTGGCAATATCATTGGTGGCAATATCATTGGCACAATCGTGGGCACTATCTCCACAAGCAGTGCAAGTTTGACTGGTAACTTGGATGCAGGTAATGTACGCACAGGTGGGCAAGTCACTGCAACCGGTAACATCACTGGTGGTAACATACTCTCTGGAGGTGTGATATCGGCCACTGGCAACATCATTGGTGGTAATATCCTTGGCACAATCGTGGGCACTATCTCCACAAGCAGTGCCAGTTTGAGTGGTAACTTGAATGCCAACAATGTGATCGCTACCACTATTGTAAGTGCGGCCAGCCACACAGGAACCTTGGTGTCAGTGAGTGGCAATGTCAATGCAGCCGGCGTTAGTGCGTCGGGGAATATAACAGGCAGTTATATCTTTGGCAATGGTGTAAGTCTTACCGGCCTGACTGTGACCAGCACGGCCAACAGTATTGCCAACGGAACTAGTATTATCAACATTGCTCCAGCTAATGGAAATATCACCATGACGGTCAGTGGCATCAGTAATGTTGCGGTACTGGCCAACACTGGTGTGTATGTCACAGGATTAGTATCGGCAAGTGGAAATATTTCATCGGGATCACAGATCAGTGCTGTGGGCAATCTCACTGGTTCTGGTATTGTTACCACAGGTGCCGGCGGATCAATTTCGGGCACAGGAAGTATTACCGGTGCTGGGTTGTTCTCCACCACTACCATGTCTGCCACAGGTAATATCACAGGTGGAAATGTATCGGCCACTGGCAACATCACCGCCGGCAATATCATTGGTACTCTTGTGAGCACCAGTGCCAGCTTGACTGGCAACCTGGATGCAGGCAATCTCCGTACAGGTGGAGTGGTCACAGCAACCGGCAATGTCACTGGTGGTAATCTCGGCACAGGCGGCCTAATATCGGCTGCCGGTAACATCATTGCGGGTAATATATCAGCTGTTGGTCGGATACTGGTCGGCTCAGGAAATGCAGCATCTCCAAGTTTTGGGTTCAGTGCGGACGGTGCCACTGACACAGGTTTTTATTGGGTCTCTGATGGAGTTATTGGTGTTACCAATGATAATGGCCTACGAGCAACTTTCTCAAGTGGTGGTATCAGTTCAACTGGCACAGTGACCGCAGCTGGCAATATCACTGGTGGTAATTTAACCACAGCCGGCGTACTCACAGTGAATTCGGGAGAAGCGGCCACTGCCATCATCAACGGTGCAGGCAATGCCGTGGGCAATATTGGATCCGCAACCAAATATTTCAATCAATTATTTGCCCAAGCCACCACAGCACTCTATGCTGACTTGGCTGAAATGTATGTGAGTGATGCTGCGTATGAGCCGGGCACTGTGGTGGTATTTGGTGGCTCGCAAGAGGTAACAATAAGTACAACGGATTCAAGTCGCAGAGTAGCTGGGGTAGTGAGCACTCATCCAGCACATGTGATGAATTCTGGACTACAAGCAGACCACACTGTGGCAGTAGCACTGACCGGTCGTGTACCAACATCAGTAGTTGGCGCAGTAGCCAAAGGTGACATGATGGTGGCAGCAGGTCATGGTCAAGCACGAGCAGAGCATGATCCAGCCATGGGCACAGTGATCGGCAAAGCCCTGGAAGATTTCAACGGCACTGAAGGCGTGATAGAAATTGTAGTAGGAAGATTATAAGGAGAACACAATGAGTTTAATAATAGGAGCAGGATGGCGGATAGGGCCAGGATGGAATATTGTTGGTGGCCCATCGGGCGGAACTGAAATTGTCACTCTCAGCGGGTTGAACATCACCACACTATCTGGCGATCTGTTAGTGACCCTGTAAGGAACAACAATGGCAACCACAAGCATATCCGGGTTACCGCAGACTCTCACTATTGATGCTGCCACTGTGGTCCCAGCGGATTTCAATGCTGGGACTTTCAAAGTAACCATGACCACTTTGGGCAGTTTCATAACCACCAATGCCACCATTGTAAGTGCCACAGGCAACATCACCGGCGCCAATTTGATAGCATCGGGGGTGTTGATATCTACCAACACAGTGAGTGCAACTGGAAATGTCACTGGTGGCAATGTGATAACTTCGGGGGTGTTGATATCTACCAACACAGTCAGCACAGCAGGCAACGTAACCGGTGGCAATTTGATAGCATCGGGGGTGTTGATATCTACCAACACAGTGAGTGCAACTGGAAATGTCACTGGTGGTAACTTACTGACCACTGGGTTGATATCTGCATCGGCCAATGTGAGTGGTGGAAATCTAGTTGCTGGAAACGTGGTGAATGCACCTAGTCATACAGGTGGATTGGTATCGGTTACCGGCAATATCACTGCCAATGGCTTCCTCACCATAAACTCAGGTTCGGCAGCCACTGCCATCATAAATGGTGCAGGCAATGCTACTGGCAATATCGGCAGCACAAGTTCGTACTTTAACCAGATATTTGCCCAAGCCACCACAGCACTGTACGCTGACTTGGCCGAAGTTTACGAAGCTGACACAGATTACGCTACGGGCACTGTGGTGAGCTTTGGCGGCAGCAAAGAAATCACAGTATCCGCCACAGAGGGAGACCCCACAGTGGCCGGTGTGATATCTGCCAATCCCAGTTATCTCATGAACAACGGACTCACCGCTGATCACAGAGCCATAGTGGCATTGACCGGAAGAGTTCACACCAGTGTTACCGGCGCCGTGACCAAAGGTGCCATGATGATATCAGCTGGCAATGGTCATGCTCGAGCCTCAGCTGCTCCAGCCATGGGCACTGTGATCGGCAAAGCATTGGAAAACTTTGATGGTGAAAGTGGCATTATAGAAATCGTCGTGGGAAGAATGTAAAGCCATGGCACAACCAGTCTGGGTCACTCCTGTAGGCAGCCTAGGCACCATACCGGAAGGTATTTTTTATCAGGTGCCCTTGATAGCCTACGACCCGTCTGATCCCGAAGGCAACGAAGTTTATTACACACTGTTGGCCGGCCAACTACCTCCAGGAGTTCAATGCAGTCGAACCGGATTGATTTCGGGTGTGCCGCAGGCCATCGCCAGTGTGCAAGGTGTTCCGGCTCCGGTGTCAAGAGCTGTCACCAGCACCTTTGCGGTACGTGCCTATACTGAAAAAGTCGTAAATGGCCGGGTAGTGATTGATCGGCTGGCAGATCGCACATTCGATCTCACAGTTACAGGACAAAACCCACCGGTGTTTGTGACCCCTGCTGGCAATGTGGGCACTTTTTATGATGGTACACCCATTGATTCCATACAGATCGAAATCTCCGAACAAGATCCTGCCGATGTCACAGTGATAACCTTGATCAACGGCGAGCTTCCGCCGGGTCTGAGTATCAGTCCTTCGGGCCTGATCACTGGATATATCATACCAATAAATGCTGTCACCATCAATGGTGGATTTGATCGAACATCACCAAATATCATAGCGTTTGACCAATATCCGTTTGATTTTGTGATCAACAGTCCCAATACCAATTATCAATTCACACTAGAAGTCTCCGACGGCAAGGC
>Ga0209401_1003121_pt1 | contig 10508 bp, 7 predicted proteins | sample M_140807_MF_Meta_FD_187318 | JGI IMG/M metagenome (GOLD analysis project Ga0209401, IMG submission 187318) | Freshwater microbial communities from Lake Montjoie, Canada to study carbon cycling - M_140807_MF_MetaG (SPAdes) (version 2) | ecosystem: Environmental > Aquatic > Freshwater > Lake...
GCTGGGGGGCTTCCTTGCTTGGCAAGCTACCCATCCCCATGAAACTGCCATTCCCCCACTCTTCGTGGATGAGCTGACCGAAGCCGCCGTCGTCGCCTGGATCAAAAAAGAGAAGCCGGACGCCATCCTCGCCAACCACGGGCCGGTCCTCAGCTGGATCCGATCGAACGGATTTTATATCCCCGACATCCTCTCCTTCATCCACCTGAATTGGACCCCAGAAAAAGGAGAGATCAGTGGCACCAATCAGCAACCCGAGGAGATTGGCGCCGCTGCGGTCGACCTTATCGCCGAAGAGATTAACCAAAATCGCCGGGGCATCCCCACAACCCCGAAAACCATCACCCTCGAAAGCGTTTGGAACGAAGGCACCACCTGTCCGCATCGGCGTTGATCTCACACCACGGTCGCTAAGGCCACAACGTTTCCTTAATCCCTTCATCCCTCAGTTCCCCCTTTCCGTCCTTGGCGTCCTTTGCGCGAGAAAGCGCGTCCCGCAACTGCGGGGCGTGAACCATCCCGAACCTCACGCCACGGTCGCTAAGACCGCAACGTTTCCTTAATCCCTTAACCCCTTCATCCCTTCATCCCTCAATCCCTCCTTCCAGTTAGATGCTACGATTTTTGATGTCTTGACATCTTTTTTCCTTAGCGTAGTAGGGACGAGTGCGAACTACCCTGACTTTGGATGATGATCTCGCCTCCATTCTCTTGCGCGAAACCAAGAAAAAGGGGCTGAGTTTCAAGGAAATGGTCAACACCACCTTGCGACGTGGCATTGCCCAAGAACAGCTCGCTCCCCCACGCAAAAAGGTCACGACCCGCCCTCACGATTTCGGATTCAAGCCTGGCATCGATCTGGATAAGCTGAATCAGCTTTCCGATGAGCTCGAAGCAGGGGCTTGGGCCCAGAAAAAACGCCCCACTTCTTGATTCTGCCCGACATCAATCTACTCGTCCACGCACACCATCGGGGTTCTCCGGTTCACCCGCAGGCTCGTGCGTGGTGGGATCGCTGCCTCGCCGGTACGGAAGGGGTTGGCTTAGCCTGGATCACAATCCTCGGGTTTATCCGCATCACGACCCACCGCGGGATTCTGACCCGACCCATCTCACCCGAGGACGCCTGCTCACGCATCGAGGAGTGGCTTTCCCTGCCCCATATTCATATTCCACTCCCCGCTGAGGGCCACTTCGCCCGCCTCCGAAAAAATCTAAAATCTCTCGGCACCGCCGGCAATCTGACCACCGACGCCCATCTCGCCACCCTCGCCATCGAACGCGGCTATACGCTCTGCTCCACCGATGCCGATTTCGCACGCTTCCCCGACCTCAAATGGACGAATCCCCTCCGCCCGTAACTCGAATCCCAAACCTCACGCCACGGTCGCTAAGGTCGCAACATTTCCTTAATCCCTTAACCCCTTCATCCCTCAATCCCCCCTTCCCGCCCTTCGCGTACTTGGCGTGAGGAAATACCAATTACCCCACTTACCGCGTAACGTTCAGCCTGACGAACAGCCTATCCGAACCGGTGACCACCACCTGCTTTTTCAGGAATCCAGTAGGCGCAGCTCCTGTCACTGGGCTGACACTTTGTGCCGTCGTCCAGGTCACCAAATCAGTGCTGGTCTGGTAAGTTACAGTCAGCGGGGGTGAATCATCCTTCACATCGAAGGTGTAAGTCATTTGCTGACCCCCATTCGGTAACTGGGCAATCACTGGGACAGCCGTAACGCCGTTGTTTTGAGGCATTCCGCTTGCCGAACCGAACGCGTACTTTAATCCAACCGCTACACCGTTCACCTTCGCATCGAACGCGGTGTCGGCGGGTAGATTGTTGTCGGAAAGATAAGTGGCATAAGCCGTGCCGGCAGCGACAATCGTAAAAGCATAGGCCGATGAGGTGGCAGTATCGTAGTTGGTATCTGCAGCCAGCGTCGCCGTCACCTTATAGCTACCCACGGCCGTCGGCTTCGTCCCACTGGCAGGATAACTCGTCCCGCTCGCCCCTTCATAACTGTAGCTCACCGAACCTCCGCTTCCGGTCACCGTGCTTGCGTCCGGGCCCTGTGCGCTGCCGTTATAGGTAAAGCTCGTCGAACCAGTCACCGAGATCGTCGATCCTGCCTTGGCGATGGCTTGTATGGTGAGGATGATTTGCCCCGCCCCGCCGGTGCCTCCGTAACGCTGGGTTGCGGAAGCTGCTCTGGCCCCTCCACCGCCACCACCGGGTGACCCCGTGGGACTTTGTCCATTTCCAGAACTTGCAGCACTCGCATTTGCATTACCCCCATTCCCACCTGAGGTGACTTGGATGGCTCCCAATCCGTTCGTCGTCGAGGCGGGTGCATTTCCGGCCGATAAGGTTCCCGCACTGCCTCCTCCACCCCCACCGAATGCGTTGGTGGTGGAAGTCGCCCCACTCCCTCCTGCAAACAGTATGTTCCCGATACTTCCGCTCGTTGTTCCCGCACCTCCCGTTCCTAAAGTATCTTCATTGGTGTTGACGATGCTTTGACCTCCGGCCCCGCCCTTCGCCAACACCAATGTCGAAGCCACATTATTGGAATTAAACCAAGAATCTCCGCCCGCCACGGCGGAGCCGCTGTTGGTTGAACTCACTCCGCCAGATCCGACATTGATATAATAAGTCCCTCCGGGAACGACTGGGCAGGAATTTAATTTCGCATAAGCTCCTCCAGCACCACCTCCGCCAGCAGCTGTTTTGTTTGTACCGCCCCGAACTCCACTCCCCCCTGCCCCTCCACCACCCCAAGCCTCCACCTGCACCGCCGTCACATTTGCCGGGCAGACCCAAGTGCTGGAGTTGGTGTTGGTGTAGGTCAACCCAGAGAGGCTGCTGGCCACCTTCAAGTTAAGAGTCGCCGTACCCGTGCCGGCAATGTTACTCGCAACCAAAGTGACGGCAAAAGATCCGGTCTGGCCCGGTATTCCGCTGATCCAGCCCGTGTTGGTGTTGACCGCAAGACCCGTGGGGAGGTTGCTGGCGGAATAATACGTGGGGCTGTTGCTGGCTGTGATCTGATAACTCAACACCCTGTTCGTAACGCCAACCAAATTCGTGTTTCCATAAATCACCGGCGCCACAGGAGCAACGACACCCGAGAAACTCCTCGGTGTTATGACGACCTGACCGGACGCACCCGCGCCTCCACTCCGGACCAGCGGAAGCGTATAACCACCATCTCTCGCGCCGCCCCCGCCTCCACCGGGCGGAGTGGTTGGAGATTGCCCATCTGAAGAATTTGATGCTATGGGGTTGGCATTCCCCCCATTGCCTCCCCCTGCGACAGCTACTGCACCAAGACCATTGGTGCTAGAAGTTGGAGCTAATCCAGCGCTATTTGTTCCAGCGCTTCCGCCCCCGCCTCCTCCGAATCTACTGAGAGTTGGCGCGATACCTGCGCCTCCCGCATAGACTACATCGCCAAGACTGCCAGCCGTGGGCAAACCTCCACTTCCGAGGACGCCTCCGATGGCGCTCGCACCACCACCTCCTCCCTTGGCCAAGATGGTCGTGGAGGGTGAGTTGGAGGAATTAAACCATGAATCCCCCCCCGGTACTTGCGTGCCGTTGTTTGTCGACGAGTTGGCACCACCCGCGCCCACATTGATGTAGTAAGTGCTTCCCGGCGTCACTGGATACGAAACTACTTTGGCATAAGCTCCTCCCGCTCCGCCTCCACCAGTTGCCGTAGAGCTTCCATTTTCGCAGGCACTCCCACCCGCCCCGCCCCCACCCCAAGCCTCCACCTGAACCGCTGTTACGTTGGCGGGGCAGGTCCAGGTGGTGGTCGAAGAGTAGGTGGATGCAAAGTCGGATGTCGACGCTCCGATATAAAGAGTGAGGGTGGCGTATCCGGTCCGGCCTGCCGAATCGGTAGCGCTTAGTGTCACAAAGTAGGTTCCCTCCTGTGTTGGCGTGCCCGTGATCGCCCCGGTCGCGCTGTTCACCGCAATACCGGCAGGAAGACCCACTGCACCGTAACTCACAGGATTCTGCATGGCGGAGATCTGGTAGTTCAGCGATCCTCCCTTTAATCCGTAAAAGGTCAGCCCGCTGGTGATGGAGGGAGATTCAGCCAGTTGAAAGGAGGCGTTATAGGATTTTCCCTTGGATCCGTTTACATTCACGCTGAGCGTGATCGGATTACTCCCCGCGACCGTCACACCGGAGTCGGTAGACAAAGTTGCGATCGAAGCACGGCCGTTCAAGGTGACCGTGATGGTGCCAGTGTTACTCTGGGTAGGATCTGACACACCCACCGAAATGCTGTTAGAGGTCTCCTTCACGATGACGGCGCACTGCCTGTTCACGGTGATAATATCCGCCGTGCCGCCGTTGTCCGGCCCGCTGGTCTTCGCCCAGAAATTCGCCGCCACCACACCAAGAACCTTGCTCTTGACCGCTTGGATACCGGTCGCCGTGCCGGTGGGTTGCGTGTTGGAAAGAATTGTGACATCCGGATTGGCCGCATAGGCCTTCACGCTGCTCGCCTTCCGGTTCGGAAGAATGACGTAGGCGTATTTCACATTCGTCGGATTCACCCCATGCTTACTCACGATCTGGAGATAATAATCGGTGTATGTGGCAGAATCAGAATCGGTCGGATTGATCGTTTTCCATGATCCAGAATTCGACATAAATTGCGCCTGCAGGTTGGAAGCGCCCTCTGGGAAATAGTACCCAGCCACGCCATCCAACGCACACCAGGTTGGACTCGTGGTTGTGCTGATCGTCACGGGGTTGGCCCAGACCGTCGATGCAGGAACCGAGTAAACAGTATCCGCAATATTGAACGTTGTCGCTCCGGTGGCCTTGAGCTTGCGGTTTTCAATGGTCGTATCGACCTGACCACCGCTGGTGGAGGTGATGCCGGCTCCAAGACACACAATTTCGTCATCCAGCATGAACCAGGATTTCTTAGCATATAGTTGGGTCCCATTCGGATGCGCTGACATTCCGGCTACCCCGTAGGTCTTGCTTACTTGGGCTCCACCGACCCAGTTCTGGTCGGTGACGCCGGCGACAGCTTGACTTGGGATCACACTCAGCGGAGTCAAATCTGCCGTTGTTCCGGGCAGATGATACCAATCGATCGTCGCCCAGTAGTCGTCCATATATTGCGTATCCGGATTCCCCAAATAGAGGTAAGTCACCCCAGCTCCGGTATACCATCCCTTCAGATTGGTCGGCGAAGTTGTATTAATTTCATAACCACCCACTCGGGTGGATGACATGCTAAGACCAAAACTGAAACTATCGCGATGCATGGCCACGCGATCCATGGACGCGAAGTGATATTGGCCCGGCGCCACTTGGGGCGCATCGGCAAAGGCAAGAAGTTCGGCCGCTATGTCGGTCGGGGCAAACGTGGCGACCGAGCGCATGTTTTCGAGCGCCGCAGCTCCGACTTTCGATTCATCCGAGGACGACGAAGCGATGGCCCGACCGCGCACCATGTCCATCATGGCGCCGTGATACATCAGCGGCATGGTGCCATTGGTAATCCAACCGTACATGTTCGAGAGATCCGGGTCGGTGATTTCCCAAGTGGAGCCGTCGAGCAGTTTCACCAGGATGGCAATATTCTCCATCAACTCCTGACCATACGACCCGGTGTAGGGAATGTTGTAGTGATAGATGAAGGATGAATCGGCATACCAACCGTCCCCACTGGTCACCGGCGTGAAGACGCTGTCGCCCGACCAATCCAAAGGATTGTTGCCGCTTAAATTGCCTTGGGCCTCAGCGAGCAGAAGACTTCCGCTGACGGCATAATCGGTCTGGGGATTGACAGGGTGGCCGGAGGTATTGTGCCAGAAGCGGCTGACGGTCGTCGTGTTGTTGCCCAACAAAATACCCTGCACGGCCATGCTGAGGGCCGCGTTGGAGGTGTTGGCTCCCGTCAGGGCTCCCCACCAGAAATAGTCTTTCTGGTTCACGCTGTCGGGGCCGTAATTATAAACCGCTTTGACGTAGTTGGCGATTTGGGCTGTGGTCAGGGCGCCGGGATTGGAGAGGAGCAGGATTGCCGCATTGTTCAGCGCCTGCGGAGCGGAGACCATCCAGTCGTACCAGTTACCGAAGATCGTTCCGGTCGGGGTGAAAGCGTTCGATGTCAGCAAGTCCAAACCGCCGGTAGTCGCTGCCAATAGGGTGGCATCCTGATAAAGGGCGCAGCCCGTTATGGCGTAAGCCTGTGCCATTTGTTCCAACCGCTTGAAAGAATCCGCGATGTTTCCCGAGGCCACGTCCGCGCTCACCCCCGTCTGCGCAGCAAGCGGCAGGTCGCTCCAGATGGCAACGAGCGGCGACGCGGTCGCTCCCGTGCCACCTCCACCAGTCAGATTTATGCTGGGAGTGGTGGTGTAGCGCGATCCGCCGCTCACGATAGTAATGGACGAGACCTTATCACCCGAAAGCGTTGCTGTGGCAGTGGCTCCACTGCCACCTCCACCGGTAATTTGCACGGTGGGCGAGGTTGTGTAACCCGACCCGCCGTTGACCACCTTGATTGCGGTGATGGTGTAGAGCATCGTCGTTTGATAACCAACCGCCCGGCTATTGATGCTGGAGGTCGTCTTGGAGCTAGTTACATCCGCAATCAATGTGTCCCGCCACTTCTGCTTCAGGTTATTGAAATCGGCATCCAAAGCTGAATGAGTGGTAGTTGTTTGAAAGAAAAAAGCTATGGCTCCAACAAAAAAGAGACGGAAAATAATTAAGCCCCTCGGATTCCACTGCAAAAATGCAGATGAGCTTGGTGCCAAGCTCTTAAGGGCTATGGGTTTGATCATGGACATCATGATTCTCACAATAACCTAGACCGCGAATTACCTGCGCGATAGGGGGAATTTGTTTTACGCGTTATACAAGTTCTAAAAAAATGATGTTGCTCATGAGCTATTTACGCCATTTGGACGGTGCTAGACCGGTCTGTTTTCGGAACCACCTCGAAAAGTAGTTCTGGTCTAAAAAACCGGCCCGATCCGCCACCAGAGAAATTCGTACCCCTTTTAGGATATCCTGCTCCACATTTCGCAAAAGTTCCCGAGCCCGCCACTGCCCCAAAGTTAATCCCGTCCCATGCCGAACCATCCGATTTAAATAATCTTTTTGTAGCCCCACCCGTTTGGCTAACTCCGCCGGCCCCGGCCACCGGCCCTCCCCATCCCTACTCCAAACTCTCTCCAGCCTTCGCATCAAAGAAGTCTCCAGTGGCTTTTTCTGCCCACCCCGCTGACACGATTGCCGGCACACCTCCAAAACCATTAAGGCCGCACTCCCCGCCGATAACTCTAACCCACTGCCCCTCTCCACTCCCATCCCCGCTACCCTCTGCCGTACCTCCGCCATTCGCTCCGCCGCCAAAAACCCGTGCCGAAATCCCCACCGCCTCGGCCCAGCCCCATGTAAATCGACCACTAAACAGATCGCTCTCCTCGGGCCCGTCTCCCGAAAGGCATGCAACTGACCCGGGGGAATAAAAAAAACCGCCCCCGCCCCCACTCCCCACTTTTTTCCACCCACTTCCTGCTCCCCCCTGCCCCGCAAATACAAAAGCAGCTGCCCGTGCCCGTGCCGATGCGCCGCCACCCGATCAAAAGGCTGGAGATGCCGATTCACCCGCAACGACCGAATCGACCACTCTCCACAGCGCAACTGCAGATTCCTCAGCAAGAGCGGCTGCAACGGCGCCTCCCGAAAAGGACTTTTAGGCCGAATCTTCATTAGGACATAAAATAAAGTCGTTTTTGTGCTAAGAAAAGCGTTTTCCTCCATCTCTTTCCCTCTGACTTGGGTTACTCTTCATCCCATGTCCCGACCTGTCATTCTCATCACTGGAGCCAGCCGAGGACTCGGCCGGGGTGTCGCCCTCAGCTTGGCTCCCGAAGGTTACGACCTCGCCATCCACTACGCCTCCAACCGCCAGGCCGCTGAGGAAACCGTCGCCGCCTGCCAAGCCGTCGCCAAAAGCAAAGACCAGAAGTTTTTGGCCGTCCCAGCCCAGCTCGCCTCCCCCGAAGATCGCGCCAACTTGATGCAAAAGGTTCTCGACGGCTTTGGTCGCATCGACTGTTTGATCAACAACGCAGGCATCGCCCCCCGCGAACGAGCCGATATCACCGAAGCCAAAGAGGAGATCTTCGACGAAGTCATGACCGTGAACCTCAAAGGCCCCTACTTCCTTAGCCAACTTGCCGCCCGCTACTGGCTGGCTAACCCCGGAAAGTCCCTTCTTTCCGGTGGCTACAAACTGATCTTCGTCACCTCGATCTCCGCTAACACTGCCTCGGTCAACCGCGGAGAATACTGTATCTCCAAAGCCGGGCTCGCCATGGCCACCCAACTCTGGGCCACCCGACTCGCCGCTGATGGCGTTCAAGTCATTGAACTCCGCCCCGGCGTCATGGCGACCGATATGACTACCGGCGTGAAGGAGAAATATGACAAGCTGATCGCCGAAGGCCTTGTCCCACAAAAACGCTGGGGCAAACCCGAAGACGTTGGCCTCGCCGCCAAAGCCATCTGCCGGGGAGACTTCCCCTTCAGCACCGGAGATGTCATCTACCTCGACGGCGGATTCCACCTGCGCCGACTCTGATTTTATGATTAAAAACGACACCACCCTCACCCCAAAAAGCCTCGAAGCATCCGCCAAAAAAGTTTTCGAAGCCTCCGCCCCAAAAATCCTCTCCCTCCAAAAACGTTGGAAGGAGTCCGACGGCACTCCTGTCTTCACCATTGAAGGCAAATACACCTCCCGGGGTTGGACCGAGTGGACTGAAGGGTTCGTCTACGGCTCCGCCATTCTCCAGTACGACGCCACTGGCGACGAATCGATGCTCCAAATCGGCCGAGAGGGAACGCTCCGCCGCATGGCCGCCCACGTCACCCACATCGGGGTCCATGATCACGGCTTTAACAATGTCAGCACCTACGGAAACCTGCGCCGACTCCTCCGCGAAGGCCGGCTCCCCTCCAACGATTGGGAGTCCCACTTCTATGACCTCGCGCTCAAAGCGAGCGGCGCCGTCCAAGCCTCCCGCTGGACCCAACTCACCCCCGAACTCGGTTACATCCGTTCCTTCAACGGGCCCCAGTCCCTTTTCTCCGACACCATCCGTTCGCTCCGCGCCCTCAGCCTTGCCCACGTGCTGGGTCACCGTCTCATGGGGGAAAACGATGCGAAGATCAATCTTCTCCACCGCTCCCTCCAGCACGCCGAGACTACCGCCCGTTACAATGTCTACTACGGCAAGGGCCGCGATACGTACGATGTTCCTGGCCGGGTCGTGCATGAATCGATCTTCAATGTGACCGATGGCGCTTACCGTTGCCCCTCCACCCAGCAGGGCTACTCCGCCTTTACCACTTGGACCCGTGGTCACGCCTGGGTTCTCTGCGGTTTTCCCGAGCAGTACGAGTTTCTCGAGCTTCTGCCCGAATCCGAATTCAAAGACTTTGGAGGAAAACAGAAAATTCTCGACCGCTACCTCGAGGTCGCCCGCGTCACCGCCGACTTCTATCTCCGCGAAACCCCGACCGACGGTATTCCTTACTGGGATACTGGCGCCCCTGGCCTTGTCCACTTGGGCGACTACCTAAACCGCCCGGCAGAACCTTTCAACGAACACGAGCCTGTCGACAGCTCCGCCGCGGCTATCTCAGCCCAAGGACTCCTCCGTCTCGCCCGGATTCTTGAAAAGAAGGGGGACAAAAAAGCCGCCCAAACTTATCTCGCCGCCGGACTCACCACGGCACGGACTCTTTTCTCCGAACCGTACCTCTCCTCCGATCCGAAACACGAAGGTCTGCTCCTGCACACCGTTTATCACCGCCCGAACGGATGGGATCACATTCCGAAAGGCCGCAAGGTTCCTTGTGGCGAAGCCGCCATGTGGGGTGACTACCATCTCCGCGAATTGGCTCTTTACCTGCTCCGCCTTGCCGGCGGAAAACCGTACCTCACCTTCTTTGGAGAAAAACTATAATGCAAACACTTCACGCTACGTCCGCTAAGGACGCTACGTTTTTAATTACCGAAGGGCGCTTCGGTGGCTTTACCGTCATCAATCTTCAAATCCTTGGCGACCTTGGCGTGAGAATTCAGGAGGATCGCAAATGACGATTGCCGATCTCAGCGAAATTCAGGGCCGCACTTACCCGGCCCGCCGCCGTACCCAGAATCTCGTGGGAGGCCTCTCCCCCGTGCAGGCCAAAAACTTTTCCATGGGCAACGTCACCCTCGAGCCCAAAGGTGGCCAAGTCCCTTGGCACAATCAGGAACAGGAAGAAGTTTACTTCATCGTCGAAGGCGAAGGGGAAATGTGTCTCGGCGAAGAACGCATTTCCGTCCGAACGGGCCAAGCGGTCTTCATTCCCTCCAAAGTTTTTCACCAGCTGACCAATACCGGAGACAAGCCCATGCGAATGATCTACGTCTATGGCCCAGCTGGTGATGTCGCTCACTGGAAAC
>Ga0209401_1003122_pt1 | contig 10507 bp, 13 predicted proteins | sample M_140807_MF_Meta_FD_187318 | JGI IMG/M metagenome (GOLD analysis project Ga0209401, IMG submission 187318) | Freshwater microbial communities from Lake Montjoie, Canada to study carbon cycling - M_140807_MF_MetaG (SPAdes) (version 2) | ecosystem: Environmental > Aquatic > Freshwater > Lake...
GGCCGGGGGAAACGAAGTGACGACGCCGCGCAAACACCAACGGTTTTGCGGGCAATGCGGGATCAGCATCGTTGACCGGCAAGCGATCGCGCAATATTGCTCGACGAAATGCCGCAAGGCCCACGCGCGCAAACCGTATCATGACGCGCGGCCGCGCAAGGAACCGGGCCCCGTATTAACGAGATCGTGCCTGATTTGCGACAACGAATTCAACTCGGACTGGATCGGCAACCGGGTCTGCGAAACGTGCAAGACGACCGCCGCATGGCGCAGCAATGTTTTTTGAGGGAGAGACGGAAAAATGGTAATAAAACAAGGTACATTAGCCTGGTTTGAGGAACGGCTTGGCAAAGCAACGGCTAGCCGCGTTGCGGATATTTGTGCGAAGACGAAATCCGGGCCGGCGGCGAGCCGGGGTAACTATTTGCTCGAACTCGTCACCGAGCGCCTGTCTGGCGAGCCGACGCCGTTCTTTGCGAACGCGGCGATGCAATGGGGGACGGAGCAGGAGCCGTTCGCCCGCGAGGCTTACGAAGTTACGCGCGAAGTGTTCGTTGAAGAGGTAGGGTTTATCGTTCACCCGCTGATGAAGATGTCCGGCGCATCGCCGGACGGGTTAGTTAACGAACACGGCCTCGTCGAGATAAAGGCTCCTAACAGCTTGACCCACGTGGCGACGTTGCGCGCGAACGAGGTGCCGGCGAAATACTTGCCGCAGATTTATTTTCAAATGGCGTGCACGGGGCGGGCCTGGTGCGACTTCGTTTCCTACGACCCGCGCTTGCCTACAAACTGCCAGCTATTTGTAAAACGTGTCGAGCGCGATCACGTTAGGATCGCCGAGATCGAAAACGAGGTCGAGGCGTTCCTTGCCGAAGTCGCGGCGACGGAAGCGGAATTGAGGGGGCGGAAATGATGAAATACAGAACGAAAGATGAGATCGAGCTTATAGCGGCTCAGTTCATGGTGGCGCTATTAAGTAAAGGCGCCAACCAGGTAAGTGACGAGTATTTGGCAAAACGGGCCATCACCTGCGCTTTCGTATTTTTTACAGAAATAGATAAAGTCGGAAACAAAGCGGTGCCTTCAATGCCCGAGAAGGATGAAGTCGAACTAAAAGGAACCACCCGCTTCGTATTTTTTACAGAAATAGATAAAGTCGAAAACAAAGCGGTGCCTTCAATGCCCGAGAAGGATGAAGTCGAAGTGAGGGGAACCACCCGCGACGAAAGAAAATCGACATGAAAGCCGAGGAAATTCTCCGCACGGCTGCGGATCTGGTATCCGGCCCGCGCAAGAAACAGCACGGAGAAGTCCGCGATGTGTTTGAAACCGCTACGGCCCTGTTCAATATCGAAACCGGCGTGGAGATAGCACCAGAGGACGGTATTATGTTTATGGTCTGTCTAAAGATCGCCCGTATCAGTAATGGCAATTTCAATATCGATGACTACATCGACGCTTGCGGGTATCTTGCGCTTGCGGGCCAGTTGTCGGGGGAATTCCATGAAGGTTAGCACCGGCAAAGCGGCGATGGCGTTGATCGAAGGCGCCCGCCGCGCAACGGGGAAGTCGCAGCGTCAAGTATCACTAGACGCCGGGTATTCTCACGCCACTTATAATTTCGCGCTCAAGAATCACGGCAAGGTGCTGGTCGATACGATCGCGGCGTTCGGTCGGGTAGTCGGGATCGATATAGAGATGGTAAGAAGTAAATGAAAATTCTCGGAATTGATCCCGGCGCGTCGGGCGCGTTCGCGTTCTTCGATACGGTCGCCGGCACGTTAGAGCTTCTCGATATGCCGACGGTCCAGGTTCTTCGGAACGGCAAGAAGCGCAACGAGATATCCGAACAAATGATCGCCGCCGTTCTCGGCGCGCGGCCCCCGGTTGTCGCGGTGATCGAGCGCGTCTATGCAATGCCAGGCCAAGGCGTCACGTCGATGTTTTCTTTCGGGCTTGCCGTCGGGCTCGTTCGCGGCGTATTAGCGGGACAGGGGATACCGATTGAGTTCGTCGCGCCAAAATCCTGGCAAAAGGCGCTCGGCGTGCGGGGCGGGAAAGACGGATCGCGGCAACGGGCGTGCGAATTGTTTCCGGCTTACGCTGCGGCGTTCGCTCGGGTGAAAGACAACGGGCGCTCGGACGCGGCTTTGATCGCAATGTGGAGGGCAATGCAATGATCGAGATAATCGGCGGCGCGATATTGTTCATCGTGTTGTCCTGTATTCAATTCTCATAACCAATCCCTACTATGCCGGGAAGGTATAGCCGCCGCCGACCGGATGTTGGCTTCTAGAAAATAGGAAAACGAAAATGGTAATGTCATTTCCAAATAGCGGGAACAACGGTCGTCCTTGGGCGCGTCTTGATGCGCGCACCGGGATCATGTTTTTGTCGAGCGCCGACGGCGAGAAAACGCCGTGCGATTTGAAGGGCAAGGTTCTCGCGCTCGATATCGCCAACGCAACTCAAGGCTGGCTTGCGGTGACGGCTGCGGGCGCGGCTTGGACGCCGATCGAGGGCGGCAATTGGGGTTTGGGACCGACCGAGGATCACAGACCCGGCGTCGATATCGATATCTGGTGCAAGGATTTCGGCGACGTGAAACTGCGGACGAGCCGCGGGAATTCGCGGGGCTGGAACGGGTTTATCCAAGCGGTCGCGGAGAAGGCGGGCGAAGTCGGCGGCGATAGTTGGCCGACGATTAAGATCACGGCCGTGAAGGTCGTGAAAATGGGCCAGGGTTCCTCGATCGACGTGGAATTCTTGGTCGCCCCCCCGGAGAAGTGGATCAAAGAGGCCGTGATCCGCGCCGACGAACCGGAGGCCGAAGGCAAGCCGGCCGCTAAACCCAAACCGGCCCCGGCCAAGATCGCCGATCTGGACGACGACGAGTTTTAAGCTGAAAATCCCCGGCGGCGAGGGCGGGAAAGCCTGAGCCGCCGGGTAGTGAGGGAGGGCGCGGGGGAGAATCCGCGCGTGGGGAATTTGAACGATTTTGGACAAGACAACAACGAGATAAGGCTGGCATTTGTCGCCGGCGGTCGGACGGATGTAACGCTCGTCCCGAAGACGATGACGCTGGCGGCTTTCGCGGATCGTCTATCGAAACCGAAGGTCGGGGCGAAAGACGGCTCCTACTATATTCGGGGCGGCGAGCTGGTCGAGCGCAAACGCGCCGACGAGAACCTAAAGTCCGCCGAATTGGTGATCCTCGACGGCGATAGCCGCGTCGATCCCGAAACCGGCGAGATCATAGCCGGCGCCCCGCCGCTCCAAGACGTGACCGAGATCCTCGACAAGCTGGGCGTCTGTTATATCGCCCACACCTCGCACTCCTACCGGGCCGAGGAACACTTTTGGAAATACCGGGTCATTATCCCGGCGCCGGTTGCGACCCCCGAAATCCTCTCCGATTGCGTCGAGTATTTCATTGATACGCTCAACGATTGCGGGGTTTGGCTCAACGACGTTCCCGAAAACCGTCGATGGTCCCAACCCTGGTATTTACCGAGGGTCGCCACGGAAGCCGATTTAGCGGCCTTCCGCTGCGTTTCCAATTTCGATGCCGGGATATTCGACCCGGCCCGGGCAACGGCTTGGGTGGCCCGGAAACGGGCCGAGGAAGCCGCTTTTGAAGCGGCGCGAAAACAATCCGCCGTTCAATTCGTTAAAACTCGCCAACTCGCCGGCGAATTAAATCCGGCGAATTTCGGCCCGTCGATTATCGAGGGGTTTAACAAAGCCCACGGCCTGACCTGGGTACGCCAGGAACTTGAGAACCAGGGTTATCGGTTCTCGCATTTCTCGGCCGCAAAAGGAACGTACCGATATGTGGCGCCGTCGAGCGAAACCGGCGAAGCCGGCGTCGTCGTGTTCCAAGGCGCCCAAGGCGACTGGTGCACCTATAGCCATCATGGTTCCCACGATCCGCTTTCCGGGCGCCTAACGGACCCGATCGGGATGTTTGCGGCGTTCCGCCACGGGAACGATCTCAAAGCTGCGGTTCGGGCAATCGGGCGCGAGCAAGCGGGCGAGGATTTGGTTATTCCGATCCGGCCGACCTTGAAGCCGGGAACGGGCGAATATGCCGATTTCGAGATACCGGACGGGAAACCGGACGGGAAACCGGACGGGAAACCGGACGGGAAACCGGACGGGAAACCGGACGGGAAACCGGACGGCCCGCCGCGCCCCCTCGACGGGTTCGGCAACCCGAAGATCCCGTTTATATGGGCTAAAGATTTACCCGAAATCGACGCCAAATATATTATCGATGGCCTCCTGCCGGCGGCGGGCATCTCGATTATCTACGGCATCCCCGGAGCATATAAATCGTTCGTCGCATTGTATTGGGCGGCGATGATCGCGTCGGGGCGCACGGTGTTCGACAACCGAGAAGTCGATTCCGGCGACGTGATTTATGTCGTCGGCGAAGGCGAATCAGGCCAGCGGGCGCGGTGGACCGCGTTGCGCGAAGCCTACGGCCTCGATCCCGGCTTGCGGATTGGGTTTGTGCCGACCGCTCTGAATCTGACGAAGGACGACACCGATACCGTCGAGCTAGTCCACGAGATCCGCCGGCAATGCCCCGATCGGGCGCCCAAACTCGTCGTGATCGATACGCTCAACACGATGTTTGGCGGCGGTGACGAGAACTCGGCCGCCGACATGGGAACGTTTCTGCGGCATTGCAAAGCGATCCACCAGAACCTCAACCTGGAGGGCGAGAAATACACCGCCGTTCTCGTCGTCCATCATGGTGGGAAGGACGCCGAGCGCGGAGCGCGTGGATCGTCGGCTCTGCTTGCCGGTATCGACGCCTCGATCGAAGTCTCGAACGATACGCCGGCCGGGTCGTTCGATCGACGCGGGCATATTTACGTCCACAAGATGAAAGACGGGCCGTCGAAGTTCCCCGTCGATTTCTTGGTCAAAGGATACGATTTGCCGACGACCAAATTGACCAATCCGGCCGCACCTTATTCGCTCTACATTACGCCGGTAACGGAGGCCGATCGGAATAACGCGAAGGCCAAAGCGGTCGAGAATAACCGCGAATATCGGATGCTTATCCAATATCTAAACGGCGATAGGTCTTGCGAGCGCGAGGCGTTCCTCCCGACGTTCAAGGCCGATTATATCTCGCGGCAAGGCGCCGACGAGTTCCCCACCCCGAAAGAGGTTCGGTCGAACATGAACGCGGCCCTGGGGCGCTTGAAGACTTACGGGTTAATATCATTAACCACGACAACGATAACGCTATTATGATTTCCGAGCGCCGCGTCGGTAGTCGCGCTACCGCCTCCTGCCGGGTGACCCCTCGCCCGGACGGAGTTTCACACGATCGGAGCCAACCGATCGGCGCTCACCATTATTTCCCGGCTTGGATCTTTTCATATGTGCGTAAGCCGGCCATTCCCAAAAGCCCGAACATCAATTCCCAAAGATTAGCATCGAGCGCCGGGAGTTTCGGCAATGGGTAGCCTATAGCCGCGCAGATCGCGGACCCAAACGGAACCGCGATATAGGTATAGAGCAACGCGCCGGCGCAAATCCATCCGATTGCCGGACGCCAACCCGAAACGAATAGGCTCGAATTCGCAGCCTCGACGGCGTTTACCGCAACCTGGCCCGCATCCCATTTTTGCAGATCGGCGCGGAGCGCGGCTTCCGCCTGGGCCTTAGCAGCCGGATCCGGGACGAACTTGTCGAGAACCTTGAGCCCGGCCGCGATCGCGTCGTCAATTCCGAACATGGCCTACCCCTTCGGATCGTATTCAAGATGAATGTGATCGGCCTCGACTACAACATCGTATTCTTTGCCAAGCGCGGCCCGGAGCGCCAACGCAACGCCGGCGACATTCTCGGCGGGGATATGGCGCGATCGAATATCCGCAGCCAGGCCGACGTAATGGAGGCTGTGCGCGCTATGGGTGCCATCGCAGATCGAGGTGACGGTATATTCGCCGGTGTTTTCCATCACCGGCTCGATCGCCGAAAGAGCAAAGAGGATTGGCCCGCGAGCGCCGTCAAACTTTACGCCATCCTTCGCGCGCATTACGGCTTGGTCGAAATTATATTGGTGAGAAAACTCGACACCGCCCCCGTTGCGGCTGAGATGGCGAGCAGAACACCAAGGATGCGGTTTTTGTTTGCGCGATAGTCGGCGAGCGTCGGGTAAACGTCGCGGTCCAGGCTCGCCCTAATCGCCATTTGATCCGACTTCGCCTGCTCGATGGATAACCTTATTGTCGCGATCTCGGATCGCTGCAAGGACAGGCACCCCTCGATGCGTTCAAGCGTTGCGAAGATCGCGGTGCGTTGACGCGCGCCCTCCGTCTGGTCGGCGCGCATCTCGCCCAGCAACATCAAAATTGAGGGGGTTGTTTCCATCAGGGAAGCGGGCCGGAAACCGCATAACTTGACCCGGCGGGGGATTCCGTGACGACTTCGGTGCCAGCGATAACAGGCGTACCTTTTAGCCCCTCGTTAATCGGGCCGTAGCAATTTGCTAATTGAACGCCGTTTACAATCGTCGTTTTAGTGCATGCGAAACTGAACATGTTGCTCATCCCGGCGGTGCCTTCCCCCGTCAGGAACGTGCGGAACTGCGCCTTCACCGGAGCCCAATCGGGTGCCTGCGGAAAGTGCTGGCGCGGCGAGAACAGCGACCAGACTTGGTTCTTGCCCGGCGCGCGGCAGTCGCCCTTCATGTTTCCACCGTCTACGTCAGCAACCGCAACGCCGCGCAGAACGGGACAGACGGCGACGGCTTCGGGAAACGGGACTTTACCGTTCGCCGTGTTGACCTCGATGTTCTTTCCGGTCGGGGTGGCCGAAGACGCGGCGCACAACGCGAACTCGCCGTTGCAAATTTTGTAATTTGACGCCATTGCGACGGTCGGCGCTACAATCAACGCCGCTGCTAAAGCCCATTTCATTTGTCGTCTCCTGTCGGCCATTGCATGACTTCGGACGCGAGGACCGTTGCCATTTCGTCAGTCGTCGTCGCCCCGTTGATCGCGGCGATCATAGCCGCAGCGGCAGCGCGTACCGCGTCACGGTAGGACTTGATCTCTGCCGGTACGGCAACCCCAATGTCGGCAAGGCGAGTGTATGCCCAGTCGGTTTGCACGAGGATTGACCCCTGCTGCGTTTTCACAAGCGCGATCTGCGCGGACTTCACGTCGTCCAAGTCCTTCGCCGTCTTGGTGATCGTGCCATCCGGGTTCTGGCCCCAATGGTACAACCGGCTGTCCGGCGGCGTTTCGACGACGATCTCAACCAAGCCCATCTCGGTCTTGCGTTCGAGCGGCCAGACGTACCAGTTCGCCGGATGTTGGATGCCGTCAACGTCGGTCCAGGCTTGGTCGTCGCGGATCGTTGCGCCGGTAGGGGTATAGTTCCACATCTCGTTTTCTCCTATCAGCGAGCGGTTGCGGGGGCAGCACCGCTACCGCCGAAGGGGTTAGAGGCGAAGGCGATGTAGGTGACTGTATAACCGGAACCATTTGCGGCTAACCAAGTCGTGCGAACCTTGAACCCGGTTGCAGTAAAATCCCAATTATCAGTTGTACCCTCAACATTACTGTCATTAGGTTGCAGTAAACTATTAACGGGGTTGTCCGGGTCGCGCCCCCCATCAATCATTCCCCATCCGGTAGGGGCATTGCTGCTGCATTTGAACATCACAAACGCTGGCTTAAATCCTGTGTAGATGAATGGCCCTTCTGCCGAACCGTTGCCGGTGTACGCTCCTATGCTTGAGAACGAAGCGACCTCTGCCCAACAATATGCGACCATCGTATAGGTGGATTGATTGACAGACGCATCCGACCCGACGCTGAACACCGATGAGGTTGGTGTTGTGTTCTGTAGGTAAGTCGAACTTGCGTCCGGCGCAGCCGAACTGTTCAGATGCAGAAGCGACGTGTTACCGACAGATACATGGTAGACCCCCCACGCCTGACCCGTCCCCGCGTTTTTAATCAGGATTAGTTTTGGCACACTCCCAAGTCCATGCCCGACAGTCGCGTTGGCTCCGGTGCCGGTCCATTTAACAACCGAGAAACCAGCCGTCGTGTTTACGCTTACGGTTGAAGTGATTGACCCGGAGGTGTTACTTACGCCAGTTGAGCCGCCTTTCCACATCCAATCCGCATAGGTAGCAGCACTGGTGTTCGCTGCTGCTAACGTGCCGTAACTGATTGACCCAGAACCGAACGCCGTTAGCGCCTGTGCGTCAGTAGTCTCTGCTGTCGTTGCGTTAGAGCTAAGGTATTTCCCAGTGCCGCTGATGATGTTGGACAGGACATGGTTCGTTGCACCGCTACGCCCCTTCGTCCACACAAAGTCCGAAGTGAACGTGCTGTTGCCACTTTGGTTGATCGTGAGTGCTGAACCAGTGCCGGTATGCAGCGCGGTTTGGAAATGCGCCGAACCATCCTTGATCGCTGGGGCGGGGAGGTTGGAGGAGTTGAGCGCGACGTAGCCTGTTGGGGGCGTGTAGGTGAAGGCCGTTGCGCCGAATTTGACAGTCGCGCTGTGGGTGTTGCCCATAGCAATAACCGGAACAAATGTTCCGCTAATGCCAGTGTAAGCAACACCCTGAGAAACGTTATTTTTGAAAAACTCAATCGTGCCGTTATTAAGATCAAAAGCACACCCTATAACTGCGCCGGTTGTATAGGTCGCCCCGTAAGCGGAACCGGAACCGGATGAGTATTTTTGTCCATTATTACCACCATAAACCAACGCCCCGGTGGGCGTTCCGCTGGACCCATCTAGCGCGACCGAGTTTGACAAGGTTGGCGGTGCCCATCCTATAAAACCTGTGTCGCCGGTTGGTGCAAATTCAAAATACCACTTGCCCGACGATACCGCTATCGTGCCTGGTGCGGATCGTGACAAAGTTGCCGCAAGCGCAAGATTAGCACTACTTAAAGTTTGTGACGCTGCGACGTTAAGCGGATTGAGTGTCGCATAATTCAGCGTAGGAGTATCTGCAAATTGGTCACCTGCTACCAATCCAGAACTTGTGAAAGTGTTGGCATTACCGGATGTGTCAGTCCCTAACGCTGCGCTGTTACCAAACGCCAAGAAGAACCCGTTAGTCCCGTATGTGCCTGCATAGGCTTTAGGCACCCACACGCCGCTTGTGTTGGTCTGGCCGAAGGAGGACGGGGTTAGGGCTTGGCCGTCGATGAAGGTGACGTTTGCCATATACATATCTGGGTATTGCGTACCAGCAGGGTTGCGCGTTGACGTAACAACTGCGGTATTCATAAATCCAGCGTAACTTGCTGACGGGCCTGTATTCGTCCCAAACGCAGTTATAGCTGACCCGTTCACATATAGCGTAACGGCGCTGTTCGTAGTGTCCCATTTAACAACGATGTGATACCATGCTCCAACATCTCTAAAGACCTGTGTTGTGATACGGGCAACCGTACCGCCGTTATCGTCTAATTCAAGGGTATCGCTGGTGGTAAACCTGAGAAGAAAGTAGCTGCCAGCCCAAGACGCCCCAGCTTCAAGTATACACTGGTTGGTCCCTAAAGCTCCGCGCTTTACCCAAGCACTATATGTCCAGGTCGTCCTGCTACCCGTCCCTGCGGGTGTCCGGTACAGATACGCGCTATTCCCTGACACAAACCTGCAAGAGTAGGGGATGGTGTAGCCGCTGGATTGACCAGACGCGCCCGCGAGGATGCTGGTATATGAAAGCGACATCTTACGAGTAAGCCAAAGTCGCGACGGCGTGGATCGAGGTCGTCGTCCGCACAACGTAGTCGATGCGATCAACAGCGGAGGCCGTCGTCGTCAACGTCGGCGCGGTCCCTCCCGCAAAATCCCAGTACGACCCCCAACTCAACGTGCGCGACCCGGTGCCGTCCTGCGATACGAAGATCGAGCCGGTCGCCCCGGCGGTGAGGTTCGTCGGGTTCGCCAGCGTCCGGTTGCCGCCTAGCGTCACCGAGTAGTTGTTGCCGAGCGCGAAGTCGGGCGTGATCGTCGCGCCGTCCGTCAGCGTCGAGATCGCGCCGCGCTGTTGAGCGGAGAACGATTGAGCGATACTTAGGCCCGCAACGGTGGCGCTCGTCGCCGGGAACGTCATCGTGGTCGAATCGGTGCCGGCCAATATTAAGGTGTTCGATGCCGTCAGCACCTTGCCGTCGGCGATCGTCAACGTCGAGCCGGTGGCCGGCGCCGTAAACGTCACCTTGTTCACGGTCGTTGCGGTCGCCACCCCGAGGGTCGGGGTAACGAGCGTCGGCGAGGTCGCGAGAACCATCGACCCCGTACCCGTAACCGCGCTCTTGCCGGTGTATTGGATATCCCAAGACGCCGCCGTCGTCCCGCTCGTCAGGATAACGGTCACGGTGACTTCCGCGAGCGCGACCATCGCGACGACCGCGTTGCCGCCCGACGAGTTCACGGTGACAACGCCCGAGGACATATTCACGATGCGGAACGATTGACCGAGAACGAGCGTTGAGGT
>Ga0209401_1003125_pt1 | contig 10504 bp, 10 predicted proteins | sample M_140807_MF_Meta_FD_187318 | JGI IMG/M metagenome (GOLD analysis project Ga0209401, IMG submission 187318) | Freshwater microbial communities from Lake Montjoie, Canada to study carbon cycling - M_140807_MF_MetaG (SPAdes) (version 2) | ecosystem: Environmental > Aquatic > Freshwater > Lake...
AGTTACCTTGGCCCGTTGTGTGGTTTCAAAGTCAGAGACTACGCTAGCAGAAACTGCATCTTCACCTGAGCGGCTTTGATTTGTACCCTGAGAAACAACCGTTTGGCTGTTTTTCTTCTCTGGCACAATGACGCTATTGAAAGCTTCACCTGACAATTTTTTTATATCCATAGTTTCGCTTACCGTTTAATTATGGAATTTTTTAGGATCGGACCCGTTAGAGTTGTTAAAAAGCTCGGTAACTCTTGCGAGGGTTCATAAACTCATTTCGATACGCTAAAACAGCTAATGGAGGCAAAAAAAACAGCTCTCTTCTCTTCGATCCTCTTTCTTCCAGCCGAGTGTCGACAACATTCGTAAGGAACTTTAGAAAAAAATAGCGAGAGAGGAAAAATTTTTACCCTAATTACGGTGTGTTACTTCGAAGCTGTATTTAGGCAACAAAATTTGGCAGATTGCCTAGCCTGGCCTACACAGATTTCGAGAACCAAAGCTTTTAGCCGATAAGGAGTCACTTACCATGACAAAGATAAAAAAATTCCCTCTTCTTTCGGTCGAAAAAATTGATGGGGGCAGAGACGCTTTAAAAATAGTTGAGGAGCTAATTGTTCGGCTTGGATTCGATCCAGAGCTATGCGAGCGAGAAAAAAGTGTCGATACCGCAAGGTGGATGGTTGCACTTGACGATCAGAAGGAGCTGGAAATTTTAGCGGAGAACCTGAGGAAAGCTCAGGAAACGACTATTTATCTCGGAATAAACATCTGCACCGTACCTATTCGCGGAGTATCAGATGTGCTTGCAGCCGCTCTTGAGGTCGCCGATGGTCTCATCGGAGTAAAAATTAGCCTAGTCGGTCACTACCTGGTCCTCAGCGCAAGCATGAGCGCATCAGGAATCTCTCTTGAGGAGCTGGATTATTACGTAAAACTATTGAATGCCCAAGAAGTTTGGTTTCGTCAGGAGCTGATGGTAGAACTTCAGTGGGACGGACTCCCAGAGGAATAGCTCGTTCAGCAGAGAAATTCGTCGACTAGAGATCGAATATCGGGGTTAAACGCACCCCTCCGGCGAGTAGGACTTCTATTTTCTTTAAAAAGACGGCAAAAGGGTATGAGATTCGGGTGTTGCGGGCTTGAAAAGGTTTCGAGGAGCGGATGGGAATCCCAAAAGCAAAAGAAATGGACACGAGGATCTCATTCATTTAAGACGACGCGGATCATCTTGAGGGGGTGGGCTTTAACTCAACAAAGAGCGGATTATCACTTTTGCGCCGACGCCCCACCTCCGCCAGTCGTCTCCGCATCGCCCCAAAGGGAATATCTCGTCCAAGGCAAAAAGAACGGCAACTCTCGCCACTCTCTTGGTACTCACGAATAATTCCCTCCCACTCTTCTCTCGTTATATCGCTCATCAGTCACCCAACGATCGCAGTCACCCCAAATCAGCACCAACGACGAATCCCTCACGTTGAGGATATTGATTTTCCTACCCTTTCGCACCCCTTCTTTGTTGAAGGTAACTTCCAAGATTACGAAGATGATAAGCGCAAGCGCTTAGGTGATGATGCTGTTCGCCCAACGCGCGTGCGGTATCGTAAGTTGGCTGCTTAGTTCTTGCACACTGTTTGCAGATGGAGCTGTAGTAATGGCTTCTTCTGTAAGCGGTCGTCTTAGCTAATGAATTCTCCGCTCCATAGCATTTTAATAAACTCAGTGAACGGTAATATTAAAATACCGTGATCTGTTTTTCTCGGTTTATCCTCTAGCGAAACGATGATCAAGTGCTTAACAGCGGGATAATCCTTTTTGAACTCAAGTAGATTCTTTATGTCGTTAGAGCGGATTTGTTTTTTCGCTTTTACTTCGAGTGCTACTTCTGCATCTCCAAGAATAAAATCAACTTCGCTGCCACTAGAGAGTCGCCAGTATGAAATGTCGTACCATAGGTCGCTATAGCGTGAATGTACAGAAAGTTCATGAAAGATCCAATTTTCAAAAGCCTTTCCATAATCGCTAGATCCCGGAAGAAGATCACCACGTCGTGCAAGGTGATTTACTACTCCTATGTCTCTAAAATAGAATTTGGGAGCGTGAATAACACGGCGCTTCGGTCTGCTTGTATAAGCAGGGACAAAAGCGCCAAGCAATGTATCTTCTAAAACTGAAAAATAGTCCCGTACTGTACTTGTCGCAACTCCTAATTCTCGGGCTATATTGGAGTAGCTAATTATCTCGGAATCGGAAAGTGCTGCTAATCGGAGAAAATCAGAGAAGGCTGGTAAATTTCGTACCAAACTCTCCGCTAGTATTTCCTCTTTTAGATAGGTTGTAACGTAGGAACGAATAAAGGGCTTATGATCAGATTGCAGATAATGATTAGGAAGCGCCCCTGCATTTAATGCTTTTTCAAGAGAGAAATCAGCGCCAATTTCAACAGAGGATAATCCTAGTAGCTCAAAGCGCAGAGCCCTGCCTCCCAGTAAATTCGCATGACCTTGGCGCACCTTCCTTGCGCTAGATCCGCAAAGAACAAAGCTGCGCGATTCTTCTTGAATAAGATAGTGTACCTCGTCCAGAAGTTGGGGCACCTTCTGAATCTCATCAATTACGATTATTCGTCCGGCATCTATGAGTGCGAGTTCTTCTCTTAAGAGAGACGGTGCTTGCTTTAATCTTATAAGCTCATCTGTCTTAAGCAGATCTATTCTGTAAGCATCTGGAAAAGTCGCTTTGAGCAGAGTCGTTTTACCCGTTTGGCGGGGACCCCATAAAAATAAAGTAGTTGAAGGTAAGGAGAGGCGTCTCTTGTAATTCATCAGCCCTACCGTGAATATACATGTATATTAGCGACGATAGTGTTAATTTACATGCAGATTGCCAAACTGTCAATGTTCTTTCGATTGCGGTAATTTGGGCGCATGTTCCTTTTCTAGTTGAAATATAAGGCGGCGTAATCATCATCTTTTAGGCTGCTTTTTCGGGCGAATCAACCTGTTTTGCTCCTATGAATTGATCCAATACAGAGATCAGTGCCTCCATTGCTCTTGCACCCTGTAGCCTCTGAAATTTCTCCTCGGCTTTTAATAGACCGCCGAGTAGGCCGGAGGGCTTTCACCTCCTGCCCTTCGCAGAACCGTGCGTAACACTCTCGCGTCACACGGCTCTTCAAGAGGATTTTACGCTAAGATACAGCCCCGAAGGCCCAGTGTGCGAACAGTTTTGGTTGTTGCTGTACCAGTTGACCGAAGATAGTCTGAGTACGCCGCACAGAGACCTTGTATTTATTCCGCATCCACTTCAGTAATGTGGAGTTTATGTTGGTCAGCATGGCGTATAGGTTGCTCGGTCGAAAAACACGATAGTACTCAATCCAACAGCGAACGATTGGATTAATAAGCGTTGCGACCTCCTCTATAGCCCGTTAGGAAAATAATGGGACTTCCAAGAGATAATGTCTCGCGCAAATTGAACGATCAGTGGTCGAAGATCGGGGGTAAGCGCAAAGCGCAAAACAAAGGCTTTGTAATGATGAAATTTTGCTCTCACATTCCTGCCGGAGTTGTAAGCCTAATATGCTTATTGCTCACCTTAGCGTCTGCTGACGAAACTTCACCCACCACCGTCGCTCGTATTGTTAGTGATCTGGACGCAGCCCAGCATAAGTGGATCGATCTCCCACCCGAATCACAACTTCCGCTCCATGTTTCAAATGGATCTGAGCGAAAAGGCAAGGTTGGGATAATACGACTTGAACAGGGAGTTCGTTTGTACCTGTCGTTCACCGGAAAACCGATAGATTTCTCTGTGTATCCTGAACAGTTAAAAAAAGGCCCCCGGATAGAAATTCTAATCTCTTCTCTTTCTTCACCGAAATTACCCCCGATTGGGTGGTTCGGACGGTTGGACGGAGACATACAGATACGGAATTCAGGTGAATGTGCTGGTCTTTTTTCCGACGATAATCTGAAACAAAAATGGTGCAATATATGGTTCTCTGAGCAGCTCGAGTACCGTGCAAAGCTTGGTCATCTATTCACCCGAAAGTGGCTAATTGGAGACTCTATTGCGATAGAGACCGAAGCTACTGAAGCCTTTTCATCACTGACACCAAGCTTGCAGGCTAAGTTAGCCCCCTTTGACCCGAAGTGGAGCCAACAGCAAGATTCCGGTCCGATACGCTTAATAGAAGCTCAATCATCGGACGGGTTAAAAGCTGATGACGAAAGTCGATATGTTATCGATCTCAGTCCCGATACTCTTCCCCCACTTGATACGAACGAGGTAAGGGAAATAGCAATCTCTGTTCGGCTAATCGATGAGGGGGATGTGGATCTAACTACGACAACCACTAAAACCCCGGTATCAATTGTTCCACCAATCAGATTTAAAATTTCCGAGTGTAATACGCCTCCGATGGTTAAAGTTCAGGAAGGTTTTATCAAAGGCTGGTTTAATCCCGGTGCCTATGTTTATCGTGATGGTTATCACGAGATAACCGTACCAAAAAATGTGACTGGACTGTTTGCCTTTGATCAGCTCTATCATTGGGGGATTTATGAGCTTGGCGGATTTTCACCAGTCTTGGTAGTCGACCAGCCTTTTGAAAAGAACAAATATGGTCTCACGGTTTGCGGTCCTAAATTGTCAATAAAGAGAGGAGAGCAGATTCAAGATACTGATATCGAAATTGGTGAAAGCGTGGAGATACTAAAACTGCCCTCAGGAGACGTACTGCTGCGAGATCGGTCCGATCGCTTGGATTTAAGAACTTCTAAAGCTTATCCGCAAGCTCCATTGAAGTTGGTGGTAATCCCTCAAAAAGGAGATCCTTTAGATAGTTACTCTAACACTGATTATTCTAATTACAGGTGGACGTTCGAATTTGAATCACCATGGGACGCGAACTTTAATGACGACTTTGACACTGACGACTGTAGATCCAAATGCAAAAAAGTTTTTAAAAAACTAAACAATGAAAGCTTTGACACCTATACGTTCGCAAATGACTCGACCTCATTTTACGAATACAAATGGGGCGGCGAAGAAAGAGGAGCTTACAGAATCAAGCACTGCCTCAACCCCAAGAGCCTTCTTTTTGAAGAATGTGGAACCGAATATCTCAAAGCTATGCTGGAAAAATTTAACTGCAAGGTGAAAGCAGATGGCAATTCTATCTATCACTGTGAGTAATGCTCTTGCCCCCGATCTTTCAAAGAGCCAACGCAGTAGTTATTTAACTCTGTTCGCGATCGAGCGGATTTTTTCGAGTCAGTCGGTCAGGTTGTCCGAAACCTCCCCGCTCCCGTCCACTCGTCATTCTCGGGCTTTGGATAGTCATACCACCCGCGCGCACACCAGACATCGACTTTGTGACAAAAGGCTGCCAGTTCGTTCATGACGCGACGCTTACTGCTATAGTCAGCGTGCTCGCCCTCGACGTAGGTCAAGGCGTTGTGCTGCTCCGGAGTCAAGCGCAGTCCGTATTCTGCAAGCTTCTGCTCACGGAACTTTTTAAACTGAGCTTTTGTCGTAAGCCCCTCGCGATTCGACGAGCGACCCTCCGAATCCACCATTATTCTCCAAGGCTTTTCAAGATCGTGTAGAAAAAATACCAGTAGAGCATCCGACAGCGAAAAGGGAAGTGGTCGCCCGAATGCTTGATCGAACTCAAATAGGTGACGGGCGTAGTTCATGCCATCGGTGACATGATCCAAGTAACCTCCAATCCATGTTTGGTGGTTGTGGGTCGAACCGCGAGCTTGCTCGAAGAGTTGTCGATTATCGGCGAGCATCGCCAGACAGACTCCCCGATGGGGTTCATCGATCAGGCCGATGAGCAAATCAATGCAAAGATAGTCGAGAGTGAGTGAGATGCTTCTCATAAATAATTTTTATTTCGGCCTAATCGACGCAACCTTAAATGATAAATCAAACCACTTTGGGGAACTAGTCGGATAGAGGCTTGATTCCTATAGCCAACCCCATCTTAACTTATCACAGAAAAATATTGGTCCCTATGCTTTGTCACAGAGCTGCCCGGGTATCCGAAAAGAGGCGGGATGGCGAGCGGAAAGGGCCAAAGAAATGGACACGAGGATCTCATTCATTTAAGACGACGCGAGTCATCTTGATCGGCAAGCTGTGATCAGAGTACGTTCATGATGCTCCGAGGAAAGGATAAATCCCTTATCAGAGAAGCAACCGCTGTCCTATTTTCTTTCTATTCTGATGCCACCCATCTCCACTCTCCATACCCCTCGCCTCATGCTCCAAGGAGTCACTGCCGCGGATATACCCGCTTACGAGCGTTACTTTATCGACTATGCAGTTATCCGGAACCTCTCGGCTGTCGTTCCGTGGCCGTACCCACCTGATGGGGTATCTCAGTTCCTCACTAGCACCGTTTTTCCGCGTCAGGGAATAGATAGGTGGATGTGGGGAATCTTTGAACGGAATACACCGCACGAACTAATCGGCGCGATCGATCTGTGGCGAGAGGAACGGCCAGAACAGCGGGGCTTCTGGCTCGGTCGCCCCTTCTGGGGGCGAGGCTACATGACCGAAGCAGCAACCGCGATCAACGAGTATGCGTTTACTTCCCTCGGATTTGAGCGGCTAATTTTTGCGAATGCGCGGGGTAATGCCCGCTCTCGCCGTGTTAAAGAAAAGACTGGTGCGCGCCTTATTCAGGTCTGTGCGGCGCAATTTGTTGATCCGGCACTCACTGAACAGGAGCTCTGGGAGCTCACTCGGGAGGCTTGGGAGAGGTGGCGGAACGGGGAGCAGGAATAGTAGAGTAATTTTCGCGGATATAATGCACAATTTTTAGCGGATAACTATTCGGGCGGACTTATTCGGCGACCGGCAGATCGATAAGAAAACGAGTTGAGCAAAGGGGCGCTGCCAACTCATTCCCGAAAGCCTCGTCATTCAATGGTAACAACTCGCTATGCCTAAATTCTTCAACACCACCGGCCCCTGTCGAGCCGAAGATCACTATATGCTCGACCCGCTCACCCGACTGGGTGATATTCGTCGGATTATCGATGATAAGCAGTATTTTGTTGTGCATGCGCCGAGGCAAACTGGAAAAACTACTACTCTGGATGCGCTCGCAAAACAGCTCACTCGCGAGGGACGGTATACTGCTCTTAAGTTCTCCTGCGAAGAGGGTCAGGCGTTTTCGGATGATATTGCCAAGGTTGAAGACGCTCTTATTCACTCTATCATTTCTGCCGCTAGGATCCATCTTCCACAAGAACTTCACTGCCCTCCTCCACCGTCATCGCCCGAAGGAACAAAGATCGGCGCGTTTCTCGCCTCTTGGTCAGAGATGAGCCCACGGCCTCTTGTCATCTTCTTCGACGAGATTGACGCGCTCATGGATAGCGCCCTTATCAGCATTCTTCGCCAATTGCGAAAGAACTTCCCTGACCGCCCCCACAACTTCCCCCACAGTATCGTCCTGTGCGGACTTCGCGATGTGCGCGACTATAAAGTGCTCTCAGGCGGACAAACTCACCTAGGTACAGCGAGCCCATTTAATATCAAAGCAGATTCACTTCGGATGGATAACTTCACCTCGGAACAGGTGAAGGAGCTTTACTTGCAGCACACCGCTGAAACAGGGCAGCTTTTTACAGAGGAAGCTATCGCTAAAGCGTACGAGCTCACCGGTGGGCAGCCGTGGCTCGTCAATGCTCTTGCAAATCACCTAGTACGGCGGATGCAGATTCCAGTTACTCAAACAATTACCCCTCTTGATTTTGAAAAAGCGGCACAGGCTCTCATTATAAAAAGGGAGACCCACCTTGATTCTCTTGTCGATAAACTCTCAGAGGATCGGGTCAGACGGGTGATAGAACCGATGCTCGCAGGAGAGATGATTACCGCTGATTTTACGTATGACGATGATGTTGCGTATGTGCGGGATCTGGGGCTTATTGAGCAGACTCACCCTGTGAGTATCGCAAACCCAATATATCGAGAGGTCATCGTGAGGGTGCTCTCTTCTCGCGCTGCTGATGCCATCGATCTCGAAAAACGCACCTTCATCACCCCCGACGGCAGCCTCGACATAAACGTCATCGTCGAAGAATTCGCCATCTGGTGGCGACGAAACGGCGCCTCGATGCTTCGGGGCACCTACTACAGCGAAGCTGCAGCACAGCTCGTTTTTATGGCGTGGCTCCAACGTGTCGTAAACGGAGGCGGCATCATCGATCGTGAATACGGAGTCGGGCGGGGAAGAATTGATATCCTAATCCGATGGCCACTCCCCACCACTCCAACAAAATGGCAACAAGAAGCGTTCGAGCTCAAGATCTGGACCGACGACACAACAGACCCACTCCCCGAAGGACTCGCTCAGATTGAGCGATATCTCGATGGATTATCGCTCAATCACGGAACTCTCGTTATCTTTGATCGAAGAACAACCGCTCTCCCTCCAGCGAATAGAACTTCTATTTCGTTTGAAAAGACGGCAAAAGGGTATGAGATTCGGGTGTTGCGGGCTTGATTGAAGCGACAGTGTCACGGAGATCCAATCTTGGAGCAAATACCTCCCTTGCGTCCTCACTCACTTGGACAATTCGCATGCTGGTCATTTATGGGCAGGAACCAGCCATCTGTAGATTGCCGACAAGGTATTTGTATACTCCCTCTGTAAACTGCCTCCAATGAACTACTCTATCCTGAATCATCAACAACCTTACGGCATGAATAAATCAGCCCTAGCAGGGTGGTGAAAAATGATTTCCTGTTGAGCACTTTGATAGTTTGACTGCAACTTCGTTAAAACTCTTAAAATGCTCCCGACGGAACGATTTGTCACCACACTGCTAGCATTATTTTAGCCCAACCTCCCGCTGCAATCTCAGAAGATATTGCCCGTAGCTATTTTTCTCCATTCCCTTGCCGAGGCGACCGAGGTCCTCTGCGGAGATATAGCCAAGGCGAAACGCTATCTCCTCGGGGCACGCTATCATCAATCCCTGTCGCTGCTCGATTGATTGGACAAATACCGATGCCTGAATTAGAGAATCGAAGGTGCCTGTATCGAACCACGCGACTCCTCGACCGAGCCGCTCAACATGGAGAGCTCTGCGGGCGAGATACCACCGATTCACATCGGTGATTTCGAGCTCGCCTCGGGGTGAAGGAGCAAGCTGTTTTGCGACATCAACTACCTGATTGTCGTAGAAGTATAGCCCCGTGACTGCGCAATGGGAGCGCGGGTTCGTTGGCTTTTCGACAATATCGATCGGCATTCCTGCATCGTCAAATTCGACAACCCCATACCGTTCGGGGTCTAGCACCTCGTAGCCGAATACAACCGCTCCGTCGCGCCGCTCATTGGCTGCGCGAAATTGGTCTGGCAATCCGTGTCCATAAAAAAGATTGTCACCAAGAGCGAGAGCGCAGGGACCATTATCGATGAACTTCTCGCCGATGATGAAGGACTGGGCAAGGCCATCAGGACTCGGCTGCACCGCGTAAGTAATAGAAATCCCCCACTGACTCCCATCGCCCAAAAGTGATTGAAATCCAGACTGTTCGTGCGGCGTCGTAATTATCAGGATATCACGCATGCCCGCCAACATAAGGCAGGTTAGTGGAAAGTAGATCATCGGCTTATTGTAGACGGGCAAAAGCTGTTTGCTCATTCCCCGAGTCACGGGATGAAGTCGTGTACCCGTTCCGCCGGCTAGAATAATTCCTTTTCGGGGCTGTTGTTGCATGGTCGCTCCTCTACATCTTCTTCGAAAACAGCTCTTGGCTCTTCGCCGAAAGAGGGTGATCTTTGTCTCAATCGGAGATATACTGCTGGAATTAATCAGAAAGAGCTAGCCTCTCGAAAATCCGAGTGGTCCCATTATCCTAACTATTCTCAACGCCTCTTTTAATTTGGATGAGCTATCATGGTCCATCGCAACACCCCCGATGAGGGATACGAGCTTGAATGTGCTCACACGAATTTTTCCGTCATCGTTACTCTTCCGCTACTTCTGCTAAGTATCCCAGTCATGGCGATTGTATCGCCCTCTTGGGGCCTTTTTTTCATGATAGGATGCTTCACAGCAATGAGCCTCTGGTTCGCCTTTCAGGATTATGAGGGTGAAGAAATTCGGTATATCTGTTGCGATGATCCGGAGTGTTGCAGCGGGGAGTAGCTCTTCCATCGCTCATGGTGACGAGCTTGCTAACGGCCGCGATGCAATCCTCAGCGACCTAATACTCAGCGATGTAATCTTCCCAGATGCAATCTCCACCTCCTCTCAAACAGCGGCCGCTAAAGAAGAAAGGAGCCAAGCAGAGGCCTCCGAAGCAGCGCTCAAAAAGTGACTTGCCTGAGAAAATGTGTCCGACCTGCAATCGGCCATTCACCTGGCGGAAAAAGTGGGAGCGATGCTGGGAATTGGTTCGATATTGTAGTGAGCGGTGTCGAAGGGAGCGGCGAGCTGAGTAATAGAGCAGAATCTTCGAGGAAAGTCTTCGAGCA
>Ga0209401_1003146_pt1 | contig 10450 bp, 18 predicted proteins | sample M_140807_MF_Meta_FD_187318 | JGI IMG/M metagenome (GOLD analysis project Ga0209401, IMG submission 187318) | Freshwater microbial communities from Lake Montjoie, Canada to study carbon cycling - M_140807_MF_MetaG (SPAdes) (version 2) | ecosystem: Environmental > Aquatic > Freshwater > Lake...
CAACTGTAGCGGTAAACAGAGGCGGCACCGGGGCAACAACGCTCACGGGAGTTCTCAAGGGCAACGGTACTAGCGCATTCACTGCTGCGGTTGCTGGGACGGATTACCAAGCGCCAATCACGCTGACCACAACCGGAACATCCGGTGCTGCTACGTTTGTAGGCAACACGCTCAATATTCCTCAATACTCAGGTGGCGGAGGAAGTCCGGGCGGCAGCACAACGCAGGTTCAGTACAACAACGCGGGATCGTTTGCTGGCTCTGCAAATTTTACTTTTGATGGCACAACAGTAACAACTGGGCCACACGCTTTTAAGGGGTCAACAAGCGGGACGGTGACGTTAACTGCACCTGCTGTTGCGGGAAGTCAAAGTTACACATTGCCAGCGGCATTGCCAACGGTTAATGGACAACTTTTAAGCTGTACAACCGGCGGGGTAATGAGTTGGTCAAGTTTCTTGCCCGGACTTGTTATTGAATTGCTAGTTGTTGGCGGCGGCGGCGGCGGCGGTTCTCGTTTTTCAGGTGGCGGCGGCGCAGGTGGGTATTTAACTTCTACAGTAAACGGCGTTGTTGCAACTTCATACTCAATAGCTATTGGAGGGGGAGGCGCTGGTGGGTTGGGGACTGGAGGTTCGGGGACTTCTGGAGCAAGCAACGGATCAAACGGAAGTTTTTCAGAGTTTTATTTAACAAGTTCTGGAACAGGTAGCGGAACCAAGTCTCTTGGTGGCGGTGGCGGCGGTGCTGGCGACTCTGGTAATGGTTTGGCCGGTGCATCTGGCGGCGGCGGTGCTGGTCGATTTGCTTCAACCGGGGGTACTGCAACTTCTGGGCAAGGTAACGCTGGCGGGAATTCAACCCAAACTGGCGGCACGACTAATGTGTTTGCTGGTGCTGGTGGAGGTGGCGCTGGCGGGGCTGGTGGCACGGGCGGCTGGGCTGGTAATGGTGTAGGTGGCAATGGCACGGCTTCAACAATTTCAGGTTCATCGGTTACTTATGCGACTGGTGGAGGTGGAGGCGGTTCTAATGACGGTGTTGTAACGAACGGATATGACGGCGGATCTAGCAACGTAAATGGCGGGAAAGGTCAAGCGGCCAATGGTACGCCTGCTGCGGTTGCTGGTTCGGCAAATTCAGGTGGTGGTGGCGGTGGAGGTTCGTGGGTTTCTGGTGCAGTTAATGGTCCCGGAGCTGCTGGTGGGTCTGGTGTTGTTATTATGAAATACCCAGACAACTACACCATAACCATTGGTGTTGGTCTCACTGGTTCAACTACTGCCGCATCTGGCGGTTATAAAGTAACGACCATTACGGCTGGCACTGGTACTGTAACTTGGGCATAAAAATGGCACATTACGCTGAATTAAATCACGAAAATATTGTCATCCGAGTAATCCCTGGGCCGGATGAAACTATTCAGTCTGGTTTGGAACAAGTTTATTTGATGCAAACCGGAAACATTTGGAAACGCACCAGTTACAACACTATTGCCGGTCAACATCCAGAAGGACGACCCTTCCGCAAAAATTATGCCGGAATTGGTTACAAATACGATGCCCAGCGGGATGCGTTTATTCCACCGCAACCGTTCCCGTCTTGGGTATTGAACGAAAACACTTGTCTTTGGGACTCTCCAACCCCAATGCCTACAGATGGCCTGTATTACTGGGACGAAGCAACAGTATCTTGGTTGCGTTCTGCAACGGATGAGGTAACATTAGCAAATGGCTAAATCACCAGCATGGCAGAGAAAAGAGGGCAAGGCAGAGAGCGGGGGCCTGAACGCAAAGGGACGCGCATCCGCGAAATCACAAGGGATGAACTTAAAGCCCCCCGCCCCGAAACCAAAAACGAAAGAAGACGCCGGGAGAAGGAAGAGCTTCTGTGCGCGAATGAGCGGCATGAAGTCGAAACTTACCTCAGCGAAAACCGCCAACGATCCAGACTCCCGTATTAACAAAAGCCTTCGGGCGTGGAAGTGCTGAGGTGAATGTGGAACATACTATCTGGAACGCAGTTCTTTCGGTAGGTGTCAGCGTCGCGGGATTCTTCCTCAAGAGCATGTATGACGAGTTAAAACGCCTTCAAGTGCTGATTAACAAGACACGGGAAGAAGTCGCCAAAGAGTATGTGACTAAGACACAGTTGGACGCGGACATCAACCGCATCTTTGATCGGCTTGACCGGCTTGAGGCTAAGATTGACCGACTGGTAGAGAAACATGCCTAGTACGTCAAAGAAGCAACACAATTTCATGGAGGCTGTAGCCCACAGCCCCGCCTTTGCTAAGAAGGCCGGTGTTCCTCAGTCCGTGGGCAAGGATTTCTCAACGGCTGATAAAGGCCGTAAATTTGGTAAAGGTGGTGAAATGAAAAAAGGTTACGCAGATGGTGGTATGCCTATGGTTAACAAGGGCGGCAAAATGGTTCCTAGTTTTGCGGCTGATGGTGTAGGTAAGATGGCTAAAGGCGGCATGGCCGAGTCCAAGAAAATGGTTGGCAAAGAAGTAGCCTTTATGAAAAAGAAGGGTGCCCCTGCCACTATGATCAAACACGAGAAAGCTGAAATGGGTATGAAGAAAGGCGGCGGCGTCAAGAAAATGGCTGCTGGCGGGTCCGCTTCTTCCCGTGCAGATGGCGTTACCAAACAAGGCAAGACTAAAGGTAAGATGTTTAACATGGGCGGCAAAGCCTGTTAAGGAATTATCATGGCAACTGGACAAGCTGAAATTTACACCGCTAAAATGGGTCAACCTCCGATGCCGGATGAAGGCCCAACGAAGCCAATGCCACCTCTGGCACGCAAGCGTAAGCCCAAGTCACCGGATTCGGATATCTACACCGCCGAAAAAGGTCAGCCTCCAATGGACTACGAAGGCCCAACGACCCCAGCTATGCCCAAGAAAGGCAAACCAATGTTCTCCAAAGGCGGTTCGGTTTCCAAGCGTGCTGACGGCTGCTGCCAGCGTGGCAAGACTAAAGGCCGGATGGTGTAATCATGGCTAAAACTCCAATTGTTAGCAAAGCCGAACTTGAAGCATCTGATTACACTAATTTACGGGATTACTTGAACGCCAAGCGCGGTTTAACTCGTAAAGGTGGGGAAGCTCCAGAGTACAAACCGGGACGTGAACCTACACCACCCACTACAAATGAGCCTAAAGGATATACAAAAGCGTCCGAAGGTATGCAGTCTCCTGATATGACTGAAGCTATGCGGAAGGGGTACAAAGATGTACCGCAGCCTAGCGATAAACCAAAAGAGGATATGCCTTTTGCGGAAAAATACTTAGGGCGCCCTAATAAAGAAGCACGTGCTTCTATGCGGGAGCGTGCCCCTAAGTTTATCGGAGATGCACTCACCGCAGTGGGAATGAAAAAAGGTGGTTCTGTCGGTAAGGCTTCTTCACGTGCTGATGGTTGCTGCCAACGCGGCAAGACTAGAGGTAAGATGGTATGAGAGCAAGTCGGGGTATGGGGGACATCAACCCATCTAAAATGCCCAAGCCGAAGGTAATCCACCGGAAGGATAACCCCGATTCTGTTGATATGTACGCTAAGGGCGGCGGGGTAAATGCTGCCGGTAACTACACGAAACCCAGTCTGCGTAAGCGGATTGTGTCTCAGGTAAAAGCTGCTGCTACTCACGGCACAGGTGCAGGTCAGTGGTCCGCCCGTAAAGCCCAGCTTGTTGCTAAGAAGTATAAAGCAGCAGGTGGAGGTTACCGGGATTGAAGCCTCCACAGCAATCGCTTAAAAACTGGGGCGACCAGAAATGGCGCACCAAGAGTGGTAAGCCCTCCAGCAAAACGGGTGAGCGGTATTTGCCGGAAGCGGCGATTAACAGTCTTAGCTCCGCAGAATATGCGGCGACAACCAAAGCCAAGCGTGAAGGCAAGAAAGCGGGTAAGCAGTTTGTAGCGCAGCCCAAGTCGGTAGCAAAGAAAACGGCTAAGTTTAGATAATGACTACTTCCGGCACTTCTAGTTTTGACCTTGACTTCTCGGAGTTAGCCGAAGAAGCGTGGGAACGCGCCGGTCGGGAGATGCGGTCGGGCTACGACCTACGTACTGCTCGCCGTTCCATGAACTTGATGACCGTTGAGTGGCAGAATCGCGGCATCAACATGTGGACGATTGATCAGGGGGCATTCACTATGACTCCCGGTCAGAACACTTACGCCCTGCCTACAGACACGATTGACCTGCTTGAGCACGTTATTCGTACGGGCGCAAACGATTCGTCCACCCAGTTTGACCTGACGATCTCAAGGATCAGCGTTTCTACCTACGCTAGTATCCCTAATAAGATTACTCAGGCTAGGCCGATTCAAGTGTGGGTCCAGCGATTAAGTGGGCAGATTTCCCCCACTTCTTCTACCCTAACGACCACTATCAACAGCACTGCTACCACCATCGTCTTGAGTTCGGTAGTCGGGCTTCCGACTACTGGGTTTATTAAGTTAGACAACGAGATCATCAACTACGGATACATAACAGGGACTACCCTGTATAACTGTTTCCGTGGACAAGCTAATACGACCGCAGCATCTCATACAGCAGGTGCAGTGGTTTATAACCCTAATCTTCCAGCCGTTACCGTTTGGCCTACCCCGGATGACTCGCAGACATATCAGTTCCTGTACTGGCGGATGCGTAGGATTCAGGATTCGGGTACGGGCGTTAACACAGCGGACATCAACTTCAGGTTCTTACCTTGCTTGGTAGCTGGATTGGCGTACTATATCGCCATGAAAGTACCGGAACTAATGCCCCGGTTACCGATGCTCAAGCAAGCATACGACGAACAGTTTGATCTTGCCGCAGGTGAGGACAGGGAAAAAGCCCCAATTCGATTTGTTCCAAGGGCATTTCGCGCTGGTAGGGGGTAATCGTGAGTAACCGCTTTGCCGCTGGTTACAAGGCGATTGCCGAATGTGACGTATGTGCATTTAGGTATAAACTACATCAGCTTCGTAAACTGATCATCAAGACCAAGGTCACGGATATCAAGGCGTGCCCAACGTGTTGGGTTCCAGATCAGCCGCAGTTATTGTTAGGGATGTATCCAGTAGACGATCCGCAAGCCTTGCGGAACCCACGTCCAGATCTATCTCGTAACCGTAACAGTAGAGGGTCACGGGATATTCAGTGGGGTTGGGCACCGGTTGGTGGTGGTAGGAGTTTTGATGATTCGTTAACACCAAATAACTTGGTTGCAACGACATCTGTTGGTACAGTAACGGTTACGACATCATAGGAACTATCATGGACAAGAAAGAAGTTAAGGCTATCGCGGATACGGAAGTCCGTGCCCACGAGAAGAAACTGCATCCCGGTGCCAAGAAGATGAAAGCCGGTGGTCCAACCACGGCTGATCGCGCTAAGTACGGGAAAAATATGTCTCGCGCCATGAACCAGCGCGGTAGCGCACGGGGGAAGTGATGGCTACATATAGCATGAAGAAAGGTGGTAAGGAAGTTGGCCCCGCTTCGACATACGCAGAACCGCATACCATGACCGGCGCAGATATGGACATCGACGCGCACATCAAGGCTCATAATGCCAAAGATAATGTTGATGAACTCTGTATGAGCGTGAGCGGCTACAAGAGCAAGCCGTATCCAGAACCCAAGACTTCTGGCATCAAGGTTCGTGGGACTGGCGCTGCTACTAAGGGTCTAATGGCTCGGGGTCCGATGGCATGAACTACACCGAGTTGTGCGCCAACATTCAGAGTATCACGGAGAATACGTTCACCGCGTCTGAGTTGGCTATGTTCACGCAGCAAGCGGAACAGAAAATATACAACACGGTTCAGGTTGCCAATCTTCGTAAGAACGTAACTGGCGTCACAAGTCCCGCCAATAAATACTTGGCGTGCCCAGAAGACTTCCTATCGTCCTATTCTCTAGCGGTTATTAACGCGACGGGGGAGTACACGTTCCTTCTTAATAAGGATGTAAACTTCATTCGTGAAGCGTACCCCACGCCTACAAGTACCGGACTGCCTAAGTACTACGCTATTTTTGGACCACTCTCTAGTAACATAAACGAGCTTTCGTTTATGTTGGGGCCAACTCCTGATGCAGTTTATACAATGGAACTGCATTACTTCTACTACCCGCCTTCGATTGTTACTGCTGGTACGTCTTGGCTTGGGGATAACTTTGATTCTGCTTTGCTTAATGGCGCTCTGATCGAAGCGATTCGGTTTATGAAGGGCGAGCCGGATATCATCCAGAACTACGAGAAGCTGTATCTTCAGTCAATTCAGTTGCTCAAGCAGTTGGGTGACGGTAAGCAACGTCAGGATGCGTACCGTGATGGTCAGTATCGTCAACCGGTGACCTGATGTCTATCATTCAGACTCAAACGACGAGCTTCAAAGCAGAGTTATATCAGGCAATTCACGACCTGACGACTGACACTTTGAAGATCGCGTTGTACACAAATAGTGCTACGCTCAACGAAACTACGACCGCGTATACGGCTACTGGTGAAATAACAGGCACAGGGTATACGGCTGGTGGGGCAACCATCACCGGGGTGACGGTCAACTCTTCTGGATACACGGCTTACGTTAGCTTTGATAATCCTAGCTGGTCTTCCGCTTCGTTTACAACTCGCGCAGCCCTGATCTATAATTCCAGCAAAGCAGATCGTTCTATAGCCGTGCTGGACTTCGGGGCAGATAAGACGGTTTCTGGCAACACATTCACCATTACGCTCCCAACCAACAACGCATCCGATGCGTTGATCCGGTCATCTAACTGAGGCGCACATGTTAGTTAATACAACTCACGGTGAGATGGATGATTCCCTTCTAGTCAAAAAAGAAGGTTTGATAGATAATGATATTGAACTGACCACATGGGTTGAATACTGGCTTGATGATGAGTTGGTGCATCGTTCTGCCCACGTTACTCTCAGAACCTCACCGTTTACCCAGCTTGAAGCTGCGGCAATAGGATAAGTCATGGCGAATACCCAGTCCCTGTGCACATCGTTCCTTGGGGAACTGATGACTGCAACCCATAATTTTGGTGTGGCACCCACCCGCGCTACGACAACTGCTGACACGTTTAAAGGTGCTTTGTACCTAACGACCGCGACTATCAACGCTGGAACCACTGCTTACACCACAACGGGTGAAGTCACTGGTACTAACTACACGGCTGGCGGTGTTGTGGTTACTAACGCTACGCCCCCGGCATCAGCTAACTCATCTGCAACCGCAGGGGTTGGGTATTGGACTCCTTCGGCGTCTATTGTTTATACAAACGTCACATTGAGTACGGCTTTTGATACGGTGTTGGTTTATAACTCTACCCAAAGCAATAAAGCGGTATCGGTCCATACGTTCAGTTCGCAGACAATCACTGCTGGCAACTTTGCTTTGACCATGCCAGCAAACAGTTCTAGTACAGCTTTGATTCGACTCTCTACGACGTAAGGTGACATGTGTCAGGCTGGGGCGCAGGTACTTGGAGTAGCGGTTACTGGGGCGGCGTCGAAGACGTTCTTGTTGCCATTACTGGTGCAAATGCGTCTGGAAGCGCGGGGGATGCCGCTCTTACATTTAGCCAAGCAATTACTGGTGTATCGGCAACAGGTAGTGTAGGAATTGAAAGTCCGGGTAGAGTAGAAACCCTAACGGCGGCATCAGCATCTGGAAACGCGGGGACTATGGTTCCTACCAGATTCCTTGAACTTACTGGTAGCTCGGCATCTGGAACGGTCGGTGTACCCGGGTATTATTACTGGACTACTATCAACGATGTTCAGATCCCAAACTGGACCGTGATTACGACCTTCTAAGGACTTGAAATGGCAACGGTTAATTACACTACGCTTCTGGGCCTTGCTCTTCCTACTACGGGAGACTTGTCAGGCACTTGGGGCGATACCGTCAACAACTACATCTCTAACTATATTGATGCGGCGGTTGCTGGCACACAAACAATCACGACTGACACGACGCTTACCAAGACCACAGGTTCAAGCCTAGGGTCTACGTCATCCCAGTACATGGTGCTGCTGTGCAGTCCCGCATCAGCAAATATCACGGTCACGGCCCCCGCAGCAAGTAAGACCTACGTTGTTATCAATACGTCAGCGACGTACACAGTAACAGTTAGAGGCGCAGGTCCTACGACCGGTGTAGTAGTTCCAACATCAGGAAGAGCCATCCTTGCGTGGAATGGTTCTGACTTTGTGAACGTGGGCGGCGGGGTTGGCACTTCAACGACCGGTCAAGCGTTAGTTAATAGCAGCGGAAGCGTTGCTGGCGTTTCTCCCGGGACAGTGGGTAACGTACTAACGTCTAACGGTACTACTTGGGTATCTTCAGCGGCTGCGGCTTCTGGTGTATCTCAGGCCAAGGCCACAATGATTTCTCTAGTTTTTGGCGCAATTTAAGGACCCGTCATGGCAAATCCAAACTTACTTGCCGCAACGACGGCAACCGGCACTACTACTTATTTCACACCGTCTGGAACGTCAGCGGTTGTGTTGCTTGCAAACACCGCATCATCTGGGCAGGTCTTCAAGATTAACCAGATTGTTGCTACCAACGTCAATGGTTCGTCTGCGGTCAACGCAACGGTCAGCATCTACACCAACGGCGCTGTAGCACAGGGTGGCTCCCCTTCAAGCGGTACGGCGTACCCAATCGCTTCGACCATCTCGGTCCCGGCAAACGCTGCGCTGATTGTAGTGGACAAAACTACTCAGGTGTATCTGCAAGAAGGCACATCAATCACCGTAACTTCCGGTACGGCAAGCGGCATCACCTACAGCATCAGCTACGAAGTCATAAGCTAATGTCAATGCGCTACAAAGGCGGGGTCATATCGGCCACGCCACCAACTACGTCAACCAGTGCAGCCACGGGTGTCTGGACCCTTGTCCAGCAGATGCAAGCACAAGCCGCTGGGGCTTGGCCTAGTCAACCGGGACCGTATTGGTTTGGCGCATTAGGTTTTTCTAGTGCAGTTACTTGCAATGGGTATGGAGTTGCTGTTGGTTCGTCTGGGAATATATATGTAACTGGGGTTGCTCCTGTTTCCGGAAACAACACTTTGCAATTGGCAAAATACAATACGTCTGGCGCAATTCAATGGCAACGTAGTTTATCTTCTTCTGGAAACACCGTTCAAAGCCAAAACATAACGGTTGATTCATCTGAAAACATATATGTTGTTGGAAGTTCTGTAATTGGCGGCACTTCAAGAAGCCAAATAGCCAAATATGATAGCTCTGGCAGCATTCAATGGCAAAGAAATTTAACCGGAGGCGCTGCCTGTAAGTTTTATGATGTCGCCACTGACTCGTCAGGCAATGTCTACGCAGTTGGCGTTGATGTATCTAATACTAATGCCATAGTAGTCAAATATAATTCTTCTGGAACTCTTCAATGGCAACGAAATATAGTTGGGACCGGAGGGCTTAGTAGAGGTTTTGGAATAGCAGTTGATTCTTCTAGCAATGTTTACATAACCGGACTTGATACGCCTTCTGTTTTATCTGATGTTTTATTAATTAAATACAATTCATCAGGGACATTACAATGGCAGCGTTCGTTAGACGGGGGAAGTAGTGACGTTGGCGCAAGTGTTGCAACCGATTCTTCTGGAAATGTATATGTAGCAGGGTATTCCGTTGCGTCTGGAGTAAACCATATACAAATAGAAAAGTATGACACTTCCGGAACAATTCAATGGCAAAGAAGTTTAAGTAGTGTTAGCACTGACCAAGCCAATAGAATAACAGTTGACTCTTCTGGGAGTGTTTATATAACAGGTATTTCTAGTAACTCACCCAGTGGCCTTATAGTAGCAAAATACAATACGTCTGGTGTAATACAGTGGCAGCGTAAATTTAGTACAAATATGACAGGGCAAGGGGTATCGGTAGATTCTTTGGGTAATGTGTATGTTTCTGGGGATATATATCTTTCTTCAAATGCAGCATACAATATTTTAATTGCCAAACTTCCCGGCGATGGTTCGTTGACTGGTACATATACACTGGGGGGAAGTTCGTTTACTTATGCCGCATCAACTTTAACTGATGCAACTACTTCTTTTAGCAGTTCAACATCGTCGCTTACCAGTTCTACATCCACACTTACTGACGCCGCGTCTTCCCTCACCGACGCCGCGTCTTCCCTAACCTCCTCGGTTACTACAATCCCATGAGTTCATACATCAAACTATCGACCAATGAATTCCCCCGGCACATTGGGGACATTGAGATTGACCCGGCGGGTATGGCTGACTACGCTCACGTTGAGTGGGTGGATATGCCAGCATTTGACCCGAAGACCCAGCGTTGTGTAGCAGGAGCGCCGCAGCAGACTGACGGCACTTGGTACTGGACATGGACAGTGCGTGACGCTACCCCAGAAGAGATTGAACAGGCAAACAAGCCGTTCGTAGACCC
>Ga0209401_1003147_pt1 | contig 10448 bp, 14 predicted proteins | sample M_140807_MF_Meta_FD_187318 | JGI IMG/M metagenome (GOLD analysis project Ga0209401, IMG submission 187318) | Freshwater microbial communities from Lake Montjoie, Canada to study carbon cycling - M_140807_MF_MetaG (SPAdes) (version 2) | ecosystem: Environmental > Aquatic > Freshwater > Lake...
AGAAGACAAGCTCATGGCTACAGAGCAAACGAACGGGGCAAGTTGTCCGAGGATTTCGTTGCCGCAGGCGATGGGCTCGTGGCCTTTGGCGCGATCCTTATTCTAGCAGTACAAGCGCACTATTGAGCGGGCAGGGCGTCTGCGGGGCAAGCGATCTGCCTAAACCGCAGCCACCCCCAACAGGCCAAGCAGCTTGATAACCAATGCAGCCAGAATCGCTCCGAATCGACCGACACCCGCGCAGTCGCGCGAGGACATCTGGGGCCACACCCCAGCACCTTCTCGACTGGCGGCCGCCCGGCCACCGCAGCCGCGGGAGAGCGGCCCTGCCCACCACCCCAACACCGGACCCAGAGCGGAGGGCGGCGGCGGCTGGCCGATGCACGCCACGGCACAGCCGTGGCACGCTGAAGGACGGCCGTCGCCGACTGGAGCCCTGCGGCGTCTGCTTAGGCCAAGTTGAACCTGCCTATTACGACAAGACGGTGCTTTATGCCGCACCTCTCCCCGACATCACGTCGGCTGAGCAAGGCCCCCCAAGAAACATGGGTGATCCAAAGCAGGTCGATTTGGGTCGAGACCGACGACACAATTCGACATCAAGGTGGCAAAACCCAAGGCAAGACCCCCCAAGAACCCAGTCATAGCAACGGAAATGGGCGGTCTTGAAAACCGGCGAGGTGAAAGCCTCCGCGGGTTCGAATCCCGCCCCCTCCGTTCCCTAAGAACCCAGTCATGGGAAGGGTTCTAGGCCACTGAGTCAAAGGAGTCCCTAGCCAGTTGGAGGTTCGGTTGCTCCGGCATATCAATCAGCTTGAAGAACGCCTGATTGATTGAGTTGAAAAGCTCCTGGAAGGTCAAGTCCTAATTGCGATGGCAAAACGACTTTGCCCTGACCCTCAATCTCCTGATTCGGCTCCAGATCTGTGGACGCCGATGGGGATCAATTCGACCTGAACCAACCTTGGCCGCCGGGCCGTGTCGATCAGCAGGTTGTTGAGCAGTTCCTTGCTGCTGATCAGGAGGTGCGCCATCCAGCTGCCCGTCAGCCGGGGCTCCGCCATGCCATCTCCCTTGCAGTGGCCGATGGCCTGCTCGATCTCCGCCAGCTCGCGGCCGATGTTGCGCACCATCGCGTCGGTGCTCTCGCGGGGGGCTGAGCGGTGCGGCTTCTGCATGGTCTCCACTTTGGCTGAAGCGCTCAACCGAAGCGGTAGTGCTTGCGCACCGGGACGTGCACCTCCCAGGTGCAGCTCAACCCGGCATCAAACACCACCAGATCACCGGCCCCAAAGCGCACCGGCTCCCCGCCATCGGGGGTCACGGTGACGTCGCCCTCCAGCAGCAGGCAGGTCTCCTGATCGTCGTAGGTCCAGGGGAAGGTGCTGACCCCACAGCCCCAGGTCGGCCAGCTCGTCACACCCAGGCTCTGAAGCTGAGCCGGGTCTGGGTTGGACGTGACCGTGATGCCGTTGGCCATGGCCTTTTGCCGGAAAACCAAGGTCATTGTCGGCCAGCGCCCGCGGTAATGGCTGGGGAGCACAGCGTCGCATCGAATGGCGAGCCAGCAAATGCTCTGGGGTACTCGTTGGCGTAGGTGGTTGCGACTGCTCGTCGTGCCCGTGGATTGATCAATGGGAAACTGAGCGACGCCGGGTGCCAGCACGTTCGAACTGGCAACGGATGTGGCACACCCGCGTGCGCTCTAGTTAGGCATGAACGAATCAATGTCAAGATGGCCCGCCTCTGCGTCCTTTCCTGAAAAAGGCCTTAAGTTTCTCCCACACTTCTCGACCCAAGAGGGCGATTCCGAGATAAAAAGTTGCCTCGCCAGTAATGATTAGTCCAGCCGTAAGTGCTGCAGCCATTCCAGTTGAAAACCGGAAGAGAGGCAGAGTAAGAATTGCCGCCCAGGCAAGGAATGACAGAGCCAAGAATGTGTAGCCGGCCGCTTTTCTCATGGATGTCGGGCTAACGATTTCTATTGGCTTTATCCGTGAGCCACGCGATGGTAAGCGATGCTGCACTCTGTCCATTGAGCCCCAGCCTGGCAAGCACCACGCACTAGCCGCTATCACCGTTCAAATGGGGGAAGAAGCGACGTGAACAACCGCAGAAATTTCCTCGTAAAAAGCATTTCATCATCAGCTCCCAGCAACTCCCTGTCGTGGCCCGCATGTCCTCGTAGGAGAACGCAGACTCTGGGGGTATTCCCCACCTATGAAAGTTGCGCTATTCCGCTGGATCGCACAGAATGACTGCTATGAATGAGTTCATTCGTATTGGCCTCTTGCCCCCCCCCCCCCCCCCCCCCGAAAGGGGAGCGCAGCTCCCTCGATCCCGTGCGGTTCCCCCAGCGCCTGGAGCTTGAGATCGATGCCGATCTCTATGAGCGCATCGAGGAGATCTCGATCCGTAGCGGCCGCTCGATCCCCGAAATCATCCAGGCCCTGATCAGCTCCTCCTTTCCTATCAACCCCGCCGAAAGGGTCTTCCGTTAGTCGCTCCGCTTCCCTCCCTCGCCGCATCGTCAAAGCGAGAGGCCTGCCACGGGCGAACCCGCAACCGGCGATGCTGGCCGAATGGCCCCTTAGAGCACCGAGATTGTTTCTTGGCACCGCTTGTGCTGGGTTTTGCCCGTTATGCATGCCCTCCATCCAGGCCTGATGCGATGTTCCCTAAGGGCACTGTCTTGACGCCATCGGGTTCCACAACAGGACGGCGAAGGTTCGCGGGCGGTTCTAACGCCGGTCGGTGCCTAGGGGCCGGCCAAGGGCCTGCAGCTGGCTCTGGCGAGCAATCGGCCAACACCGGATTCTTGTGAGCGCTCTTCTTCGACTGATACATCGCCCGGTCCGCGGCCTGCATCACGGCATCGGTGTCGGACCCATGCTCTGGCCAGCGGGCGACGCCGATGCTCACGGAAATGCGCAGCTCTTCGTTGCCAGGCACGCTCGTGAAGGGCTTCCTCAGATCGGCCTGGATGCGTTCCGCCAGGCCCATGAGTGTCTCCAGATCCGGTGCATGGGGCAGCATCAGGATGAATTCGTCGCCCCCCTGGCGGCAGACGGTGTCGGTCTTGCGGAGGAAGGTCTCAAGACGGCGGCTGACGGCGATCAACAACTGATCGCCAACGACGTGGCCGTAGGTGTCGTTGACGGCCTTGAAGCCATCGAGATCCATGAACATCAGGCCCACCGTGGAGCCGTAGCGCTGGGCCATGGCGACGGCCTGCTCCAGACGGTCCACCAGCACGGTTCGATTGGCCAGGCCGGTGAGCGCATCGTGGGTGGCCTGGTGCAGGATGGTTTGCTGTTCGGCGTGACGCTCGGTGATGTCGCGAAACATCGCCACGTGGTGCAGCGGCCGCAGCAGCTTGTCGGTCACCGTGGTGATACTGACGTCGTGGAGGCGGATGGAGCCATCTTTGCAACGGTTCCAGATTTCTCGATGCATGCTGCCCTTCTGGAGAAGCTCCTGCCAGAGTTGCTCGTAAAAGCTTGGCTTATGTTTGCCTGAGCGCAAAACGCCCAGGGATTTGCCGCGCAAATTGATGTTGGTGTAGCCGGTGAGTTGGGTGAAGCTCTGATTCAGCGATAGCACCAGCCCTTCGGTATTGGTGATCACCACCCCCTCCACGGTGCCCTCGAACACCGCCGAGGCGATGGCCAGGTCTTCGGTGGTTGCCGACAACTGATTCAGCGCGTCCACCGTGCGGCGATGGCTCAGCAAAAGTTCGCGGCTCACCATGGCGGCCAGGGCCGAAAGGAGGCTGCCCAGCGCAAGGATCACCGCCTGGGACCAGTGCAGCCCGTCTGGTCCCGGCAGAGCCCGGGTGAGCTGCACGCCCACCAGCCAGGTGCGCCCGCCCACCTTGATCTTCTGGTAGTTGGGATCGCTGAGCCTCGGGGTTCCGAAGCTGTCATTGGGGTCGTACAGCCGTCCGAAGTGGCTAGGGCGCTCCCCGTCGAACAGCATCACCGTGGAGCCAGGCAGGTTGGGATTGTTGATGGTCCGCTGGGTGGCCTCCATCATTTCCTCGATGAGGATCGGGGAGGAGGCCCAGCCCCAGACGTTCCCCAATTTGTTCGGCTGGGAGGGGTCCAGCGCCTTGGGATCGCTTCGAATCACCGTGTAAAGAATGACCTCCTCGGACGCCTCCTGGCTTGAAGCGTTCTGGCTCTCCTCCAGCTTGGCGCTGAGCACGGGTTTGCCACTGGTGACCGCCTGGATCAGAGCTGCTCTGCTGTTCGGTTCGCTGAGCAGGTCGAGGCCGATGTCCTGATGGCTGTGGTGACCCATCGCTTGGAGCACCGTGAGCGGCGCATAGGCCGGCCGCAGTCCCGCAGGGTGGATCTGAATCGCCTGGCCATAGGTGGCCATGAGACTGGCTTCGAACGTCGACTTGTCGGCCTGGGGGACGTAGCGGGCATAGCCAAGCCCCAGGGTTCCCTGCGGCAACTGCTGGGCCTTGCGCAATTGCTCGAGATAGCTGCGGAAGCTCTCCGGGCTGAGGGAGCCGTGGGCCTCAGCCATGGCGCTGATGCTGGCCACATTGGCGCTGTAGGCATTGATCTTGTTGATCACGGCGTCGGCCACGTCGTCGAGCAGGGCAAGCTCGGCCTGCTCGTGGTAGCGACGATTGAACAAAACGTTTTGGATGGTGATTCCCGTCGTGATCAGCAGACCCAGCCCCAGAACCGCCCAGGGCAGCTGGCTGATCTTGCTGCGTAGGGGCGCCGGGAGTAGCGAAGCTGGTGTCGTGGGCTGGGCGGGTATTGACATGGGTTTGCCTCAGCGCAGGGCTGCAGCGGCGAACTCCAGGGGCGGCCTCAGGCCCGTGGCCCCTGCCTGAGTTGTCCTGATCACAAACCCCATCTGCTGGAGTGAGGCTAGTGCCCCGATCACAACGGGCTGAGGTTTGCTCAGCCCGTTGTGAATGCTGTGAGCCTCGGGGTTGCTGATATGTCTTTTCTCTGGTAATGAGTGTAATTCAACTAACTCTTCTCCGGCGTTTGGCTGTGGATCGGCACGCATGCCCACCGAAGCGTTTGCCTAAGGCTAGTACACGCGTGTGGAAAAAACCCCATAAACCCTAAATCGATGACCACATTGGACTCGACTTTTCTGTAGGTGTAGGCGATCAGTAGGTGTAGGTGAGATTCAGGCGCACCGATCCGGTGGTGCTCACCCCAGCTTCCGCCAGCACCCGGCGGTGGATCACCCGGAGCAGGGGAGTGATCTCCACGCCCTGCACGAGCCCCTCCATGGTGCGTGCTTCCACCATGAGCCAGGGCTGCCAACGGTCGTAGGAGGCGGGGGTGAGGGCCACCCCCGCCCTTGCCGAGGTCATCAGCCTGCCGATATCGGCGGCCTGAAACCAGCGGGCCGATCCCCCGACATAGAGACGCCGGGTCTCGAAGTCCAGCTGGCCCCAGGGGGACCAGGCCGCTCGGTTGGCACGGCTACTGCCATCATCGGGAAAGATCGTGAGCAAGCCGGCGCCAACACCGGCCCAGGCATTGGCTTGGTACTGGGCACCGTTCCAGCGGTGCAGCCGCTGGGTCACCGTTACCAGACTCCAAAGTTCCTGGCCGGCCGAGTCGCCGTTGCCGCCGCTGCCTGACTCCGGCTGCATCCAATGGAGGGCTGGACCCACCCCGGTGCTGCGTGTGAGGGCCGGAGTCACGGTGAACGACGACCAAGCCGGGTCGTACTCGCCGCTCACCACGATGCTGCCCTTGTGGGCCAGCGGCGCGGCGGCCGCAGGTGCGAAGCACGATGCCCCCACCCCTGCAAGCAAAACCAATGCGGTGATCAGGGATGGAAACACAACAAGCAAGCAAAAAGGTGGCCGCATGCCGCACCTCCCCTCTGCCAGCTTATCGCCAAATGCCAGGCGCCCAGCCCCAGGCCAGCCATCGCCCGCCCCCGCCTAGCCATGGCCTGCAGCTGAAGGCCCGGGCCGGAGGTGGACAGAGGCCACAAGAAGATGTAGAGTCTATGTAGTTACGCTAAACACATGAAGCGATTCCTTCCCTCTGCCTTGATCGCCGCAGCCCTGCTTGGCGGCAACGCTGCCTTGGCCTGCAGCCTTTGCCCCCCTGTAGCCCTGGCGACCTCCTCCCCTTCCCTTTATCGGATCTCTGTGAACGGGATGGTGTGTTCCTTCTGCGCTCAGGGCATTGAGAAGCGGCTCAAGGCTGTGGCCGGCATTGAAGCGGTGCGCATTGATCTCTCCAAGGGGATGGTGGAGGTCACCGCCCGCAGTGGCGTCTCCCTCGATGCGGCCACCCTGAAGAAGAGCCTCCGGGATGCCGGCTACGACGTGCGCCGTATTGACCGGGTGGCGACCAGTGCTACTTCGGCTGGGAAGCTCAACTAATGGTGGCGTTGGCCCGAGTTGCTGGCCGCCAAGCGACGGCGTAAGGCCGACGGCTCCGGCTGGCGATCCGTTGCGGAGGCGGGAGCGAGGGTGGACAAGAGTCACATGGGGATGTACTGTTGATGTAGTTGCCGCAGACACATGAAGCGCCTCCTTGCCTTTGCCTTGATCGCCGCAGCCGCGCTGGCTGGCAGCGCGGCCCTTGCCTGCGAAAGGCACTTAAATTCGCAGCAGAGCAACACGTCTCAGCAAGCCAACGGCTCAGACCCCAATGCCCAGGCCAAGCAAAAGTAAAATGGTTTTCACCCAACGCCTACTGCCACTGATTGCCTTGGGGCTGGTGAGTTTGTGCCAGGGTGTGGCCCTGGCTGGCTCCTCCCTCTACAGGATTTCTGTGAACGGGATGGTGTGTTCGTTCTGTGCCCAAGGCATCGAGAAGCGGCTCAAGGCTGTGCCCGGCATTCAAGCCGTGCAGATCGATCTTTCGAAAGGGATGGTAGAAGTCACCGCCCGCAGTGGCGCCTCCCTTGATGCGGCCACGCTGAAGCAGACCCTCCGCGATGCCGGCTACGACGTTCGTCGGATTGACCGTGCAGCAGCGGCCGGTGCTGCTACCACCGCAAAGCCCAACTGATGCTGAACCAATTCGATGGCCGCCAAGCGATGGCGGAGGGCCGAAGGCTCCGTTCGGTTCAGGTGCTGAGTCTGCTGTTCACCTCCGGCACCCTGGTGTGCTGTGTGTTGCCAGCCGCCTTGGTGTTGCTCGGGGCAGGGTCGGTGATGGCCAGCTTGATCAGTGCCGTCCCCGGTCTGGTGCTGATCTCCGCCCACAAGCCCTTGGTCTTCGGCCTGGCCGGGGTGGGTTTGCTGCTGGGTGGTTTTGCGTTGTGGCGCCAGGCCACCACCGGCAGCTGCCCGATTGACCCTGACCGGCGCCGTGCCTGCCTGAAGTTGCAACAGCAAGCCCGTGTTCTGTTTAGCGTTTCGCTGTTGGGCTATGCGGTGGCGCTGGTGGTGACCTTTATTTTGCCCCTCTTCATTTGATCGGCTGGTGATCGGCCGGGGTTGAATTTGCGGCATCCCCTGGACTGTGCTTGCTCGTTGGGGAGAAGCAGAGATTCGGACGTCTTGCCTGGACAGCATCGTGCTGAACAGCTGCCTTTGCAGCCACGACGTTGACTTTCAGCCCAGCAACGCTTGCTCCGTTGGCTGATTTCCAAATGGACTCCGCCGCAACTGTCTCCTGTAGGCCTCCGCTAGGGGAGAGATTGGGTACGGTGATGCTCATTGCCGCTGTTGCGGCGCACATTGGATCGTTGGACTGATGTCTTCCTCCTTCCGTCTGCCCCTTGTTTCTCGGTTGATCAGCGTCCCCTTGGTTGCGGCGGTTTCGGCTACTGGGGCCCAGGCCGCCGATCTCAACCTCTCGGGCGTGAATGCCTATGCCAGCCAGGAGCAGGTCACCAGCATCTCCCAGTTTTCCGACGTCAAGCCCACCGACTGGGCTTACCAAGCCCTCTCCAACCTGGTCGACCGCTACGGCTGCGTGGCTGGTTACCCCAACGGCACCTTCAAGGGCGGCCAGGCGATGACCCGCTGGGAGGCTGCTGCCCTGCTCAACGCTTGCCTCGACCGCGTCACCGAGACCACCGACGAGCTCAAGCGGCTGATGAAGGAGTTCCAGAAGGAACTCGCCGTGCTGCGGGGCCGCGTCGATGGCCTTGAAGCCCGCGTCGGTGAGCTGGAGGCCAATCAGTTCTCCACCACCACCAAGCTCACCGGTCAGGCCACCTTCGTGGTGGGCGCCAACACCTTCTCCGGCTCGGCCATCAACCTCCAGGCCAATACGGTGAACCGGGCCAATTCCCCCACCGGCGCCAAGCGCGCGCCAGTGCCTCTGCCCAACGGCACCACCTTCAACTACGACCTCCAACTCAACTTCGATACCAGCTTCAACGGCAAGGATCTGCTGCGCACCAACCTCCGGTCCGGCAACTTCGGCAGGAGCGTCTTCGGCGGTGATCCCCATGCCTTCGGCCTCTCCACCATGGAAGTGGCGTTTGAGGAGGATGCGGGACCCAACGTCGTGGGTCTCTACAAGCTCTTTTATCAGTTCCCGATCGGCGGCCAGTTCAAGGCCACCGTGGGCGCCCGCGTGGGCCAGGAAGACATGCTCGCCCTTTGGCCGAGTGTCTATCCCTCCGACACCATCCTCAACGTGATGACGGTGAATGGGGCGCCGGCGGCCTACAACAAGAACCTCGGTGCCGGTGCTGGCCTCTGGTGGGAGAACAAGGGCCTGAGCCTCAGTGCGAACTATGTGGCGGCCAATGGCGATTCCAGCAATCCCTCCGCCACCGTGGCCAACGGCGGAGGGGGCATTGGCAACGGCAAGTCCGGAGCCATCGGCAGCGTTCAGCTGGCTTACCAGCAGGTGCAGTGGGGCCTGGCGGCCATCTGGACCTATGTGCAGCCGGAAACGGTGTTTGTGCCCGGCACCACTCCCACGACCCATGGCTCGATCGACCACAACTTGGCTGCCCGCACCAATGCCATCGGTCTGAGTGGCTTCTGGCAACCCCTCAAGAGCGGTTGGCTGCCTTCCCTGAGCCTGGGCTGGGGCACCAACCAGACCTCCTATAGCCAAGTCCAGAAAGTGGGCCAGGTGCTCAACAGCCAATCCTGGATGGTGGGTCTGCAGTGGACCGATCTCTTCGCCAAGGGCAATGACTTCGGCTTCGCCGTAGCCCAGCCCGTGACAGCGAAAACCCTCACCGGTGATCTCAACGCCAACGACGGCAACTACGTGTGGGAATGGTGGTACAAGTTCCAGGTGACGGACAACATCAGCGTTACTCCGGCTCTGGTGTACTTCAGCCGTCCGTTCGGTATGCAGACCCCTTCGGGAGAAAACTTCAATCAGTTCGGCGGCTTGGTGAAAACGAGTTTCCGCTTCTGATTTCCTTTCCTGTCTTGATTGTTGCTTTCCCCAGGGCGGCGTTCGCCTTGGGGATTTTTTTATGATGAACTTGGGTTGCCGGATTGGACTCAGCGCTTTGAGGTGACGGCGGATCGGCCACCATCGCAGACAAGAAAGCCCTGGCAAAAGTCCTTAGGGACGATCACCAGGGCAGGCAGCCGATCCATCAGCTTGCGCGTTTCGAGCGGTTGCTAATTCTTGGCTGAGTCTGGGCTTTTGGTTGCGTCGGAGCGGGTCTCACCCTGGGGATTGGCCATGGTTTTCTCGTGATACTGGTCCGGGCGCGGCGGCTTTCGGTAGCTGCCGGATCCACCGCCACCACAGGCCATCGCTGCCGGGCTGAAGGTGATCAGGCCCATGGCCAGGGCCAGGAAGGGCATCGCCCGCACAAAGACGGGCTCAGAGGTGTTCCTTGCTCCGAAAGTGGAGCGAATTTGCCGGATGGTCATGGTAAAGGACTCTGTATTCGCATTAATCTTAGCTCGGAGTTGGGTTGTCATGCGGATTTGCCGCCACCTATACTTGGCAAAGTGTCCGTCTAATGGAAGCTTCGCTGATGGTGCCCCCGCCAGCCTCTGCCTCGCTGGAGCTCGCCGGTCTCCGCATTGGTGAGGTGGCCAGGCGCTCTGGGCTTTCGGTCAAAACGATCCGCTTCTATTGCGACCAGGGCGTCTTGCGGCCCGTGGGGCGCTCTGAAGGGGGCTATCGACTTTTTGCAGCGGAAAGCCTGGAGGAACTGGCTCTGATCCGTGCCCTGCGGACGATGGATGTATCGATCGCCGACGTGGCTCGTATCCTGGAAGTGCGCCGTACTGGGGTGTGCAATTGCTCGACACTCAAACAGAGCATCACAGCCAAGATGGCCACCATTGATGCCCGGATCGATGAGCTAGAGGCGATGAAGAATCAGTTGAAACGCCTCTTGTTGAGCTGGCAGGATTGTGGTGGTGTCCAGCCGGAATCGCCTGAAGCCCACCACTGAGGGCCATGGGCTGAGGGCTGGAGAGCAAGGCGATGGAGCCAGCACCGGTGGCCTCCGTTTCCCATCCGTCGACCTTCTGACATCACCGCTACGGCGCATCC
>Ga0209401_1003154_pt1 | contig 10441 bp, 8 predicted proteins | sample M_140807_MF_Meta_FD_187318 | JGI IMG/M metagenome (GOLD analysis project Ga0209401, IMG submission 187318) | Freshwater microbial communities from Lake Montjoie, Canada to study carbon cycling - M_140807_MF_MetaG (SPAdes) (version 2) | ecosystem: Environmental > Aquatic > Freshwater > Lake...
AGAAGGTTTTGGCAAACCACCTATGTATGGTATGTCTTATAATCCTGAATATTACGAAACACTTTTTAGCAACTACGGTTTCCAAAATTATTACAATCAATACTATTACGCCATGAGTGTAAAAGAGGAGTTACCTAATAGGTTTCCTGAAAGACACGCCCGCTTTGCAGCCAAGCCAGATTATGTGGCTAAACACGTAAAATTAAGTGAGCTAGAAAAATACGCAGGGGATTTTGCAACAGTATACAACGCCGCATGGGCGCAACATGGTGAGGCAAAAGAAATTACCAAAGAACAAGTGATCAAGCTTTTCAAAACCATGAAACCCATTATGGATGAGCGCCTTGTCTGGTTTGCCTACTACAAAGCAGAGCCCATTGGTATGTTTATCAATATTCCGGACCTCAACCAATATTTCAAGCATTTTAATGGCAAACTTGGCTGGTTTGAAAAACTACGTTTGTTGTACATGACTAAAACCGGAACAAACAAACAGTTAACCGGACTTGCTTTTGGCATTGTACCTAAATACCAGTCGTTAGGCATTGACAGTTTTATGATTCAGGAGTGTTCACTACTTATCAAAAATAAAGATTGGTACGACCGTTATGAAATGGGATGGGCTGGAGACTGGAACCCAAAAATGCTCAATATTTATAAAAGCCTAGGCGCAAAACCAAGCCGCAGAATGGTCACATTTAGGTGCCTATTTGATGCTTCCAAGCCCTTTGAGCGTCACCCAGAAATGGTCTACGGGTAAAATTATACCCATGTGCAAAAAAGATAGGCTATAGATAAGGGTAAGCATGCCGTTGTGCTTATATTGCAACCCTGTTATGGAAAATCATTTTGTTGTATCGGCCCGTAAGTATAGACCCCAAAACTTTAATACCGTTGTTGGACAATCACATATTACGACAACCCTTAAAAACGCCATCAAAAACAATCAACTCGCTCATGCGTTTTTATTTTGTGGACCTAGAGGCGTTGGTAAAACAACATGTGCCAGAATTTTAGCTAAAACCATCAATTGTACAAATCCAACTCCAGATGGTGAAGCCTGTAACACTTGTAACAGCTGCGTATCTTTTGATGCTGGCACTTCACTCAATATTCATGAGTTGGATGCGGCAAGTAACAACTCGGTAGATGATATTAGATCGCTTGTAGAGCAGGTAAGATTTGCACCGCAGGCTGGCAAATACAAAGTATATATTGTAGATGAGGTACACATGCTAAGCGCCAGTGCCTTTAATGCATTTTTAAAAACACTTGAAGAGCCGCCTTCTTATGCCATTTTTATTTTAGCCACCACCGAAAAACATAAAATACTTCCTACCATTTTAAGTCGTTGTCAAATTTTTGATTTTAAGAGAATCACCAACAACGATACTGTAGAACACCTAGAAGAAATTGCAGGAAAGGAATCGATTAAAGCGGAGCGCGCTGCACTGCAAGTGATTGCGCAAAAGAGCGAAGGCTGTATGCGTGACTCACTTAGTATACTTGATAAAATTGTAAGCTTTACTGGTGGCAGTTTAACGTATCAAAATACACTTGAGCACTTAAATATCCTAGACGAAGACTACTTCTTTAAAATGCTAGAAAGCATGCAGGCCAAGGATTTGGCAGCATCCATGATCCTTTATGACGAGATCAATAGAAAGGGTTTTGAAGGGGATATGGTACTCAATGGTTTTGCAGAATTCATTCGTAATATTTTAGTTTGTAAAGACCCTAAATCTGCGCCTCTATTAGAAGTAGTTGAAGGCATGCAAGAAAAATATATTTCTGCAGCAGCTGCGATGGGTATGTCGTATTTGGTGAGTGCGCTTAATATTTTAAATGAAGCGGAGATTAATTATAAAATGGCGCGTAATAAAAGATTACACGTAGAACTCACCCTTATCAAACTTAACTTTTTGCAAGAAGCGATAGAGCTTGCCTCAGAAAACGGGTCTATTGTAAAAAAAAAACGGATTGACGGACCAGTAGCCATTCGAACAAAAACTATACCTTCTATTCAAATTGCGGCTCCGCCGGTTTCAAATAAAGCAACTGCAACATTAACCATACAACCAGAAGTAGCTGTTAAAGAAGTGCCGCCTGTTTCAGCAACAACAGCCTCTACTGCAGCTGCCTCAGCGCCAACACTAGAATCCAGGCCGCCTGCTGTACCTCTTAGCAATGCTAAACCAACAGCCCCTCAAGCAACCGGCCCAAAAAAGAACCTATTAACTGCACTTCGTGAAAAATATGGCGATCAATACGCCATTGAAGAAGTAAAAGAAGCAGAATCGCTAAACCTAGAAAAGCTAAGGGCATGTTGGGATGCATATGGCGCCACACTTGAAGCGCAACAAAAACACTCTGCCTCTGGAACCTTTAAAATGGCGGTACTTGAAATAGAAAACGATATTCATTTTACGGTTCGTGTACCTGGTTTAACGGCTCAAAAGTTTGTTGAACAGGAGCGCATGATGCTCATAGATCAAATATTTGCAACATTTAATAATAGGTCTATTAAATTTAGCATTATTGTTGACGCCACAGAAAAAGAAGACGTGCCAATTCATATGCGCTTAAACAGTAAACAAAAATTTGAACGTATTAGTGAGCAATACCCGCTAATCAAAGAATTAAAAGAGAAATTGAAATTAGAAATCGATTACTAAAACAGATGATGCTATATTTTTTTAGTAGCACTGTAACTGTTTTTCAACAACCACTGTAATACTTTATCTCGCTGATCTCCTTGTACAATAATTTCGGCGTCTTTTACAGAGCCGCCGGTACCGCAAAAATTTTTTAACTGTTTACCTAGTTTTCCTGCGTCATCACTCGTGCCAATAAAGCCTGTCACTAGCGTAACAGCCTTGCCAGCTCTATGTTTGGTGTCTAGTCTTATACGAAGTGGTTGCTTTGCCGGTGGTAAAGTTTCTAGTATTTCATCCTCTTGAGGCTCGAAGCTAAAATTTGGATCGGTACTATAAATGAACCCTCTTGCGTCTGATTTATTTTTCTTGCTCATGAAAATAAGGTGGTCATTAATTTACACGAAGGGTTACAATATGATATGGCGCTCCATTTTTTTTCATGAGCATCAGCGTAATATTATAATTTTTTTCGGCACCTGAAATTTTTCCAGTCAGATACATGGTATTGCCTATTTCTCTTTGGGCAGTACGTTCAAAACCCTTGATCTTATATTCGGTATAAAATGCAGCTAATTTTTGAGCCGCTTTTTCTTCTGCAACAATTTTATCTTCAGGCGCATCTAAAAATTTAAGGTCTACAACCACTGCAAAATGTTTTGCGATTTCTGCAGGATTTCCAGATTTTAAAGCGGCAACAACCAGATCAGCATCTCCCTGAAAAGGCCCTTCAAATGCTGTTGTTAACAACAGCAAAGGGAACAAAAGGGTTAATAAATGCTTTTTCATGGTCTGGTTTTAAGTAAGGCACCCAAAAATAACTAAGATGAAGCAATTAATCCTAATAAACCCTTTAAAATTGACGTTTTGCCTCAAAAATAAAGGTTGTAAATTTGTGGTATGAAACGCAAAGTAATACTCGTAATCATGGACGGATGGGGACTTGGTACAAAAAAAATGTCTGATGCCATCCAACAATCAAAAACGCCATTTGTAAATAGTTTGTATACTAAATATGCAAATAGTACACTTGTTACCTGTGGAGAAGACGTAGGCTTACCAGAAGGTCAAATGGGTAATTCAGAAGTAGGTCACTTAAATATTGGCGCAGGCCGTATCGTATATCAAGAGCTACAACGCATTAATGTTGCTATTAAAACTGGCGAACTAGCTACTAATAAAACATTTTTAGAAGCTATCAATTATGCCAAAACAAATAATAAACCGCTTCATTTAATGGGACTTGTAAGTGATGGTGGCGTTCACGCGCATATCAATCACCTATTGGCAATTTGTGATTATTGTAAAGCAAATGGTCTCACCGAGGTTTATATTCATGCATTTACAGATGGTAGAGACACCGACCCTAAAAGTGGTCTTGGTTTTATCACCACACTCTCAGAACATTTACAAAATAGCGTAGGCACCATTGCAACAATTAGTGGTCGTTACTACGCCATGGACCGTGATAAAAGATGGGAAAGGGTAAAATTAGCCTATGACTGTTTAGTAAACAGTGCGGGCCCTCGTGCCACTAGTGCTATCAGTGTATTAGAAGCCGCTTATGCAAATGATACCACCGATGAATTTTTAATGCCTACTGTTATTGTAAATGACAAGAACGAACCTGTTGCTGCTATCAAAGAAGGCGACGCTGTATTTTGTTTTAATTTTAGAACAGACCGTTGTAGAGAAATTACAGAAGTGCTAACGCAACAAGCATTTCCTGAATTTAACATGCAGCCATTAGCGCTTCATTATACCACCATGACCCAGTACGACCAAACATTTAAAGGCGTACATGTGGTATTTGAAAATGATAATTTAGAAAACACTTTAGGAGAAGTATTAGCAGCGCATGGTAAAAAGCAAATTAGAATTGCTGAAACTGAAAAATATCCGCACGTTACTTTCTTTTTTAGTGGAGGAAGAGAAAAACCTTTTGAGGGAGAAAATAGAATTATGGTGGCGTCGCCAAAAGTGGCTACCTATGATTTACAGCCTGAAATGAGCGCAGTTGGTATTACTGATTTGTTAGTTCCAGAAATAGAAGCCGAATCTGCCGATTTTATTTGCCTTAACTATGCCAATGCCGACATGGTGGGTCATACCGGGGTTTTTGAAGCCGCTATTAAAGCAGTAGAAACTGTAGACGCTTGTGTAGAAAGAGTGGTAACAGCAGGTCTTGCACACGGCTATACCCTACTTGTTACCGCAGACCATGGTAACGCAGATTTTATGATTAACGAAGATGGTAGCCCTAATACGGCGCATACTTTAAATTTGGTACCTTTATTTCTAGTAGACAATGATTTAAAAGTGAACCTTAAATCTGGTAAGCTTGGAGATATTGCACCAACCATATTACAATTAATGGAATTACCTATACCGGCAGCAATGACCGGAAATATTTTAATTTAAAACCTACTCATCATGAGCTTACTAAAAAAAATTGGCCTTGCACTTGTTGTTGTTCTAATTGTCCTACAAGCGTTTAAACCTGAAAAAAACATTTCAACTGATCATTCAAAAAACATAGCAACACTTTATCCGGTATCAAAAGAAGTGGATGCCATTTTAGTAAAAGCTTGTAACGATTGTCATAGCAATAACACAAACTATCCTTGGTATGCGAGCGTTCAGCCCCTTGCCTGGTGGATCAACGACCATGTAGTGGATGGAAAAAGACATTTTAATTTTGATGATTTTGCCAATTACAAATTGCGCAAACAATACCATAAAATGGAAGAAGTAATTGAGCAGGTAAAAGAAGGTGAAATGCCTCTTGAATCTTATACTTTTATTCATAAGGAAGCAAAACTTACGAAAGACGAACAAGTTATTCTTACCAGCTGGGCACAATCGGTGCTTGATTCAATGAAAGCGACCTATCCAATTGATAGTTTGATCAGAAAAAAAGAAGATAAAAAGTAATCATCTACTTGTAGCTTTAGATTCAATAAATAAATTAGTATTCAAAAGCCCGCTTACACAAATAAGCGGGCTTTTTGTTACCTTGCAGCATGGAAATTACAAAAGCCAGCTATTTGGTTTCAAGTCCTAGTTTTGACAAATGTCCAAAGCCAGATAGGCCCGAGTATGCTTTTATTGGACGAAGCAATGTGGGCAAGTCATCATTAATTAATATGCTAACTGGACAAAAGAATTTGGCCAAAACTTCTGGAACGCCCGGAAAAACACAACTCATCAATCACTTTGAAATAGAAAGTACGTTAAAAGCTAAGGCCCCAAGAGATAAATGGTTTATTGTTGATTTGCCAGGATATGGTTATGCCAAAAGATCTCAAACAGATAGAAGACGCTGGGAACAAATGATTGAAGGCTATTTTAAAAAAAGAGAAAACCTCGTACAAGTTTTTGTACTGATAGATAGTAGACATGGGCCTCAAAAAAATGACTTGGAATTTATTAGTCAATTAGATAGCTGGGGCATTGTGTTTACACTTGTATTTACTAAAATTGACAAGGAAAAACCAGGCGTTGTAAAAAGAAATGTAGAAAGCTTTTTTACGGTATTAAAAGAAAGCTGGCAATTTTTGCCTCGCCATTTTGTAACAAGTGCCGAATTAAAAACAGGACGCGAAGAAATGCTTGCCTTTATTGCCACCTGCAATGAAGCAGCTGCATCTGCAGAATAACTCAATACAATTATGAAATTACTTATCACATATTTAAAGCCTTATAAAGGACTTGTACTTTTAGCTTTATTACTTGCAGGTATCAACCAAACCTTTTCATTGTTTGATCCCATGATTTTTGGGAAATTGATTGATCAATTTGCCAATCACGCTAAAACCAATGCAGATGGTAGTTTTAGGTCCGAAAGCGAATTTATCAAGGGTATTATGGGCATGCTTTTCTTGCTTGTAGGAACTGCTATGGTGAGTAGGCTTGCAAAAGCTTTTCAGGATTATACTGTCAATGTAGTGATACAAAAATTTGGTGCTAAAATTTTTACAGATGGGCTGCAACACTCCATGCGCTTGCCTTATCAAGATTTTGAAGACCAAAGAAGTGGCGAAACGCTATCTATTTTAACTAAAGTAAGAGCCGACACCGAAAAGTTTATTGGCTATGTAACCAACGTGTTATTTGGTATTATTGTAAGTGTGGTATTTGTGTCAATTTATGCTACCAGACTACACTGGTCTATTGTACCTATTTATTTAGGGGGTGCTTTACTTATAGGTGCCGTTACCAATTTATTAAGCAAAAAAATAAAAGTCATTCAAAAAGCAATTGTTGGTGAAACGACAGCGCTTGCTGGTACCACCACAGAAAGCTTAAGAAATATAGAACTTGTAAAAAGTTTAGGATTAACGGATCAAGAAGTAAAAAGACTCAATACCAATACCTATAAAATTTTAGGGCTTGAACTTAAAAAAGTAAAAAGTATTCGTTCCCTAAGTTTTATCCAAGGTACGCTTGTAAACTTTTTAAGACAAGTGATCACGTTTACACTCATGTGGCTTATTTACAGAGACGTATTAACAGTAGGTCAATTAATATCATTACAGTTTTATAGCTTCTTTATTTTTGGACCACTGCAAGAAATTGGCAGTATTATTTTGAGTTATCGAGAAGCGGAAGCTTCCCTCAATAATTTTCATAAATTAATGAGTCGTGAAGTGGAAGCAAGACCTGACCATCCTAACAAAGTGGGCGCTATTCAAACCCTTTCTTTTTCGGGTGTTTCATTTCAGCATCAAACCGCACAGTTTAAGGCACTTGACAATATTTCATTTACCGTTAAGCTAGGCGAAACCATTGCTTTTGTTGGCCCATCTGGCGCTGGTAAAAGCACCCTCGTTAAACTACTGGTGGGTTTATATAGACCTCAAATTGGACATATCGAATACAACGGCGTTAAAGAAAACGATATTGATTTTGAAGAACTTAGAAATCAAATTGGATTTGTAACACAAGACACACAATTATTTGCGGGTACCATCCGAGAAAATTTGAGCTTCGTATTTCCAAATGCTACAGACCAAGAAATGATTATAGCGCTTGAAAAAGCAAGTTGTCATTCTATATTATCGAAAGCACAGCAAGGACTAGAAACCATAATTGGAGAAGGTGGCTTAAAGCTAAGTGGTGGTGAAAAACAAAGACTATCTATTGCGCGTGCATTACTTAGACATCCGCACTTACTCATTTTTGACGAAGCTACCTCTTCATTAGATAGTATCACAGAAGAAGAAATTACAAGAACCATTCACACCATTTCTGAAGAGCGCGAGCAAATTACAGTGATGATTGCACATAGACTAAGTACCATCATGCACGCCAATAGAATTTATGTTTTAGAAAAAGGACAGATTGTTGAAACAGGCACCCACGAAGCACTCTTAGCAGAGAAAGGATTATATTTTGCGATGTGGCGTCAACAAATTGGAGAAAGAAAAGTAACGCGTTAATTAGCGGCTTTACTCTTTTCCGAACTTCTTTTTAAAATATTCAATCACCGAAGGATCTTCGAGACCTTCCATATCACTTAGCTCTAACTCAAGGGCTTTGGTACTTAATTGAATTTCTAAAAAAGAAAGAAGTAAAGAGGCAGAAAACGATAACAAACTAATTGCAAAAACTATGTTGGCAGCAAGCGTGAACTGCACATATATAAGGTACATGCAAAGAATGCTTGCTAAAATCGAAACTACGCCTAGTGCCTGCATATTTTTAATGAGCTTTAAGCGGTAGCGAAGGTTTTTTATTTGTCCGTGAATAATATGTTTTTGCTCCTGATTTTGGTATTTGTCATGCAAGTTTCTAACCCTACTGCTCAATGCTAAAAAGCGGTTGGTGTAGGCCAACATAACTAAACTGATGGCTGGGAAAAGTAAGGCTGGGGTATTAAAGCTAATTTCCATGCCACAATTTACAATTACTTTAGATTATAATGAAAGGGGATGTTTATTTTTAAATTGATAGAGCGCCCCATATCAAAAACGCCCATTCTTCCTGAAACAGTATTGAACGCAGTGTATTTAAGCCTACTCAAATGACTTTGATAAGCCACATCTGTAATATTATTTGCTGTTAATGCAAATGAGAAAGCTGTTTTATCACGAATGGCAATGCTACCACCAATTCCAATATGCAGTAAAGCATAACCAGGGGTAATGGTTTCGGTATCAAAACCAGTAAAAATGCTTTTTTGATTGGTCGTTTGGTCTAGTTCAATTTTTACATAAGCATCTCTAACCGCTTTCCATTTTTTAATATCAGCCCTTAATTCTGATTGGAGTTTAGCTGGGGGCATAAATGGTAAATGATTGCTGCCATCTATTGCATTACTAAACCTCCCCGACACCACCGAAAATGTATTTTCGAAGTGCAACCAATCAAGTGGGTGCGGATGCACATCAAATTTAGCTTCAAAACCAATTAGTGATGCGCCAGATTGTCTAAATGTAAATGCAGTTAAATCTTCTCCATTGATACGCACCAATGAATCCGTTCCTACCTTATTTGCTAGTTTGCTATAGAAAATATAATTAGCAATATTATTATAGAAGCCTGTGAAAGAAAAACCAATATGATCATTGTTATATTCTAGGCCCGCATCTATTTGCAATGAGGTTTCGGAACGCAAATTTGGATCTCCATATTCGTACCTATTGGTACCTTCATGGGTTCCATTACTAGCAAGTTCAGAAACCGTTGGCGCTCTATAACCTCTTGCAATATTAAGTTTTACAATAGTTGTATGAGAGGGCTCGTAACTCAGGCCCACACTTCCAATTACATTAAAAAGTTGCTTGTTAAACGCTTTAAATTTTAGAACAGCAGCTTCGTAATAAGTATCCCCTTGCACATTTCTAAAATCTGATCGTAAGCCACCACTAATCGTTGTTTTTTGTGCAAACGTTTTTTTAGTATAGTAAAATATACCTGCGTCAAACTGTTTGTAGGCTGGTATGAGTACTTCGTCTGCTTTATTTGTATTTTCTTGTTGCATACCATTTAAACCAATCGATGTTTTCCATCCATTTTTTTCCGGCGCATGGTATTGAAGGGTATAATTGATGGTAGATAAATCAAAATAAAGGGCGGGCGTTGTTGGTGTTAAATAATCTGCAAATTCTTTACGTTGATTTCTTTGGTAGGCAATGTTAAATGCCAGTCTACCTTTAGAAATGGCGATATTATTATCGGACGCAATTTTAAAGTGATTGATTTTTTGACCAGGAAATAAAAAGTCACTACTCGTTAAATCTTGATTTGTAGCAGGTCGCTCTGCAGTTGTTCCAGGGTACATTAAAAAATGTCCTGTAGTTGCATCACGGTCTCCTTCAATCATACCAACGTTTTGAGTAAAACTACTTACGAGTATATGGCTGTATCCCCATGACTTATTAATTCCAACATATCCTCCCATATTTTTTTCTGAAAATCTACTATTAAGCACTTTGCCATCATATGCATTTGAATAATCTTTTGCGTTTTTAACAGTCGCATATACATTCCAATTAAATCCATTATTTAAATGCCCCGCAAGATTTGCATTTGTGCCAATGAGCTGATTGTTACTCATATAAGTTTGCTGAAAATTTGCTTTGACTGTGCCATGTTCTATGGGTGTATTGGTTATAATATGTATAACGCCGGCCATTGCATCACTCCCATATAATAACGATGCTGGACCTTTTAATAATTCTACACGTTGTACACTGTACTCATCAATTTCGATACCATGCTCATCGCCCCATTGCTGGCCTTCTTGCCTTATACCATCATGCACCGTTACAATTCTATTGTAG
>Ga0209401_1003157_pt1 | contig 10437 bp, 24 predicted proteins | sample M_140807_MF_Meta_FD_187318 | JGI IMG/M metagenome (GOLD analysis project Ga0209401, IMG submission 187318) | Freshwater microbial communities from Lake Montjoie, Canada to study carbon cycling - M_140807_MF_MetaG (SPAdes) (version 2) | ecosystem: Environmental > Aquatic > Freshwater > Lake...
GAGTATTTTCAACCCCTATCATACAACATGGGTTAGAAAGGTGCGACATCTGAAAGAGGCACACTCCACGGGTCGAACTCTGATACTGCGCTTGGTGGATTAAATGATGAATCTGAGCGCTCGCTTACTGGCACATGATAGGTATGGCGCTTGAGGTCTGCTCCTACGCTCCATGCTGTGACCGTAATCTTTGAACGCTTTGCCCCTGTGTTTTTATCTTCCCAAGATTCTTGAACTGCTGTCCCTGAGACGATAACGGCAACTCCCTTACGAAGTGCATCTGCAACATTCTCGGCGGTCTTGCCCCATGCCTTGATGTCCCAAAAAGTTGTATCGGTATTTTCCCAAGTTCCGTCAGGCTTCTTGGATGACTTTGATGAAACTACTGTGAATGTTGCTAACGCTTTTGCGTTCTGTGTGAATTTTAATTCAGGGTCAGCAACTAGATTTCCTGTGATTGTGATTGGTGCGCTCATCTTTTGTGCCTCTCGTTCGTCATTGGTTTGGCTATTATGTTTAGTTTTTTTCTTATTCCATCTCTTTGTTTTAAGGTTGTTCCACCCCAAATACCCATTACTTTGAAATGTAGCGCATAGGTAAGACATTCTGTTTTCCATATACAAGTGCCACAAATTTTTTTTGCCAATATATTCTCATGGCTGATTTTGTTCTTCTCGGGGAAGTAGAAATCCGTCTCCACCCCCGTGCAACTCGCTCCCTCGAACTGCCATGGTTTCATCATCTAATTCCTCTCCAACTATCAAACGGTTTGGGAAAGCAGAATCTAACTTAGCCAAAACTCGACCATTCCGCCATACCTTGCCAGCACAAACTCCATCAAAAGAATTACTCTTAGGCTCAACTAAATCGTTACAGTTTTGCCAAAAAGGACAGCCTTTGCAAATTTGTAAAGCGGGCATTGCTAAATCAATTTGATGTTGGTCAAAAAGCCATGGGTCAGAGTTACGGCACGGAGCCTCATCAACAAAAGAACTTAAACCCATGTTGTAATTGTGACAGATTACTTATTAGATTCGGTGGATTCAGCGCTCTCGCGTGTTGAAATTCCAAAGCGTTCTTCAAGCAATTCTTTGAGAAGGGCTATCCGTTCTTGCTCAATCTTTTGGGTCATCTTTGAATCCGATGTCATCGTTCGCCTCCCATGTTGCTAAAGCGTGATGAACTAATCCTTTATGTCTCCAGTCAGGGTTATCATCATCGGCGAGTGTGAGTGTCCAATACTCTTTTTCTCCTTCGCCCATCCATTCTGATACCAAAACCCATCCCGTACAGATTGAGGGGTCAAGAAAGGCGATGCGCCCGATTTCGGCGAGCGCATCGTCAATCAATGAAGGTTTCTTATTTTCCTCGCTCATGTGGCGAGGTTAGTACCAAAAGTTTGAACTCCAAAAGCGCCACGCCGTACAGGGTGAGCCGTAACGAGATTCGAGATAAACAAGACCTCGTTCAATTTGTCGTTCAACTGTAGTGTCAGGGTCAAGTCCAAGAATCTGAGGAATCCCTCCAGCATGGAGTTTTTCGCCATTCTGACGCACGGGTGTTTTGTTGTAAGCATCGGGGCGCCAATTTGATTCCTTTGTCCACAGCGAGAGCAAACATTCCCATTGAGTAGGAGTGTTCCAACCGAATTTAGACAATTGAGTTTTGGTGTAAACCTTTGATGCTTCAGGTGTGCGCTCGACTAATACGGGCGCTTCCACTTCAACCGCTTGAGCAACTGGGTCAGGCGGAATGTGGAAAGGATTTACAAGAATGAATCCCAATACGAGAATTGCAACTGGAATAGGTTTCGAAATAACTTTTTCATAGAATCGCATAATCCTCCATGGTTAGGGGTGAACATTTATTCGCTACTGGTTGTAGCGCTTCTATGTCGTCAGTATTGGACTGACCTCACTTTGGCGAGTAGGTGTTTGCGAACCTGCATTAAAGGTATCAGATGAAGATGAATGATTGTCAAGGATATTTTCAACTGGAGTTGGGCGTTCGGTGGCGGAGCAGATAAGTCACGCTAGAGAGAGGACGGACGCGCAACAAAGCATCAACGCCACCGAACTTTGGGTACCCGATAGGAATGGTACCCCATTGCATAATAATTCACCCACCAGTAGCCCAAAAAGAAACTGGTGGGTGAATCTTTGATGGCGGTGTGACTATTAGTATCGGGGGTTTGTATCCGCGCAACCCTCCGAGCCTTTAGCACTCTTACCTGCGCCTGACCATCAAATCTCTATTTAGTTTTAGTCGAGGCGACTGCCTGTGTAAGCGCTGATTCCGTGCTTTCTAAGCACCTGAGCAAACGCTCCAGCAAACGCGCTCTTACGGTCTACGCTTTGTCCGAACTCTCGAACCCAAATCTCGTAACCACCGTAATAACCCTTACTACCGATTCCCTGAGTCTTGAGCCAATTCACAAACGCACCTCGCGCTGGAGAAATTGTTACCCAAGCAAATCCGCAAAGACCGTCAAGGATGTAAGTTTTCTTGGAATAATCAATCTTATCGCTAAGACCGATTGCATCTCCAACTACAAACTTTGGAGTGTCAGCATCTTTGCCAGCCAAAAGACCAGCCTCGTATGCCTCGGCATAAATCTTCTTGCATTGAGTCTTTGTTAGAGCCTTCTTTGTTTCAGGCTGAACAACTAATGAACCGCCTTCGTTTAGATAATCAGTTCTAGTCATTTATGCACCCACCTTTTCGAATTGAGCCAACACTTTTTGTCTCTTAGCCTCGCTGAAGATTGCATCCTCAGCCTTGTATGGCTCGTTATTTAATTTGCCATATTTTTCGATTGTTGCTTTCGCTTGAGCAATCGCATATTCCTTACCAACGCCATACCAAGTTGATTCAGTTTCAACGCCTTCTACGAACGCGTTAATCTGCCAACCCTTGCCGTAAGGCGCGATGTTTGTCGCCTTGATAATTACTTTCTTAGTCATTTTCAGTCCTCTCTCGACCTTGTATAACCAGTATACACTACTTGGGTTGGTTATTCAACTTCTTTCGAGCATGTCGTTTGTCGGCTTCCTCGGATAGTAGGCGCTCGCGCTCGCGGGCGCGGATGCGGGCGAGGGAGGCTTTAGAGACCCGTAGGAGCGATTTATCCTTCATCCAAGATAGAAGTATCACCCGAACCACCGCCCTGTCTCTATTGACCCCACAATGCCAAATACAACCACAATTGCCAGCGCTATTACAGCGCCTTCGAAATTATCTGCCCAGCGACGACCTTTGGCGCTTAGACGGATTCCCTTTTTGGCTAATCGATTCTCTATCATGATGCCTCCCTTTTGATTGTTCGAACTAATCCATATTCCTCAAGTGCAAAATCTGCTTCGCACCTGTGGCAATAAGGCTTGCCCTTGATGATGGTGATTCTGTACTGACCACCGCACATGTAACACTTCATTGCTTCACCTCACATATAACCTCGGACTCACCGCGACCTGTAAAAACCGCAATGATGTTTGATTTGGAAATCTTTTTTTCCAAGACAATTCCCTTTTTGCCGAGTCGATTAGCAAAAAATTCTGCTATGGATTTATCTAGTGTCCAAGATAATCCTTTTTCGTTGATTCCCTTTTGGCATCCACGATAGATAGTTACCTCATCGGCAAGCGAGCGCAAGAGGTTGTCCTCTTCCTCGGTCATCATGTAATGACGATTTGAACGCTTTGAGCCAATAAGGTCTTTCCACTCTTTGTAATTTTGCCATTGGTTTTCTGTATCAGTCCAAATGTCAGCAACTAATTTCCAATAAGCGGTGTCTGATAACAAATGCTCAATTTCTTTGAACGCCTCAATTCGGTATGGGCGTTCATGAAGCCAAACATAAGAATCGTATTTTTTGTTTTGAAGCGCCTTTTTAACATCGCCTATTTTTTGCAAGTAGTAGGCATTAGCCCACCCGTTACCCATCATGCCAAATTGATAAACAAGCGGATGACGAAGTTGCTTACCTAAAGGTCCTTCTGAAACATACGGAACTAAGTCAGGGTGCAACTCTTCAGTTGAAGCCATTACTTTTGCATATTCCAAAACTGCATCTAGGTTAGGTATTGATTGACTCATTAGTTCCCCCTCTTCTTGTACTTAGTTTCTAGTATTTTCAACTGCTGGTCAAATGACACGCCGTTCTTCTCTGCAAGATTTCTTGCAATCAAATCGGCTATCTCTTGAGCCTCGGCGATTTTTTCTTTTTGAACCCTAATTGATTCTTTGTTATGTGGTTGTCCATCAAAGTAATGGGTAACAATCTCTTTATTGATTGTCCATTGCAATCCAGCCCACTCGATAATTGCTGTGCGCTCTGTCTTGATAACTCGGGTGTACTTGCCCTCTTTGTAGGTCAAAAACTCACCTGATGCTGTTGGAGCGTTTGCCTTTTCCTTGGCGATTCGTGCGACCTTTTTTGCATCGCGCTCTGCCTTTGCTTGAGCCTTAGCAACCTTGTCCGCTGTCACGATTCGTGATGGGCGATTCAAAACCTCGGCTGGAGCAGATGGGTAGCAGATTGTGCAAGCATCCTGACCAGCATCCTCAACAATAGTTTTCTCATCGTCGTTGCTGTACTGGACTAACCAGTTGTAACGAGTAGTTGGGAAACATGTATTGCAATCCATTGAACTGTGAACATGACCATTGCTGGCAAGAACTAAGAACGCTCTTGTCCATGGGTCTTGGTTGTAAATCTTGTTTAACTTTAAGATTTCAACATTGACCTTGCTAATTTCTGATTCGATGACAGCAATCTTCTCTGCTGCTTTTTCAATCTCATCAACTCTAGTTGGATAATGCTTTTCGTAAAACTTCTTTGTATCCTCAGCACTCTCTAACTTGCTGACTAAATCCCAACGCTTGTCGTACCAAGAAGATAACTCAGTATCAATCTTGACGGCGAACTCTTTTGTCACGCTCATTGGGTCTCCTCTCATTTACAACCCCAGTTTAGCATGATTTAGCCAATTGGTACAATAAGAGCCTGTCGTGTCCTTTGTGACCCTCGTTCAAAGGGTCTAAATTGCGCCTTTTCCGCATAATCACCGTCTGCCTACTCATCTTTTGGTGGGCTGTCTTGCCTACCGATTCAGCCTCAGCCTCATGCGTGACTACGGCTCAATCCGTGGCTACAGCCTCTACAGCGGCGGCGGTCTTGGCACCATCGGAATCGGGAACTGCCACTACCGCCTCGACTCCAGTAATCGTCCAAGATACTTGTGGAGGCGATGATGTCTCTTACCAAGTGGCATTGCCAACAGCGGTGAATTTCCAAGGCACCACCTACAACGCTGTTTATGCAACTACAAACTCAACAATTGTTTTTGGTCAGATGGATAATAATTTCAGCACTTATCCCAATACGCCTTCAATTTCTGTCAATGCTTATGATTGGGTTGTCCTTGACCCTGCTAATCCAAATCCATCAAACTCTTATCCTGCTGGATGGAGAGCGCCCGATGAGCATTTGATTATTAGTTCAAGCCAAGCGGGATTCCAAGTTGATTTAGCCGTTCGTCCTTATGGACAAAATGCTTCAGCCAATCCTCTATCAACAATTGTTGTTACCGCATCAATCAATCCTGATAGCACTTTAACTATTACTTATCTTTCAGATGTTCAAGCGGGATTAAATACTAGAACTGGTGTTCGTCTACCTAATGGAAGTGTAGTTACTTTAGCGGAAGCGGGTCTTACTCGGGTTTATGTTGCTCCTGTTGTAACTGCTCAGGCGATTGTTGAGCCAACCCCAACACCCAGCCCCAGCCCTTCTGTCGAGCCAACTCCTTCTCCGTCTCCGACATCTGCACCTTCTCCGTCGCCATCACCTTCTGCGAGTGCAACACCGACTCCAACTGTTGCACCTTCACCTTCTCCCACACCAACGCCGACCTCAACGCCTCAACCTCAACCGAGTCCTTCACCTCAACCAACATCGGAACCATCGGCTTCACCAACTCCAGCCCCGCAACCTTCTGTAACTCCGACTGCTCAACCTCAACCGACCCCAACACCTGCGCCGTCCACACCTGAACCCACACCTGCGCCATCGTCTACTCCCGTGCCTTCGCCAACACCAACAAGTGCGCCAACACCTTCAGCAACACCCAGCCCCACACCAACACAATCAGAGGCAACGCCAACACCACAGCCAACGCCATCACCAACGCCCACAATAATTCCATCGCCTACTCCTTCACCTGATACCAGTACAACAGCGCCAACACAGCCAACGCCACAGCCAACCCCAACTCCATTGCCTACCCCAATTCCAATTCCGTCACCTGAACCAAGTCCCGTACCAAACCCTCTTCCGAATCCAGTCGATACCCCCGCGGTAGAGCCGACTCCCGTGCCTGTGCCTCAACCCATCCCTGTGCCTCAGCCCGAGCCACAGCCTGTTCCTGTCCTTGAACCCACACCGAATCCAATTCCTCAACCTGAGCCAAATCCAAATCCCGTAGACCCAATCGAACCTGCCCCTGAACCTGTACCGCTCCCCGAGCCTGAGCCAATTGCTCCGCCCGTTGAAGAACCTGCGCCGATACCGAATGAACCCCCAGCGGAAATTGACCCAACAGGTCCCATACCCGAACCACTACCACCTACTGACCTCGAACCATTACAACCATTGCCACCAGCAGAAGAACCATTAGAACCTCTAACGCCCGAACCAATCGAGCCACCTGCCGAGGAAGTTCCTGCCGAGGAACCACCAATCGAAGCCCCAGTAGCACCAACGCCAGTAGACCCAGCGCCACAAAGTCCGTCCATAGAATCATCTGAAACCTCCGCATTAGTAAATGACATTACTGAAGATGGAAAGATTACACCCGCTGATGTTGAAGCGGTAGTTGATTCATTGATGGCGGATGGAAAAGTTAGCCAAGCCGAAGCGACAGCCTTAATTGAAACTTTGAGCGAAAGCGGTTCCCTTAACACAGCCGAGAAAAACCTTGTTGTTGCTGTTCTTAATGCAGATGGCAAAGTAACTCAAGCCGAGGTTAATAATCTTTCAGAGACTCTTGCATCTGATGGAAAGTTTACTTCCGCTGAAAGAGAGTTTGTTGCAGATGTCCTGATTGAATCAGCAAACGGTCAAGCCGTAACTGTTGAATCAATTGCCGAGGCTGGAATCACACTAACGGATTTACCGCCCGAGCAACCTGTTGAGGTTCGCCAAGATGAGAATGGCAATGAGGTTGTTATTACTGCCGAAGTTGCCGTCGCTTTAGAACTACTTACCTCGGCTGGAGACATTATTTCAGCCATCTTTGAAAGCCCTGCACAATTGCTCTTCGCTATCGGAAATCTTGGAGCAGACATGTCTCCTGAAGAACGCGAAGAGGCAAGTAAAACAATTATTGCCGCGACAATCGTTGGCAATATCGCTACCACTACAATTGCTACTGCTATCGGTGGTATTGGATATAGGAGACCAAATTGAAAAACTTTTTGAATGACATTATCGGACAAATATGGACGATGCTAGGAATGTTTGTTGCTTGGATTCTCGTTGATGGTATTGCTAAAAATATCGTTGGCTATGCAATCCTAATTACTTTTGGTGTTTGGGTGCTGACTTACCCTCTTCGCCGTCAGAAGGAAGATTAAACTCTTCTGATTTAGCAAACGGACTAAACGCTCCATTGATTTCATCAAGCGTTAGTTTTCCGTCGTCAAGATATTCACGGGCTAGTCGTTCTGCAACTGAGGCGACAGCCAACAGCCCTGCCATCGATAGCGATACCCAAGTCTCAATTCCAACAATAGCCCCAGCGCCTAAAGTACCAAGTGCGCCGACGGTAAACACCGCGACCATTCGACGCAAAATGTCTTGGACTTTTTTCATGCGACAAGTCTAGCGGATTCAATTTCCCGCTTTCGTGGCACTCTCGCTTTCTTAGTCTTGGTCATTACCTTGACTCGTTTTACATTGAAGGCGTTTGCCAATTTATCGGCATCGGGCTTTCCGAGATACCTCGTAGTAAATTGAAGTAGAACATCGGCGAACTCTGCTCCATGGGATTCTCTGCCCCAAACTATGTGATGGGCAATCTCATGCAGGATGATGAATTTATTTCTGCCAAATTTATTCAATCGAATCAATCGGACAGTTTCCCAGTTTCGGTTTCTCATCGTGGCATGATTTCCATTGCCAGCCTCAACCAATATCTTTGACGGATATGTGCTGAACTGGAATCGATACTGCTCATGGAGTTTCTTCGTTTTCTGATGGGACAGAACTTGATTGACAAATTTCTGTGCCTCTTTGATTGTCATGACCTCGCCCGTGTCATAGAAGCCAGCGAGCCTCTGAGCATCGTATAGCCGTTGTTTCTGACTGTCTCTAGGTTTTGTACCCGCCATGGGTTTTCCTTTCTCTTATGACCCATTATACCAAATGGGGGTTTGGTAATAAACCAAACTTGAGTCGGCTTGGCTCAACTTTCCCGCGACACGCCACGGATTCAACCGATTAGGTGCCTTAAACTGCCTTTCTCAATTGTCTTTATCAACCCCCGTAGTGTATACTTGGTATGTAAGAGAGAGGAGATGCCCGTGGTGGTCTGCGCGAAGTGCGGAGTTTCTATCGGTCAGTTTGAGGTCTTTCCTGAAGGCGTCTGCGTGAAGTGCTTTGCAGTCGAATTCGAAAAGGAATTTCAGAGCGCGTTAAAAATAGGGAGGTTCAAGTAATGAGTCTTGATTACAAAGGATTTGAGTGGGGCGAAAGAATCTCTTCTGATTATGAATCAGTCGATAGATTTCTTCACGAAAAGATAGTCGTGCCTGAAGCACCATCTGTAGGCGATTTACACGGAGCCGCGGAATGGTTGGCTACTTATGCCTCGGAAACTGCCGAAGATGCTCAAGGCTGGGCGAATGTCGTCGCCTTCTTGATATTGACTGCCGAATCTAAGCAAAAGCGTTCAGCGATTGCAGAAGCGAAGAGAGCGTTTGCTAAGGAAAAAGGAATTCCTGTGTCACAAGTAAGAATTAAAAGAGAGGCTGAGGTTATTCGCCAAGGGCTTGCTTTAATTCCTGACAAGATAGATAACTAACCCCAGTTGTGTTACACTCAACATACAACCTAGAGAGAGGTCAGATAAATGAGTAAAGTAAAAGTAACTTGGAAGGCTTTTGGAGACAAGCCTGAAATCGGGCGCTCCATTAGTTCTGTTGAGTTTGAAATTCCACCAATCACGGTGACACTTCTTACTCAAGAGGTTCACAATAAATGTGTGTGCGAAGGTATTTTCGAAGGCACAAATCTTCGTGCAGGGGGCTACTGGGACATCATCCAGCCATTGCTTTCTGAAACTCGTACTCACACAGCAATCTCAGTAGGCGACGAAATCGAAATCGACGGTCAGGTTTACATCTGCGCCGACTTTGGATTCGAGAAGATTGAAGATGTTGAAATCAAGAAGTTTGGAGAATCAATTTTCTCCGTAACTGTAAAAGATTCAAAGTTGCTTCAATATAGACAATAACTAACCCTAGTAATGATATACTCAGATTGTAACCAACAGAGAGGATACAAAATGTCAGAATCAAAAGGTCGTCCGTTTAATGTTCAAGAACTCAAGAACCAAATTGGTTTTTGGAACATTGGCGCTATCTCAGGTGGTCGCACTTACATTGATGGCGCTACTTACAACAAGCAATACGGCACAACTGAGCAGGTTGAATTCCCAGTCGCTTATGGATACCGCGTAAGAGTTATTTTAGGTTGGGACGATACATGGACAGTTCAGCGCGTAATTGTAAAGAACACAAAAAATGGAATCAAGGAAACAATCAAGGGTTCTGTTGAGGGTGTCTACCCTGAAAACATCGGTGAGGTTGCTTACCAAGCATCTTGCTTCCGTTCTAATGATGCGTTTGGAAAGGCGGTTGCATAATGGGGTTAAATCAAGCACCAAAGTTTTTATTCAAATGTACTGACTGCGATTATCACGCCACGGTAAAAGGACTATGGGCAGTAATAACTCGTTATCCCGACCAAAGTGTTTATTCGTTTCTTTGCGTCACTTGTGATGTTACAAAGGAAGCAAAGGTGAGTGCCTGATGAGTATTTCAGAGTTTGGAAACAGGGTAGCAAGCGCAAGGAAAGACTTAGACGCAACCGTTGGGGATATAGCCTTTTTGTCAAAAATAACTCCCGAGCGCATTGAACTAATTGAAAGGGGCGCGGATAAAAGCATCAACGCCCTTGAAATACATCGCTTAGCGTTTGCACTAGGTACTACTTATGAATTCTTAATGTTTGGAAAGGTGGTCGTATCATGAAATTTCTTACTTACATCAAGGCACCAAACACATCAACTGGAAACCCTCAGCGCGGATGGATTCTCTCGGATGCAACGGGCAACTTTGAACGATTCATCGATGAAGGCTACGAAGGTCGTGGAG
>Ga0209401_1003158_pt1 | contig 10437 bp, 7 predicted proteins | sample M_140807_MF_Meta_FD_187318 | JGI IMG/M metagenome (GOLD analysis project Ga0209401, IMG submission 187318) | Freshwater microbial communities from Lake Montjoie, Canada to study carbon cycling - M_140807_MF_MetaG (SPAdes) (version 2) | ecosystem: Environmental > Aquatic > Freshwater > Lake...
TACTCACGTGCACTCTATTCCAAGACCTTCACACCCGACGGCGCTCCTGACCTTGAGGACGACACAATCCTCCTCACGGCTTCAGCGCAGCCAGGGCGGTGAAATCGGTCCCGGACCACCCGGAAGCCCTTCCGGATGGCATTTGGGAGTGAGGCGGGTGCGTTCAAGTGACGGGTGATACCGTTTGTCGCGACGGATCATCCTTGGAAGCGTCCAGGGGCCGATCCGCCAAACCTCCATACGTGCGCTAGACCCGTTCCAACCAAGACCTCTTCATGACCGCATCGCAATCGAATGGTGGCGACAAGGACCCGAACCGCCGCGTGAGCCGGGGTGGCGGGAAGCCGGCATCCGCGGGGTCAACGTTCGTCCCCCGTTTTCCAGGTGATCGCCCGGGTCTCGACGACATTTCGGTCCGGCTGCCGACGCCGTTTCAAACCAGCGGTTTCGCGGCGGTTGCACCAACCGAGCCGGGACCCGGAGTGACCGAACAGGTTGCGAGGCCAAAGGCCCCGGCGACGGTCTCAGTCGTCCGCTCGGGGCGGGACCTTCGCCTGGATGCGCTGCGCGGGTGGTGTGCACTGGCAATGGTGATCGACCATTTTGGCGGTGCATCGTGGTTGTATGTATTCACCGGTGGCAATACATTCTTTGCTTCGGCTGCCGAGGGGTTCATCTTTCTGTCTGGCCTCTTGGTGGGTCAGATCTACGGCGCAAGGATTGCCCGGGATGGTCTTGCGTCGGTCCAACTCCGCCTACTGGGGCGTGCCGCGACCTTGTATGGGATGACCATTGGTCTCACGTTCCTGTTCATTGGACTGTCACGATTCGCGTCAATGCCGTGGTTGCAGGACGAGACGCCTGTTTCACCAAAACTCGTTGTGAGCCTGATAACGCTTCATCACACCTATTATCTCGTAGATGTGATGTTGTTGTATACAATCCTTATGTTACTCGCGCCGGGAGCGCTACTTCTACTTCACACCAAGAACACCCACTGGGTCGCTGGACTGACTGTCGGCCTCTGGGGTGTCTATCAGGTGTTTCCGGTCCAGGCACAGTTTCCCTGGTCAATCGTCAACAACGACACGTTCCAGGTGCCTGCGTGGCAACTCTGGTTCTTCGTCGGCATGATCGTCGGCTACCACCGTGACGTCGTACGCCAACGGTTGCGCCAATTTCCGCTCCCCGTTGTCACCGGAATACTTGCCGTACTCGCCCTGATGACCGTCTGGCTCTATGCAACAGATGGCGCATTCCTAGCGGAGGTCCTTCAAGCGCCGAGTGGGCGGGAAGTCCTGGCAGTGCTGTTCGACAAGCACGTTGCGCGTGTCGGAAGGGTGGTGGCGTTTGGCATCTGGTTCCCACTCCTCTACCTGGTCCTGACATTGGCTGGGAGGCCAATCCTTCGGGGTCTCGGATGGTTGCTGGTGCCATTCGGCCAGAACGCCCTGTATGTGTACGCCCTCCATTTATTCGCGGTGTACCTCGGTGCTCTCGCCCTCCCCTACGTCGCCGGGTTCGACCGCTTCAACCCGTTGCACAACACGCCGATGCAGGTCCTGGCAGTCGCGCTCATCTGGATTGCAGTGCGCTTCAGGCTGTTCTTCGACGTCGTTCCGAAATAGCGCCTGATTCACAGGCTTCTAAGGGGCAGCCGATACCGTTAAGCGTCGGGATACCCGTACTGCCCGCTTGCGCGTGTGTGACCCGCGTTTGTCAGAGGGCCGACATCTTCGGGGACCTGTGTCCACCTCAGGCTATTGGGCGATGTAGCGGCCTACCAAGCGCCATAACAGGTTGGACGGGTCGCGCGCCTTGTCACCAGTCGTGGGGGCAACCCGGACGGGCATTCTTCCTGACTGAAGTGGCATGAAACTGGAAAGGGTGATCATGGTGTCAGCCGAGATATCCCGGGGCCACGGCGCCACCGATGAGGTCCGGGATGGCGGAGGCGTACTCAGCATGGGAGGGAGCCCGGGCATCGCCACCCCTCCCGACGTGGCTTGGCTGGGATCAACCGGCAAGACACGGACGGAGTGTGCACCGGTTCGTGCCAGATCCGCGTCGACGGTTGCCGATAGGAACCTGACGGCATCGTCGATCACACGTGGCGGGAGTTCGTGACCTACTCCCGTAGTCTTGAATAGTCGAGTCACACATCCCGCATCTTGAACGGCGCGTGCGAACCTCTCAGCGCGTTCAAGTCGGTTCTTGCCTTGGTAGGTGTCCCATTGGCGGGGTACATCGGCATCCTTGCTGTCGAGCTCACCCACACCGATCCAGTAGCTGACCTTCTTGACGGCGTCAAGGATCACCGGTCGTCCGAGCTTCTGCTCAATCCCATCGGACCCAAAAGGAAAAGGCGCGGGGATGGGCCCCGAAGGAGAGGGAACGGTGCGGGTGGGCAAGGTGTAGGTTCCGGCCGAGGCGGCTCCGACGCCAATGACGCGGTCAGGGTAAATCATTCCGAGCCGCGTGGCAGTCTGGGCACCGCGCGAAAATCCGAACGTGATGAACCTGGGCTGAATTGGCACCCCGGTGACCTCTTTGAAGTGGTCTACGACGTCGATGATTTGCCGAACAATCCTGGGCTCGGACTTGACCAACTGGTCTGGGTCACGCCATTCACCGTAATCGAGTGTTGGCGCGATGATGACCCAGTTCCGAGCCTGTGCGAATGGCATCAGTTGACCGCCAATTGCATCGCCCTTCTGCCCCATCCCGTGGAGGGCGATGACGGCGACACGCGGAACGCTTGGTCCGGATGGTACGAAGTACCAGAATGCAGGTCTCTCCCCGTTGGCTGGTTTGGAAAACGGTCCCGAGGATGCGGTTTGCAGCACCGCCCCAACGTCCTGGACTTCGAACCCGAAGTCGGCATCCCCGACGGCCATTGCGTACGAGGTCGTGGCCGTGAACCACACGGACGCAATTAATGCGAACGCAACCGCCGCAATAGATGAACGGATTGGTCGGAATACTGATGTTGCTGACCGCGGGTCGGCGTGAATGTCAGCTCCACGAGGATTATCCATGTTCGTTCCGACTTTCACGCGCTACTCTCATGTGCGACCGTGCCGCCCTCGGAGCCACCGATGATCACCGACCACTGGCCATATCTTCAGTGGTCGTCAAGCACTGGTCCAAACAATTGAAATCGTACGCCAAGTTGGGGTCGATTGCAACGCTTTTGTAACCGTGTCGTGAACGATCAGAGATCACGGCACAGCTGCTTCGCACGTCGGGGCTACATCAATTAACGGCGCGGCATTCGGGGTGGTTCGACTGGGCCGATTGCGCGCGTTGGCAGCGCGCGCGGGGCCAGATGGGTACCGGCGGATACCGGTCAATGGCCGGTGTTACACTGAATGTACGTGCAGGCGTTTGACGCCTCGCTGTTGCGTCCCGCACATGGTATGCGGGGCGGGTGGGATGCCGGGACACGGCTTCCCCGCACACCGCCGCAAGGCAAGGAGTAGTTGCGCTGTCGTACGAGGACCGGACCATCACATGCGTCGATTGCGGGAAGCCATTCATCTTCACCGCGGGTGAGCAAGCATTCTTTGCCGAGAAGGGTTTCGGTGGTGGACCGAAACGATGCCCGCAATGTCGGGCTGCACGACGCGCTGAACGTGAGGGTGGTGCCCCCGCACCCGCCCGCCCGCCCGGTGCGCCTGGCATTGCTCCAGCTGGTGCGCCACCTTCCGGTCCTCGTCCTGTCGGTGTTGGCCCACGTCCTGGTGGGTTCGGAGGTCCGCGTCCGGGCGGCGTCGGCGGCCCAAGGCCGGCTGGCGCGGGAGTCGGCGGTGTTCCTGCCCCATTCATGCGTGGCCGTGGAGGCCCGCGGGCAATCGTTCCTGTCGATGAACCTTTCCGGGTCAATGACCGGATTCGGGTACCAGAAGTGCGGGTTATTCTGGAGGACGACGACGGCAACGAGGAGAACCTCGGTGTCATGCCAACGTATCAGGCACGACGTCTAGCCGAGGAACGCGATCTAGACCTCGTCGAGGTGGCCCCTCAGGCACAACCGCCTGTCTGCAAGGTCATGGACTACGGCCGGTTCAAGTATTCCTTGGAACGCAAGCAGCGTGAGGCACATCGTGCCGGGCGCGCCGGGCGTGCCGCCTCGGAAATGAAGGACGTCCAGCTTTCGCCTCGGATCGACGACCATGACTTGCAAGTGAAGGTTGATCGTGCCCTCGAGTTCCTGACTGATGGTCATCCGGTCCGGATGGTGGTGCGGTTCCTGGGGCGCGATATGCGTCACCCCGAGAACGGTATGCGCGCCCTTCAGACGGCGCTTGATGCCCTCGGCAAGGAAATCGCCATCCGTGTTGACCAAGCCCCACGGATGGAAGGCCGGCAGCTTTTCGCACTCGTGCGTGTCGACAAGGGCGCGCGTGCCCGTACCGACAAGCCAGCGGACGAGAAGGCCGGGGCTGACGGCGAGACGCACGAGGCTGATTCGCCAATGGTCGCGCTGGATACGCCTTCGGAAGCGACTGGGCCAGTAGCCGTGGTCCCGGTGGTTGCTCCAGAACCTAACGCTGAATCCGCTGAGCCGGTCGCAACCGCGTAGTTCACCCCTCAATCAGGGAAAGCGCCAAAAAGGCCCTCACCAATCTGGTGAGGGCCTTTCGTTTTTCTCCCTAGGCGCGAACGATTAATTGATGCAGAGACCATGCCTGGGCCACCGGACCCGACGGTCCAACCTTGGATGACGTCTACGTTGCTTGGAAGCAGTCTCGAGTTTCGGTTGCGTCCTAGGCGGGTCGTTCGGGCTCGTCGTCGTCCGGGTCGGCGTGTCCACCTTGTGCACGGCGCCGGAGGAAGTCTTCCAACTCGCGCACAACCTCGTGCGGATCAACTTCAAGCGGGTGGTAATCGGGGTCTGGTTCGGGTGCTGGCTCTGGTTCGGTCCGACGCAGGCTTTCCCCAGGAGCTAGGGGCATCCCCTGGGCGTCATATTGGACCTCAAGGCGCTCCACATGCTCACGAAGTTCGGCTCGCTCTGTCACGGCATGATTTGCCTGCCCGATCAATTGGTCACCTGTTTCACGAAGCGGTGCCAAGTTGATCGCCAAGTCGAAGACGGCGCAAAGGCGACGCAGCAGCGCGAATGAAAGATTGGCATTCGGAACCGGCAGATAGTGTGGTCCATTGCTGAAGAGGCTGACGCAGGAAATGCCCGCGTTACGCAGGGCTTCGATCGCGGCCGATTGCATGCTTGAGGGGCCCTGATAAGGGGAGAACGGCACCCCTAGGGTCTCGAGGCGTACCCGCAGTCCGGGATCGGTCGCCCAGCCGGTGACTAGCGGTGGACGGGTATGGGGTACATCAGCAAAGGCTGACCCGAAGAAGGACGCATGCCTGACACCGCAGGAGTGTGCAAACGTCGCAAGTTCGCGCGAATACGTGCGCCAACGTAAGCGTGGTTCGGGCGCGATGAACAGCAGGAGGCTTCGGGTCGCTGGGGCATCTCCGTCGTCTTCGCGATCCGAAAGTGAGGGGGCGGTCGCGCGTCCCCCCAATGCAGTCGGCACGTCTCGGACCACCCAGAACTCGCCGTGAGGCCAATCCAGGGTGCGATCTCTCGCCCCGACCGTCCTCGACACTGGGCGAAGTTCGACGAAATCATAGAATTCGTCCCCGTCCCATGTCGCGAGCCTCTCGGCCCCGAGTGCCTCGATTAGGAACCGCACGGCACCGGATGCACCGACGGATGCGTCGGCCCATCCGTTGAACGCGCCGATCATCACGGGTGAATGAAGCTCTAGGTCGGCAAGTTTAAGGTGGAGTTCCAGATTCATCTTGGGTCCCGGTTCACGGCGCCAATTGACGGGGTCATGCACCGGACCGGGGGTGACAATCACCGCCTACCCACCGGATGGCGACTTGGTAACGTGGTTAGATGGTACCGCCCCATGGGACCGTTCCAGCGATTGGGTGACTGACGCACTGGGTGTCCTGTTCTTCTGGCTAGCTACGCAGGTGCCCGGTGCCACGCAGGAGGGTTTCCTGGACCACGACTTCGTGCGTAAGCGGACGGTCGGCCCCTTGCTCGCCGCGAAGGACAGGTATCAGGCCCTCAACCTCAAGTTCGTAGAGGCGTTGGCGTCCAAGTCCGGCCAACGGAACATGCTGAATGCCTGGCGAGTAGGAACCCCATGCCCTGGTCAGTACCAATCGGAGCGAATCGGCGGGTTCAAAAGGCTCCATCGTCACCGAACCGTGCGTGCCGTACACCTCGAATCGGCGCGCCATCGGCGACGGTTCCATCGCCGCGATGTCGACGGTGGCAAACGCCTTCCCAAACTCGAACACCCCGAGGGTGTTGTCTGAGAACGCGGGCACTTCGGGCGTCGTGTCATTCCTGAGAAAGCTCGTGACGCTGGCTGGCCGTTCGTCGCGCATTACCCACAAAACCTGGTCGAGCATGTGACCCCCGAGGTCGAAAAGCATGCCCCCAAGGTGTGACGAGATTGCCTCACGGGTATTGTTCGAGGGCCAGGCGGTCACCGGGATATTGGTGCTCATGTGGGCACGGACGCTGAAAACGTCGCCAAGCGCACCCTCTCGTGCAAGATGTGAGATGAGGTTGAAGCCATCGTGGTAGCGGTACATGTAGCCCATTTGCAGCAGGAGCTCGTGGGCCTCCGCCTGCTCGGCAATCCACTTGAACCCGGCCCAGTCATCGCCCGCCGGCTTGTCCCACCACACATGCTTCCGCGCAGATACGGAGTGACGGGCCATCTCAAGGCTCTCGGTATTGCGACCTTCGACGGCGACGGCCGGGATGGTCGCATCTCCCAGAAATTCGTCGGGGTGCGCGTACCAGTGGATGTCCGAATAGGCCGGGTCCGCCTTGGCCCTCGCCCGGACTTCATCGTCTGCCTCGAATACCCCGACGAGTTCGGTTGCCGGATTGGCCCGGAGGGCAAGTGCCTTGCCTGACGCGTGCCCGTGCTGGACTCCCCATTGTGCAAATCTGATCCGCGACATTGATATCTCTCCCCCTCGCATCCGCTGGGCGCACGTCTTTCAACGCCCCGACGCACGATGATGGATGATAGGGAACCACGGAGGCCCGCGGTGTTCGGAGTTGCCGTTACCTGGTAGCGAAGCCCGATGGCGACATGGTGCGCAAGGGTGACGGATACCATGGCCCAGAGACCGTGGTCTTGATCTTCACTGCCTTATGGCAACCCAGGGGCAGCCGATCATGTCTTGGCAGACCGGTGTGATTAGCCTCGATGGTAAAGCCGGGATATTCTGTAATGTACACGTTTAGGAGTAGGGATGATGGCGGCAACTTCCGGGTCTGGCGGGTGGCTTGCAGTCACCGGCGCACGAATCATGACCATGGCCGGCGAAGACATTCCGGATGGAGTGTTGCTGATCCGCGATGGGTTGGTGGTTGAAGTCGGCTCTCACGTGACAATCCCCGACAACGCCACGATTGTTGACGCCCGAGGCCGGACGATCACACCGGGTTTCATTGACGCCCACACGCACCTTGGAATCCACGAGGAAGCCGTCGGGCGCGAGGGTGACGACACCAACGACATGACTGATCCACTGACGCCGCACTTGAGGGCGCTTGATGGGATCAATCCTGAAGAATCCGGTTTGCGGAATGCTGCTTCCCACGGCGTTTCTTCGGCGGTCGTCCTGCCGGGAAGTGGGAACGTGATCGGCGGCCTTGGGACGCTGGTCAAGACGTGGGGCGACTGCGTCGACAACATGGTCGTTCGCGACCCGTGCGGCCTGAAGATTGCGTTCGGTGAAAACCCCAAGCGCGTCTATGGTGACCAGCGGAAGATGCCGTCGACCCGAATGGGCACCGCAGCGCTCCTTCGCGAGGCATTCGTCAAGGCTCAGGAATATGCCCGCAAACTGGATGCTGGCGTTGAAGATTCCTCGAAGTCGCCCGATCGTGATTTGCGCCAGGAGTCCCTTGTGCGCGTGCTGCGCCACGAGTTCCCGTTGCTGGCGCATAGCCATCGTGCCGATGACATGCATACCGCAATGCGCATCGCCACCGAATTCGGGGTTGGGGTAGTGCTCCAACACGCGACCGAGTCGCACCTCATGGCCGACTTGCTCGCATCGCGCAACATTCCATGTGTTGTCGGACCAACCTTCGGATCACCCCCGAAGATCGAGACCCGCGCCAAGACGTTTGCGACGCCTGGAATTCTTGCCCGCGCAGGCGTGAAAGTCGCAATCTGTTCGGATCATCCGGTTACCCCGAGCGGCCACCTGCGCCTGTACGCCCTCCTCGCAGTCCGCGAAGGGATGGCGCATCGGGACGCGCTTTCGGCGATGACCATCTGGCCCGCGCAGATCAGTGGCGTCGCGAACCGTATCGGGAGCCTCGCACCTGGTCTTGATGCCGATTTCACGATCTATTCGGGCGACCCGCTGGACGCCGGATCAGTAGTGATCGGTGCGTACCAGAACGGTGTCAAGGTTCCGATGGAAGCCCGGAGCTGAGGTACCGCCCGCAGGCGAGAGGTGCGTCCATGCGTGTACCTCTCAGATTTCTGGTGCCCGCGGGTTCGCCAGTCGGAAATCCTAGCCCTGCGTACGGTCATGCACGGTTACGGATTTGTCCGCAGCTCTGTCTTTGCAACCATCGTGAGGAAGTCCTGCACCTTTGTCAGGAACGTTGCTGGGTACTCACCGAACACCCGGATTTCATATCCCCAGTTGCCTCGGATCACGAAGAGGTGGATTGCCACCCATTCATGCTGGACAAGCGTCTGCGTGCAGCCGCTGCATCCGTCCCAGTATTCGATCCGCGTCCGGGTGTCGTAGCGAAGTCCCGGAAAGCCCCCGATGGTTGTCGTACCGGACGGGGCGTCGGTACCAGTACACGTCGTTGATCCCGTGCAATAGAACGACAGCACCTTCCGCGCCAAGTCAGTGGTCGTCGCAATCTCCCTGTTGTAGTCAAGATTGGTTGCCACCACGCGCGCGAAAATCGGGTCGCCACCGGAAACCACGGTCCACTCGTGAAGCAAGTGGGACGAGTAGATGGTGTCAAACCGGTGGTCTTTCGAGTTTATGCCGGTCCCCTCAGTCCACGAGGCACCGGTTCCAAGCGTGATGTCTCCATCCGCTCCGAGGCGAGGCGTACGGTTGAGGCGGTAGGTTTCGGACCGGACGTCAATTGTCGGTGTGGTCGTTGCCACTGTAGTGACGGTCCCCGAACCGGGCGCGCTGTTCGACACGACAACTGGAGGGGTCGTGACCGGGGTTGGGCTGGCCGCCGGTGAGGCGACTGGCGCCAGGATGCCCCGCGCCAGTGAAGCCGCACTGATCCCGAAGCGTCGTTCCCAGATTGCTTGGTCGTAGACGAGGGTCCCCCAGTTGTCGCCTGAAATACCAAAGAGCTCCACGTCGGCAATCGACTGAATGTGCAAGAGTGTCGGGGAGGATTCGGGTGTCTCCCACTTCACCAAGTAGATTGGATCAGCGAGTTTCAGAAGGCCCGACGACAGCCATGGGCCGCCGCGTCTGTACTGGGTGATTTCTTCGCGCGTGACTTCCCGCTTTGCATCCCAGTCGACGCGTTTCCCGGCAAAGGCGCGGGTGTCGCCAACCCAATGAAGCACGCCATCGTCGTCCGCGACCCAGATATGCGCGGTTCCACGGAGTACCACGACCGCCCCCGGGGACACTGCCGGAGTGTCGGCGTGAGCTACCGGTGATCCAAGCAGCAAGATGATGGCCAAGGCAAACAAGCCAATTCCACGCCAGTATCCGATCATCACTTCTCCTCCAGGTGTTGTTTCACCGATTGGACGTCCACCGAGATGCCGGTCAGCCCCGTTGCGTTCATTGTCGCGCATGGGTGAGATTGGTGTGGGACAGACAGACGGTATCGGAGCGCTGACAGGCGACACGGTCACGACAAAACAGTCTTGGGTCTGGAGCTACCCGTTGCTTGGCTCTGAACCGTTGAGTGAGTCATGATGCGTCGCCAAACGTTCATGGCAGTCGCAGCTGGCCTCCTTCAGGCCTGCGCGACTCGAGTGTCTGACGGTGGACGCCCCATCGAACCGGGGCAGGCTGTCGCCAAAGTCGAACGGACAACCGTTCCGGAAATCTTCGGGAAAAAAGGAACCGGGCCCGGATTCTTTGATGGCCCGATTGCCCTATCCGCGCTCCCCGACGGGACGATCCTGGTCGTCGATGCCGGCAACTCCCGTATCCAGCATGTATCCGCAAACGGCGACCCCCGCGGCGTCTTTGGGTCCATCGGGTCGGCACCCGGCCAGATCCGGTTTCCCGAGGGCATCGCCTATCTCCCGGATGGGTCGGTAGTTGTATCGGATGGTGGCAACAACCGAATCCAGGTCTTCACCGCGGATGGCCGGGTCCGTGGGGTTTGGGGTCGATCCGGAGCGGGGCCTGACGGGTTTG